>PVBE011943665.1_pt1 | contig 21548 bp, 19 predicted proteins | sample 1631181 | NCBI WGS metagenome assembly PVBE01 (sample SAMN08397723, study PRJNA350692) | Marine metagenome, whole genome shotgun sequencing project. | isolation source: water | place: Pacific Ocean | collected 2012-04 | reverse complement strand
TTCTCGGGCGCCAGCCGGTAGTCGACCAGGAGTACCCGCGCGGCCGTTGCTCGGGAGAAGCGCGACGCGAGCTCGGTGTGTGTCTTGACGGAGCCCATCACGTAGCCGCCACCATGCAGGTAGAGCACGGCGACATCGTCGCGTGCGCCCGGCGCCGCGACCCAGGCGCTCGGTACACCACCCGCATCCAGATAGTCGACGCGCACGTCGTCGGGAATTGCGAATCCCGCGGTCATGGCCTCCATGCCTGCGCGGCTCTCTTCGAGGCTAGGGGGCGTTTCGGGGATCGGCTGATTGGCCAGGGCGGCGACGATGGCTTCGTGTTGGGGGCTGGGCATGCTTCCTCCGGTCATGGGTTTGAAACGCACCCGGATTCTAGCCCGTCGGACACACAGTTCAGCACCGGATTTCGAGCCCTTTGGGTCGCTGTGAAACGGTGTTGGAGGACATCGGCAGGTAAGTGGTGATTTGCAGCGCGCGCGAATGCTGCGGGCGCGCGGCATGCAAACCAGATCAATCAGCTTGCACGCGACGACATTTCGCGATTGGGTGTGACTGTCAGGAATCTGGTGCCCAGACGATGCGCACTTCGCGTACGCCCCATGCGAGCGCGGCCGCCACGTCTTCGCCCATGTAGATGTCGATCTTTCGTTTCCAACGCTTGGCCATCTTGTCGCGCACGATATATTCGCCCGGTAGATCTTCGATGCGCACACGAACGCCATGTTCCAGGCCGAGCTCGATGAGGTCTCTCGAAACGGCGATGGACTTCATGCCGGGTTTCAGGCGATCGCCCCAGGCCGTCAGCGTCGGCTGATCATTGGTCTGAGCGGCGAGTGAGTTGTATGCCGATGCCTTGACGAGCAGCGACTCTTCACCGGCGCCGGCGCCGGCCCGGAGCACAACGACGAGCAGCAATAGCAGTGCGGCGAGTCCCGCCGCCCTCAGCAGTTGCCGTGTCGGCTGAGTAGGGGCTGGCACATCCATCAAGTTCGTTCTCCTCGCTCCACGCCCTCGGTCGTGGCGTGGCTTCGCTCTCGAGGCGGTATCGCAGGAGTTGCTCCCCTTGAACCGGCATAACCAGCACCGTTACGGCACGTACGGGTTCAGGAAAATGCCTGAGCGAGCGCTTCTCGAATGAATTGCTTGACCTGGACGCGAAATTCTTCGCGCTGCTCGGGCTCGACGTCGGCCTGCAACATCATGAAGTCCTCAAAGGCGACCCAGCCGAGCGACTGCGCCGTCATCGCGGCGAAGCGCGCTTTGAAACGAAGATCGTCGTTGTCGACCCCGTGCTCCTTCTGCAGCGACCGCAGTACGTGCCGCGGCACTGAGACGTTCTCGTCTATCTCGATGCGAGCGAGCTCGAGGTCGCCCTCCATCACGATCCTGCACACCGCGCGCTGGTAGTCCGAGTCCTCGGCAAATGTGAGCACGGGCGGGTAGGGCGAGTTGCCCGCCAGCACGCTCGAGTGGTCGAAGGCCTCGTGCGCGAGGTGTCGCATCGCGGCCTCGAGCAGCGCGCGTTTGCCCCCGAAGTAGTGGTGCACCTGGCCGTGATTGACTCCCGCCCGGTCCGCGACGTCACGCACTGAAATTCCGCGCGGTCCGAACTCGCCCAGCATCTTGGCGGCTGCGTCGACGAGCGCCGCCTTGACTGCATCGCTCCCCACACCTTCACGGTCGTAGAATTCGAAACGCTCACGTACTGGCCTCCGTCTTGAGAAGCATAGCATGTTCCCAGTGCCTGGTCTGTTGGATCGAAGCCACACGACATCGGCCGCTGCCAATCAGATCGCACGGCGACCCGCTGGATCGAATTCGAGAGCGGGGGCGAACTGTCGGTCACAAAAGGCTGTGGAATGGCTGGCGCTGATCGACATCAGCCCGAGGTACAGTGGGCCGGGACGCATCGTGTGGGTCGCGCTCCGGGTTCGTTACCAGCTCTCGCGAACCGAATCGATCGTCCCGGCCAGAGCCTCTTCGTGCGCCACGTAGATCACCGGGCTCGGTGAGATGCGTATCGCGATCGATCACCCAGTCCTGCATCCTGGTGGCCGTCGTGCTCGTTGCTGGCTCCTGCCTTGATAGGGGTGTTGGGAGAGGCGTTGGCAGAAGTCAAAATCAGCGAATAGGTATGGCTGGCTGTACCGATCAAACCAACTGTTATATCTTGCACTGGCAGTGGGAGAACCGAGGAGGGAGCGAGTGTCCCAGGCCAAGCAGGAGTTGAGCCGGCGGGAGCGGCGCAAGCGCGAGGTGCACCAGCGGATCCTCGCGGCCGCGGTCGAACTCTTCGATACTCGGGGCGTGACAGACACCCGGATCGACGACATCTGTGAGCAAGCAAATCTCGTGCAGAAGACCTTCTTCAACCACTTTCCCACCAAACAGCACCTGTTCCGCGAGATCGTCCAGGAGTTCATCGGGAATATCTGCGGGCTGGTCGAAGAAGCGCGCAAGCAGCCCGGCAGCACCGGTAAGCGGCTCAGCTGCGTGTTCTCCCGGGCCGGAGAGGAGGCGCGTCGGCGTGGCCCGCGCCACCGGGAGCTGGTGGAGGAGCTGTTTCGCATCACTGCCGCCGAAGGCTTGGGTCCCGCGCAGAGCGGCGGCCTGCCGAATGCCTTCCAAGCGCTGCTGGCAGATGGCATCGCCTCGGGCGACGTGACCCGTCGGCAGGCCCTGCCCTTCCTGGCTGAGATGGTCGTGTCCGTCTTCCAGGGCATTGTCATGAGCTGGGCCCACGACGAGCATTACCGCCTCGATCTACACCTGGAGGAAGCCGCGCGCTTCCTGTCCCGCGCAGTCGCCAATCACGAAGCCATGGACGAAGCCAAGGACGCAATCAATGACGAAGCCGCGCGAACGTGATCAACCCCGATATTGATCGAGACACACCCGACGGCGGCGGGCGGAATCAAGAACTGAATCCGAAGGAGTTGACGATGGATCGATATCTACTGATCTCTGCTGATTGCCACGCGGGTCCAAAGCCGGAGCAGGTGCGGGGCTATGTCTCCCCCGGGTTTCGTGATGCCTTTGATATCTGGGTCGCGGACGAGGAAGGCAAACGGCGTCGTCGGGCCGAGCATACGGGCGCTGCGATCTACGGGGACGAGGCCTTGGCGGACTTCGGCGCCGACGTGGCAAGGGAGGCCGGCCAGATGGCGGGAGCCTGGGACTCCAAGCGCAGGCTCGAGGAGATGAACGGCGATGGCGTCGTCGCGGAGGTGATCTTCCCGGGTGGAAGCCTCGAGACCATTTCGCCTTTCGATGTAGGTCTCATGACCTATCAATATCCCCAGACACCTCGATGTGGCCGTGTCCGAGATCCGTTGGATGCGCGATAACGGGGTGACGGGTGGGATCATCCTTCCGACCGATACGAATGGCCATCCCTATTACAACCATCCGCGCTACGAGCCGCTCTGGGCGGTCTGCGAAGACCTCGAGATGCCCATTCATTCGCATTCCGGTTGGACTCCGAATTATGGAGATCACCAGGGATCGCTCGGGATCTTCCTTTACGAGATCACCTGGTGGGCCCATCGACCGTTCCATTTCTTGACCTGGTCGGGGGTCTTCGAAGCTCATCCAAAGCTTCGATTCGTCATGACAGAGCAGGGGGCGACCTGGGTAATACCTGCGCTCGCGGTTCTCGACGGCCAATACGAGCTGCCCATGTTCAAACACATGCGTCGCGAGCTTCCGCGCCGTCCGAGCGAGTATTTCAAGAGCAATTGCTATATCGGTGCGGCCTTCATGGATGGTGAAGTCGTCAAGGTTCGCCACGAGATCGGCATCGACAAGCTCATGTGGGGCTCGGACTACCCCCATATCGAAGGAACCTGGCCTCATACCGCGGAGAAGCTGGAGTTGGCCTTCGCGGGGGTGCCCCAGGACGAATGTCGGAAGGTGCTTGGGGGCAATGCTGCGGAGGTCTACGGTTTCGATGTCGAGAAGCTTACGAAGCTCTCTCTCGAGGTCGGTCCCAGGACCGACAGCATCGGAGCCTAGTCGCGACTTGCCTGCGCCGTCAAAGGAGAAACCCCATGAATCGTCACCTCGTCATCTCATCGGATTGCCATGCGGGCCTTCCGCCGGGTGGCTATCGCGAATATCTCGACCCCCAGTATCGCGAGGCCTTCGATACGGCCCATGCGCAGCAGATCGCTCAGACCGAGGACCTGGAGAAGCACTTTCTGGTCAAGGACATCAACGAGAAGTGGCGCGTCGGGCATGAGAGGGCGCTCACGGGCGCCTGGGATTACGCCGAACGCATCAAGGTGTTGGACGGCGACGGCATCGCGGGCGAGGTGATCTTTCCGGACGGCATCACCGAGATGAACGCGCCGCCTTTCGGTGCGGGTATCGGACTCAGCCCGCGCGGCGCCGATCGCGAGCTCCAGTGGGCTGGCGCGCGAGCCCACAATCGCTGGCTCGCCGAGTTCTGCCAGATGGCTCCTGAGCGTCATCACGGTGTCGCCGTCGTGCCCGCCACCTGGGATGTCGACGAGGCCGTGTGCGAGGTGCGATGGGCGAAGGCCAATGGTCTGGGCTCGATCATGATTCCGGTGATATGGGGGGAGCATCCGGCCTATCACGATCCTTGTTATGATCCGCTCTGGGGGGTCTGCGAGGATCTTGGCGCGGCGATCCATTTCCATTCCGGACCCGCGGACACCGAGACCTATTTCGGGAGTTGGCCACCGAAACCGGGCGAGCCCACGACGCGCGGTGCCATGGGGATCTACGTCTCCGAGGTCGCGTGGTGGGTGGCGAGGCCGCTGACCTTCATGATCTGGGCGGGCGTTTTCGAACTCTTCCCGAAGCTGCGGGTCGCCATCACCGAGGGGACGGCCGCCTGGGTACCGTCCTATCTGGAGTTGCTCGATCAGCGCGCTGGGGCCCACGCCGGAAGCTCGAAGCTCGGAGATTTTACGAGTCACTTGAAGCGGAAGCCGAGCGAGTATTTCGCACGCAATATCCGCGTCGGCTCGATGGCCCATCGCAACGAGGTCGAGCAGCGTCATGCCATCGGTGTCGATGTCCTGATGTGGGGCAGCGACTACCCTCATCCCGAAGGCAGCTGGCCCGAGACCGAGAAGCGCATATCGGTCGCGTTCCAAGGGGTACCCGAGGCGGACCGCGATGCGATCCTCGGCGGCAACGCCGCGAAGTTCTACGGCTTCGACGTCGAGAAGCTGGCGCCGCTCGCAGCTCGGATTGGTCCGGACAAGAGCGCCTTTGCCGAATAAAGAGCCGAATCAAGAGCCGGAGTGGAGGGGGCCCGGTTCAGCGATCCCCGACCGGTGCGGCGAAGGCGTCGGAGACTAGATCCTGGACGTCGCTGCCCGTTAGCGATTCGAGGAAGGCGATGAGGTCGCGTTGTTCTGGTTCGCTGAGGCCGATGGGCGCGATCAGCGGGTCGAGGTTGTCGTTCGCTACGCCGCCTCGGTCGTAGAAGGCGATGACATCCGCCAGCGTGGCCAACGAGCCGTCGTGCATGTACGGCGAGGTCAGCGCAACATTGCGCAGGCCCGGCGTGCGGTACTTCCATCGATCGGCCGGGTCTTGCGTGATTTCGTATCGGCCGAGATCGCTTGCCCGCGCATCGCTCACCGAAGCGATGATCTCGCGCGGGACCTCCAGATATATGCCAGGTGCGACCTGAACGCGCTCGGAGCCTGCTCGGTCGCCGCGCGCAGCGCTGGAGACGTAGCCGACGCCCGTGTTGTGAAAGGTCTGGTCTGTAAAAACCGAGTCTTTCTCGCCGATCGGGTGACAGATCGCGCAACGTGCCCGGCCGCTGAAAAGTGCGAGCCCTCGCCGGGCGGCGGGGGTCAGCGCCTGCTCCTCCTGCGCATACTGGTAGCGATCGAAGGCCGAGCGTCCGGATACCAGCGTTCGCTCGTAGCTCGCCAACGCCATCCCGAGGGTCTCGAGGGCGAGTCCACGCCGGGGGAACGCCTCGTCGAAGCGTTGGGTGTAGTCGTCCAGGCCACGCAGCTTCTCGATCACGGCGCTGACGGAGGGGTTGCCCATCTCGTTGCGTGCCAGTAGGGGTCCCCATACCTGGTGCTCGAGGCGCGTGTCTCGTCCGTCGTGAAAGAGTCGCGCGAGATAGGCCACGTTGTAGACGCTGGGCGCGTTCCGCCGGACCGTTCGGCCTTCGATCCCAACCGCCGTGGCCATCTCGTTGTTCGCGAAGCCCTGCTCGGGAACATGGCACATGGCACACGAGATCGTGTCGTTCAGTGACAAGCGCCGGTCGAAAAAGAGCCGACGCCCGAGCGCCACCTTCGAGGCGCTGATCGGGTTGTCTGCCGGGACCGGAACCGGCGGTAGGCCGAGCGGGGGAGTCAGGGCTCGTTTCGAGAGGTCGAGCGATCGTCCGCCGCGTGCGGCCAGCGCGCGCGATCGCGTCGTGTAGAGGATGCTCTCGTAGCCATCGCGGGGATCGCCGGGCCCGCTGCTGGAGCTCACCGGTGCGGGTGTTCTTTTCGCGGAGGCAGTAGCAGTCTCCTGCTCAGCCTCGAGAAGCAGAGTCTTGACGTCTGCCAGCAGTGCGTCGGCGTCCAGTAATGATGCGCTGTAGATCTGCCGGATTCTGTGATCCTGATCGATCAAGAAGATTCGTAGCAGATGTGCGAACCCTCCCGTTTTCCGACCGGCCCGGTCGAGATCGGGGACGCGGGTCTGAGCGTACGCTTCCAGCAGCGGTGCGAGCTCTTCCTCGCTCGCGGTGGTCAGAAAGTGCCAGTCGGCCCCGTCGCGCGCGAAGCTGCGCTGGTAGGCGCGCATCACTTCGGGTGTGTCGTTCTCGGGATCGAAGGAGAGCGACAGCAGCCGCAGTCGCGCCGCCACTTCTGGCTCGCGCCCCACCCGCGTTCCAACGCTGTGTAGGACTGCCGTGGCCAACGGGCAGCCTTCGGTGTCGCTGCAGCGGGTGTAGATGAAGCTCAGCAGGACGACGCCATCGCCAAAGAGCGAGTGAAGACGGACCGACTCGCGTCTGCCGGTGAGCACCATGCCGTCCTCGGCGTTGCCCAGGGGCGGCAGCGTGTAGCGACCGAGCGCGGGGATTGCGAAGGCACCCAGCGCTGGGTCGGCCTCATCCGCGGCGTCGCGCTGCAGCGCGGCTGGACCCCCTCTTGCCGAGTGTGTTGGGCCGTCGAGCGCCGGCGCTGCCGGCGCCGCCAGCAAATCACAGAGTGTCAGCAGAGCAAAGAGTGCGAGCCCCGGAACGACGCCGGGAATGCGATCAGTCGACAGATGCGACCTTGGCATTGCGCTTGCCCCCGCGTGGCTGGTCTCCGTCACTCAGACCATAGAGCTGGTATGCGCCGAAGCGCATCTGGTGCGGCCTGCCCAGCCCTTCCGCCTTGAAGTCGATGCGGAAGGTTGCCGATAGCTTCTTCCCATCCCAGGCATAGGCCCTCAGGTACTGGTCCTCGTCTTCTCCCTTCTTGTCCCAATTGGCCAGCAGCGACGAAGTGAAGTAGATGCGGGTTCCATCCCAGCTTTGGGACACCATGTTGAGCTGCTTGCCGATCACCTCTTCATGGATCAGCTTCGGGGCGTGGGGGTTGGTTATGTCGAAGAGCCGCAGCTTCCCGTCCATGAAGGTATCGACCCAGAGCAGGCGATCGTCCGCAGAGATCGAAATGTCGACAGGAAGTGGTATCTGGCTCGGGTCGCCGATCTCCGCCACCGATTTCGCCTGCCACTCGCCCGCGTCGTCGATGTAGATCAGCCAGATCTGGGAAGTCAGCGCGGTCGTTGTAAAGCAATAGTCGTGGCTGGGCCCCCAGGCGCAGCGGATTTCGAGAGGTGCGCCCGGGACATCGAAGATCTTCTTGGGTTTGCGCGAGTGGAGATTCCAGACCACCACCGAGTTGCCAAAGCGCTTCATGGCCTCCGAGTCGCCCAGCATCTTTCCGAAGTCCATCATGTAGTTGTTCCAGCCCGTGAACGACGAAGTGATGAGCGCGTTCTGGCGTGGTAGTGCGCGCACGTCGTACCCGTAGCCATCGGCGAATTGGCCTGTCTTCTGGGCGCCTTGCAGGTCGCCGTCGGTCGGCATCCAGTGGCTGGCCAGGTAGTTTCCATCGTTCGAGTACTCGACCATCGCGGTGCGCCCGCCGTGATCCTTGTTATTGGACAACCCGGTGATGAGCATTCGGCCTGGCAGCGCATAGTGCGTATGGGGTCCTACGACTCCGCCGCTCTTCGATACGAAGTCGGTGATCGTCTTGTGAAGCCTTGGCTTTGCGGGGTCCGAGTGCAGGTCGAAGATGAAGATCTTGTTGGTGTCGAGTCCACCCGCCCACAGGTACATGCGATCGTCGGTGAGCCCCGAATGATGCGCCTCGTTGCGTCCGCCAACGGAGAGACTGTTGATCACCTCCCCGTAGCGCTTCGAGCCCGGACGGACGTCCACCGTCACGAGCTTGTCCTGCTCGTCGCCGACTCCCTCCTGACCCAGCGTCCAGACATAGATGAAGTCCTCCTAGCCGGTGATCTTGGCCATGTAGGGCGACATGCACGTCTCGTCCGCATCGACCGCACCCGGAGCGATGCAGATGGCGAGAAGCAGTCCGGCGGCGAGTGCGAGAGTTGGCGCGAACAGGGAAAGGGGAGGGAGAGGGGAATCGGAATCAAGCGACATTCGATTTCCTCCGCTGCGCGGGTATTTCGGCATCCACCTTAGCCCTCTCGTCGTGGGCTCGCGACCTGTGCGCTCGCCTTCTCGCGTCGGCTGTCAAACCCTGGTCGCACAGACTCGGCCCCGCTTCGGGCCCTCTTGAATTCCGCCGTGCTACGCACCAGCAGGCGGATCTGAACGACGGCGACACACGCCACAACCGGTGCCGCTCTCTGATGGAGGTGCCACCACCACGGGACCTGGTCCCCGGTCGGGACCCTCTTCCAGGCCTTCGTCGCGGGGCTGCTCGCCGCGGTGTTCAGTAGGCGACACCACCGTTGACACAGAGCGTTGTGCCGGTGACGTAGGATGCATCCGCGCTCGACAGGAAGAGGCACGCCGAGGCGATGTCGTCGGGCTTGCCGAAATAAGGCAGCGCGTTCAGCCCGAGCACGTACTCCCGGAACTCCGGCGTCATCGCGCCCATTTCGGACTCGGTCTCGATCAGGCCGGTCGAGATACAGTTGACGCGGACACCGCGCTTGCCGTACTCCGTCGCCATCGATCGCGTCATGATTTCGACCGGCGCCTTCGTCGCGAAGTAGACGGGCATGCCCGGGGTGCCGTTGCGGGTTCCAGAAGTATCGATGGTGACGATCGAGGTCGTGACGCCGTCGTCTGGACGCGCCGCTTCGACGAGCCGCGGCAGCGCGTACTTGAACGTCCACAGTAGACCGCGAATATTGGTGGCGATGGACTCTTCGAGGACCGCGTTGTCCATCGCCTCTATGCCCGAATTGCGCTCCCCGGTTGTCGTGGCTGTCGCGGCCGCGTTCATGATCAAGTTCGTGATGGCTCCGTAGCGATCGACCGAAGCGCGAATCAGTTGCTGGATCGACGCTTCGTCGGCCAGGTCACAAGCCACGAAGAAGGCCTCGCCCCCCGCCTCGCGAATCGAGTCTACGACTTTGTCGCCGCGCTCGGCGTTGCGGCCGGTGACGACGACCTTCGCGCCTTCCGAAGCGAATCGCCTTGCGGTCGCTGCCCCCAGCCCGCTCGTCGAGCCCGTCACGATCGAGATTTGTCCCTGCATCCGCTGCGACATCGCAAATTCCCCTTTTCGTCGAGAACCATTGTCTCGAACTCGTTCTTCCAAGCCTGGATCAGTGATATCCCGCTTGTCAACTGAGGGTCGACAGAGGGTCAATGGAAGCGCTTCATCTCTGATCGAGCAGCCGTCGCCCAGGAAGTGGAAACATTCCAACGTGTAGGCGAGCCGCCTTCGCCCGGCTCAGGCGGGGCTTCGCAGAATGCGCCCCGGGAGCTTTTCGAGGCCATCCAAGATCGGTTTCCCTTCGCTGCGGATGGCGACTCCGTTTACCAGGACGTGGTCGATGCCCTCGGCCGCATCTGCGATCAGACGCTCGCCCTTCGCCGGCATGTCGGCAACGCGTCGGACGGGCCCGGGCGAGAGCTGATCCCAGTCGAGCACCGCCAGATCTGCGGGCAGTCCTTCCTTCAAGATGCCCCGGTCGATGCCGAGCACCTTCGCGATCTCGCCCGTCACCTTGTAGACACCCTGCTCGACGCTCATGAGTTCCCGGTCGCGCACCCAGCGGGCGAGGAAGTCGGTGGGCATGACGGCATCGCAGATCTGTCCGATGTGGGCGCCCGCGTCGGAGAGCCCGAGGATGCAGCCATCGCCTTGCAGCAGCTCGCGCACTCCTTCTTCGTCGTCGTTTGCGAAGACGACCTCGAAGCGGGTGGCCAGATCTTCCGCCAGGGCCACGTCGCAGACGACGTCCCAGGGCGTGCTGCCCCGCTCTTCGGCGATCTCGAGTACCGAGCGGCCTTTGAGCTCGGGATGGGCCGCCGACTCCGCGACGCTGAAGGTCTGCCAGCGCGGGTTGATCCATTGGCCGCTGTCGAACTGCTCGACGACGCGAGCGCGCCAGGCAGCATCCGCGAAGAGGCGACCCCGTTCCTGCTCGGGGATCTTGACCAGCTCGGCGAAGGCCGGCATCTGGTAGAAGGGGGTCGGCTCCTGCATCACGATCCGCTGCACGATCGGACGACAGGTGACCTGCACCCAGACGTCTGCGCCTTCGCGGCGGCCCTCGAGATGACGTTCGAGCTTGGTCTGATGGGAGGAGCGAGAAGCCCATTCGGGCGGGTAGGTCAGGATCGAAGACCAGTTGAGCCGTCGCCCCAGCTTGCGTTGGAAATCATAGATCCATTCGAATTCCTCACCCGCGGCGATGTGGACTACGCCCTGATTGATTTCCCCGCTCACGCTCATCAGCGCCTCGACCTCCTGCTGGCTCGAGACGACCGACGGGACCGGGCGGCCGCCATCGCCCAGATGAAACCCCGCGCGATCCGACGAAAAGCCGAGCGCTCCATCTCGGATCGAGTCCGCGACCAGCCGTTTCATCTGCGCGATCTCGTCGCGGTTGGCGTGGCGTTCGTAGGCGTCGTCGCCCATGACGTAGAGACGCACCGCCGTGTGTCCGACGTAGCCGCCGAAGTTGATCGCGACGCCGCGCTGCTCGATCACGTCGAGATACTCGCCATAGGATTCGAAGTTCCAGGGTACGCCCGCCTCGAGCGTTGCGATCCGCATGTCCTCGACCTTGTCGAGAGTGCGTATCAGCGAGCCGCGATCCCGTTCGCGGGTCGGTGCGATGCTGTAGCCGCAGTTGCCGGCGACGACACTGGTGACTCCCTGCCAGCTGGAAGGCGTCAGCGCCGGGTCCCACATCACCTGCGGGTCGTAGTGGGTGTGGATGTCGATGAAGCCGGGTACCACGAGCTTGCCCGAGGCGTCGATCTCCTCGGCGGCCTCGACGCGCGGGGCGATCTCGACGATTCGCCCGTCGGCGATGCCGATATCGGCGCGCTGGCTCGCTGCGCCGGTGCCATCCACGATGGTTCCGCCTCGGATCGCAATTTCGCTCATGGCTCTTGACCTCCGCCAACGAGGATAGACGATTCCGGGCGGAGCAGAATGCCTCGTATGCAGCCGTCGGCGCCGCGAGCCCCGGGTCGCGATTCTACTTTCGTGGCTGGAATCGACCACTCCGAACCCGGTATCATGATCTTCCGTCTTTCAGGTCGAAGGGGGCTGCACGGGATTGGACCCTGGCGGCAAGCTCGGCAAGAAGCGGCAACGAGCGGTCAGAGGCACGGCAAGAATTCCGGCGAGAGATCGGGCAAGGGCTGCGGCTCAGGCCGCACGGTGCGGGAGGAAGAGATGGAACACGGCAAGGCCAGCGCCACGGCGCAAGGTGCTGCGGCATTGCGTGCCGCCCATCTGTTCTACGACAAGCCGTGCGTCTTCGAAGATCCCTACGCCATCGAGCTGACTAGCGACGAATACCGCGAGCTGCACAAAGGAGCCAAGCTCAAGACATTCTTCGACGACCTCGGCCTGACCGCCATCCGCGGACAGATCGTGGGGCGCGCTCGCTACGCCGAGAATGCACTCGAAGTCGCGGTGAGGGCGGGGATCCGGCAGTACGTGATGCTGGGTGCCGGGCTCGACTCATTTGTCATGCGCCGGCCCGATCTGATGCAACGACTCACCGTCTTCGAGCTCGACCATCCCGACACCCAGGCCTACAAGCTGGAACGGCTGAATTCGATGCAATTCGAATATCCAGACAATGTCGTGTTCGTCCCGGTGGATTTCGAAAGCACCACTTTCGATACAGCTCTGTCCCAGACCATTTTCGAGCCGACGCAGCCGGCTTTCTTCGCCTGGCTGGGCGTGGTTGCGTATCTGACCTTGGAGGCCATTCTTTCCAGCCTGGCCGCGATCAAGGCCTGCTCGGTGTCCGGCAGTGAGTTGTTATTCGACTATCCCATTCTCGAACACCTGATCGACCCCTCTGAGCTGGCCTTGACGGGTCGTGTCAAGCAGGGGACCGCCGAGATGGGGGAAGCTCGACCGGCGCAACACGACCCCCGCGTGTTGATTGAGGAAGTCTGCGAGCTGGGTTTCGAGCTGGTCGAGGATCTGTCTCCGGCGCAGCACCGTGAGCGTTTCTTCTCGGGGCGCGATGATGATCTGAGACCCTACCCCGAAGTGCATATCGCGCATTTTCGAGCGCTATAGCCGTGACGATGCGAAAGCCCGGACTTCGAAGCTGGACGCGCGCTGCCCCGGGGCGCGGTCTTTCATGGATCCTCGCTTCGATCGTGCTGATGGCAACCGTCGTCCTGGACAGCCGGGCGCATACGCCCCCGGACCGCAGCGTCGTGCGCAACACACTTCTTCGGTGGTCGGCTGGGGTGGCGAACGCCGACGCGGATCTGGTTGGAGGCATTCTCGCCAAGGACTTTCAACATCAGACCTTCTTCGGCGCACCCGAGACGCGGGACGGCTATCTGGTGAAGGTCGCTGACGGTGATGCGCCGATGCAGCGGATCGACACGCGCTATGCGAGCTACGAGATCGAGGGGTCGACGGCCCGGGTGCATTCCGTGGTCGGGGTGGTGATGGAGACGACGCGAATCGCGGTCGAAGTCGAGCTCGCGCGTCGCGAGGGCGTCTGGCGGATCCAGCGAGTCGAGCAGCAGGCCGAGCTCCCCAGCCAACTCGAACGCCATTACCCGGAGCAGCAGGATCTGCAGCGTGTGACGATTCGGGTCGTCGATGCCGGATCCGGAAGGCCGCTCGCGTCTCGCGTTCACGTCGAGGACGCGACGGGCGCGTATTGGCCGCCCATCGGTCACCGGGGTCCTGTGCCGAAGGGCTGGAGACAAGATGTAGGAAGCGATGTCATCGTCGAAGGCAGGACCTTTGCCTATGTCGGGGGAGAGTTTGAGCTGCGTCTGGCAGCCGGGTCCTATCGGATCGACGTCGTTCGCGGGTTCGAGACCATTCCCCGGTCGCTGGACTTCGAGGTGTCCGGGTCCCAGCCGAGCGAGCTTCGCGTTGCGTTGGAGCGCTGGAGCGAGGTGGCCCGAGAAGGCTGGTATTCCGGGGACACCCACGTGCATTTCCTCGACCCCTACGACGGACTCCTGGAATCGCGCGGCGAGGACCTCAATGTCGTCAACGTGCTGGCGACAAAGTGGGGCGAGCTGATCACCAATCTGGAGCATTTCAGCGGCGAGCCAAGTGCCGTCTCGGACCCGGAGCACATCGTCTACGTGGGTGAAGAGTCGAGACACGGTTTCCTCGGGCATACGATTCTGCTCGGAATCAGCCGACTCGTATACCCGCTCAGCTGGGGCGCACCGAGCGAGGGTGTGCCGGGCGGGATCGACTATCCCCCGATGGCGCGCCAGGCGGACGAGGCGCATCGCCGCGGTGGCTTCGTCAGCTGGGCCCATTTCCCCTGGCCTGACGGTGAGCTGGCCATCGACGTCGCGCTCGGGAAGATCGATTCCGTCGACTTGTTCACCTGGGGCGACGCCTTCTCCGATCACAACGTCATGCCCGCACCGCCGGCGGCGCTGACCTGGTATCGATTCCTGAACTGCGGGTTCAAGCTCCCCGCGACCGCCGGCACCGACAAGATGTCCAACGATCAGGTGACGGGATCCGTGCGAACCTACGTCAAGATCGACGGGCCCTTTAGCTACGACGGGTGGCTCGACGCGATTCGAGCCGGCCGGACCTTCGTCACGACCGCGCCGATGATGGATCTTCGAGTCGACGGGCAGCCGATCGGATCGACGCTCGAGGTCGCCGCGGGAGCGAAGCTGAAGCTCCGTGCGACCGCGAACTCGAGGCTTCCGGTGCAGGTGATCGAGATCATCCAGAACGGGGCCGTGGTCGCGCGATCCGAGAACCCTGATCGTTCCATCGACTTCGATTTCGAAACCGAGATAGAGGTCGCCGGGAGCAGTTGGGTCGCCGCCCGCGCCTGGTCGTCGCAGACGATTCCCGTCCAGAAGCTCGCGGTCGCCGGTTTCGACGGCATCCCGGTGATGGCCCATACCAGTCCGATCTATCTCGACGTGGAGGGCGCCCCCCGACGCTCGCCCGAGGACGCCCGGGTCTTGCTGGGGCGGGTCGATCGCGCGATCGAATGGGCCGAGCAGCGGGCGCGTTTCGCGAATCCATCGCAGCGGCGCGAGATGCTCGAGCTCTTCCGACGCGCGCGCGCGATCTACGGCGAGCAGCTGGTGCGCTAGACTGGGGCTCTGCGAGTTGGAGGCCTCCCGTCATGACCGAGATCCTGAGTCCCATCGCCTGCGTCGAGCGGGTGATCCACTGCGACAACACGCGAGACGCCACCGGCTACCGCGCCATTATTCACGACGACTATCGTTCCTACGTGCATGGCAAACCCCAGGCAGTCGGTGCCGAAGAGGAGGTTGCGGCCATCGTCGGGTGGTGGAAGGCGGCGAGCGATGTACATCTGGAAGCGCTTGCGCTCTTTGAGTCCGAGGGAGTCGTGACGCTTCGCTACCGCCTCGAAGGCACCAACGACGGCGAACTCTTCGGTCGCCCGGCCAGCGGAAAGCGCTTCAGCGTCGAGAACTGCACGCTACTCGAAGTCGTCGACGGCAAGGTCAAGCAGGCCTGGCGCTTTTCGGACACGCTCGGCTTGATGACTCAGTTCGGTCTGCTTGCCGATTGAAATTCGAGCAGGATGTCGTTGGCCGCCCTCGAGCTGCCCTCAGAAGCCTCGCCTAGCCCGAAATTCCCGGCCGACTCCGGCGCGGCCCGTAATCGATGTCTTTACTCGGGTTGCGCGGGAGCGTATCGTCAGCCGTTGACTGGTCAGATCGGAAGAGGAGGAGCGCTACATGGATCCGTCTCCCCTATCGGGCAAGGTTGCGCTCGTCACGGGCGGGGCCTCGGGAATCGGCGAGGCGACCGTGAAGTTGCTCGCCGGCGAGGGGGCCAGCGTCGTGGCCCTCGACCGGGATGGCGAGGGGCTTTCGCGAGTCGTTCGTGAGGTCGAAGAGGTCGGGGCGATCGCCCGTGCGCAGACCCTGGACCTCAGCAACACGGCGTCGATCGCCGCTGCGGTGGCGGAGGTGATCGACACCGAAGGCCGCATCGACATCCTCGTGAACTGCGCGGGCATCTTCGGGGACCAGGGGACGATCCTCGATCTGAGTGAGAAGAGCTGGGACCTCGTGCACACCGTCGACCTGAAAGCCCCCTTTCTGTTGATGCAGCAGGTGGGGCGGCACATGGTGGAGCGGGGCGGCGGTGGGCGAATGGTGAATGTGAGCTCCAGCTCGGCGTTCCGCGCGAAACAGTCACTCGCGACCTATGGTGCAGCCAAGGCGGGGCTGGTCCAGCTGACGCGCAGCGCGGCCGCCGACCTCGGTCCCCATGACATCAATGTGAACGCGGTCGCACCTGGACTGACGGCGACTCCGATGACGAGCCCGATCGGCGACGCCTCGGCGCTCGATGCGATGGCCTCTGAGGGCCCCCTCGCAAATCTGCTCGAACGCATTTCGAAGCCCGAGGACGTCGCTGCCGCGATCCTGTTCCTGTGCTTGCCCGCCAGCCGACAGATTACCGGTCAGACGATTCACACCAGCGCGGGCGCCGTCATCAATTGAGAGTGCACAACTCTCTACTTCTCCACTTCCAAGCAGCAAACAAGGACGTGGCCGCACTCGAGGGTGCGGCCACGTCAGCTTTCGGAGTAGCCCGGAGTGGTCCGGTGTAGAGCCCGCGGCGACGATCAGAATTTCACATTGACGTCCACGCGAACGCGCTGGTTCGACCGGGTCCCGTCGGAGGTGTTCCTTTCTGTCTAGAAGAGAGCCCAGGTGCGGATCTTCACCCCCTTGGTGATCCCCCAGCCGATTCCGGTGATATGCCCCTTGTAATGCGATGCGCGCGTCGTAGTCGCGTTGCTGATCCCGCTGGGTCCTCTCTGTGAATGGCGGAACCCCGCTCTGACAACTCGTTCTTCTCGTCATCCTCGTCATTCACAGTCGACCCTTCTCGCCACCGAATGGGCAGATGGATTGACGAGCGTAGCGGCGGATGACATGAAAGAAGCGAAAGATGGCCTCGATCTCTACTTCCGGGACGGGGCTCTACTGGCGCTGACCGACCAATCCCTGCCGGTCTATCCCAATACGGTGGCGGGCGAGTCGGCCGCGCTGCCGCGCGATTTCCCGGATGCGCCCCCGCTGATCCCGCACACCATCGAGGACATGTACCCGCTCACCCTCGACGAGAACGAGTGCCTCGACTGCCACCACCCCGAGAACGTCACGTCGAAGGATGACGTCCCGCTCCCGGAGAGCCACTTCCAGGCGCCCGTCATGGGTAAGGGGGGTCGAGGCGACCCGATGATCTGGGTGGTCAAGGACTACAGGAAGATCAAGGACGTGGTCGGCGCGCGCTACAACTGCGACATGTGCCACGCGCCCCAGGCGAAGAACGTGGACACACCGAACAACCGCTTCATCTCGGCCAGGAAGAAGCAGAGGTAGGGCGGTAGCTACAAGCCAATTCAAGGGGACGCGCCCGCTGCCACGTGCAAGATGGGACTGGCGGCAGCAGGACCCAGAGCGCATCGCTGCCTCGCGATGCGCTCTGGGGAATGTGTCGAGCTACCTCTGTTTGATCGATTCCACCTCTCCGACCTGCTCGAGGAGATCGTTGTTCCACTCTCCCTCGACCTTGACGTGCGCGGCCGCACCCTTCAGGACTGCGTCGATGAGATTGTGGTTCAGGTACACGTAGAGGCCGGGCTGCTGGAAGGTGTAGAGGGCGGCTCCGGCGGAACCTCCCGGGATGAACCAGGTTTCCAGATTGGTTTCCGGCGGGTCCGCGAAGGAGCCGCTCTGCCAGACATGGTCGCCGTGGCCGCCGATCAGGTGCGGTCGCGTATCGCGGTTTGCCTGCGAGTGGATGAAGAACACCGTCTCGCCCACCTTCGCGGTGAGTGAATTGTCGCCCGTCAACGCACCGACCGCGCCGTTGAAGACGACATGGCTCGGCTCGTTGGTCTGCATGACCTCGATGGTGTCTGACATCGCGATCACGGCGGAATCGTACTTCCTGTAGCCCCCGGTCCCGTCCTTCGGCACGTAGAAGTCCTGCTCGCCGATGTAGTAGGCCTTGTCGTACTTGAGTGCCTTCCCGTTGCGGTCCTTCAGACCGTCGCGCGGCAGCACCATGATGGCGCCGTTCATGCCCGCGACCACGTGGTAAGGGATCATCACCCCGCCCGGGGCGCAGTGATAGACAAACACGCCTGGCTTCGTCGCTTTGAAGCGGATCGTCGCTTCTTGACCGGGGTTGACCAGCGTCATGCCGGCCCCGCCCAGCGCGCCGGTCACCGAGTGGAGATCGATGTTATGGGCCATGATGTTCGACTGTGTGCTGCTGTTCCAGTGCTGGGTGTCGCTGAGGCTGTCGGCGCGATTTTTCGGGTTGACGAGTGTGAGCTCCACGTAGTCGCCTTCGTGGACGACGATGATCGGCGCCGGGACGCTGCCCTGGAAGGTCAACGCATTGACTTCGGTCCCGACGTTGTCGATCACCAGCTTGCGCTCTTCGACCACGAGCCGCACTTCGACGATCTTCGGGCCGCCCTTGGCGCGGATCGAATGCTTCGGGAGGAAAGGAGGCTTTACGAGCTCCTGCTTCACCCGCTTCAGGCCCTTCGCCTTCGACGGTTTGTCCGCCTGCGCGGCGGGCACCGCCATCACCAGGAATGCTACGAGTAGGGCGTAGACTGTCTGTTTCATGTTGCAATTCTCCATGCGATTCTGGACATCATGTCCGGTAAGGAAATTGAGCTGTTCTGTCTAGTTGGGGATCGAGGTCCGGCTGCGGAGTTCACTCACTCAACAGTCCCAGCACGGCCTGCTCCATCTCGTCGAGGGGCGAGCCGGTGAAGAAGAATGTCCGGGTGCGACCCGCCTTGTCAAGCAGGTAGATCTGTTGGGAGTGTGAATACAGGTAGGCTTCCTTCACGAAGGGCTTCGAGCGGTTGTGATGCGTGGTCACCTTGACGCCGTGGCTCGCATCGTGTCTCACCATGTAGAGCGCGGCAATCCGGTCCATCTCCTCGGGGCTGCCGGTCAGGCCGATGAAGCGGTCGTCGAAGCGTGCTAGGTACTCTCGCAGATGTGCGGCGGAGTCGTTCTCGGGATCGACCGTGACCAGCAGGACCTGCACGTCGTCTGCTTTCGGCCCGAGCTTCCGAGTGAGGGAGCTGAGGTGCGAAAGCGTCGCGGGGCAGACGTCCTGGCAGCTCGTGTAGCCGAAGAACAACAACACCGCCTTGCCGGCGAACTCGGAGAGGCGGACCTCGCGCCCGAGGCTGCTCTGTGCTGCAAACTCGCCGCCGATCCCGTCGTGGATCGGTAGCTTCTCGGTGCTCGCTTGTCCGATCTTCGGAATCAGGAGCATCGAGAACAAGCTCAGTAGTAGGACGATCCTCACCTGCACAACAGGTCTCCCCTCAGTGCTAAACGATCAGTAGCAGACGATCTGGGGACCGGTCCCCGGGAAGGCCAGCAGAGGGCGCTCGTCGATTCGAAGAACCACAGGCGCTGCGCCCGGGACGTTTCGAACCAGCCAGACGTGCTCCCGGCGGGCAATGTGAGGAAGCCCTTCGTCATCCACGGCTCGTCTCTCGAACTCGAATCGGGCCCGATGGAGGTCTTCGCCGACGGACTCGACATCGACCGAGCCGATCTGGTACCCGAGTTCGAGGTGACTGGAAGAGAGCTTGGCGCGCCAGGCTTCGAGTTCGGTCAAACTCTCGACATCCCCCCCGATCAGCGAGAGTTCGAAGGACGGCTCGGCCACGAAGCCATCCAGAGTGTGCGACTCGAGGGTCCCCTGCTCGAGTACGGCAAACCACTCATGAACCAGCGAAACGATGTGCTGCTCCGCGGATGCCGACGCTGCCATGTCTGGATGTGGGCCCGAGCGCGCCGCACAGCTCTGAGCCACCAAGGCGAGGAATGTGAGCACGACAATCCACTGACGGTCAGTCACTTGCATGACGGATGATTACACCACATCGATCGGGCGTCGGGTCGGCCGTCTGACCGACTGCGGCATTTTTTGACACCCGGGCACTCGATTCTGGAGACGATCGAAACCGCGACGGGGTCGAGTCCCTCGCGTATCGTCGGATCGAGCTCGCGGTGCCGTGGGTCGAGTCCACCGGCCTCATGCTCGTTCTGTTGGATCCCGGGGCGAGCTCCGGGATGCGATTCGGGCTTCTTCTGTGGATCCATGGAACGAAAAGAAGCAGTTTACAATTTACATTGCAAATAAATTGTATATGGTACTCGCAACCGGAGGAGAGTCGATGCCCGCACAGTCCGACGACAGAGCTGCCAACGCCAGCCATCCCGGGGGGCAGGCCCCGCCGCGTCTCTCGAATGAGAAGCCCGAGGTGGGCCATCTGGAAGAGCTCCGCACGGCTCCGATCGATCTCTTCTGGCGGGTCCACGACGAATGCGGCGAGGTCGGCGAGATCAACCTGGCGGGCACGCACGTCACCCTCCTCTTTGGACCGGAGGCACAGGAGAAGTTCTTCCGCGCCCCCGACGAGCAGCTCGACCAGGGGGAAGCCTATCCCTTCATGAAGCCGATCTTCGGCCCCGGCGTCGTCTTCGACCTGCCGGTCGAGGCGCGCAAAAAGGCGATCCGCACCCGCGCCCTTCGCGACGACTACATGCGGCGCCACGCCGACGTGATCTCGGCGGAGACCGAGGCGATGTGCGAGCGCCTGCAGGAGTCGGGCGATTTCGACCTGCTCGAATTCTTCGGAGAGCTCACCACCTACACCTCGACCGCCACACTGATCGGACAGGAATTTCGCGACGACCTGGCCGCGAAGGGCACTGAGTTCGCGGCCGCCTTCCAGGATCTCGAGCGCGGCACGGACGCCTACGCCTACGTCGACCCCTACATGGACCTCCCCTCCTTTCACGCGCGCGATGCGGCTCGCGCCAAGCTCGTCGAGCTGGTCACCGAGATCCTCGACCAGCGCGAGGAAGAGCGAAGGAGGTGCCAGGACCTCCTACAGGTCATGGATTCACTCGTCGACGAGAACTTCGACAAGCGCTATAGCCGTTCCGAGATCACCGGGATGATCATCGGGCTGATGCTGGCCGGCCACCACACGAGCCAGGGGGCTGCATCCTGGGCCCTCATCGAGCTGCTGCGAAATCCGGATGTGATGGCGCGCGTCGTCGAGGAGCTCGACGCCATTTACGCCGACGGGCGCAAGGTGAGCTTCCAGTCGCTGCGCGAGATCCCGCTGCTCGAGGGGGTGATCAAGGAGACGCTGCGCGTGCACCCTCCGCTCATCATCCTGATGCGAAAGGTCATGCGGGATTTCCACTTCAAGAACTTCACGGTCAAGGCCGGCGACCTGGTGGCTGTTTCGCCGGCCGTCTCCAATCGGGACCCGGACTTCTTCCCCGACCCGGACCGCTTCGATCCCGATCGCTACAACGACGATCGCCGGGAGGATGCCCGCAACCCGTGGTCCTGGATCTCCTTCGGAGGGGGTCGGCACAAGTGCATCGGCTCGGCCTTTGCGCTGATGCAGATGAAGGGCATCTTTAGCACGCTGCTTCGACGCTTCGAGTTCGAGTTTGGCCAGCCCTCGGAGAGCTACGTCAATGACCATTCAAAGATGGTCGTGCACCTGAAGCAGCCGTGCCGCGTGCACTGCCGCCCGCGCAAAGCTGGTGCCGTCAGCGCTGCGAGCGCGAAACGGGTCCAGGAGCGCGAGCGGGAAGAAGCGGCCGCGCTGCCGTTCCGCGTCTGCGTGGATGCCGATCTCTGCCAGGGCCACGCCGTCTGCACCGGCGAGGCGCCTGAAATCTTCGAGCTGGGGCTAGACGAGCGGGTCCACGTGAAGCACGAGACGCCGCGCAAGGAGCTGCGCAAGAAGGCCGAGCTGGCGGCCCGCTACTGTCCGAACCA
>PVBE012154161.1_pt1 | contig 21551 bp, 19 predicted proteins | sample 1631181 | NCBI WGS metagenome assembly PVBE01 (sample SAMN08397723, study PRJNA350692) | Marine metagenome, whole genome shotgun sequencing project. | isolation source: water | place: Pacific Ocean | collected 2012-04 | reverse complement strand
TCAGAAATTGCCCACGGCGCGTCGTCTTCGCGTACTTCTCGAACCCTTCACCCAGGGTCAATTGCTTGCTCATCGTTTAACTCGTTCTGTATCCGTTTGCCTACCGACCAGATCGATGACTTATTCAGAAGTTCCCTAAGGTAACCCGTTCTACATCGAAGAGGTGGCGAAGTCCCTGACGGAGTCGGGTGTGCTGATCCGGCGCGACGACGAACTCGTTCTGGACCGGGCACTGGATAGTATCTACATCCCAGATACGGTCCAGGAAGTGATTCTGTCGCGCATCGATCGCCTGGACCCCGATTCCAAGAGCACGATGCAATTCGCTTCCGTGATTGGCCGCGAATTTGCCGTCCGGCTGTTGAACCGGATCGCCGATATCGAGACACAGCTCGACGAGTTGCTGGCGGAACTGCGCAACCTCGAATTGATTTACGAAACAGGATACTCACCCGAATTGAGTTACATGTTCAAGCATGCGCTGACGCACGATGTCGCCTATTCGACGTTACTGCTCGATCGGCGCAGGGTACTCCACCACGGCGTCGCGATGGCAATCGAGGAACTGTACGCCGATCGCTTAGCCGATCACTACGAAGCACTGGCGCATCACTACGAGGCCGGAGAGACTTGGGACAAGGCGTTGAGCTATCTGGAAAGGGCGGGCGACAAGGCAGTCGAGGCCTACTCGAACCAGGCGGCGATCGGTTTTTTCGGGAGGGCGATGGACGTGTGCGGGCGCCTGGACGACGAACCCGCTGATCGCCTCTGTATCATCGCGGAAAAGCTTGCGTGGGTGCACTTCGGTATCGCGGATTACGCGGCGGCCGAATTAAATGCGGACCGCATACTCGATGTAGCGACGGCATCTAATGACAGGGCGCTGGAATCCCGCGCGCTCACCATGCGGGGTTTCTTTGAGTATTACCATCACGATTTCGAAAATGCCGTGGCATCGCTCCAAAAGGCCCTCGACCTCGGTCTCGCGCTCGGCCTGGAAGAAGCGCAGTTCACGGCTCGGACGACGCTCTTTGCAGTTCACACAATCTCAGGTAATCATGAGAAAGCCGGCCAACAACAAAATTTGGTGGCAAAGCTTCCGAAGACGAGTGCCGACCCGATGTCGGTTGGTCACTGGATGTTCTTCGCGTCCATGCTCGAGAACTGGAAAGGGCGGTATGAAGCTGCCGCGAAGCGTGCGAAAGAATGGCGGGATCTTTCCCCCGAAACCCCGCAGATCATGGTGCTCCACGTTCGCTGGACAGAAGCCCTGACAAACGCCGGCGCAGGAAACTATCGCGAAGCGATCGAACTTCTTCACGGTATCGTCGCCGATTGCGAGCGTATTGGGGAGATCGCAGTGCGGGCCCGCGCGTTAAACACGCTCGGCTGGATCTACTGCGAACTCCAGGACCACTCGCGGTCCATCGAATACAATCATCGCGGCGTCGAGACCGCGTTGGAAGAAGGCGAAGAACCGGAAAAGATCAGCAATGCGCGGCTCAACTGGGCGGACGCCCTGATGGCGCTCGGCCGATTCGACGAGGCCGAGACGATTTTTACCGGGATGGAGGCGCTCATCCGAAATCCCAAGCCCCGGGATCGCTGGATGCATTGGCGATTTTCGCAGCACTTCTTTCATAGCTCAGGTGAGTTGTGTTTGGTGCGGGGGGGCTACGACGCGGCGTTTTCCCTCGCCAATGAATGTTTACAACTCGCCGAGCAGAGTTCCAGTCAGAAATATGTTGTCAAAGCGCGGCGGCTGCGGGCGCAAGTACAACTTGCGCAGCGAGAGTTCGGCGCCGCGACGCTGGATCTCGAAACCGCGATACAGCTTGCGGTCGACTTGGGAAATCCGCCTCAGCTATGGAAATCCTACGCGGCCATGGGTGAACTGCTGAACGCGCAAAACAAACGGACCGAAGCCATGCAGGTCTTTCGCCACGGTGAGACGGTCCTCGATAAGGTCGCCCGTGGTCTCACGGACGAATCGCTGCGCAAAACCTTCCTGGATTCGCCTGAAGTTCAGTCCATTCGGGTGAAGACCTAGCGGCGACCGCACCGATTGCCTCTGAAAGTGCTCTGATTGCTTCTTAGTTCATCAATTAGTCGTGGTCACGTTCCTATTCCGCATCGTTGGGGTTCGATACTCGGCCGGCGCACCGTCTCTCCGCGGTTGGGTGCCGTCGCAGCCGTTGCCGGAACGGCCGATCAATGGCCCTTATTTGATCCGCGTCAATCGCTTCATCGATCCGTTCCCGTAGAAGTGGGACAACGGTTTTGCTAAGTCGCCGCCGGTTGCGCGACGCGCGGTACCGATTGTTACAGGAGGCTTCGAAAATGGGAACGACTACACCTGAGGGACCAATCTCGTTTGAGCCCGCTACCTCATTCGACCGCGCGGAATTTCTCGCCAGGGCCGAGGCCATTGGGCGGGTCGGCGAAGCCGATTCCCTGGAGGCCGATCGCAATAGTCGTGCCACCGACCGGCTGATCCAGACCATCAAGAACGCCCAGATTGCCGATCTGTGGAAACCCCGGCGCTATGGCGGTCTGGGTGCGGACTTAAAAAGCTACGGCGATATGATCCGCACCATCTCGCGTTACGACATGGCCGCCGGTTGGTTGGCCTATTTCTACTCCATCCACGAAGTTTGGGTCGGCTACATGCAGCCCGAAGGCAGGGAAGAGGTTTTCGGCGACGGCGGTCTGGTCGCGGATGTGCTTGCCCCGGTGGGACGCGTCGAGCCGGATGGCGACGACTACCGCTTGTCCGGGCAGTGGAACTTTGCCAGCGGTGTGCCGCATAGCGACTGGATTGGACTGGGCGCGGTTACCCAGTTGCCGGACGGCGAGGAACCCGAATACTGCTTGTTCGTGGTACCGGTGTCCGAATGCGAAATCGTCGAGAACTGGGATACGCTCGGCATGCGCGGTACCGGCAGCCATGGCGTCTCGCTGGAACGGGCGCTGGTGCCGGCGCACCGCGTGTTGGCGGCCGGACGGGTACTCACCAAGGGTGCGCCCATGGGCGGCGACTACGATCCCGACGAGCCGATCTACCGGATGCCTTTCCTGCCGTTCTTTACCGGTTTTTTTCCGGCTGTCGCCTTGGGCGGCGCCGAGCGGATCGTCAACGAGTTTCAGCAGCGCACCGAAAGTCGTACGCGGGTGTTTCTGGGCGGCGTCAGCGCCAAGAGCACCGACAGCAGCCCACGCGTACTGGCCGAGTTACGCATGCGCCTTTATGAGATGGAAGGCCTGGTCGATCGATACCGCCAACAGCTCCAAAGCTGGCTGGAGCAAGGCACGGTAGTCAACACCGCGGAAGAAAAGGCGCAGATGTTTGCCCTGCGCGGTGAGATCGCACACGGCGGCGTGGACGTCGCGGTAAAGGCCACGCAGATGTTGGGCGGCACTGCCTTGTTCAAGGGCGACCCGGTGGAGATGTTCACTCGGGATCTGCTTAACCTGGGGTCGCACGGAAGTCACCTGTATGAGGATGCCATGACGACCTATGGCGGGGCGATCTTCGGCGGGCCCGCGCATCCCGTGTGGTAAGAGCCGGCGTCAAGCGGGTCGCGATGGAGAGCGCCGTCCGCTAGCACGAAGTAGCCCCGCGCGATACCATTTCGGCCGCATCGGCCGGTCAAATCCTGTGTGCTTGCCGCCGATATCTGTTAACCCTTCCCAAACAAGGTTGCAACGACATGACTGACCTCTTGACGCTGGAGAACCTCGCCAATTTCGGTGTGCTCATCTTCCTTCAGGCCGTCCTCGGATTCGATAATCTGCTCTACATATCGATCGAATCAAAGCGCGCGCCACAAGCGAGCCAGGCCGCGGTGCGCCGTTGGGGGATCCTGATCGCGGTCGCCCTGCGTATCGTCCTGTTGTTCCTCGTGATCCATTTGATCGCGAGCATGACCGAGCCGTTCTTTCATATCGAGCTCCGGGGGTTCATCGAGGGATCGTTCAACTTTGCGACCATCGTGTTCCTGGTCGGCGGCGGTTTTATCATGTACACGGCGGTGCGCGAGATATTGCATATGTTGTCGGTCGACGACCTGGCGCACGAAGGAGAATCGGCATCGAAGCAATCGGCCGTGATGGTCGTCGCGACCATCGTATTCATGAATCTGGTCTTCAGTTTCGACTCGATCTTATCGGCCCTTGCGATCACCGAAGTGTTCCTGGTTCTGGCCGCAGCGATCGTCGTCTCCGGCGTCGCCATGCTATTGCTCGCCGATCACGTGTCCGAGTTTTTGTTGCGCAACCGGAAATACGAGGTGCTCGGGTTGTTCATATTGTTGATCGTGGGTGTCGTGCTGCTCGGCGAAGGCGGACATGAAGCGCACCTGAAACTGTTCGGCTTCCCGGTCGAACCGATGTCGAAAGCGACGTTTTACTTTTCGATTGCGGTCCTGGTCGCGGTGGATGTCGTACAGTCGGGCTACCAGAAAAAACTCGAATTGCAGCGCGGGACTTGACCGGCGGCGGTACCGCTGCCGATCTCACTCTGCCGATACTTCGACGTAGGCATCGTAAGAGGATTGTCCCGCACTGAACGGAAACAGTCGCGTCGCGGCGTCCGGAAGGCACGGTGCGCCGTTGGTGAGGTCATTCAGTCCGGGCCAGCCGTCGTGGATCCAGACCGTGCCCTGCGGCACTCGATCGGTAACGCTGGCGTTCGCCTCGAAGCGCGCGCGGTCGTTGTGGAGACTGATCGCGTCGCCGTCGGCGATATTGCGGGTCGCCGCGTCCTCCTGCGAGATCCACAAGGTCGGGCGGCGATCCCTGCGTGTCAGCGAGGGCAGGGCGCGGCCGCCGTCGTAGAAGGCGTGAAAGTGGTTGATCGTGCGCCCCATGCGCAATTCGAGTGGAAAAGCAGCTGTCGCGCGGGGGACGTAGGTAGGCAGTGCCGGTAAACCCGCCTCGGCTGCACGTTCGGAATAGAATTCGATTTTCCCCGATGGCGTCGCGTAGCGATGGTCCGGATGCGCGACCGGCGACACCGGTAACGCGGCAATCCCGCCGCTTTCGCGCAACGACGCCAAGCTGGCGTGGCCGGTCGCGGGATGATCGAGTATCGCGTCGATATGTCCGCCGTCGCCGTCCCAGGGGTAGAAATCAGCAACGCCGAGGCGTACGGCGAGTTCCTTGATCACCGCCGTGATCGAGCGTGCGCCGCCGGCCGGTTCGAGGATCCGGTCCATCAGATAGAGGTGGGTGGCGGTGCCCTTTACGCCGAGGTCCTCCAGCCACGTCGTGCCGGGCAGCACGATGTCGGCATAACGTCGAGTGGTCTCATTCATGAAAAGATCATGGCCGACGACGAGGTCCATGTTCGCCATACCGGACCGGATCCGGGAGGCGTCGGCGAACGACGACACCATGTTGGATCCGAATACCAGCATGGTGCGTACCCTCCCGGTTTCGATGGCTTCCAGGATCGCGGACATTTGGGTCGTGACGTAGTCCCCGGGCGGGCGCGCGGCGAAATTCAGAATATTGGCGAAACCCTGGCCGTGCGGTTGGCCGGCGTGGCGCGCACCGAAGCCGGTCCCGGGTTTGCCGAGCTTGCCGGTCAGCGGCGGCAAGCAGGAAATCGCCCGCGCCGCTTGCCAACCGTTTCGGTCCTTATGCATAGAAGCGCCGCCGATCAGGATCATCGCTCGCTCGGTCGCGGCATAGCTGCGCGCGAACGCGGCAATGCGTTCGGCGTCGACACCGCAGATCGGCGCGGCCCATTCCGGGGTGAACGCCCGCACATGGTTGCGCAGCGCCTCGAAGCCGACCGTATGGTTCGCAACGAATTCTTCATCGTGCAATTCCTCACCGATGATCACCTGGATCATGGCGAGCGCCATGGCGGCATCGGTTCCCGGCCTGACCACGAAATGCTCATGGGCCGAGCGGCAAGCGTCGCTGACGCGGACGTCGATGGCGACGACCTTGGCGCCGCGTTTCTTTGCCGCCGCGATATGGCGCGCGGTGTTCGGCTGGCTCGCGTGATTCGAGCCCCATTGCACGATCAGATCGGCATGCGCGCTCATATCTTCCTTGGTGTTGATCTCCATGGCGCCGGTCAGTCCGATACCGAAGCCGCCGAGTCCCCAGCAGATCATGGACGGGTCCCACCACTGGCAGCCGTACATGTTGGCGAAGCGGAGCGCCAGGTACATGTTCGCGAAGACGCCGAAATCGTTGGCCAGCGCGCCATGGCCTAGCCACAGGGCGACCTGTTCGCGCCCGACCTCGTTCATGCCCTCGACGATCCGTGTCAGCGCCTGGTCCCAGCTTACTTCGTACCAATCGTCACTGCCCCGCTTGTCGCGCATCCGCGGCTGGAGCAAGCGTGCGGGGTTGTCCATGATTTCGCGCGAGGCGAGCCCGCGGACGCACAGGAAGCCCGCGCTGTCGGGATTTTTCTTGTCGCCTTCCACGCGAAGCAGCCGGTTTTCTTCCACCGTCGCTCGCATTCCGCAGAGCGTAGGGTGACAGTTCATCGGACACATCGTGCGTTCGGTGCGTTCAGTGGAGTTGCTCATCGGTAACGGCCTCAGATGAATTTGTGTAGTCCGTCGAGCAGCGCGCCATAGATTTCTTTGAGCATTTCTACGATCTCGGGCTCGGTCGCGCCGTCGGCCTCCCAGTTGCTGCCCCAGCGCGCGATGGTCTTGTCGCCGGCTTCTTCGAGGGTCACGATCGCAGTGTAATTCTTGAACGGCAGGGCGTCGTTGAACAGGATCGTGTAGCCGAAAATACTGCCGTCATGTGCAACATCGAGACGTTCGACGATGGTGCCGCCGTCCGCCATTTTTATGTTGCGAACGGCGCCGATCCCTTCCCCGGTGACGTCCACCGATGCGATCAGGTCGGGTATAGCGTTTTGGAGCCCACCAAAATGGACCAGCGTGTCAGAGGCCTTCTTGCGTGGCATGTCGAGGGTCTTCTCGACCAGTACTTTATACATTTAAAAACCTCTACTGCTTCTGGGGAGGCGCAAGCGGTGCCCCCGGGATCTATCTCTCTTTCCCAACGGGCTAATCGGTCATGACAATCGTAAGCTTACCGTCCGTCCCGCATTGGTGTCGAGCAGATTCCGTCGCTCCGGATCACCGGGAATGTGCAGCATGTTTCCGACCCGCTATGCAACCGCGGCGGCGGGCCCGATGAACCCGCGCCGTCCGGTTTCATTGACCGACCGTCTTTTTCTCACCGACGTAGGCTACCATCTGGACCTCCATCACGAGTCCCGGCGAAGCAAGGTTTACCACTTCCTGACCTACCGCCGAGGGGTAAGCGGCACCGGCTTCGTCGAAAAACTGTTTACGGATGTCCGCGCCCGCGCCAAAGCGCTGCCAGTCGGTGAGGTAGATCGTTTCGCTGACGACGTTCTTGTAGCTCGCGCCGTGCGCTTCCAGGATCGTTTTGATTCGGCCATAGACGACTTCCGCCTGCGCGGCGCCGTCGTTCGGCGCAATGACGTTACCGTCTTTGTCGGTCGCTATGATCCCGCCGATGAAGATGAAATCGCCGGCCCGTACGGATTCTGAGACGCCGTAAGCCGGATAAGATTCAGCGTACTCGGCGATGACCGCCGTCGTCGTACCCTGTTCGGCCGCCGCTACCGATAGCGCGGCGAGTGCCAGCGTCAGGGCGACCAGAAAGCTAAAGGAATAGATCGTTATACGGTTCATGTTGACTCTCCTGCTTGGATTACGTGTTTGCGGTATTACCAGTCCTCGGACGTAAGTCGGTCGTCACTGACGAGTGCCAGCATCGCAGCGTCCAGGTGCGTATTGAGGGTTGCTGCATTTTCATACAGCGACGGTTTGATAACGGTTTCTTTCGCCTGCGCGTCGCGATAGGTTCCCTTTACCGTCTTGGTCTTCAGGACACTCGTCGCCTTGAGCGTAGCGGCGGTACGCAGATTCCGGATCACGCCGTCGCGTTCGAGGTGATAGTCCAGTTCGACGAGCTTGACCTCGAGGACGACGTCTGCCGCCGCGCCCGGCGCTACCAATTCGAAACCGAGTTCGGCATAGGCCGTTTCGATCGTCCGTTGAATGTTCTCCAGCGCTTCGGGCGCGGCTGTTATGGCCGTGCTTTTGTCTCGCGGTTCGCGGTACCCGATGAACTGTCCGGGTCGGGCGTCGATCACCGCAACCGAGAGCGTCTTACCTGCGCCTCGTCCCGGCATTGCGCTCACATCGAGTTTTGGTTGAATCGGGAGGATTTGAGAGGTGGTAGCGCAGGCGGCCAGTACAATGAGGCACAAACCCGACATGGCGGTTCTCGACAAATAGGGTGATCGCAACGTCGTGCCTCTGCGTGTTCGGTTGGCGGATCTGTATTATAGGGGACATCGCGGTGCGGCCGGCAGTCGGAACAAATATTGTCCGCCTGGGACGGAAGAAGAGGACGATCTCCCGTTTTTGCCGCCCCGTTGTTTCGTACCGGATCTGCGGTAATCTTATGCGACAAGGCTTTTTTGAGAGACGCTAATGCCCGACAACGTCCTTGGACCGACATCACACGCATTTTTCTCGCAGCGCCTGCGCCTGCATTTCGTCGATTGGGGCAACCCAACGGCGCCGCCCTTGCTGCTGGTCCACGGCGGCTGCGATCACTGTCGCAATTGGGACCGGGTAGCGCTCGCGTTACGCGATCGGTGGCACGTGATCGCGCCGGATCTGCGCGGTCACGGTGACAGCCAATGGTCGGCGGAAGGCAATTACCCGATGAACGGGTATATCTACGACCTGGCGCAATTGATTCATCAACAAGCGCTCGCGCCGGTGACGATCATCGCGCACTCGCTCGGCGGCAACATAGCACTGCGCTATACGAGCATTTATCCGAAGTCGGTGCGGCGGCTGGTCGCGATCGAGGGACTCGGATTGTCGCCGAAGCTGCAAGCCGAACGCCGGAGTCGGCCGCTGGACGAGCGGATGCGAACCTGGGTCGACGAGCAGCGCCACTTGGCCGGACGCTTACCGCGGCGGTACGCGTCTATCGACGATGCCTTGGCGCGCATGCGGGAGGAAAACAAGCATCTGTCGCTGGAGCAGGCGCGTCACTTAACGATCCACGGGGTCAATCAGAACGAAGACGGCACCTACTCCTGGAAATTCGATAACTACGTCCGCTCTTGGCCGCCTTACGATCTTCCCACGGCACAAATCGAGAAACTGTGGAGTCGGATCAGTTGCCCGAGTTTGCTGGTGTACGGCGCCGAAAGCTGGGCCTCGAACCCGGCCGAGGACGGACGCGCGGCGCACTTTGTGAATGCCGAAGTCGTCATGGTTGAGGGCGCGGGTCACTGGGTACACCATGATCAGTTGCAGACGTTCATCGAGCTGACCACGGCGTTCGTCGAATAGTCAGACCGCTGCCATTGGTTCGGTGCCCGATTTGGCGCATACAATGAGAAGCATTCGCTTGGGTTTCTTCTGGACGTATCGCTATGCATGAAGTTGCTTTCGATCTCTTGATCCTGCTCGCCGGTATCTGGCTGGTCGCCGTCACCCTGCGACCGCTCGGTTTGCCGACGGTGATGGGAGAGTTGATCGTAGGCGTCGTCCTGGGCCCGGCCGCGCTCGGGTTGATCGAGCCGAGCGCCGCGATCCAGCTGCTGGCGGAGATCGGTATTTTCTTCTTGATGTTTCATGCCGGCGTCGAGACGCAACCGCTCGAATTCTACGATGCCCTGAAACGTTCGCTCGGGGTCGCTGTAGTCGGTGCGATCGTGCCTTTTACGGTTAGTTTCTGCGTCGCGTTGGCTTTCGGTCTCGGCGTTATCGGCGCCACCTTCGTCGGCCTGACGATGACGGCTACCGCTGTGGTGATCACGCTCAAGAGCCTCAAGGATCTCGATTTGGCAAATACGCGGGTAGCGCGAGTGATTGTCGCGAGTTGCGTGATCGACGATCTGCTGACTTTGGTGTTCTTCGGACTCGTGATCGGGATGCTGTCGGGGGGGGCGTTCGAGCCCGTCAATATCGTCGTCACACTCGGTAAGGTCGTCAGTTTCTTCGCCTTCGCTTTGCTGTTAGGACGCTTCGTCTACCCTCGGTTAACGCTGCCGTTTCGTTCGGAGGGCGGGAAGGGTTTTACCTTCGTATTGCTGGTCGCGATCGCCTCGGGTCTCGTCGCCGAAGCTATCGGATTGCACATGATCATCGGTGCGTATCTGGCAGGCCTCTTCTTCGAAGAGAAAGTCGCTCATCCGAACCTGGTGCGGATCGTCAAAGATCGAGCCTACGGAATCGCTTATTCGTTTCTCGGTCCGATTTTCTTCATTTCCCTGGGCTTTTCGATCAGCTTTGATATCAGCGCCGCGGGGGTCGCGTTCATCGCGCTGCTGACGACCGTGGTGATCGTGGGGCAGATTGTCAGCGCTGGCGGGATGGCGTTGCGCATGGGATTACCGCCGCGCGAGGCCCTCACCGTCGGTGTCGGGATGTGTGGGCGGGCCGAGATTGCGTTCATCCTCGCGTCCCTGGCGCTGGCCCAGGGCGCCATCGACCAGGGTATTTTCACGGCGCTGATTTTCACCGCTTTTCTTCTCAACTTGTTCACCCCGCTCGCCTTGAAAGGCTGTGCCGGACTGTTGCAGGGGCGGGCGGCTCGGCAGGTCGACGCGACGAGCGGAATTGTTCAGCTCGAAACGTTCGGTGCGCCGCTGGTGGAGGAACGCTACGAGGGGCATCTCTTACACGCGCTGCCCGACGTGGAATCGGCAGTAGTGATCTACGGCTACGGCCCGGAAGTCGATTCCTTGATGGGTGAACTCGCCAGCCGCGGCCTACCGATGGTGGTGGTCGAAGCAGACGAAACGGTCGCGAGACGGCTGCACGCGCGCGGCGTATCGGTTGTGCATGCTTCGCTTGCGGACGAGACGCTCGACCTGCGGCCACTGGCTAAAGTACGTGCGGTGGTGGCCAACGCCAAGGACGACCACAACGCACTGCTCGCGGTGAGGGCCCGCGAGCTCGGATTCGGCGGCCCCATCGTTGCGTTGATCGACAATCCCAATCGCCGTGGGCCGATGCAACTCGCGGGTGCGACGGCCGCATTCACGCCGAATCATGTGCTCGCTGCCGCGATTGCGGTACGCGCCAGCGCCACGATCGGACCCCGGATAACAGGTGTGGAACCGCTCGGAAATCTGCTCGAGATAGCAGAGATCCGTGTCCATGACGAGAGCCCGTTCGTGAACAAGACGCTCGCGGATTCCGGGATCTATGCTGCGCCGGGGGTCCACATCGTCGGTCAATGGGTCGAAGACGGGCTCCAATCGCCGCCGGCGATCGATCAACGCCTGCAGCCCGGGATGATTCTCGTCGCCGCCGGTACTCCCGACAGCATTCAACGTCTGCGCGAGATAGCCCGGCCGATCACGCAGGAAGGCACGATCGTGGTCGCGGGCTTCGGCGATGTCGGCAGCAAGCTGGTCGAGATGCTGCGGGATGCAAGTGAAGAGGTGTGTGTCATCAGTGATTCGGAACAGCCGGGCGTCGAGATTGTCGGAGACGTTCTCGACACCGTCACCCTGGAGCGTGCCGGCGTAGCCACGGCTCGCGTGGTTATTCTCGCTTGCGAGAGTGATAGTGCCACGCTGCTAGCCGCTACCGTGGTGCGCAATTACGCCCCGGACGTACCCATTGTCGCCTGTGCCGCGCTGCTCGAGAATGTGGGACGCATTCAACAAGCCGGCGCCGACTACGCTTTGTCCGTGAGTCAGGTAGCGGGACAGTTGCTCGCCTATCATGTCCTCGGCGAAATGGTGTCGCAGCAGGCCCGCATCAAGCTGGTCAAGATCGGACCCGGCCTACTGATCGGTCACCATCCACAGGAAGCCTCGGTGCGCGAGCGCACCGGGTGCAGTGTCATCGCGGTGGAACGGCGCGCCGAGGTCATAGTCGACATCCCGGGCTCGTTCGTTCTTGCCGATGGTGACGCGCTCTACGTCTGCGGTACCGTCGAGGCCGTCGATCGTTTCTACGAGGAGTTTGCCGAGTCATCCAGATGATCCGATCGCTCGGACGGGTTTGAGGTCGCAGTAGCGGTTGAGTTACCGCGGAGAGTGAAGGGGGCGCGCGATGGACGATCGCAATTTTGAAATGATAGAGACCGACGGTGCGGTGCTGCGTACGGTTGTCGAAGGCGAAGGCCCACTTGTGATCCTGCTGCACGGATGGCCGCAGTGCTGGTACCTGTGGCGGCATCAGATCGACCCGCTGGTCGCGGCCGGTTTTCGCGTAGCCGTTCCGGATCAGCGTGGTTACGGCGGCAGCAGCTGTCCGCCGGCTGTGGCTGACTACAATATCCGCAAACTCGCCGCCGACGTGGACGCCATTCGCGCCGCTCTCGGCTACGACACGTTCAACCTGGTTGGGCACGATTGGGGTTGCGTTGTCGCCTGGAACACCGCGTTGCTTTATGAAGACAACTGCGCGTCCGTAATGGGCTTGTCGGTTCCATTCTGGCGGATGGCGGAGGAAGCCTTACACCCGCCCGGCATGGACGACCGTTTCTGGTATATCCGCTATTTTCAGGAAGAGGAAATCGTCGAGGCGGAGTTGGACGCGGATCTGGAACGGAGTCTCAGGACAGTGTTCTCCAGCCTCGGCGGCGAATCGCCGATGGGCGCCTGGATGACACAGCTCGAACACCCGATCGGATGTGGCTTGCTCGACGCGTTACCGGAACCGACCCCGTTACCCCCGTGGATCGCGGAGGCGGATCTTGCATACTACGTCGAACAGTATCGCAACCACGGATTTCGCGGTCCGACGAACTGGTACCGGAACATTCCCACCAACAACGCACTTACGCCCGAACTCGAGAACAAGAAGATAGCGCAACCCGCGGCTTTTGCCGCCGGTACCGAGGACGACGTCTTGCTCTACGATAGCGATTGGCACGACAAATTCGTGGGCGGTTTTGAGGCGCTCCGGTTTCTGGAGATGGTCGAGGGCGCCGGTCATTGGCTGCAAGTAGAAAAGCCGGCCGAGACGACCGCGCTGATATTGCGGTTTCTACGCGAAGTCAACTGATTTTGGCGATGTTGGTTAGCGGAAGGTCTGCAATGCATCCTCCAGTGTTTTTACGCTCCGTTCGACGTTGTGCAGCTTATCGAGGCCGAACAGACCGATCCGAAAACTCATGAAGTCATCCGGTTCGTCGCATTGCAGCGGCACGCCGGCCGCTATCTGCAGCCCCTCGGCGAGAAACTTTTTACCGTTCTGGATTTCCGGGTCGTCGGTGTAACTGACTACGACACCGGGAGCCTGGAACCCCTCTGCCGCCACGCTTTTGAATCCGTGTCGTTCCAGCAGCGCGCGAACGGCTGTCCCGAGCGCCTCCTGCTCCGCGCGGACTTTGTCGAAACCGTACTCTTCGGTCTCCAGCATCGTGTCGCGGAGTTTACGCAAGCCATCGGTCGGCATCGTCGCATGATACGCGTGCGCTCCGTTTTCGTAGGCCTGCATGATCTGGTGCCACTTGCCGAGGTCGCAGGCGAAGCTGGTGCTGGTGGTCGAGTCTATTCTCCTAAGCGCGCGCTCGTTCATCATCACCAGGCCGGCGCAGGGTGAAGCGCTCCAGCCTTTTTGCGGGGCGCTGATCAGGACATCGACGAAGTTGGCGGCCATATCGACCCAAATGGTCCCGGAGGCAACGCAGTCGAGGACGAACAGCCCGCCGTATTCCCGCACGGCTTCGCCCACGGCCCGGAGGTATTCTTCGGGGAGTATCATCCCGGAAGCGGTTTCCACGTGGGGCGCGAACACGAGCTCCGGTCGCTCCGATCGTATTGTCGCCAGAACCTCCTCCAGCGGCGCGGGCGCGAAGGGGGCCTGTGCTTCGTCGCTCCGTCGCCGCGCCACCAGCACTAACGATTCGGAGGGGATGGCGCCGATGTCGAAAATCTGTGTCCAGCGGTAACTGAACCAGCCGTTGCGGATCACCAGACACTTTCGTGCCGTCGCGAACTGGCGCGCGACCGCCTCCATAGCGTAGGTGCCGCCGCCGGGGATCACGACGGCCGCCTCGGCGTTGTAGACTTGTTTTAGGATCCGGGCGATGTCCTTCATCACCGTTTGAAACGAGTCGGACATGTGGTTCAGCGACCGGTCGGTGAAAACGACCGAATACTCGGCGAGACCGTCGGGGTCGACGTTGGAAAGCAAGGCAGTCATACGGTTTAGCGGTCCAAGGAAAAGTACTGTGGGCGACAGATTCTCTACAATCTAACGGGCCAGCACAACTCCGTCACATATCGTCGCTGAAATCCCAGGCGCGGATCACCTCGGGGACCAGCCGGATCAGCTCGATCGCGACCTCGTCGTAACTATCGGCATAAGCGTTGCCGGCTTCCTCCCCCATGTAGCGTCGACCCAGCCGGCGTAACAGTGGTTTCAAGTCGGTCGCGTCGGTGATCGTTGCCGGACCTCGCGCCTCGATGCCGCGGTACGGCGGCGCTTCGTCGTTTACGAGGATGCTGATCTGCGGGTCGCGAGCGATATTCCTGGATTTGATGTCCTTAGCCCAGGTGACGACGGAAAACCCATCGTCGGCCCATTCAAACCAGACCGGTGACAGCAGAATGCTGCGGTCTTTGCGGTGGGTTGCAAGGACGGCGAGGACGGGACGTTCGAGGAGGTCCCCCAGATCTTTGAGTTCGAGATTTCGGCGCATGTTTTTCTCCTGTTTGGGCCTATAGCACCGCGCGGGTGGCGCAGGCGCATTCCACCGGCGCTCGTGTGAGTCTCCTTGCGCCGGATGGGCGAGTCTACCGGAATTTGCTGTTCCGGTTCGACCCGCGACGGCTTGGGACGCGAAGATCGGTCAGCAACTGTCGCGAAATTGCCGTGGGTCAAGGTTATTGTGGCCGTAAACGGTAGGCTAAAAAGGTCATGGATCATGATCGCAAGGGTGCCGTCCCATGAATCGACGAAGCAACACGCCCGTCACGAGGCTCGCCTCGCTCTGTCTGTTGGTGGTCGCTTCCGCTTTGATCGCCTGCGGAGCAACGTCGACCACGCCGTCGGCGCGCGCCCCTGAGCCGGATCCCGGTCAGCACGTCGTTCGCAGCGAAAGGCTGCGCTTGCTCATGCGCAGCATGGAGTCGCTCAGGCACGATCGTATCCAGTCTGATCTGGAGTTGGATAAGGAGCGCCTGAAGCAAGCCGACGAACTAGCCGAAACGGCCGGAGAGCTTGCTGCTACGGCTGAGTCGATCGCCGGCGCATCGCCCTACGCAACACTCGACGATGCGGCGCGCGCTCGCTTCGATGCCTTTGTGGTCGAGCTGCAGCGGGAAGCCTCCGAACTCCAACGGCTGGTCCGCGACGGACAGTTCGCGCCGAGCGCGGCACAGTTCGACCGCATGCGCCACGTTTGCGCTGGTTGCCATAGTCTCTACCGCGTGCGGTAGGCGGGCAGTGACGGCGGACGCGAACAGTCGCCTCGCGCGGACATGCCGCGGCTTGGCCGCATGCTCCATCGCGTTCGTTTTACTCGCCGTGCCGGCCGGTCTGCGGGCGTTGGAAGACGACATCGCCGCCGCATTGCGGGCCGAGATCGAAAAACTCCAAGGACGAATCGAACAACTCGAGGCGCGCCTCGAGACGGAGGTGGAGAATGAACGCTCTACGCCGGCGGTTGGGTCGGGTGCTGTGGCGGACCTGACGGCGCTCCGTGAACCGGAGCCGCGGCGACCGTTGGTTCAGATCGGCGGCAGAATAAAACTCGATACCATCGTCAACAGCGTCAGCGCCGGCGGGGCGAGTTCGAACAAGGCCGACCTTGCGTTCGTTCCCGGAGCCATTCCGGTCGTCGGTAACGGTGAGGACGATCAGGTCAAATTCTCCGCGCGCAACAGCCGGTTGTGGTTTAAGGCGTCTACTCCCAATCCACTCGGCGATGTCGCCGCCTACATCGAATTCGACTTCTTTTCTTCTGACACCGCCGGTACCGAGACGGTCACCAACGGGTATACGCCACGCCTGCGTCACGGTTATGGCGAGTGGCGGGGGTGGCTCGGCGGCCAGACGTTTTCGACGTTGGTGAATCTTCGGGCCTACCCGGAAATCAACGATGACGGCGCGCCGATGGGTGCCCCGATCGTGCGCCAACCCATGGTGCGTTGGAGCGGCACCTGGGGGCGGCACGAGTTGATGCTGGCGCTGGAGTCGCCGGAGTCGATCATCCGCGATCGTTCAGGAGCGCGGTTAACCCCGGACGACGAGCGTCTACCGGACTTTGTCGCCCGGTACATCGAGCGCCGACTATGGGGGCAGTGGTCGCTGGCCGGTATCGTTAGGGAGATCCGTATCGATCAAGGCGGTGTGGAAGATACGGCGGTGGGCGGTGGATTGAGCGCGAGTGGATTAGTGCGGGTTGGCGAGTGGAATGATGTTCGCTTCAGCGCGAGCGCGGGAAACGCGCTCGGTCGCTACCTCAGTACGGGTTTCTTCGACGACGCCAGGATCGATACGGACGGGGCGCTGGAGCTTATTCCCTCTGGCGGCGGTTATCTCGCCTACCGCCACTGGTGGTCACGGCACTGGCGGTCCAATGCGGTACTCAGCGGTTCATGGATGAACCGCGACGGCGCGCATGACAATGAGAACGAATGGGGCTATTCGTTGCATGCTAATCTGCTCTGGAGCCCAATGCTTACAACTAGTTTGGGGGTGGAATGGATCCAAGGCGAGCGGCACCTCGTCGACGGCCGGGACGGGGTGCTCTCGCGCCTCCAGTTCACGGCGATCCACAAGTTTTGATGGACATTGTCCGAGGCCGTCCGGCGCGGAGGAAGTTGTAGTATGAACAGTAACGACGAGTACGGGGACTACGACGCGTTGGGACTGGCGGGCCTCGTGCAGGCCGGCGAGGTGTCCCCGCGGGAACTGGTTGAAGCCGCTATCGCACGAATCGAAGCGGTTAATCCGCGCGTCAACGCGGTGATCCACAAGTTCTACGACCGTGCGCTAGATGACGCGGCCCGCGTCGATCGCGAGGCCAAATTCGCCGGCGTTCCGTTTCTGCTCAAAGACTTGATCTCCGGCTACGCCGGCGCCCCGTTGAATAATGGCAGTCGCAGTTACCGAGCCTACGTGGCCGCCGAAGACGCGATCCTCGTACGCCGCTATCTGGACGCCGGGGTTATCGTCTTGGGCAAAACCAACACGCCGGAATTTGGATTAATGCCGGTAACCGAGCCGCTAACGTTCGGGCCGACGCGAAATCCTTGGGACCTATCGCGCACTTCGGGCGGATCCAGCGGCGGGGCTGCTGCCGCGGTGGCGGCGGGCATGGTCCCGGCGGCTCATGGCGGCGACGGCGGCGGGTCGATTCGGATCCCGTCTTCGTGTTGCGGCTTGTTCGGATTGAAACCGTCGCGCGGCCGGAATCCGGATACGCTACCCTACAAAGTCTGGTTGGACGGAGTCGTGGAGCACGTTCTGACCCGGTCGGTACGCGACAGTGCGGCGTTTCTCGACGCTACGGCCCTCACGGCGGAAGCGTCGGGTCTGCCGCAGCCAGAGGGTTCGTTCCTCGACGAGGTCGGGCAGGCGCCGGGTCGCCTCCGTATCGGACTCGTGCGAGAACCGTTGCTGCAATCGGCTTTCGACGCCGACTGTCTCGCGGGCCTCGAGTCCACCGCCGAACTGTGCCGGGAACTTGGCCACGAAATCGTCGAGGCGACGCCGGCGGTGGACAAGAAACGGTTCGCCGGCGGATTTGCCCGCATGTTGTGTGCAGAAGTCAATGCGGAGATCCAACAAGCGCAGACGGTGGTGGCCCGGAAAGTTCACCGCGACGAATTTGAAGCCGCGACGTGGGCATTCGGTCTCCTGGGGCAGACGATCTCGGCCGCCGACCTGGTCCAGGCTCACCGCGACATCCAGCAGATCGCCGCAGCGTTTATACAATGGACCGCGGCTTACGACGTCGTACTCACACCGACCCTGGCGAAGCTGCCGCTCACCGTCGGCGAACTCCAGCCTAAAGGTAGTGATGCGATGGCGTTGCGAGTGTTCGGCCGTTTGGGCGCGGGTCGCGCATTACTGAAGCTTGGCATGCTCGGTACGCTGGCGGACGAAGCCTTCGACTTCATCCCGACGACGCCGTTGTTCAACATGTCCGGACAGCCGGCGATGTCGTTGCCGCTGCATTGGAGCGACGCCGGGTTGCCGGTCGGTATGCACTTCTCGGCTCAGGCCGGTGAAGAAGGGCTGCTGTTGCGGCTCGCCGGGCAGCTGGAGGCCGCGCGACCGTGGGCCGGGCGACGACCGGCTATTTGAGCGCCGGCTCGATTCGGCTAAACATGCGAGCACCGCCACCTGTTTTCTAACATTGGGCCTCGAGGCTGCGTTTCGTAGCCGCCGTATACACGAATAGAAAGGGGGAATGAGCAGTGACCGTTGGAAAAGAAATCGGCGAGTTTGACATGAAAACGACGTCCATAACCTTCGAGCCGGGGAAAGGGGATTACCTGACCGCACATATTAATTTCGACGGCGATGCAACTGGAGAGATCGAATGCCGCGCTCTTGCCACCATGACGGTCGAAAGCCGGAATGGGAAAGACGGAGACTACAAGATATGTGCACGTTGTTTCTTGGCCGACGGTGAGATCCTGGACGCCGCCGGCGAGGGTAAGACGTTGCTCGATGGCAAGCACAACTGGCAGGTTGCCGGGATTGCCGAAGTGGCAGGACAGTGAACCTGGGCGGTCCAGGGGACGATCGATCTGGAAAAAGGCGCATTCGTCGGCAAGATGTTCGAGCGCACCTAGCCGGTCGCGCGGCCCAAGCCGAAACGCGTACCGAACGCGGCATCGTTGAGCCGGGCATTGCAGCGGTCAGAACGCGAAGCCGGACCGTTGTCGGCCGGCACTCCCCGCACCGCTGCATTTTTTGTAGTAGACCGCTCGACGGTGCTGAACTAGCATTGTCGGGGCAGGCGATTAAACGCGAACCGGCCGTCAGGTCAATGCAGGAGGGCCCAACTATGTCCACCGAAGAACGACCCTATGCGCTCGACGTCAAAGACCGCGACAATCTCGATGATGAGATGGCAACGCTGGTCAAGGGCATCGAAAAGAAATACGGGTTCATGCCCAACTTCCTGAAATTTTTCAAGACCGACAACCAGCGGTTGCGGGCATTTATTACCCCGTATATGGAATTGCTGCGCGCCGATTCCGGGCTCGACGAGTTGGAGCACGAAATGATCGCCCTGGTGTCGGCAGCAACGAACGGTTGTTTCTACTGTACCGCGCATCACGGCGCCTTGCTGCGTGAAAAAACCGGGGATGTGATGTTTACCGAGCAATTGTCGAGAAACTACGAACTCGCCGAGCTGTCCGAGCGGCACCGTACGATGCTCGATTACGTGGTCAAGGTCTTGACCGGTGCGGAATCGATCGACGACGACGATCGCGAGGCAATGAGAACGGTGGGTTTCGACGACGAGGCCATCTGGAGCGTCACCTCGACCGCGTGTTTTTATGCGAGCGCGAATCGCATGTCGCAGGCGATCGGTCTCAAACCTGCTCCCCAATACCTCGAGATGAACCGCAGTAAGCTCAAGAAGGCCAGCTAGCGGGTCACCGAAGCGCGATCGGCAACCCCGCGAGGATTGCTGGGTGCCCCATCGCCCGATAGTTTTAGAATCGATTCGAAAATTTCATTATTCATGGGAACGGTAGTCCAATGATTACTCTAAACTACTTCGTGCGAAAAAATACCGATGTCTGCGCCGGGGATTTTAAAGACTACTGGCTAGGGGATCACGCCGATCGTTGTCTGTCGATCGCGCCAAAGGTCGGGATCCGGAATTTCACGAAGTGCGAAACGCGGCATGAGGACGACGTGAACGTGTTGCTGCAGCAGCTGTATGGAACTGCCGCGGACGCCTACGACTTCGTTGATCAGATGGTGATCAACGACCTCGATGAATTCAAGAACGGGATGACCGATGCGGATGTCAAAGCGGCTGTCGCGGTGCTTCATGACAGTGAAGCCTCCTGGGTCGATCATTCACGTTCCGATTTCTGGTTTTCCACAGAGATCCCGCAGGTCTATTCGGCCGAACACTGTGCGGCGACTTGGAACAACACGCTGTTGAAAGTTTTTTATGTTCCCCGGCGGCTTCCGCACCTCGCATTGGAAGAAGCGCAGTTGCATTGGAGCAGTTGCCACGGCGCCATGGCCCGCCAGTTTGTCGAGTTTCTGCCATACAAAAAATACGTGCAGGGTCACCGAACCGATCCCGAGCTTGTTTAACGCGGATTAGCCCACGAGACCGACACGCTCAGAATTGGCGTAAACGATCCGAAGGCCGATGACGCTGCCAAGAATTTCCGTACAATTCGGCCCCGCCGCCGAGCCGCTGTTGGAACGCGTGCCGACGCGCGACGAATTCGGTAAGCCGTTGAGCGACCTGATGATGCTGTTACCCGGGTTGCGCGATCAATCGCGACAGCACATCAATGGCGCGATCCAGGATGTTCACGATGTACTCGACGGATTTCCGGACGCCGTCGTATTCGCCGAATTCAACGTCAAACGCAATATGCTGTGGATTTCGGTGCGCCCCGTCCATGGGATCCGCACCGCGATAGCGACGGCGATCCGTGAACGGGTACCGGAAGCCAAGCTCGTTTCCCACCTTTAACCCGGGGTTTTCATGAGGCGCTGACTACGCCAAGCTCCCGAATGACCTCTAGCAGGTAGTCTGCATCTTCGTTCGCGATCCGGTGATTGATCACGCAGGCCCGGATCACTTGTCGGCCTTCGAGTTTTGTTCCCGTAATGAATATCCTGCCGTCGCGTTCGAGCGCGGCGAGTAGCCGCGCATTGATTTCGTCCACCGCTTCGTCCGTCGCCGCAGCTTTCCCGAGGTACCGAAAGCAAACGATCGCGAGAGGACCAGCGCTCACGAGTTCAAAGTCTTCCGATTTGCGAATGAGGGATGCGAGATAGTCCGCAGTGGCGATGTCCTTTTCGATCATCTCGCGCAATTTTTCTGCGCCATAGGCTTTGAACGACATCCACACTTTAAACGCTTTCGCGTTGCGTGAGAGCACGAAGTGGTGAGCGGAAACGTCGAAGCGTTCTTCTCGTGCTCCGTAATCGAGGTACTCTGCGGACCTGTGAAACGTCCGTTTGAGCGACTCCCAGTCTCTTACCAACGTACAGCCGATCTCGAACGGCTGGTAGAGCCACTTGTGGTAATCGAGCGCCACGGAGTCCGCCAGCTCGAGCCCGGCATAGAGAGGCTTGCGGCTGGCGAGCGCCGCCGCCAGACCCCCGTAAGCGCCGTCGACGTGAAACCACAGGCCTTCGTCGCGGGCGATAGCCGCCAACTCGGTGAGCGGGTCGATCGCTCCCGTGTTTACCGTGCCGGCGTTGCCGATGAGGCAGAAGGGCGTGAAACCGTTCTCGCGATCTGCCGCAATTTGCCGCACGAGCGCGGCGCAATCGATAGTGAAATCGACGGTCACCGGCAGCTTCCGGAAATTGTCG
>PVBE012065550.1_pt1 | contig 21556 bp, 15 predicted proteins | sample 1631181 | NCBI WGS metagenome assembly PVBE01 (sample SAMN08397723, study PRJNA350692) | Marine metagenome, whole genome shotgun sequencing project. | isolation source: water | place: Pacific Ocean | collected 2012-04 | reverse complement strand
GGTTTATCAAAACCGCTTCTTCAACCTGGATCAATCGACTGACCGGCCTGATTCTCGGCGGTACACGCGGGGTCATTATCACCAGTGTTGTGTTGATTCTGTATGTATCCCTTCCTATCTCGACCCCCTTTAAATCTCAGATCGCGCAATCATCTCTGGCGCCTTCCGCTTTATCGATCGTTCCTCTGATTTTTGATACGGTCGTTCCTCGTTTTAAACCTGATTCGCGTCCTTTTGTAGAACAACTCAATCATGAATTTCGCTCCAGCAAAACGGTAGATACGGCCTCTATGACGGCCACTATGACGGCCTCTTCAGATAAAATCATTCGGCTTATTAAAAGGTTGTTCAGCGATCCGGAGTGAGGTGGGCAGAAGAAATTTGGTGATTTGGTGATTGAAAAACTAAAACAAGTCAACCCCGAAGGGCTCGTCCCGGGTCCACAGGACACATGCCATCAGTAAATTGGACAGGACGGTAGGCGGCAGCCACAAAGCAGTAAACAGAAAGCAGCAGGCATTTCAATCAACAAAAAGCACAGCGAGGGAAGCAGAGCGCATTTTAATAATGCCTCCAAGAGACGGTTCATTACTTTCAATTGAGCGATGCGAAATCAATCAACAAATAGGTAAGGGTGGCAGCAGTAGGCGGCAGGCGGTTAATGGACAATACATATATTGGTCACACGTTAGATGTGCTGGAGTTTGAAGCGATTCGGGGGATGCTGGCGAAACGGACCGTATCTGCTATCGGGTGTGAACGGGCTCAATCGTTAATGCCCGGCGCCGATCTTACGGTGATTCAGGAGCGTCTTCAAGCGGTGACTGAGATGCGTGCCCTTCTCGATTTGGATGAGGTGGTTCCGCTTCGTGGTATTAAGGACATCCGATCAGCGCTTGAACGGGCCGGGATAGCGGGCGCCAGCCTTGATCCGGAGGTATTGCTGGACGTTGCATCGACGCTTCAAGTCAGCCGCACGATGCATGCATTCGGTATGCGCGTTCATGAGCAACGTTCCTCACCGCGCATCGAATCCCTGACCGCTGGTCTGGGCGATTTTCAATCTATCGAGAATGAGATCCACCAGGCTATTGATACGGACGGCTCCATTCGTGACCATGCCAGTCCGGCCTTGCGCCGCATTCGCCAGGCGCAGCAGACCATGCGCGACCGGACGCGCGATCAACTGAACCGGTTTATTCAATCCGATACGGGCAGCAAGGCGTTACAAGAACCGGCCATGACCATACGCGACGGACGGTATGTCGTGCCCGTACGGAGAGACCATCGTAGTCAGGTACGTGGCGTGGTGCACGATCAGTCCGCCAGCGGTGCTACCATTTTTATTGAACCGATGGCCATTGTGGACCTGAACAACCAACTTCGGGAATTGACGGTGGAAGAACGCCGGGAGATAGACCGTATTCTTCGCGCTTTAACCGATCAGATTAGGGATCAATTCGGTGGCATAAGCGCGTCCATCGATCTGCTTGGCCTGCTCGACTACTACCATGCCGCCGGTGTACTTTCCGTGGACCAGCATGCCTCGCATCCCAGGTTGAATACCCAGGGCCATATTGTTTTACGTCATGCCCGGCATCCGCTGCTGACGACATTATCCGACTCGGGGGACGTCGTTCCCCTGACACTGGAAGTCGGCGACAAGGTGTCCACGCTGGTCATCACCGGGCCGAACATGGGCAACAAAACAGTCGCCTTGAAGACCGTCGGCCTCCTTACGGTCATGGCGCAGGCCGGTCTGCACATCCCGGCCGATGATCATGCGGAGCTTTCGATTTTCGAACAGATCTTCGCAGACATCGGCGATGAGCAGTCGATTCAGGCTAATCTGGGCACCTTTTCCTCGCATCTGCGTCATATCATCACCATACTCGAACAGGCGGATGATCGCACCCTGGTATTGCTTGACGAACTGGGTTCGGTTACCGATCCGGCGGCGGGCGCGGCGATCGGCATGGCGATATTGGAACGGTTGACGAACCGGCGTGTGATCACGGTGGCCACCACGCACTACGGGGCCCTCAAAGAATTTGCCACCCGCACAGACAGTGTAGAGAACGGATCTATGGTATTCAACGTGGATACATTGACGCCGACCTATCGTTTTCGTCAGGGCATACCGGGCGCCAGCTACGCGGTCGAGATCGGTCAACAGCTGGGTATGCCGCAGGAGGTGTTGCGTCGGGCGACGAAGCTGATCGGGGAGGATGAGCATCAGCTCGATGAGATCATCATTGCACTGGATAAAGAACGCCAACGGCTGCATACCGCCCGTGAAGAAGCGGACACCCTGCGGACGGAGCTTGAAAAGTTAAAACTGGATTATCACGAGAAGGTCACCGCCTATCGCCGGAAAGAACAGGCGCTGATGGACAAAATCCGCGCAGAGGCGGACCGCCTGCTACGAGAGGCACAGGCGACAGTCGAGCGTACTGTGGCGGAAATCAGAGAAGAACAGGCCTCCCGGGCGTCGATCAAAACAGCACAGGAGACGATCAAAGATCAGCGATCTCTACTGGCGGCCCTGTTGTCGGATACGACATCAGCCCCTTCGCCTTCTGAAAAACCCTCCCCTCCATCCAGGCCCATTACTGTTGGAGATCAGGTCTGGGTCGAGAACCTGGAACAATCCGGCACGGTGCTACAGGATCTGGGCGGTCGGCTGCGCGTCCTGGCAGGCAGACTGGAGATGACGGTGCGTCGGGATGATGTCCGGCTTCAGACCCCTGCGACAAACCAACCGAAGCAGACGCCCAGGATACGTAAATCCGCCCCCGTGCAGGTCCATACCACACGAGAGACTACACAGGAGTTAAATGTACGTGGATTTCGCGTGGAAGAGACTCTCGATGCCGTCGATAAATTTATTGACCAGGCGGCGATAGACGATCGCAGTGAAGTGCGGATTCTGCATGGGAAGGGCACCGGCGCGTTGAGTAGTGCGATCCGGGAATTTTTGCGGCATCATGTTCTGGTGAAATCTACCTGCTTTGCGCCGCAGCGGGAAGGGGGGACGGGGGTGACCGTGGTGGAGATGGCGGGCTGAAAAGAATGATGATTGGGTGATTGTAAAACTAAAAGCAGGAGGCGATCAATCAGTCAATAGGGCAATAGAGTGCGTTGAGATACGTATTGCCTTTCAGGAATTCATATGTCCCAATGGCAGGCGGTGCGGGAACTGGATCACAACCGGACCATGGCAGGCGGCAGTGAGGCCACATTGTGCGATGCGATTCGAAACGGTGCCGATCTGCGGGTGCATACTGAATTCCGGCACAATCAGCATATCGACGTCAACTCCGACTGTCCCGAAATAATTCAGCAAAGGGCTGAGTTTCGTGTGACCTGTCTGCTTGATGATAGGTGGCTCGGAAGGCTTTATGACTTTACGTCAGCCGATCGCCTTGCCGGATGGATTTTGCCCTCGCGCCTCCATGTCGTGTTTCCTGTACAATCAGAACGGCCAACAGGCTATTGCCCGGCTTCTGCTTGATGGCGTGCCCACTTCAGGTACCCCTGGAACCTCACCGCTTGTGACCCTACAGGCCACGTCATGCCCAAATACCATCCGCAAGAAAATGGGACTCAGAGACGAATGCGTCGAGCCAGAATTTCATTTACGATTTTGAGCCCTATCGGTTTTACGTGCGGTATGGCTGGCAGGAGGTTCTGTCTCATTCTGAAGACGGCACGGTGCTTTCGGGTTCTGTCAATAAGGTGGCCGAAGCGTCGATGCGGGGCTGTGAAATAAAAGTCGGAATTCGGGACCTGGGCCGAGACCTTTCTGAAGTGCCGAATATGGACCACGAATGGTTCGTACAGGCCCATTCCAATTATTATTATACAGAACAAAAACTGCCCATCGCCGGAACGCAACCGCTTGTACGCCTAGCGTCCGGCGATCCCGCTTACCTATACCTCCGGCGCCTGGGATTGCGGCAGGTTGATGGGACCAACGGGTTTGTCTCCCGCCTGCCCTACGATCCGTATCTCCTCCGGTCACATCGCAGTGAAACCCGTCATGCCCTGCGATGGTTTGTGAGGTGAGGGGTGAGGAAATATACCGGTGAAACGGGTTGCCTTTAAATTATCCCTTTATTAGATTGATGGATCATGGCGATGTGCAGACACCTACGACACATTGACGCGCCGGATGTGCGGTTTACGGCGGATAGCGGGCGGCAGGTAGCGGGTCGCAGGGAACGGGGAACAAGGAGAAGGGTGGGGGTATTTGAGTCAGATGTTGCTGGATGAGGTGTTGGCGAAAAAATAGTGAACGTGGTGAAGTGGTGAAGTGGTGAAGTGGCGAAATTTTAAATCACCAACTCACCATTTACAAAAAGTTTTGTCATGTCTGTAGACAGGCTCAAAAAATATACCCGGTTTTTCCATTGATCGGGTCGCGGAGGCGGCAGGATATGATCCTGAAGTACTGCGACTGGAGAATCTGGATACGGATATCCGGCCGCCACAGGCGGCGCTGGATGCAACGCGGGCGGCGATCGACGACGACGATACCAACAGCTATCTGCCGTTTACCGGACAGAATGCGTTACGGGAAGCGGTGACGCAGCACGTGTCTCAGTTGAGCGGCGTGGATTACGATCCGTACCGGCAGAGCGCGATTACGGCGGGCGGTACGGAAGCAATGTTAAACGTCCTGCTGACGACGCTTAACGTCGGCGATGAGGTCATGCTGACGGACCCGACTTATGCGGGCATGATCAACCGGGTGCGGCTGGCTGGCGGCATACCGCGGCTGGCGCCGTTTGTACACAGAAACGGACAATGGCGCCTTGATCTCAACAGGCTGGTGGATGCCGTAAATAACAGTACCCGTGTCTTATTCATCATGAACCCTTCCATGCCTTCCGGCGCGGTATTGAGTCGGCTGGAGTGGGAATTTATCGCCAAACTCTGTATCAGCCATGATTGCTGGCTGCTGTACAATGCCGCGATGGAGCGCATTCTGTATGATGACCGTCAGTATCTGCATCCTGCCAGTCTGCCCGGTATGGCGGACCGAACGATTACGGTCGGTTCCGTCTCGAAAGAATACCGCATGATCGGCTGGCGTGTAGGCTGGATTGTAGGACCGGAGGCGATTATGGACGATATCAACCTCGTGGGCATCTACAATGTGGTCACGCCGGTCGGTATCGCTCAGGCAGCGGCAACAGCGGCATTGCAGACAGAAGACGACGGTGTCGTGGAATCCATTGCCGAGTGGCAGCGGCGGCGAGATGTGATTGTCGAGGAACTGGCAGGGCTGCCGCTGATCCCGGCGGTCGGCGGTTGGTCCATGTTAATCGACGTCGGCGCCATGGACCATGACTCGTTCACCGCCTCCGACCTCCTGTTGGTGCGGGGCAGGATCGCGGCGACGCCCATGAGGGGCTGGGGGGGTGTGGCCAGTGATCAACTTGTGCGATTTGTATTCAGTAATGAGCCTATAGAACGGCTCCGTGGGATCGGGGAGCGGGTGAGAAGGGCGTTGGGCGCGGGGTAGGGGGCAGGTTTCCGTGGTTAAACAATTTAAGGAGTTATGATCATGGCATTTACGTTACAGTCAGGCGACAAAGTACCGGGTTTTTGCTTGCCGGCTACCGATGGCAGGACGTACAGCCTGACCGATTTCGAGGATACGGATACGCTGGTCATCTTTTTTACTTGTAACCATTGTCCATACGTTGTCGGCTCGGATGAAGTGACGCGTCAGACCGCTGAGAAATATGCGTCGCAAAGCGTCCGGTTTGTCGGGATCAATTCAACCAGCGAGCATACCCATCCGGACGACGATTTAGATCATATGGTGGCGCGCATGGCTGAGTATCATTTTCCGTGGGTCTATTTACGCGATCAATCGCAGGACACGGCGCTGGCTTACGGTGCCCTGCGGACACCGCATTTTTATGTGTTTGGTCGGGATCGTAAACTGGTTTATACCGGACGTGGTGTGGATAGTCCGAAAGATACCGATCAGATGCGTGTTAATGATCTGGACCGGGCGCTGGCAGATATCGTTAGCGGGCAGCCGGTGGCGACGCCGCTGACCAATCCGATCGGATGCAATGTCAAGTGGGAGGGACAGGATGCCCATTGGATGCCGGCGGATGCGTGTGATCTGGTATGAGGGGAGGTTGAGTGATTGGTGGGCGTTTAAATACCCTTTACATATGATTAGTAATTTGTTATACTTTGGAGATAGAGAGAGACGCAATGTCTTGCGTCTTTGCAGGTTTTGGCCTGGATGTTGAGAGGTGTCTGTAGTGGCTCGTATACCGGATGAAATAATCGACACGATTCGAGAGCAGGCGGATATTGTGGATCTGGTGTCGGATTATGTCACGTTGAAGAAGAGTGGCATGAACTATCAGGGGCTCTGTCCGTTCCACAATGAGAAAACACCGTCGTTCAGCGTCAATCCTGAGCGTCAAATTTTCCACTGTTTCGGGTGCGGTAAGGGCGGCAATGTGTTCAAGTTTCTGATGGAACACGAAAAGGTGACCTTTGTAGAGGCCGTTCACCATATAGCGAAAAGCCTCCATATCACCATTCCGGAAACCGCACGAGATCAAAAGACCAGCAGTGAGGCAGAGAATCTGGCGCGGGTGACGCAGTTTGCCGCCAAATTTTTCCATGCGCAACTGCTGAATAGCGACAAAGGGGCACCGGTCCGGCAATATGTCGTTCAGCGAGGCCTCTCGGATACGACGGTTCACACCTTCTTGCTGGGGCATGCCCCGGATTCATGGGACGCGCTGCTGACCGCTGCACGGCATAAGGATATCAGTCCAGCCTGGCTGGAGAAGGCGGGGCTGGCTAAAACCAATGGGAACCGGTTTTACGACACGTTTAGGAACCGGTTGATTTTTCCTATTTTCTCGCCGAGCGGCCGAGTCGTCGGTTTCGGAGGACGCGCTCTGTCAGACGAGGATCAGCCCAAATATCTGAATTCGCAGGAATCGCCTATTTATCAGAAGAGTCGGGTAGCTTACGGATTGTTTCAGACCAAGGATGCCATTCGGCGGGATGGGCGGGTGGTGATTGTAGAAGGATATATGGATCTGATCAGCCTGTATCAGAGTGGTATCGAAACAGTCGCGGCGACGTGCGGCACAGCGTTGACGGCGGATCATGCCCGGCTCCTGGCCCGGTATGCTCAGCAGGCCTTTCTGGCTTACGACTCCGATGAGGCCGGTACCCGTGCTGCGGTAAGAGCCCTCGAGCCGCTTGTGGTGTCCGGGTTGTGGACACGCATCGTGCAACTCCCGGAAGGGGATGATCCGGATACCTATGTCCAGGCGCATGGCACAGACGGGTTCATGGCACAGATCGAACAGGCGAGTACCATCGCTGATTTCATGGCTTCGCAATATGATATCAGCGATCCTAGAGCCAGGGAAGACGTTTTTCGAGGGATGACAAACCTGATCAAAAAGACATCCAATTCAGTTCACAGAGAACAATACAAGGAAGAAGCGGAGCGCCGGTTTCCGGCGCTTCAAAATTTGCTGGCCTCGGAATTACAGGCCTCTCGTTTTGTCGGCAGAGATTATAACACGCCACAACCGGATGAAACCCAGGAAACGAAGCCGAGGAATAATACGGAGCGTGAACTCATTCAACTCATGTTGCACCGCACCGAGATTGCAGAGCTTGTAGATGAACAATTGGAACCTGGTGATTTTACCGACGAGACCTGCCGTTTTATTGCGGAACAATGTTTTGTGATGTTGCGTAATGACGGTTCTGCCGATCCGGCGACCCTGGTGGATCGTATTGATAATGAGGAAGCCGTCCAGGTCATTGCTGAATTGATCAATGCGGCTGATTCCGGTACTAATTTTGAGCAGCGCGCCTGGGATCATATCATCCGTATTAAACAAAATCAACTCAAGCGTGAGATGGCCCGGCTCATGGAACAGATCAAGCAAATGGAACAGTCCGCCAGCGAGACGCTGCCGGAGACGATGGCCGCCTATTTGCAGCTTAAACAACAGGAAAAAACGCTGCTTCAATCGGCGCCGCAGATAGAGGTAGGGATAGGGTAGGCGAGCAGGTGGCAAGTATGATGTATTGCCCACCTGCTCGCCTACCAACTTTTTCTTGACGTCAGACCCTGTCCATCCTATATTGGCAGTCACATTATGAATGGCAGGTTAAAGATGCTTGGGCCTGTAGCTCAGTTGGTTAGAGCATCCGACTCATAATCGGACGGTCCCAGGTTCGAGTCCTGGCGGGCCCATTTTCGAAAATAAAGGGCGCTTAGCTCAGCTGGTTAGAGTGCCACGCTCACATCGTGGAGGTCAGTGGTTCGAATCCACTAGTGCCCATCTTCATATTTATTGTATCGGAAGGCGGAGGCTTCGCAACGAGCCTCCGCCTTTTTATTCAAGAACAATCTGGAGACCCTGGTGAGCGTAACATACGGTGAAGATATGCGAACGCGCCTACAGAGAGGGGATAGTCTACTTCTAGAGCGGTTGACCGATATATTCGGTCCTGGAACTGACGATCTTAATAGTCGGCTTACTCATTATACAGAGCTGCTTACCCTATTTGAACAAATCTATGACCCTCAGCAGCAGACCGCGCTGATCAGAACCCCGGCGCGCATCAACCTGAAAGGGGTGCATGTAGATCATCGGGGCGGCTATTTAAATTACATGGCCATTGACCGGGAAGTCGTGATGGTCGTCAGCCCACGAGACGATGATCTGGTGGTGCTGCACGATGAGGCATCTGACACCTTCGGCGCACGACAATTTTATATCGGGGAAGCATTGCCTCCGGAGAAGCGAGGGCAGTGGCAAACGTATATCGAGCAAGTCACGTTAGCCCCTGGTGACTGGTCCAACTATATCCGGGCGGCGGTCCTGCGTCTTCAGGACCATTTTAAAACGCTACCGTTGCGCGGCATGAATCTTCTGGTGGCCAGCGATATCCCTATTGCCGCCGGATTGAGTTCCTCGTCCGCCCTGGTGGTGGCGGCCTGTGAGGCCTGCCTGTGGGTCAACGGCCTGACGCTGACAGACGAACAGAAAGTGATATTGTGCGGCGAGGGGGAATGGTATGTGGGAACGCGAGGCGGCGCCGGGGACCATGCGGCCATGATTTTCGGTAAAAGGAATCATCTCGTCCGTCTCCGTTTTTTTCCTCTAGAGACCGAAGCGATCCCAATGCCATCCGGATATAAAGTGGTCGTTTGCAACTCGCTTAAACAGTCTCGGAAAGCGTCCCATACCAAAAGCACGTTCAACGAACGGATCGCCACTTATGAAATGGCGATGCTGTTACTCAAAGACCGCTTCCCGGAATTAATGGCGCACGTCACCTATCTTCGTGATCTCGATACAGACAATATCGGTATCGATACAGGACAGCTTTACCGACTTGTTACAGCCCTTCCGGAACGCGCAAGTCGTCATGAATTAATGCTCATGTTGCCTGGGCAGCCGGCACGGTTGCAACAGTTATTCCATACCCATCAGGAACCGAGGAACGGCTATCGGGTCCGCGCGGTATGTTTGTTCGGCCTTGCTGAATGTGCCCGCAGTCGAATGTATGCATCCTTTCTCCAACAGGCGGATATGAAGATGGTGGGCAAACTCATGTATCTCTCACATGATGGTGACCGGGCTTTTGCCTATGATGCCGCCGGTCACTGCAAACCCTGGGATAACCCGGTCGACGATGCCTGCATGCAACGTCTGATCGGCGATGCGGAATCCGGCGATCCGGCGCGTGAAGCATACGCTCAACTCTGGAAGCAACCCGGAGGATACGCCTGCAGTTGTGAAGAACTGGATCATCTGGTGGATATTGCCCGTACGGTCCCGGGGGTCGTCGGCGCCAATCTGACCGGCGCCGGGCTGGGTGGGTGTGTGCTGGTCCTTGTACGGGAGGAGGACGTGGACCGGCTAATTGAGACGGTTCACAGCAGATATTACCACCAACGGAATCTACAACCTGCGATGATGGTCTGCTCTGCCGTAGGCGGAGCGGGGCGCATCTGGTAAATGATGAAGTATCGCCTTCTTGCCCTTGATATCGACGGGACGCTGCTTAATGATAACAGGCACGTCACCGATGCGTCTATTGCTGCTATCCGACGTGCGGTTGACGCCGGTGTGTATGTCACTTTATGCACGGGGCGCAGCATCTCTACGGCAGCACATGTGGCTCGGCGTCTTCCGTTGAATGCCCCTTTAGTATTGAACGGCGGCGCCTTGATTTATGATAGCCTCCGGCGACGTGCTCTTTATATTCGGAATTTGTCCAAATCTATGGCCTTACACGCGGTGCATCAGCTTCGCAACCTGGCATGCTATCCTATCGTGTATGCACCGCTCCCGGAAAGTCAGTATTTTTATTACGACGATTACGACCCGCATAATACCTCCTTCCTGCAGTATATAGGAAAGAATACCGGGAGAGCCCATGAGGTTGAAGAGGTCACGCACTTACTCCACAACGATGCTGCCATGGTGGCCATCACCGATCGGATTGTCCGTATCCAGAATTTGGCGCCCACTATTCGCAGTCAACTGCCGGGCACGACCATAACACTTGAAGTCAGCCCTATGGATCGAGCGTATTGCCATGTGACCATCACGCCGAGGGGTGTCTCTAAAGGGAACGGCTTACGGGAGCTGACTATGCTATTAGGCATACGTCTATCAGAAACCATCGCGGTGGGTGACAATCTGAACGATCTGGACATGCTGAGCACGGCAGGTCTGGGGGTGGTCATGGGGAACGCCACACCAGAAGCGAAGGCACAGGCGGATTATGTCACCGGCTCCAATAATGAGGATGGCGTAGCGCAGGTGATTGAACGGTTTATTTTGTAAATGAGGCGCACGGCGCGCCGTGCGCGTACGAGTTCCGATGTGCTGAGTTCCAAGGCCTGAGTAAAAAGCAGGATGGAAGGGTGCATGGGTGGGAGAGGAGCAAACTTTCAACTTTTCAACTTTTAACTTGCCTATTGCCGTATTCATTCATAGCCATTGATATTGACGGGACGTTGTTGACGTCACAAAAAGTTGTTTCGCCACGCACCCTGACTGCGATTGATGCCGCCATTGCAGCGGGCAAACACGTAGCGCTCTGTACGGGGCGCAGTCTGCATTCCGGACGGCCTGTCGCCGAGCAGGTCCACCCTGCCGCCATGCTGGTCTTTCACAGCGGCGCTTTGATTCTTGAAGCGCTTGACGGACCGATTCTTCAGGCGATTAATATTCCCTGTGCGTTGGCTTCAGACCTTGTGAATTACCTGAAACAGGCCGGTTACGATCCGCTGGTTTATGACCCGGTGCCGGAAAGTCACCATGTCTGGTATGAATCCGCCCGGTCGGTCAATGCCTGGCGGGCGCGTTATATTAAAGCGAATGGCGACAAGGCACGGCTGGTTCTGAATCTTGAAGACCGACCGCATATAGACCCGGCTCAAATCGCCGTTTCGGGAAGTCCGTCGGCCATGCATGATCTCCGAACCCAATTACGGTCTCGATGGCATACGATCGGCCTCATTCTATCTCGCAGTACGCTCGCACCCGATTACTTTTTTCTGGAGATCGTACCCGAACGGGTATCCAAGGCGGATGCGCTGGCCGTTTTAGGCGCCATGCACGGCGTTCCCTCCGCTGAGATAATCAGTATAGGCGATAATTTCAATGATCTTGATATGATCCACTACGCCGGCCTGGGCGTGGCGATGGACAATGCGCCGGAAGAGGTTAAAACAACTGCAGATCTGATCGCCCCCTCCAACGATGAAGAAGGCGTGGCCTATATCATTGAAAATTTCCTGCTCACGTCGGGAACCTTATAAGCTTTCTTTCCGTATGCTCACAAGGATACGGGCGCGTATTTCCCTTGTTTTTTGAATGGAATCGACCTATATTTGTATGAATGACAATTGAAATTAATCGACAGGAAATTCTATTTTATTTATCCGTACAGAGGAGGCGTTAAGATGAAGCGATTATTTTTGTTGTTTGCAGCCTGTGCCGCATTGATGCTGGTGGTGAGCCCGGCAGTCACCTATGCGCAGCATGATGATCCGGACATGGAATGGGAAATGGATGGGCCGCTGTATGATCGGATGGGTGGTGAAGAGATCGTCAGCGGGATCGTTGAGGAATTTGTTTCGATGGTTATAGAAGATGATAAATTAAAGAGCCATTTTGAAGGCGTCGATCAGGAAAAAATGAAAGAGATGGTGGTCGCTCAGATTACCTATGCATCCGGCGGTGAAATAGAATACGAAGGCCAGACCTTTTTGGAAAGCCTGGCAGGAATGGGTATTACGGGTGAGTCTCTAGAAAGTGTCACCGAACACATGACGGCTTCCATGGAGGCGAACGATGCCTGGCCTGAAGATGTCGATGAACTGCTTGTGGTCCTTGAGTTGATAGAAGGGGAGATGGAGCACGAGGAAGAGGCCGAGGGGGAGCACGAGGAAGAGGCCGAGGGGGAGCACGAGGAAGGCAATGAAGACGAGCACGAATCAGGTTCCGGAGCGCATCCCGAATAATTCTTGTCCCTTATTTCACGTTTTGATTATGGCCGTAGGGTAATAGACCGCCCTCCGGCCATATCTATTTTAGACAACTCCTTAGATCCAGGGAGCTTTTCCGTGAAGAGACTCATTTCTTCGAGGCGGCTGTGGCTATCGCTTGTTGTTATCTGCGCTCTGGGCTTTGCACATATGGTGTCTGCCCATTCGGAGGCCACCCGGTCTTCTCCGAAAGATAAGTCCACCCTCGACCAGGCGCCCAAGGTAGTTAGCGTCTTCCTGACAGAAAAAATCGAAATAGAGCTCAGTAAACTGCAAGTCTTCGATGCTGATGGAGACACGGTCCATAAAGGGAAGACGACCTGCTCTGAAAACCTCAAGACCATGTCCATCCTGATGACGGATATCGGATCGGGCTCTTACGCCGCTAAATGGGAAGTCGTATCGGTTGACGGCCATAAAACCAGCGGTGCCTTTTCCTTTCAGGTTCGATGATCGTTGAATTATGCCGCTGGATCGATATGCTGATCCTATCGAGTTTCGGCGCTGGAGCCCTGGCTGGATATCTTAACAGCGACGGCGGGTGGTGTACGCGTTGGTTTCGCACAACCCTGGCCGGCGCTTTTCTTATTGCCGGCACCCTGTCATTCCTTGAACAGGTGCACCAATTCACCGACGAGATTAGCCGGGCCACGATCACGCTGGTCGCATTTAAAACCTCCATCGGTTCGATCTGGCTGATCCGTCAAGGTATCGGTGTCCTGTTGCTGCTTCTCGCCCTGTTGCCGGCCGGTCGTGCCCTGCTGTTTTTTTGTTTTATAGCGCTTGCTCTGGCGCTCAGTCCTGTCGGGCATCCGATGGCGGCGGAGTCCGTGACCCTGGCCGTCGCGACTCATTTTTTACATCTGGCCTGTTTTGCCCTCTGGTTCGGCGGCCTGGCCGTCCTCATCACCTCACCCACCACGCGTACCGATCCTTTCCGATTAGCCCGCTTTTCGAGACTTGCCATAGGGATGGTTGTTGGGCTGACGGCAACCGGGTTGATGCTGTCCTGGCTATTTATACCGGATTGGCTGGCCATACTGAGTACGACGTATGGCCGGATTCTATCGGCCAAGCTGATTCTGATCGTGGCCGTATTGTGGGTAGCTTGGAAAAATAAGCACCTGGTCCGTGAGGCGCAATCTACTCATGGTTCCGCTTTAAGATACCATCTCCTCACACGTCGCCTCTGGTTCGAGATCACCGGATTGTTTCTCGTGAGCGCGCTGGCTGTCTGGCTTGGGCATCAAATGCCACCGATGGATATATAGACAGCCGGAAAACGAAACGACGAAGTTACAAATCGACGAAACGATATGTTTTGATTCGTAGCTTTGTCATCGAAATTTGTCTTGTGCAGGATGACGGAGGCATGTTATGTTGAGTGAGGAGAGAGGACAGCAAGATATCTCTATCGTGTTCCATCATACACACCGGCAATAAGCACTTATTTCCTCACCGATTATTCTGACATGAAGATAGCTTACTTCGACTGTTTCTCAGGCATCAGCGGTGATATGATATTAGGCGCTCTGGTAGATGCCGGACTTGATTTTGAGGCGCTCTGCACCGAGTTGGATAAATTACCGCTTGAAGGATTTCGACTTGGACGGCGCACGGTTAAAAAACATGAAATTGCAGGGACCAAGATAGACGTAATCATAGAAACGAAGGAAGGTGATGAGGTGATTGAGGGACCAGGGGATGATGGTCATTCACATGGCGGCGCCCATGAACTTCATCACCATCATCACCAGATCCCTGATGGTGATAATGGACCTGCACGTCGCCTCAAGGATCTGGTGCAGGTTATCGAAGAAAGTGATCTGGATGCGCCTATAAAACACCGGGCCATAACCATCTTTGATCATTTAGCGACGGCGGAGAGTAAAATGCATGGCATGGCGAAGAATGAGGTGCATCTTCATGAAGTCAGCGGGATGGATGCCATTGTCGATATCACCGGCGCCTGCATTGGTCTGCATTTGCTTGGCATCGACACGGTCTATGCTTCCGCCTTGCCTCTCGGCAAAGGTTTTGTCCGCTGCGCACACGGCCGTATGCCCGTCCCAGCGCCCGGCGCGCTGGAATTGATGCGCAATGTGCCCGTATATCAGACCGAAGCCCGCGGTGAAATGGTCACGCCGACCGGCGCCGCTTTCCTGAAAGCGACAGTCATCTCCTTCGGCCCGATGCCGCGAATGACGTTGAAACAAATCGGCTATGGGGCCGGCACCAAAGATTTCCCTGAACACCCGAATTTGTTACGGGTGTGTATTGGGGAGGGGTGAGGACATTGGTGTTTGGTGATGACCTGTGTCCTTCGGACACGATGCGAGCACTTCGTGGTTGGTGATTAGTAATTGGTGATGGCAGGTGTACAGCAGATACGATGCGGGCTCTGCGCGGCAGGCCGCCGGAACAGCGTCTACGCTGACAGGCGATACCTTCATGGCAAAAAATACCTGAAAAACTCCCGATCGGGTCCGTATTCGATCACAGCCAATCGAGCTGATCGAACGAGAACTCCGGCATATGCTCCCCCCTCATTCTCTGATGCGCCTTGTTCTGACGGCGAAAAAGGATCGTCGACGGTTTGTCGTAAAGTCTCTATTTTTCTTCTACTTCTCTTTGATTCTTCTCAGCCGGCGCCGTCCAGAAATCTACCGAGCCAGGGGTGCCTTGCGCCAGTAGTCCACCATAAAGCGCGGCGTTGAACAGGACGCGAAAAGTGCCGAAAGATTGACCTCGCCATTGCGGACGAAAGCCGAGCAGGATAACGTGGCCTGCGCCATGATGGACATCCATAGCGGCTGCATAGCCCTGGAGATATTCTTCGCCGAGTAGATAACCGGAGCGCAACGGGGAGCCGTTTTTACGGTATTTTGCCAGGGCAGCGCCCTTGAAACCGTCCAGAGTCGTAAATACCGGACTCCGCCAGACAAACACATCCATCCGGTCCGGGGCGCCTGCCATAACCGGATGCGCCGGGTACGTCTCAACCTCTAAAATAGAACCACCGGTGAAGAAATCTTTACGATCCAGACCGGCAACCACATTTTTGACCGGCAAGTGCAGCGCCTCTATAGCAAAGTCGCTGCTCTGGTTCATGCAGACCAGCGTGCCGCCATCACGAACGAAGGCGTCGAGGTTTCTTATGCCGGTGTTTCCGAGCCCACCTTCGTAGCGTGGCGGGACCGAGCCTTTTGTGTAGCCGTCCTTAATCACCTGTGGTCGGTCGGAAGCCAGTATGATGACATCGAACCGGTCACGCAGACCGACGGCGTGAAAGTCTGAATTGCGGATATTGGTGAATGTAAAGTCGTATTGCTCCAAAGCCCACTGCGCCCATCCGGCATCCATGCTGGCGCGCCACGGCTGATACAAGCCGATCCGCGACCGTACCTGCGGACCGCCTGCACGGCCTGTGCGTTCGGCGCGTAGCGCCAGTTCATCAATCCATTGTGCCTGGATAGATTGCGGAATGCCGCTGACGACATAGCGGCCACGCCCGTTGCTGGATGTATAATTCACCGTACCACCCGCGGCCCAGGCTCTGTTGAGTACTCGAAACACGTTGTTCTCCGCCGGGTTGACCGCAAGCCGCGACCCGGACCCGGTCATCCGGCCAGCTGGTGGTATAATACCGGCTGCATTGGCATGCGTATCGAACCCTACGCCGGGAACGCTGTCGAATGTGCTTGCATCTGCATTTCCCGCCGTCCGCCAGTCCGCCGCTGTCCCTTCTGCCGGCTGCATGGTCTCACGTATCGCCTGTGTCAGCGGCGACGAAGCCGCTGTGACATTTATACCAAATTGGAACGGCAGCGTCCATCCTGCCGCATCATAAGGTTGCTCGGGCGGTCCATCTGGAAATTCTCGCAGATCCGGGTACGTCTGTACACCCAGCACCTGCCGCGGCAGTTCGCCGTATTCCTGATTCATCGGAATCACCCAGGTACCCCGGGGATATTGAATCCCCTCAAAGGTGATATTTTTTGAGAGCTGCATGACCTTTACGCCGTTGAAAGCCAACCGTCGGAGCAGTTCCACCGCTGCTACGGGGTCACGCTGATCCTGTGGGATGAAATAGGCATACGGCGGTTCCTGTTCATATTTTTGTATCGTGTTGCGTCCGGCCTGATACCGGTTATACAGGATCATTTCCCGGTACTTGGCGGCGTAGTCGAGCGTCGCCAAGGACGCCGTGTGCATATACTCAACCGCATCGCGCAGGCGCCACCAACCGCCCTGCCAGGGACTCGGATACAACGATTCTACCCGTAGATCGCGACGGCTGCGGGGAAAATCGTTGACCGTGTAAAAACGGGGTGTCGCGTATCGATACAGCGCCGTCTCGGTCCAGAAGGCGGCGATATTCTGAAAGACCGGCAGGTAATCCACATAGCCGGGATACCAGGCATCAAACCCCGTTCCCATATGAACCGCTCCCGGCTGGCCTTTCGATTCGAGCATCTGGGCGATCGCCATACCAATCATATTCAGTTCCCGCGAGAGTAGCGGCGGCGCCTGTGAGGCGATCGGTTCGGCAAAAGGCGGCAACCAGATCCGCGTGGGAAACGGCGACGACTGGTGGTGGATATAAATAATGTTCGGCTCCCAATGGCGCCAGGTACGACCGATGACCCGGGACTCGATCATATTGAGCGAATAGGCGTCGCGGTTATTGTCATGACCGATGTATTTCTGGTACAGCATGGGCATCGACGAGATCTCGTAGGGCGTTCCGACATTGGACCGGTACCAGTTAGCTACGATGTTCTGTCCGTCCGGATTGATCGATGGCCACAGAAGAACGATGACATTATCCAGAATGGACTGGATAATGGGATCGTCGGCGCCGTTCACCAGGTCGTACGCCAATTGCATGGTGTGCTGTGCCCCGGCCACTTCGGAGGCATGCAGCCCGCCGTCGATATGGACGATCACCTTGCCGTCCCGGGCCAATTGCCGCGCTTCCGCATCCGTTAAGTCGGCGGGATGCGCCAGACGTTGACCGATGGCACGATACCGTTCTACCTCAACGAGATTCTGAGGGGAAGAAATCAAGGCGAAGTACCAATCGCGGCCTTCGGACGTAAGGCCGATATTTACCATGGTTATCCGGTTACTGGCCGCGTCAAGCTGTTGGAAATAATTGAGGGATTCATCATAGGTGGCCAGTTTGAAATCATCCCCGACCTGGAAGCCGAGTACGCTCTCCGGGGACGGAATCGTTTGGGACTCAGCCAAGGGCACCGCCACCAGGGATATGGACAACCAGAGCCCGAAAACCGATATTTTACACAGAAACTTTGCGTATTGCATGGTTACTCCTATTCTCTATTTTCTATCAACTGTTGCAGGGCATCCGGTTCGACTATAGACGAGATGAAGGACTGCCAGTTCGAGTGGCGGTCCTCCTCCATTGCGGACCGATAGGGGTTGGTTCCGATGTAGAGGGCGCCGCCTTTGCCGTGGGGTTTCAGGATGATGGCTGCAGAACCGTCTCCCCAACGGCCCAGTACCTGAATGTCATCATCGAACGCTGTTACACTCGTCCGATGCCAGGTCGGGCCTAAGTCCGCCCCTTCCGGCAACACCGGCCAGCCGGCTGTCAATAAAATTCGGTCGGGATTTGGTAATCCCTTTTCCTGCTGCATGCCGAATAAACGACGACGCATGTCGCTCCGACAAAGCTGTTCATCCAGCGTGAAATCATCTGACGAAGCGACAACAAAACCGCCCCTTTTCATAAATCCGAGCAACCGATCCGCTACCTTGGCCCGCGTTGATGGGCAGGGTGTTGTGAAGACCATCTTACATCGTTGAAATCTCTGTACACCAGCAAGGTGTGCATCCGAAACATAACCCAGTGTCAAACCGCCATACATGCGCAATGCCTGATTGGTGGCGAACACATCCAGCCACGGAAGCTGGTTGGAATATGAATCATAAGACAACAGGCATCGGTGCGAAAAGATCTTCTCCTTGGTCCGTTTCCGGGTGTTTAAAGACCGGCTGAGCTCTGTAACTGTCTGCCAGAGTTCGGGATGCTTTTCCGAAAGTGGCTCTCCACGCACGGGTTGGCCGTTATTCCAGGCCGTATCGTTCCATCCATACCAGCCTATAGCGGAAACGCCCATGTCGCAGGCCTGCTCTGTCCATGTTCTCAGTTCGTGCAATGTGGTCTCATAGCGTCCTGGGGGGACATGGGTGCCGACCGTCATCCAGATGTCACGATCCGTCAATGTAACGGCCATATTGGCCACCCAACGCGTTAGATATTGTATTCTATCCCTGTCGTGTTGAGCGCTTACGTCGGGATCGATAATCACAAAATCGAGGGCGCGGACCGTTTCCTGGTATTGAACAAGCGTCTTACCGGGACATAACGCATCCAGATGAAAGCTGAGAGTAAGTTTAAGACGCGATTTTGCCTTTTTAGTGATCCTGGCCAGCTCCGTTACATAGTCTGCATATTGTGTCAATTGCCATGATTTTACCTGATATTGATAGCCGTCGTCAGTCAGGTCATCCACTTCGAGGCGGCCTTCCAACCCCGCAGTGGCGGATTTCCATCGATCCATGCTGAATTGAATACCGCCGGTCGGCCGATCTTCCAGAAGTAATCCATACACTCCGGGATGGTTGCCAATCGTCTGTGCTACGTGGCGTATATAGTCGAAGCGCCATCGCTGTGCATCCGGTAGAAGATAGAGTTCCCGCGGATTTCCAACATGCAGAATACAATGCATTTGGTGATCCACCACGGCATCGAGAAAATTCGTCAGATCCTGCTTCTGATCCTCAGAGACCAGCACATTTTTTAAATCCAGTCCCTTCGCAAGGATCACATAGCTGAATCCCTGTGCCCTGAGTTCAGATAAATCCGATTGCCAGCGCTCAGAATCGTGGAAGAAATGATAATATGTAAACGTCTGATAGTGTGATTTGTTAAACATGAATGGTCCTATTGTAGAATCTGCTTAGCTGCACAAATTCACCGTTTCAATGCCTCACCCTCTCAAGGGCTTCTTCATAATGAAAATCCGGGCTCTGCACCGATGTATGGCACGTTACGCAAAGGCCTTCCGAGACTTTTTTAACAGTGCCGGCGGTGTTCTGCGGTTTCTGTAGATGGGTGACGGCCACCCGATGACATACTTCGCACTGGACACTCGTCAAATGGTTCGTTGCTTGAACATTTCGGTAACCACCAGGTTGTCCATATCCGGTGGTGTGACAGCCCAGGCACTCCGGATGATCCTGCTTGTTGTCGTCAATCAGGCTTTGAGACGCACGGGCATGGGGTGTCTCGCGCCACTGGCTGGCTGCTTTTTCATGACACGGGATGCATGTGTCGGCCCCCTGAAACGGTCCGTCAAGCGTCAACAAAGCTGTTTGTTCGACCGCCTGACGCAACGCAGCATAATACGCTTCGATGACCCCCTTTACAATCGGTTCATCCGCGATCTCATCCGTCAAGGGGATAAGACGATTTTCAAACTGATCGATATGGCCCTTATTCAGGGTCAGGGTCAGGTGACCTACGTACGCGCCGTTACGGCCGGTATGCACGATAAGTGTTTGCCCTTCTCGTACCGGCGCTTTGTGTACCGTCTGGTCATGACTCCCGATGATCAGGTCTATATCGGAAAACTTACGAGCAATTTCTATCGATGCGTCCATGTCGGCATGATGCAGCAGCACGATAAGATCAGACTGTTTCCGAACGCTGGCCAGGACCTGTTGAAGCGCACGCGCCTGATCGGCGATATTTATTTCAAACCTGCGCCTCGGTGATATAAAACGGAAACTTTGCGGCGTTGCCAGTCCGATGACCCCTATACGTAACGCGTCTTTTGGTACGATTATGAACGGCGGATACGTCAGATCCCCTTCCGGCAGGGCAGGGCGTACATTGGCCGATGTAACCGGCAGTACGTGCTTTCTAATCCCACCACCCAGAAATTGAGCGCCGTCGACGAAATCATTGTCACCGATGCCTACCGCATCATACGAAAGCCGGCTCACTGCCGTCATGAGGGTTTCATATCGACGGACATCCGAACGCCAGCCCAACAGATCACCGCCATCCACCGTCAGCACCCGATCGTTTGACTCGCGTATCTGTTTAAATATGGTCGCCCGCCTCGGCAAACCGCCGAAGGGATTTCCCGGTCAGTCGCACGATTCAAGCTGCCCATTGGTATTGCCCGTATACAACACGGTCAGGGTTGTTTTGGCCTCAACCGACGAAACGGTACCAAGGAGGAACACCGTTATTATAGATAGAAGATGCATGATGATTGTTGAATTATGAAATTAAATAGGTACTGAACTGTTACGTTGAATTATGATTTAAAAACCCAATGATTTAATCCTATTGATTGCCTGATTGATTTTAGTCTTTTGATTCAACAATCGTAATTCAACTATCACCATTTTTAAAACGCCTGTCCCAGCCCAAAGTAGAAAAAGATGCGATCATACAACGTCGTCAACTGATTATCGAGGTCACCCTTGTTGTGAAAACCGATATCACCACGAATCAATCCGATGGGCGAGGTCACCCGAAGGCCACCGCCGAGGCCCACCTGAATGTCGTCCAGATCAAAGGAACCGATCGTCTTGCCGACACCGCCCCAATCGATGAAACCAGCCAGCACTAATCCCGACAGGGAAATACGAATCTCATTCTGTGAGCTGACGGCAATGGCCCCGCCTTCCGGCTGTCCTATTTGATCGATACTGAATCCGCGCACGGAACGGTCTCCTCCTGCATATAATATTTTGTCCAGAGGAATCAACCCGTGACTCAGTGCACGAACGTAGCTGATGGTGAACGAGGTAGCAAAATCCGGAAAATTCTCTATCGTTATATATTTCCTTACTAAGGCACTCAGCGTCAACGTAGAGTTCTTATTCTGGGACGAACTGCCCAGTAATGGGCTGGCGATATTTACC
>PVBE012617520.1_pt1 | contig 21561 bp, 17 predicted proteins | sample 1631181 | NCBI WGS metagenome assembly PVBE01 (sample SAMN08397723, study PRJNA350692) | Marine metagenome, whole genome shotgun sequencing project. | isolation source: water | place: Pacific Ocean | collected 2012-04 | reverse complement strand
CCGGGATCCATTGCACCTGCGTCGTGTGATGACAACGATTCATGAACTGTGGTTTAACGGTACGGTCTGGCGTTGGGCTGTACCGCCGCCAGGAACTGCGCCATGAAGCCCAGCTGATGGTACACCGGGCCGGGATCCATCAGCGGCGCCTCGAGGAAAACCTGCAGTGCCTCCTCGGACAGCTCGAGACGGTAGGCGCCGGCCACAACCCGCGGCAGCAGCTCACGCGCCTCTCCGGGCAGCTCGGCCACGGATCCCTCTCGCTCGCGGGGCTCGGCCCCCTCCTCCAGCTCCAGGCAGAGCCGGTGAGAGGTGCTGACCCCCAGCGGCGGGCTGAGCTCCAGCAGGGTGTGGGTCGGCTCGTCGAAGTCCCACGCCGTGACCACCCTGCAGGGGATGCCCTGAAAATCGCCGATGACCGCCATGCGAGAGGTCTCCAGCGGAGCCTGCAGCCTGGCCGCCAGGTCGCGCCAGGGGGCCACGGCTTCGCTCATGACCGCGGGGGCGGGGATGCGCTGGCGTACCCGCTCCAGCTGCTCGGCCGCCTGCAACGCGTGCTTCGCCATACGCTCCAGGCTGGCCGCACTCTGCCCCGCGTCTCGCCAGTAAAAGACGAGCTCGCGGTCGTCCATCTCGATCTCGGTGGCTGACTTGGTCCAGCTGACCAGGGACATCTCGTCGGACTCCGTTCCGCCGAGCAGGGCGCGCACCTGGTCCCGTTCCCGCCCGGTGACGTAGTACTGGTGGTCCCAGGCGCCGTCGCCGATGGAGAGCCCGCCGCCAAGTCGGCGCAGCCCCTTGGCCCGCTCCACGCGCAGATCGAGGTGCATGTCGGGGCAGGTCATCATGGCGGCGACGAAGACCCCCTCGCCGCCGCGGTGCTCGCGCCACAGCGTGACGCTCACCTCGCCGCGCCGCGCATTCATGGACTCGCCGTCGAAGTCCATGCCAGTGGCCTTGGCCACCTTGCGCCAGACCAGCAGGGTGCGCTCCTCGCCCACGCTGGGCGGGGCGTGGAACTGACGCTTCAGGGCGCCGTCGCTGTGGGGGCGCGGCGCCATGGTCAGGGGCACCTCCACCAACAGGTCGCGCGACCAGCGCAGCTTGGCGCAAAACTGCATCGACCACTCCAGCCGCCAGAGCCGCGACCGGTAGCTGGCCGGGATCTTTTGAGGCACCCTCAGCGCGAAGGGGATCGACTGCCCCTCGGCCGGATCGTCGAAGGGGATCTCGAACTGGTAGCGGTGGGGCTTGTGCCGCTCGGTCTGGGCGCCGACGGTGACGGTCTCTCGCCCCACGAGCACCGCCCTCAGGCCGTGGTACCAGTTGTCGGCCACGTTGTTCAACGCCAGCGCGCCGCGCAGCGAGTCCCCCGGCATGAAGATGTTGGTCGCCAGGCTCACCTCCATGTGCGGATCGCGCCCCTGCGGACCGCTGGGCGACGTGGAGTAGAGCAAGGGTTTCGACTCGGCCGGGGGCAGCGGCGGCGGGCTGACGTTGATCCAAAATGACGGCTTGGCGTCGGGCCACCAGGGGATGGAGGCCCGCACGTTCATCTTGTAGGCCACCGTCGCCGCCAGGCCCTTGTAGCTGGGCGGCGAGCCCCGCGGGATGGTGAACCGGCACTTGTACTCTGTGCGCCCGCCGGGCAGCTTGCCCTCCTCGGCCAGCCGGGCCTTGAGCTTGATGATGTGGTGCCGCTGGCGCCGCTGGTACTGGCCGCTGCCCACGCGGGTCTCTTCCAGGCCGTCGAGGGTCACGTCCACCCACTCCACCGGCACGGGGCGCCTGGCCTCGAAGACGATGGTGACGCAGAACTCGTTACCGGGCAAAAGCACCCGGGGCACCATGAGGCGGATATTGGGCCGGTGCTTGATCAGGGCCATGGAGAGGGCGCTACTTGACCCCGAAGAGGTACCAGTACTTGTAGGTGCCGACGCCGGTGTAGATGGTCTTCGGCGCGCAGCACTTCCCCAGGGTCAGCGCCCGGTTCATGGTGTACTTGTTGCTGGTGCCGGCCGCCAGGGTCCAGGAGGTGCTCGACACGCCGGTGTTGCAGCTGCGGCAGGCGGCGCCCGCAGGCTTGGTGCCGTTGGGGCGGCACTTGCCGTCGATGAAGCAGTTGCCGCTGGTGACGGTCCAGGCCTTGGTGTTCTTCGCCGTGTCACACACGCGGCAGGCGTTGACGTCCTTGACGCCGTTGGTGTAGCACTTGCCGCCGATGAAGCATTTGCCCGGGATCTCGGTCCAGCCGGTGGAGTTCTTGGCCGGATCGCACTTGCGGCAGCCGCTGCTGTCCTTGGCGCCGCCGGCGTAGCACGTGCCGCCGATGTTGCACTTGTTCGGCACCACGGTCCAGGCGGTGCCGCTCTTGGTCGGATCGCACACCTTGCAGCCGGTGCTGTCCTTGGCGCCGCTGGCCAGGCACTTGCCCCCGATGAGGCACTTGCCGCCGATCATGGTCCAGGCCGTGGTGCTCTTGGAGGGCACACACTGCTGGCAGTGGGTCACGCCCGGCTGCCCGCTGGACCAGCACTGGCCGCCGATGGAGCAGACGCCGCCGACGGTGGACCAGGAGGTCTTGCTCTTGAGCTGGTCACAGACCTTGCACCCCGTGACCTCCTTTTCGCCCTGCTTGTAGCAGGCCGTGTTGATGGTGCAGGCCGCTGACAGCGGCGTCAGGCTGGTGGAGGACGTGGCGGGCAGGCAGGCGTTGCAGCCGTTGCCGTCACGCTGGTTGGCGGCGTAGCAGAGGTTGCCGACCTTGCAGTCGCACTTGCCGTAGTGGAGGATGGTCATGCTCTCGCCCACGATCCAGACGTCGCTGGCGCCGCTGCCCCAGACTCCCCGCAGCCCGTTCTTGGTGCCGGAGCTCATCTTGGCCCAGCTGCTGCCGTTGAAGCGGAGGATCACGCCGTTGTCGCCCACGGCGTAGATGTTGTTGTCCGCCGTGCCCCAGACGCCGAAGAGGGTGTCGACCGTGCCGGAGACCATGGCCTTCCAGGCGGCGCCGTCGTACCTCATGATGGTGCCCTTTTCGCCCACGGCGTAGGCCTTGCCGCTGGCGCTGACCCAGATCCCCCACAGGTGGTTGGTCGTGCCGGAGGCCAGCGTCTTCCAGGCGCCGTCATACTTGAGGATCGTCCCGCCGCTGCCCACAGTGTAGAACGCCTTGGAGGAGCTGCCCCAGGCGCCGAGGAAGGTCGCCTTGGATCCGGGCTTGACCGCGTCCCAGGTGTTGGGCGACGTGGTGCGGCCGTTTTGCCGCGCGGTGCCGAACTCGCCCAGGGCGAAGACACCGGTGAAGCCGGTGCCCCAGATGGTGCGGAAGGAGGTGGTGGACCCCGAGGTCTGGCTGTTCCAGGCCAGGCCGCCGAAGTGCAGGATCGTGCCGCCCTCGCCCACCGCGAAGACGTCCTTGGCGCCGCTGCCCCACACACCGTGGAGCGTGTTGGAGACGCCGCTGCTCATGGCCTTGAACCAGTCGGTGGTGGCCGGCCTGCGGCCGTCGAAGTGGACCAGGGTGCCCTTGGCACCCACCACGAAGACGTTGGTCGGGCCGCTGCCCCACACCGCGTAGAGGGTCTCGTTTTTTGACATCGGCACCTTGTGCCAGGGCGACGGTCCCTGCGGCGCGTCGGTGATGGTCACGTCACTGGGGCCGGTATCACTCGCAATGCTGTCTGGCGGTGCGGTCTCGCCGATGTGTTTATCCGACGTAATCTTGCCGTCGCCGGCCGATCCGTCACCGCTGCCGTCTGGCCCGGCGTCCGTTGCGCTGCCGCACCCCTTGCAGGCCCCCCAGACGCCGCCGATCTGGCAGGTCTTGGTCCCCTTGCCGTTGCCGGTGGGGCAGGAGCAATAGACCTCGGCGGCGACGGTGCATTCGGTGGTCTCTTCCTCGCAGCCCGCCAACAGAGTCACCATCGCCAGCGCTAACCAGATTCTGTGTCGTCCCATGGGGTCCTCCAAGCCAGTGTTCAATGATACCGCAGGTCTGATTCCCCTGCATGGGTAACCTCTGCGCAATGCGCCTTGACGCGGGGCCCATGGGCGAAATAACATTTCCCCGGTAGTATCTATTTGAAACGGTCCACTCGAATGCAATCTGTTAGCTTAATTTCCCCCACGCCACGAGTGTGCCCCCCCACCAAGGAGATGTTCTCCATGCGATTGAAAAGCATGGCCCTGTTGTTCGCAACGGGCCTTGTCCTGGCCGTCGTCGGCTGCGGCGACGACCCCAAGGCGATCAACGAGGCCTGCCAGAGCAACGGCGACTGCGAAGGCGGGGTGTGCCACGCCGGAGTCTGCGCCTCGACCACCCCCCTGGACAACGGGAAGGCCTGCACCGGCAACGGCGAGTGCAAGAGCTTCAACTGCGAAAATGGCAAGTGCGCGGCCGGCAAGGCCAAGGAGGGGGCCGACTGCCTCAACAAGCTGGAGTGTGCCTCCACGAGCTGCGAGGCGAAGAAGTGCACGCTCAAGGCCCTCAGCAGCGCCTGCGCCACCGACGCCCAGTGCAAAAGCGGCATCTGCAACGCCAAGACGTGCGTCAAGTCCTGCACCAAGCCCGCTGACTGCGACAAGGGTCAGGTGTGCAGCGGCGACGGCAAGAAGCAGTTCTGCACCAAGCCGAAGTACAACACGCAGATCGGCAAGTCCTGCGCCATCTCGGGCACCTGCCCCTCGGGGCTCAAGTGCCTCGGCGCCAAAAACGACCCCGGCACGGTCTGCACCGCCGAGTGCAAGAGCGACGTCGACTGCCCGCCGGACCGCGCCTGTGAAGAGATCGCCAAGAAGTTCTACTGCATGAAGCGGCGCTTCTGCAGCACCTGCACCTACGACGCCCAGTGCGGCACCGAGGGCAAGTGCGTCTCCTTCGGCGGAGGCAAGCACTGCACCAAGGCCTGCAACAAGGGCAGCACCGAGTGCTCGCTGTTCGCCGAGTGCAAGGACACCGGCGGCGGCAAGTACCACTGCGTGCACAAGGCCGGCAAGTGCAAGGGCACTGGCAAGCTTTGCGACCCCTGCACCAAGAAGTCGGACTGCGCCAAGGGCGGCATGTGCCTGACCTTCAACATGTCCCAGGAGTCGTTCTGCGGCACCGACTGCACCTCGAGCCAGACCTGCTCCTCGGGCTACACCTGCTACAAGGTGTCGGCCGCGGGCGACCGCCAGTGCGGGCCCAAGGGCGCCACCGGCTCATACCCCAAGTGCGTCAGCCTGCTGAGCAGCACCGCCAACGTCGGCGACGTCGTCGAGGACTACGCCGCGGTGGGTTTTCGCGACTCTGACGGCGACAACGACTTGACCGACGAGAAGCTGAAGATCATCAAGCTCAGCGACATCAAGGACAAAAAGATCATCCTCTTCAACATCTCGGCGTTCTGGTGACCCAGCTGCAAAACCGAGACCCAGCAGTTTGCTGGGTGGATGACCAAGTACGGCCCCAAGGGACTCATGATCTATCAGGTGAACAACGACGGTACCGGCCAGGGCACCACGCCCACCACGGCGCAGCTCGAGGGCTGGGTCAAGACCTACAAGGCGGCGGGCATCTCCACCATCGATCCGCGGCGTAACGTCTCCAAGTTCTACTACGACGGCAGCGGCAAGGTCGGCATCCCCTACAACATCATCATCGACGCCAAGACGCGCAAGGTGTTGGTAAAGAAGGTCGGCCTCTCCCAGGTCGAGTCCACGATCGCCAAGTACCTCAACTAGCTGGAGGTGGGCGGCTTGCCGCGGTACCATTAGGTTATCGTGTCCAGGTCGCTCGTCATCCTCCTCGCCCTCCTCGTCGCCCTCCCCGGGTGCAAGCGACGCAAGCGCAAGGTAACCGAGCCCACCGACGGCGGCGTCACCGACGGCGCCTTCTCTGCGCCCGCCGACAGCGCGGTGCTGCGCTTCGACACCTGGGTCACGCCGAAACAGGACGGCGCCCCGGCCGACGCGGCCCTGCCCCCGGACGGCGCGGGACCTTTGCCGGACCTGACGCTGAGCGGGCTGGCGGCCAAGGTGGACGGCAGCGCGGTGACCTACACCGTCAAGGTCTGCAATCAGGGCAGCGCCCCGGCCAAGGCGTTCTACGTCGACGCCTACCTGCACCACGCCACGGCGCCGCCGCCCAAGACCCTGGGCCAGGCCTTCAGCCAACAGCCGCAGCTGGCCCAGGGCGCCTGCGTCGCGGTGACGCTCAAGCTGAGCAACGCCCAGCCGGGCAAGCACACGTCATGGGCCCGGGTGGACACCGACGGCGCGGTGACCGAGTCCAACGAGGGGAACAACGTGGCCGGGCCGGTGACCGTCACGGTGGCGGCCAAGAAGCCCGACCTGCTGATCAAGCAGCTCAAGGTGGACCAGAAGGGGAGCAGCAAGATCACCGTGCGCTACCGCCTCACCATCTGCAACGTCGGCACCGGGGCCGCCGCGGCGACCGATGCCCAGGTGTACTTCGAGGCCCAGGCTGCGCCCAAGGCGGGCACCAAGGGTGACGCCTCTGCCGCCGTGCCGTCCCTGGGGCCGGGGCTCTGCGTCACCCGGGACGTCACGCGCAACGATCCGCCCAACGGGCTGTACACCTCCTGGGCCAGGGTCGACGTCAAGGGGGTGGTGGCCGAGTCCAACGAAGGGAACAATGTCGCCGGGCCGGCCATCTACCCTGTCTGGCACAAGGTGCCGGCCAAGACCTGCGACGACGGCTGCGCCTTCGCCATCAGCTGCAAGGTCTTCCCGGCGTCCAGCAAGGCCCAGTGCAAGACCTGGTGCAAGGGGCTGACCATCCCCAAACGGGACTGCCTGCTCAAGGCCGCCAGCCAGGCGGACTGCGCGGCGTTCAAAAAGTGCAAGGCCCCTCCCCCGCCGCCGCCCCCGCCGCCGCCACCGGTCTGCTCCGACCTTTGCACCTATATCTCGTCGAGTTGCAAGAAGGCGAGCTTTTACTGGACCTGCTACTATGCCTGCCAGGCCCAGACCCCGACCACGCTCAAGTGCGCCCAGGAGGCCAAGCTCAAGAAGCAGTGCGCCCAGGCGCTCAAGTGCATGTCGTTGTCTTGAAGGAGATAGAATAATGGTGAGACTCATATCCATCGGCGCGCTGGCCATCTGCCTCGCCGGCTGCGTGGACCCCTTCGACGAGTTCAAGGAGCCCGACGCTTCCACCGGCGACGCCGGCCGTTGCAGCGCCGGTGAGCACCAGTGCAACGCCACGAAGGTGGAGCAGTGCAAGGACGGCAAGTTCGTCCACCTGCAGACCTGCTACTCGCCCAAGGTCTGCAGCTCCAAGCTGGGCAAGTGCAGCGACTGCAGGCCCGGCATCTCGGTCTGCAAGGGGGACGACGTGCACGAGTGCAGCGCCACAGGCGCGGTGGGCGCCAAGCAGAAGACCTGCCCCCCCGGCACCTGCAAGGGCGGCCTGTGCGACGACCCCTGCCAGCGCGCCCGAGAGGAGCGCAGCTACGTCGGCTGCAGCTACTGGCCCACGGTGACCTCCAACGGCGGCCTGGTCGCGGACTTCTCCTTCGCCGTGGCGGTGGCCAACGCCTGGTCCGCGCCGGCAAAGGTGAAGGTCACCTCCTCCAACAAGACCCACGCCAGCATCACCGTTGCGCCCAACAGCCTGGCCACGATCAAGCTGCCCTGGGTGGCGGGCCTCAAGGGCAAGACCAACAGCTTCGGCTCCAAGCTGGAGAAGGGCGGCGCCTACCACCTGGTCAGCTCCCTGCCCGTGACGGTCTACCAGTTCAACGCCCTCAATTACCAGCTGCAGGGGGACTGCAAGAAGGGCCAGGACATCCTGCCCGGCGACGGCAAGTGCTTCTCCTACACCAACGACGCCTCGCTGCTGCTGCCGGAGCACGCCCTGACCAAGGAGTACATGGTGCTCTCGCGTCCCACCATGGCCATCAAGCGATCGGGCCAGTTCCTCGGCACGCCCGGGTTCTTCTCGGTGGTGGCGCCCAAGTCGGGCCAGACCAAGGTCACGGTGAAGTTTGCGGGCAACGCCCACTCGGGCAGCGGCGCGGTCAAGTCCTACTCCAAGGGGCAGACCGCCACCTTCACCCTCAACCAGTGGGACGTGCTGCAGATCCTGTCCCAGGTGCCGCCCAGCTGCCAGGCCGTGAAGTACGACTCACAGGGCACCGGCTACTGCGATCTGTCCAAGACCACCGATCTGACCGGCTCCATCGTCACGTCGACCCAGGACGTGGCGGTCTTCGGCGGCCACGACTGCACCTTCGTGCCCTTCGACAAGTGGGCCTGCGACCACCTCGAGGAGCAGCTCTTCCCCACCGCGTCCCTGGGCAAAAAGTACATCGCCACCCACACCAAGTCCTCCGGCGCCGACCCCTCCGTCTTTCGCGTCGTGTCGGCCTCGGGTGAAAACGGCATCGGCTTCGACCCGCCCACGATCCACAACCCGGTGAGCCTGAACAAGGGCGAGTACATCGAGTTCACCGCCAACCGCGACTTCCTCGTGGCGGGCAGCGACAAGTTCATCGTGGTGCAGTTCATGGTGGGGCAGAACTACTCCAGCACGACGCCGGGCAAGGGCGCGCCCAACGATCCGGCCATGGCCCTCGGCGTGCCGATCGAGCAGTACCGTAGCTCCTACCGCTTCCTGGCGCCGGAGAGCTACCAGAAAAACTACGTCAACGTCATCGCCCCGACCAACGCCAAGATCGAACTGGACGGCAAGGTCCTGGAACAGAGCCTGTTCATGCAGGTGGGCGACAAGACCAAGTACCAGGTGGCCAAGGTGCAGATCAAGGGCGGCGCCCACCACATCAAGTCCAAGTCGCGCTTCGGCATCACGGTCTACGGCGTGGGCTCGTACACGTCCTACATGTACCCCGGCGGGCTGGATCTAAAGGCCCTGAAGTAGCTCACCCCCGCCCTGACTCCGCAACGTAGCGCGGGGGCTTGTCCCCCGCGCCACGAGCATTCAGCCCATCCGATCTCCGCGGTTACCCGCGGCGGCGTCGGACCAGCGCCAGCAACCCCAACAGCAGCAGGCCCCAGGCGCTCCCCACGCCTGACACGCCGCAGGAGCAGCCTGTCTTGTCCTCGGGCTCGGCGGCGCCGTCGCCGCTCGGCTTGGGATCGCCGTCGGTGGCCGGCTGCTTGCCGTCTTTTTGCGGCTGCTTGCCGTCGGTCTTGCCCTTGGTGTCGGTCTTGGGGCCGTCCTTGGGCGGCTTGGGGCCGTCCTTTTTGGGCTGCGCCTTGTCCGGGCCCATGTCCGGCGGCGTCGTCGTCTTGAGCTTCAGCTCGATCCATTCGCCGAGGTCCAGGTCGCCGTTGCCGTTGCCCTTGGGGATCTGCTCGCCGAGGCTGCCGCCGTCCTTCGTGCCGTATGCCGCCGCGGCCAGAAAGACCGAAGGGGGCACCGCGCCGAAGGCCTGCTTGACGTCGACGAAGCCCTCCATGGCGCCGCCCGCCGGGTTGGACGCCCGGCCGATGTAGGACGCGCCGGCGCCGAACTCCAGAGACAGGTCGAAGGAGGTGTCGCTGGAGGTGCCGTTGCGCTGCTTGACCATCACCGCGATGACGTTGGTGCCCACCTTGAACGCGGACTTGCCCACCGCGGTCTTGCTCACCTCGTTATCCGAGGAGCTGGAGCTGGCCCAGGCGCTGTACTTGGTGCCGTTGGAGGCATACTTGGAGAAGACCTGCTTGCCGTTGATCCAGACCACCACGCCGTCGTCGTGGAGCACCGAGAGGGTGGCGGCGTCGACGGTGCTGAGGTTGATCTTTTTGCGAAAATAGACGCTGGGGTAGTTGGGGCTCGGGTTCTTCAGCTTGGTCTTTTCGTCACCGTCGCCGTAGCCGAGCTGGGCCGGTCCGCTCTTCCAGCCGCCGTCGTTGTAGTTGGCGGCGAGCCACGCCGTGCCGAGGTCCTTGCCCTGGTCGTGGTACTTCCAGACGCTGCCCCAGGGCAGCGAGCCCTGGCTGCTGCCGCCCTGCCAGTTGCTCCAGCCCGAGGACGACTCCATGGCCAGCACCACCGGGTGGGCCCAGACCTTGCCCGACTTCTTCCACGGCGCCGCCACCAGCGAGGTCGGCTTCTTGTTGGAGAGGAAGATGAAGTGGTCCTTGCCCGCGGGCTTTCCCCGGGTCGTGAGGTAGAGGTACCTGCCGTCGAAGGTGGCGCGCAGATCCTTGAGCTCCGCGCCGCCAGCGCCGATGACCTTGACCCCGGCGTCGGCCACGCCGTCCATGATCCACTTCGGCTTGGCGCCGGTCTTCTTGAGCACCAGGGTGTCAAAGACGGTGCCGTTGGGCAGCCGCGCCTCGAGCTTCATCTGGTCACCGCTGACGTTGATCTCGCAGAAGTGGTAGGTCTTCTTGGACAGGGCGGTGAAGTACTTGCCCGTGACGGTGTAAAGCGGCGCCCCGGCGCCCCCGGAGACGATGTAGATCACGCCGCCCGTCGGCACCACCTGCCCCCCGAACAGCCGCTTGCTGCGCTCGTAGGTGTGGTCGTGGCCCCAGAAGGTGACGTCCACGCCGAGGCTCTCGAAGAGGTGTCCCCAGGCGGTCTGGGCGGCGGTGTAGTTGCCGTGCGAGCCCGAGGACCACGGCGGGCGGTGGCCATAGGCCACGATCCACCTGATGTGGGATTTTTTGGCCGTGGCGATCAGATCGTTACGCAGCCATTTGTACTGGTGGTCGCCGACCTTGGGCTTGTGCTCCGTGCTCACCGCGATGAAGTGGGTGTTGGCGTAGTCGAAGGAGTAGTAGGCCTCGCCCTTGGCGGTCCCCTTGGGCGAGTGCGTGGGGAAGGCGAACTGGTCGTAGTAGTGCGGCGCGTGCCCCTCGTGGTTGCCGATGCAGCCCTGCAGCGGCGACCAGGCCAACAGAGGCTGCATGGTCTTGAACCAGGCGTCCCACTGGCTCTGGCTCCAGCCGTTGCTGACGTAGTCGGCGGTGTGAATGGAGAACGCCGGGTTGCGAGCCTGGACGCCGGCGCGCACCGTGGCCCGGGCCGAGTCGTTGTTGCGGCTGTCGCCGTAGGCGGCGTAGCGAAAGTTGGTGCCCGCCTGGGGCGCGGTGCGGAAGCTGTACTTGCCGGACCAGTCGCCCGATGCGCCGCAGCGGTAAAAGGTGGTGCTGGCCGGCTTGAGCCCCTTGATCTCGGCCACGTGGATGTAGGTGCCCTGGTAGCTCTTGGAAGTGGCCGTTACCTGCTTGCCGTAGGTCGCCGTGGCGCCGTACTGCACGACCCCGGACTTGGCGGTGGACCGCCAGGTGACCGTCATGGTGGTGCGGGGGTCCCCCTGCCAGCTGAGGTGAACGTGGTATGGGGCCGCCGCGGCGGGGGCGCTGTGGGCCGCCACCAACAGCATGGAGAAGAAAAACTTACGCATGGCATACAATCCTTTTTCGCCCCTCTACTCTACTACACTATACGTACCCCGCACGCGCAAACGCGCGATCCATGGAGAGCCGGGCTAAACGGGCGATCGCGATTCGACATCACATCGCCATTGTTCTCGCTGGAGCGGGCTACAGACTCCGGGCTGCTGGCTACAAGGCCATCTACGGCCATCTTCGTCGCGTCAGGCAGGTGAAGCTTCGCAGTGGCCCGTACGGGCTCGATTTGGAAGGTGGTACCTACCAGCGGTCAATGGCAAGCCCGAAACTGTGGCGCAGGCGTGGCCTGCCTCGTAGTCCGGAGCCCGAAGCCCGAAGCCTCGTCGAACAGGCCTCTCCCGCCTGAGTTGACCACGAATCACGAACTGTGGATTGAACCTAGAAGCTCCCGCCCACCGTCAGCGCCGCGCCGCCGCGGGTGGGGGCCAGGCTCACCGACGGGGTGCCGCGCTCCTGCAGCTTCGGCCGCGTGACCAGCTGGTAGATGGACACGCCGATGGCCACCAGGCCCGCCCCCACGAGCACGTCGCCGGTGATGACCAGGGTCCGGGCGCTCTCCACGTCCTCGCGGTGTCCGGCGATGACCGCCGGGTTGCCGCCCTGCTTGCTGCTCTCGGCGTTGTACGCGTCGTGGGCGTCGGAGCCGGAGGCCACCCCCAGCCCGATGACGAAGCCTCCCGCGGCGGCCAGGGCCAGGCCGGTGCCGAGGAAGATGTAGCCGATGGTGCTCTTGCGCTTGTGCTGCTGCACCAGGATCGGGTCCTCGACCGGCTGCTCCACTGCCCGGCGCGGCGCGCTCTTGCGCGGCTGCAGGCGGAGCTCCACGGCCCGCTCCACGTGCTCACCGCCCGAGAGCTCCAGGGTGAGCGACAGGGGCTTGTAACCCGCACGGGCAACCTCCAGCAGGGTCGTCCCCGGGGAGACGTAGACCTCGGTCGGCAGCGGCGTCACGCCTCTTTTGCGGCCGTTGATCGTGACCGCCGCCCCGGCCACGGTGCAGTCGACGCGGACGCTGGCCACCAGGCGCCGGAGCTTGCGCAGGCGGGCCCGGGCCAGCCGCACCATGCGCGGCGGCGACTTGCCGGCCCCCTTGCGCAGGAACCTGGAGAAGGCCTCGGCGGCTCCGGCGTGGCGTCTCAGATCATAGAGGGTGAAGGCGATGTTCAGATCGATCTTGAAGCTGGGCACCAGGCGGTAGGCGGCGCGGAACTTGAGCAGCGCGCCCTCGTGGTCCCCCCGCTTGCGCAGCTTGTTCCCCTGGGCGAAGAGCCGGCGGGCCTCGTCCCGGGGCGTGGCGTGGGCCGCCCCGGGCAAGACCAGGAGCAGGGCCAGCGCGAGCAGGATCTGCGCCGCGGTTGTTCTGCGAAGCACCACGGCTACAGCTTATCAAAACCCACGATCGGTTGCTTTTTCTTCTTGGCTGGCTTGCGCCTTTTTCGTGGGCGACGGGGCCTCTTGCGCCTGCGCGCGGCCTTGCGGTGCTTCACCGAGGCCATGGACCCCGGCGCCACCTTGACCCTCGCGTCGGGCGCCGCGGCGGTGGGGGCGGCGGGGGGCGCGTCTGGCTGCCCGGCGTCCGGCTCCGCGCTGACCCGGACCTCCGGGTCCTCGAGCGGCGGCTTGACCACCGGCTCCTCGCCCTCCTCGGCCTCCCCTTCCTCATCGTCTTCGCCATCGTCATCGGCGGGCTGCCGGGCCTGGACCACGTCCTGGCCGCCGCCGGCGGACGTGGTGTCGTGGCCCTCCGGGGGACCGGAGGCCAGCAGGAAGATGCCCACCGCCAGGCCGACCCAGAAGAGCAGCAGCAGCGGCAGGGCCAGCCGCCGGCTCAGGCGGGATCGGGCTTGCCGATGAGCTCCACCCCTGACTGGCCGGCGGATCCCGAGATGGTGGTCAGCGGCGGCCGCGTGGGCATGCCCGGCGCCGGCGCCACCACTGCGGGATGAGCGCCGGGCTGGTCGAGCTCGGTGGCCTGCGCGGCCGGCGGAGCCTGCGCGGCGACCGGAGCCTGCGCCCCGGGCTGCTCCGGTCCGGTGGTCTGCTGCGCTCCGGCGAGGATCTCGTCCATCGGCACCAGGCTGGTGTCTCCCATCTCGGCCTGGGCGGCCTCGGCGGTGGGCACCTTGCCGGTGGTGTCGTCCTCCCCGCCCTTGGCCACGAGCTCGTCCAGGGGGATGATGTCGGTGCCGGGCGCGGCGGGCTGCATGCCGAGTTCGCTCAGCGGCTTGACCTGGGTCTCGTCCTGGTCGCTCACCTCATCCTCGCCGGCAGGCGGCTCGAGCTGCTCCGGCGACACACGCTTTTTGGCCGTGATCCGCAAGTCATCGGGAGGCGGCGGCGACGGCTCGACCTCGGCCATCCCCTCCATGGCGAGCTCCAGGTCCCGGGCAAACTCCTCCACGCGCTGGTAGCGGTCCTCCTTTAGCTTGGCCATGGCCCGGTCCAGCACACGGTCCACCGCCGGGGGCAGCTCGGGCATCAGCGAGGTGATCGGCTCCTGCTCCTTGTGGCAGATCTGGTAGATCACGCCGGGCATCGTGGGAGCGATGAACGGCAGCAGCCCGCTGAGGGCCTGGTAGCAGATGGTGCCGAGGGCGAAGATGTCGGTCAGGTGGTCGATGTCCGGGATGCACCCCTCGGCCTGCTCCGGCGACATGTAGTAGACCGTGCCGAGCAGAGAGCGGTCCGCGGTGACGATGCTCTGGCTGTGGGTCAGCTTGGAGATGCCGAAGTCCAGCACCTTGACCCGCGTCTCGCCGTCGGGGGAGTCCACGAGGAAGATGTTGGCCGGCTTCATGTCCCGGTGCACCACGCCGTTGTCGTGGGCCATCTGCAGGGCGCTGGCCACCTGCCGCACCAGGTGGACCACCTCGCCCGGCGTCATGGGGCCCTCCTCCAGGCGGGCGCCCATGTCCTGGCCCTCGAGGTACTCCATGACGATGTAGGCCCGGCCGTCGGGCGTGGTGTTGGAGTCCTGCACGTCCACGATGTTCGGGTGACCGAGCTCCGAGGCGATCTCCGCCTCGCGCTGGAATCGGGCGTACACGTTGGGCATGTGCATGATGGAGGACATCAGCACCTTCACCGCGTAGCGCTTCTTGGACAGGCGCACGTGGGCCGCCTCGTACACCACGCCCATGCCCCCCTCCGCCATGGGGCGCGTGATGAGGTTAGGTGTCCTGCAACACCTGACCGATGAGGTCGGCTTCCTGGACGTCGGTCACGGCGCCATTATACGCCATCTGCGAGCGGCGTGCGTGGGCTGGTGTAAGATGGCCCCATGGCGCCAGACGAGGACAAAAGGGGCAGCGCCGGGCCCGTGGTCATGGCCGCCCTGGTCCTGGTCGGGTACCTCGGCGTGCTCCGGGCGGGGCTGGAGGTGGGCGGCCCGCTGCTGTGGCTCATGCCGAGCCTGATGATGCTCTTCTGCGTCGGCGTCTACCAGCTGCGGCGGCCCATGACCCACCTGGCGCTCGGCGGCGGCCTGCGCGCCCGGGTCATGGCGGTGCTGTGCGGGGTGTTGGTGGTGGTGGTGGTGGTCTTCGCCCTGGCCTGGCCGCCCCGACCGGTGCACAGCCCGCTGGCGCCGGCGCTGACCCTGGTCCTGCTCGTGCCGCTGGCCGAGGAGCTCTACTTCCGCGGGCTGCTGTTGGACGTGCTCGTTCGCCTGGTGGGCAAGGCCGCCGCCCTGGTGGCCAGCAGCCTGCTCTTCGGCCTGCTGCACCTGCCCCAGGGGCTGCTGCTGCCCATGACCGTCCTCGCGGTGTTGCTCGGGCTGACGGCGTTGTGGACCCGCAGCGTGGTCTGGGCCGCCGCCCTGCACGTGGCCTGGAACGCCCTGGCGGTCATCCGCGTGGCGCCGGCGGACCAGCGCTGGGCCCTGATGCTGGCCGGCTGCGTCGCCATTGCTGCCCTGACACTCTGGGGGCTGGTCACGCGTCATGGCAGATAAGGTTGCCCTGACGACCGGTGGTGGATAGGCTCAGAGGAGAGACCATGCATCGCCCTTCGCCCCATTCTTGCCTGACGTCACTGGCCCTGATCATGCTCGCCGGCTGCGTCACGCCGTCGGGGCTGTCGGGGATCGTGGTCCAGGCCGATGCCCCGGAGGAGCCGGGGGCACCGACAGCCGCGCAAGAGCAGGGCGAGGAAGACGAGGGCGAGGAAGAGCCTGGCGAGGAAGAGCCGGGGCTCACCGAGGTCCCCGCCAGCCAGGGCGCCTCCAGGCCGGCCGGCCCGGGGAAGCGCCAGATGGGGTGGATCATCGCGTCGGCCGCCGCGGGCGGCGTCGCCCTCGGCACGTTCATCGGCGGCGTCACCCGCACGTCAGCAGCCGAGGACGCCGCCGTGCGGCACGATCGGGACGCCTTCGATAAGGCCCAGACCGGTCAGTACGCGCTGTACGCCGTGGCCGGCACTTCCGCCGCCGTGTCGCTGGTGTCCCTGATGATCTTCCTCTTCGCCGGCGACGGGGAGCAGGCCGGGGAGCACGCTGGCCTGAAGCTCGGGCCCGGGCCCGGTGAGGCCGGGCTCGCCGTGGAGTGGAGCTTCCGATGACGCTGCGTCTGCTGGCGACGTTGACCGCGGCCGCCACCCTGGGCGGGTGCATCACCGAGTCCACCTGGGACGAGCACAACTCTGACGCCGGCGACGCCGCGGTGGAGCGCGCCGCGCCGACCGGCACCTGGGGCAGCCCCTGCGCGGGCGCCGGCAGCTGCGCTCCCGGGCTGTCCTGTCTGGTCCACGGGGGCAAGCCGACCTACTGCACCCGGACCTGCAACAACGTGGGGCCGTGCAGCGGCACCCCGGGCAGCACCTTCGCCGTGTGCCAGGGCGCGGGCGGCGGCAAGCGAGCCTGCGTCTTCCTCTGCAGGGCAAGCCAGGCCGGCAAGCCGCCCAGGACCTTCCCCTGCCCACCCAAGCTCACGTGTCAGCAAACGGGCGGCCTGCCCGGCACCCACATCTGTGTCCCTTGAGCGGCCGGGACCACGGACGCCTGGTCCCGGCGCTGTTGTTGGTGTTGGCGGCGGCGGGCTGCCCGGCAGGCGGGGCCGAGGTCAAGTGCGACCTCGTGCCGCTGTGCGACGCCCCCTGCTGCGACGCCGAGCGTAACTGCGCCAGCGTGGTTTGCGAGGGGATCCTCTGGGTCTGCCTGCCGGGGCAGTACGGCAGGTACACCTGGCAGAAGCAGGAAAAACGATGCGCCGCCGACAGCGGCACCGCCGCCGACGGCGCGCCCCGCAAGGACGCGGCCGCCAAGGCTGACCTCCCGCCCAAGAGCTGCGGCGCCCACGCCTCGATGATTGCGGGCAAGTGCGCCTGCCACCAGGGCTACGTCAACAAGGACAAGGCCTGGAGCAACGGCTGCGAGGCGCCCGACCCTGCCTGCTCCGTGGTCGACTGCGGGCACTGCCCCGCCGGGTACTGCGGCGCCAACGCGCACTGCCGCGACAACAAAAAGTGCCGCTGCAAGGACCGCAACTTCAAGAACGCGGACGGCAACTGGAAGAACGGCTGCGAGGCCAAGACCACCAACTGCCACGGCGGCAACTGCAACCAGTGCTACGTGGGATTCTGCGGACCGTACGCCAACTGTATGCAGAACAAGTGCAAGTGCACCGTCACGGGATACAGCAACTGCGACGGCAAGTGGGAGCTCTCCGGCTGCGAGTGCAAGGGCTCGTGCTCTGGCGGCAAGTGTAAGTAGATAGCGATCAGAGGTAGCCCAGGTCGTGCAGGCGTCGCCGGAGCCCGGCGAGGTCGTCGTCTGCCATTGCCTGCACCGCGGCCCGGGCCCACTGCTGCTCCAGGTGCTGCCAGTGGGGCTCGAGGTCCGGCGGGTGGGCGCCCGCGATGTCGACCTGCTCCGACGGGTCGTGGACCAGGTCGTACGCCAGGCGCCGCCCGGTCAACGGCTCCCAGATGAGCTTGTGGCGGCGGGTGGTGAGGGACAGGGCGCTCCATACGTCCGCGGGTCCCCGGGGCAGCTCGCGAGCCACCAGGTCGTGGTTCATGGCAGACAGGGCGCGCGTCACGGGCCAGACACCCTGCCGCGGGCCACCCCACACGCCGCCGTCGCGCTCGTCCCACCCCTGGGCGAGCTCCGGCCCCCAGCCCATGTCGGGCTCCGCCGGGCCGGGGCCGTCCTCGCGCATCCAGCCGGCCAGCGACACGCCGTCCAGGCCCGCGTGATCCAGCGAGACCAGCCCCAGCAGCTCGGCCAGGGTCGGCAGGATATCCACCGTGCGGCTCAGCCCGGGCAGCCGCGCGGGCCGACATCCGCCGGGCGGACGCACCACCAGCGGCACCCGCAGGACCTCGTCCAGCAGCGCGTTGCCGTGGAGGTCGAACACGTCCCGCGGTGGTGCGGCGCCGGGGCGCTCGCCCCAGGTCTCGCCGTGGTCCGCGGTGAGCAGGACCCACGTGGTGTCCAGGTCGGCGGCGTCCAGCACGCGGGGCAGCCACGCCTCGCTGAAGCGCTCCACCGCCTGGCGGTAGAGCCGCTTGACGCCCTCCCGCGCCTCGGGCCCGGCCCGCAGCGCCCGCAACACCGCGTCCGCCCCCTCCCGCCACGCCGCGGTGGACATCGGCCTGTCGACGTAGGGCACGTGGGTCCACCAGTAGTGGATGAACAGCACGTATCGTTGCTGCCGGTGGGCGCGCAGCCAGGCCAACAGCGCGTCGGTGTCCTCGGACGAGCCCTGTACTCCGGCCTCCGGCGTTGCCGAGAAGAGATAGTCCGGATCGAAGACGAAGCTCGCCACCTCGTGGCCTGCGGCCCGCGCCAGCGAAAAAAGCGACGACCGCTCGGCGGGCAATGGCTGGACCCACTGCACCAGCCCCAGGCGGTGGCTGTGGACGCCGGTGAGCATGGCGGCCAGCGACGGCACGGTCCAGGGAGCGGCGCTGATCATGCGCTCCAGCAGCACGCCGCTGTCCGCCAGCCCGTCCACCGTCGGCGTGGCCACCGGGCCGCCGGTGCAGCCGAGGTGGTCGTGCCGCAGGCTGTCGGCGACGATGAAGATCAGGCTCACGACGCGGCCTTTCGCAGACAGTACGGGTTGTCGTGGGGCCGGCCCGTGACGGCGAAGGCCATGGTGGTGCAGCCCGCGCGACACACCCGCCGAAAGTCGCACTCCGCGCACTGCCCCTCCAGCAGGCTCTCGTCCCAGGCCGTGTTGTAGGAAAAGCGTCGCGGGTCCCGCCATATTTCGCTCAACGGCATGCGCCGCACGTTGCCCACCACGAACTGCGGCGGGTGCGAGGGGCAGCCCTTGACGTCGCCGTTGGCGCGCAGGGCGACCAGCCGCACGCCGGCCATGCAGCCCGTCCAGAAGGTGTGGCCACCCGCCAGGGCGCCGCGCAGCAGCGGCTCGTTGCGGCTGTAGTAGCCGATGTTGTCCGCCACCCCCACGGGCACCCGCCCGTCGGCCACCAGCGCGACCAGGCGCTCCACGAGCCCGGGGAGCGCAGACGGTTCGATGAGGTACTGGTACTTGATGTCGAGCAGGCGCCCCAGGGGCATGGCGATCTGCACCTGCCAGGCGTCCACGCCGAGGGCCACCACCTGCTCGTACATCCGCTCCAGATCGTCGATGTTGCGTCGGTGCACCTGGGTGATCACCGCGGTCTGCAGCTCGGACGCGGCCAAAAGCTCCACCGCCCGTACGGCCGCGTCGTACACCGAACCGCGGCTCCGCCCGGGCCAGCGACGGATGGTGTCGTGCACCTGCCGGTCTCCGTCCAGGGAGACCGACGCCGCGGTGACCCCGGCGTCCCGCAGCCGCGACACCATTTCCCCGTCCACCAGCACGCCGTTGGTGATCACGGTGACCGCCAGGCCGAGGTCGGCCAGCCGCCGGGCCAGCCGCGGCCAGTCGCCCCGCACCAGGGGCTCGCCGCCGGTGAGCATCACCCGCTGGCAGCCCGCCGCCACCAGGTCGTCGGCCACCGCCAGGGCCTCGTCGGTGCTCAGCTCGTCCGGGCTGCAGCCACCAGAGTCGGCCTCGCAGTGGATGCAGCGCAGGTTGCAGGCGTCGGTGATCTCCCAGAAACAGGTCACCGGCTGCCGGGGCAGCGCGGCCGCCAGGTTCAGCGATGCAGGCTGAGCGGCGTCGCTCACTCGGGGAACGAGACGCCCTTGTAGATGGGCACGCCGGCCTTGCAGAGCTGGCTCTTGAGGAAGTCGTCCCGGGCCTTGTCGAAGTCCCCGCCGAGGTTCTTTTTGTTTGCGCTGTTGCAGCAGCTGAGCATGTGCTCCAGGGCGCCGGCGATCTCCTTGGCCGAGCCGGTGGAGAAGAGCTTGGTCAGGCCGTCGGCCCAGCTCTTGTTGAGGGAGACAAAGCAGGCGCAGAGGTCCTGCTTGCGCCTGTGCTGGAGCTTGGACCCGTCGATGGTGCTCCAGAGCACCGACGACTTGTCGAGGTTGCACTTGGCGAACCAGGCCCCCAGGTCGGGCGCGGCAGGCACGGTGTCGGGCGAGGCCCGGTCCAGCCCCGCGTCCACTGCGGCCGCGTCCTTGCCCGCGTCGGCGTCGTCGCTGCAGCCCGCGGCCGAGGCCAGCCCGAGCAGCAGGAAGCCGCCCATGACCGCCGAAGAGAGGCGCGAGGCGAAGCCGCGCACGGCGGACGGATCTCGAGACGGCTCGCCGCCGGGCAACGCCGCGCGCAGGTCGTCGATGAGCTGCTCCACGTCCCAGCTCGCCAGCAGCTCGGCCTGGGGCGCCGGCAGCCGCCCCGGGCGATGAGGGTCCACCGCGCCGGCCACGATCCTCCGCAGCATGGTCGCCAGCGGGGGCCAGAATTCCGGATCGTCCCTGCGCCGGTTGAGCAGCCCGTACAGCTCGCCGTAGGTCTCGTCGAGGCCGGTCCACGGCTTGACATCCTCGCCCTGCTCGGTGAGGAAGGCGCGCACTTGCTGCGTGACCGTGGGTTCGATGGTTCCGTCCATGTTCTCCTCCGCGGGTCCAATGGTATATTATCCAGCCATGATCCCACAATGGACAGTCAGGAGAGCCCCTGCCCTGCTCGGCGCCGCGGTGCTGACGCTTGCCGCCAGCGGGCACGCCGCCGTGCCCACGGGGCCCAAGGTCGCCAGCGACGAGGTCTACCTCGACGTCTCCACGGGCGACTTCGGCGGGCGCCTCTCCCATGGAAACCACGAGACCGCCATCGCCATCATCGAACCGGTGGGCACCAACGCCACCCTGCTGCACTGGAGCGGCACCGACACCGCCTGCGCCGAGGTCCCGCAGAAGGCCACGCGCCGGGCGGGCACGCCCACGGGCTCCGCGGTCAACGGCATGCAGAAGCTGGTGTTCAAGGTCGGGCCGCTGTGGGCCGGACGGACCCACTGCCTCAAGGTCGTGATCCGCCGCCTCGCGCCGCTGTCCAGCCGGGAGCAGGGCGAGGTGGAGGCCGCCCTCAAGGCCGCCCTGCGCGACCTCGGCGACGGCGTGTACAGGGGGCAGCGGTCCAACTGCCCTGCCACGGGGAGCACCCTCCGCGTCTGCCAGCTGGTCCACCTCTTCCGCAGCACCCTCGGCTGGAAGGACGCGCGAACCCTGGCCGATCGCCCCGGCGCCGGCGGCACGGGGAACATCTACACCGAGCTGGCCGACTCCCTGGCCGGCGACGCTGATCTGGTCAAGCTCATGGAGCGGACCCTGCTGATGTACCGCAACCGCGTGGCGGTGAGCGAGGCGGTGGCCCAAAAGACGGGGTGGCTGTTGCAGGAGGCGAAGCAGATCCCCGCCGGCGGCGTGATCCACGGCCCCAGCCAGGGCACCACCCCGGGCACTGCCGCGCCGCGCCCCGTGGTGCTCACCGCCGCCATGCTGAGCAAGGCGGTGGAAGACATCAGGGCGCGCGCCCGGGACAAGAAGATGGCCGCGCTCAGGACGCTGACCAACGCGATCCCCACGGTGGCTGGCGTGAAGAAGCTGCCCGGCTGGAAGACCGGACCGGCGAGCACCGTGGAGGGCCAGCCGCTGATCATGCGCCTCGCCGTGCTGGTCCACGGGCTGCAGACCGCCCTGACCAACGACGCGGGCGCCCGCAAGGCGCTGGCGACCATCACCGGCGATGGCGCCTACAAGGCCTTCGTCGCCAGGGTCAAGGCGGTACACCGGCTGGACGGCGCGCCGGTGATCGTGACGCCGACGCCCACCTTCAAGGAGCGCTTCCCGCT
>PVBE012143217.1_pt1 | contig 21561 bp, 16 predicted proteins | sample 1631181 | NCBI WGS metagenome assembly PVBE01 (sample SAMN08397723, study PRJNA350692) | Marine metagenome, whole genome shotgun sequencing project. | isolation source: water | place: Pacific Ocean | collected 2012-04 | reverse complement strand
GTTCCGATTCGAAGACCACCTGAACGGCCTCGGCATGGCCCGTCCCGCCCGAGCAGACCTCCGCGTAGGTGGGATTGGGGGTGAGGCCGTTCACATAGCCGACGGCGGTGGAGTAGACGCCGGGCATCTCCCAGAACCGGCGTTCCGGCCCCCAGAAGCAACCCATGGCAAAGAGCGCAATCTCCATACCGGGGAATTCACCCTGCATGGGCGCCCCATTCACGTAATGACTCGCCGGAACGGGCATGCCCTCTTCGCGACCCGGAATCGCCCCTCCGAGCAGGGGAGTACGGGCGCTCTTCCCTGACTCCATTCCTCTACTCCTCATCTCCCCGATGGTTCGCGATCGGGTGAACGCCCTGCCAGGGGCCATCCGCCCGAATGCCGACAAGAATCCAAAGCTGCCATCCCTGGCATCCGATGGCAACTCGACGGACGCGCCGAAAATGGCACGGAACTTCCCGACGGGAGCCCCCCATCCCATGGCATCGGCCAGATGCGCCGCCCCCGGAGTCAGAACGCGTATTGGAGACCGAGATTCAGAGTCCAATCCAGGCCCAACTGGGGGCCCGCGAGATCCTGGTAGACCGGCAGCCCCGCCTCGATCGAAAGCCGCATACCCCGGAAGAAGCCCCCGATCGTGTAGACGTCGGTGCCCAGGAAGACATCCAGGCGCCGCCCCCCCATGGCCATCGTATCCGCCAGGGGCGAAAGAGCGGGATTCAGCAGGCCGTCCTCCCCCGACGGGTCGAAAGATTGCAGCCAGCTGAGGCGCAAAGAAGCGCCCCAGAAGGGCGTCATGCGGGTTCCCAACCAGCCGATCAAATTATATTCATTCCCCCTCTTATAGCCTTCGGAATTCGTTCCGGCCTGCAGGATGCCGGACATCTGGGCCCCCCAATAGAAGCTCTTCCAATTCTGGTTGTAGGTCACGCCGGGTTCGAGGGCCAGCGTCCCCGAGCCGAGTTGCATCAGATAGGGGAGCCGCTCCAGGGCGCCTCCCGAAAAGGGATTGGTCATTGCTTCCCTGGTGGAGCCCGAGGGCAGGCTGAGCCCCAGGTTCAGGTGGATGCGCCTTCCATTCGAGACGTGAACGCGGTAGAGGGCACTGAAGACGACATCCCCGAATCCGCCGACCGAGAGCGAATAGCCCTGCCCGGTCGCCACCTCCACCTGATCGAGTTGCTTTTCGATGAAGGGGAGCGTCACGAGCACGGTCAACTCATCGATCGGCTTCCACATGAGTTCGACGATATGGGAGGTCGAGGTGAAGGCCGTCGGGATGGAGCCGCCCGGATAGGCGGCCGCGACCGTGCTCCCCGAGACGCGATCCTGCCCCTGCATCAAATCCTCGAAGGATTCTCGATGAATGCGATAGGAGAGTTTGACGTCTCCCCGGGCATGCACCTCCTCCCCAAAGACGCCGATCGGAGGCTGCATCTCCCAGGGCTCTCCCTGGCTGGCCGCCGATGCGGAGAAGGAAGAGAGCAGGCCGATGCACGGAATCAGAAGTGAAATTCGCCAGGGGAAAATCGAATCGGGCCTCATACGACTCCTCTTCTCGGATCGGGTTTTCGAATTGTGAGCCAATGCGGCGAGGACGCAAGGCCGACCCTACAAGTCGATTGCCCCGGGGCCAGGAAAGAACGACGAGTTGCCTTGCCGCGAGTCTACTCTCTGAAACGGCGCTGGACAGCACGGCGGCGTCTTTCGAGAATCCGGCCACGCTCCGCGGGCTCAATCCTCGGCACGTCCCCGGGCAGTGCCGCCTCGAGTTCGTCGAAGGCCACGCGCTTGAAGCGAACTTCCGGGGCCCGATCCGCCCAGAGAAAGCGCGCCGTAATTGTGCCCTCGACATTCTCGCCGGGATCAAGCCAATTGAGCACCCCGGGATCTCGATGCGCGATCACGGCGCGAAAGAAACCATCGGAATCCAGCCGGGCCTGGGCGCGATTGAGCGAACTCTGCCGGCTGGCGTATTCGACACATTCCCAATAGCGATTGGCCAGGGCGACACCCCAATGTCGACAGTCGGGGGGCTTCATCTCGACGATGACCGCCTGATCGGGCGCACAGCGAAAATTGCCCATCCCATAGGCGAGTCCCCGCATCCCGGAACGCTCGCCCGCAGACTCGGGCATATGGATTATGAGACTATTCGGCGGCATGGAGAGAAAGCTCCGACTCATCTGTTCCCAGAGTGCCCCGCCTCTCTCCATCCAGCGCTGCAATTTTTCCAGACGGTCGGCGATCTGATCGCTGCGAGGCGGGGGGATCGGATATTCCGCAGCCACGCGTTCGATCAGGAGATCCGCGGGCCGTTCGCGTTCCCAATCCTCGAAATATTGTCGAATCAGGATGAATTCGGCGTCCTCGCGGGAGGAGAGCCAATTGCCCGCCCGCTTCTCGCCACCGACGATGAGTTCGAAATTACCGTCGGCATCCATTTCGAGATCATCGCCCTCGAGCGAGGAGATCGTCCCCCAACTCGAAACGTCCCCATTGGCATAGTGTCCGAAATTCACTTGCAGATCGATATGATTGGCATCGCCGCGACGACCCGAAATGCGATACTCCGCCCCGCCTCGAATCGACGCATAGAGATAGAGACAATCGGGATTGTCGAGTCCCCAGGGCATCGCATAATCGATCATGCGACCGAATAGAGGATGCTCGGAATCGCCGTGGGAAACACAGCTCACGATGCCCGCCGCAAGGAAGCGAGTGAGATAGCGAAAGCCCTCCGCCCCATCCCGGGGTGAATTCGGCCGACCTTCTCCGAGAACCAACTCCGAGGAGGAGAGCAGGCTTTTGCAGAGGGCTTGCCACGCAAGACCTTCCATGATGCGCGGGTCCGCCGAGTCCTCTTTCACTTTTCCTGCCTCCAGCCTATCCTGCAGTCGTTTGGCCCGGGTGCGGTACCCGGCCCAGCATAGAGCACTCTTTCGCTTTCCGGGTTCGGCTTTCTTCTCAGACCTCTGGATTCAGCTTTCGGGCGGGACGGCAATGCAACGCTTCGTGGTAGGCAGCGGCCGCTGCGGTTCGACGCTGCTCTCCCGCATGCTGGACGAATCCCCAGACACGTTGAATCTCTTCGAGTTCTTCAATGGGCTCGACCTCGCGGAACGCTTCGATCCCCATCCGATTCCGGGCTCGGCGCTGGCCGAGTTGATCGCCCGCGAGCAACCCTTCGTGACCGCCGTATTGCGACGCGGCTATCCCGTCGAGGAAATCACCTATCCCTTCGCGGACGGAGATGCCTCTGCCCTTTTTCGGGGAAAGCGCAAACGCGCCGACCCCCTGCCCTGGGTTCTCGTATCTACGCTGCCGCGACTGGATTCCAAGCCCGATTCTCTCTTCGATCGGATGATGGAATTCGTGGGCAGCTTGCCCGAGCAGCCGCCCCGCGAGCATTATCTCGCGCTCTTCGCCTGGCTCTGCTCCCGCTTCGACCGGCGCTTCTGGATCGAACGCTCGGGCTCGTCAATCGACTACGTGGCCGATCTGATTCATCTCTTTCCGGCGGCCCGATTCGTCCACATCCACCGCTCGGGCCCCGAAGTCGCCCTCTCGATGCGAGAGCATCACGCCTACCGACTCCCCATCACGCTGCTCTACGATGCCCCCCTCGGCGAAGGAAAACGGGTATCGGAATTGGCCCCCCTGGATCTCGATGGCATCCCGAATCCCCGGGATACGATCAGCCAGATCCTGGAATCCCGCCCCCCAGCGGAATTCTTCGGGCGCTACTGGTCCGACCAGATTCTGCACGGCAAGCCCGCCCTGGCCGAGCTACCCCGGGAACAATTGCTCGAAATCAGTTTCGAGGACCTCGTCGAAGATCCCCGACACGTGCTCGGAGCCGTCGCGGATTTCCTTGAAATACACCCGGGGCGCGGCGAAGAGAATTGGCTCGTCCGGGCCGCGGCATTGAGCCGGGGAAGACCGCCGCAGCGACTGCCCCTGCTCGCCCGCGACGAACGCGAAAGACTGCTGAAAGCCTGCGAGAGCGGCAGCCGGCTGATCGGCAGAGCCTGAAGCAGGGGACTCGCCAGATCTCAGGGGCGCTCCGCTTCGGCTAGACTCCCTCCCCGATTGGACAGGAAATGGAGATGGGCACGAAATGACGATGCGTTTTGCGGGCAAGACCGCTGTGGCGGGGATCGGGGCTACCGAATTCTCGAAAAACTCGGGACGGACCACCTTGCGCCTGGCCGTCGAATCCTGTGAAGCGGCTATCACGGATGCCGGCCTCCGACCGGAGGAAATCGATTGCATGGTGACCTTCACCGTCGATGAAAACCACGAAATCGAGGTGGCGAGAAACCTGGGGATTCGGGAACTCACGCACTTCAGCCGCATCCACCATAGCGGCGGTGCCGCCTGCGGCACGCTCCACCAGGCGGCGATGGCGGTAGATAGCGGTGCCTGCGACTACTGCCTCGTCTATCGCGCATTCAACGAGCGCTCCGAAACCCGCTTCGGCACCGGCGTACAGAATCGCCCAGCGGGCCCGACTCCGATGGAAGTCGACTTCGGCTGGAGTTCACCCTTTGGCCTGCTCACCCCGGCCGCCTGGGTGGCGATGTTCGCCCAACGCTACATGCATGAATACGGAGCCACCGGCGAGGATTTCGGTCGCATTGCCGTGGCCGATCGAAAACATGCGGCGACCAACCCCAAGGCCTTCTTCTACGAACGCCCCATCAGCTTGCAGGACCATCAGGAGAGTCGTTGGATCGTCAAGCCCCTGCGCCTGCTCGATTGTTGCCAGGAGAGCGATGGCGGCCAGGCCTTCGTAGTCACCACTCTTGAAAGGGCCCGGGATCTCCAGAATCCGCCGGTCGTGATCGCTTCAGCGGCCCAGGGAAGTGCCCACGATCAGCAGATGATGAAGAGCTACTACCGCGAGCAAATCACGAATATCCCGGAGATGGGACTCTGCGCCAGGCAACTCTGGCAGGATACGGGACTCGGCCCCGACGATATCCAGACGGCGATCTTCTACGATCACTTCACGCCCCTGGTCCTGCCCCAACTCGAGGAATTCGGCTTCTGCAAGACGGGAGAGGCCAAGGATTTTATTCGCGACGGCAATATCGAGCTCGGAGGAAGGCTGCCCATCAATACAAATGGTGGCCAGCTCGGGGAGGCCTATATCCACGGCATGAATGGCATCGCGGAGGGGGTCCGGCAGGTGCGGGGAACTTCGGTGAATCCCGTGCCGGATGCCCACAACGTCCTGGTGACGGCGGGCACGGCAGTCCCCACCAGCGCCCTCATCTTCTCGAAGGATAGATGAAAGACGCGACGAGAAGCAGCGATGAAACGATCGGCCGTTGAAATCGGATGGAGGGGAAGACGAAACTCCAGGCGCGGGGAGCATCGCTCGCACTCAGGTCTGGCGGCTGCATGGGAGCGAGCCGCTCCGAACCTCGGGCGGCTGCTCGTTTTCGTCCTGATCCTCCATGCGACCTCAACTTCCCGGGCCGCCGATCCCGAATCGCCCCATCCCCATCAGGGCCTGATTGAACCCTTTGCCGGCCCGCCGCCGGAATTGGAACTCGACGCGGCGCAGGAGCGAGCACTCGCCGCGGGCCAGTCGATCTTCACCAGCCTGGAGGGTAAAGCCGGGGGGCGGGGCCTGGCGGTACAGGACATCGCCGCGAGCCCCCAGGAGGTCTGGAGCCGCATTCGCGATTTCAGCGACTATCCGCGCATGGTGGATCACATCCAGGAATGTGAGCCCTATTACGAGAATGGGTCGGACATCCGCGTTCGCTTCGTGCTGAAGATTCTGAGCTTCCGATACGAGTACTACATCAAACACGATTTCCGACCCGAAGCGGGCTACGCGAGTAGGACATTGGATTATTCGCGAAATAGCGATCTCGATGACTCGGTCGGCTATTGGGCGGTAATTCCCCACCCCACGAAGCCCGGCCATTCACGACTCTTCTATTCCATCGACATGCGGATGCGCGGTTGGTTTCCCGGCCCCCTGCGCCGCCTGCTGGCCCGCCAGGGGCTGAGGACTGCCACCTCCTGGGTAAAGAGAGAAGCCGAATCGGCCGCCCGGGAAGATGACGAACTCCGAGCGACCGGCGGAAGAAACGACCGTGATCGATCCTGAGCAAACCGGTCCGGAGCCGGGGGAAGAAGAGGATCGCTCCTACCGCCCCCGCTGGCTCCTGCTGGCTCCATTTCTGGGCAGTGCCCCATCCCTCAGTCGCAGGCAATGGCGATTCATGGGCATGATCGCGGTCGTCAACCTCTTCGATCAATACGATCTACAACTCTTCAGCCTTGCCCTCAAGCAGATTCAAGCCGAATTGGCGATCCCCGAGGAATCGCTCGGCGACCTGGGCGCCGTCGTTCGCCTGGGCGCCCTGCCCGCCTTCATCCTCGGCGTCTTCGCGGATCAGATCGGCCGCCGCCGGGTCCTGCTCTTCACGATCGTTGCCTATACGGTCCTCACCGGGGCCACGGCCTTCGCCCAGGATGCAGTCACCTTCGTGATCCTCCAATTCTTTGCCCGAACCTTTGCCGTGGCGGAGGTCATGCTCTCCTTCGTCATCATCGCCGAGGAACTCGACCCCGAGGATCGAGGCTGGGGGACGGGCGCCCTGGCGGCCCTCGGGGCCTGCGGGGGTGGGCTGGCCCTGCTGCTCTTTGCCTTCATCGACATCCTTCCGATGGGCTGGCGCTTTCTCTACCTGGTCGGCCTCATTCCCCTCGCCCTGATCGCATGGATGCGACGGAGTCTGCCCGAAACAGAGCGTTTCGAAAAACACCGCAGCGACCGCTCACGCACGAAGATGCCCTCGATCCATTCCCGCCAACTGCTCGTGATGGCCGTACGTCCGATCGTCGATCTGGCGCGCATGTATCCGGGCCGACTCCTGATGGTGGGCTCGGTCATATTCCTGCTCAATTTCGCCGAGAATGCCGCCGGTTTCTTCGGACCCAAATACCTCCAGGAAGCCCACGGTTGGCAGCCCTGGCATTATTCATTGCTGGGCTTCTCGGGGGGATTCATCGGCATCTTCGGGGCCGCCTTCGCGGGAAGGTTGTCGGACCGCCTGGGGCGGCGCCCCGTCGCCGTGGGCTTCCTGCTCGCTCATCCTGTCTTCGTCCTGGGCTTCTACCAGGGCTTCGGCCCCCTGTTGGCGCCGCTCTGGATCGGGATGGTCTTTTCGGGTCTGGCGGGAGGGGTGGTGCTCGGAACCTTCGGCAACGAACTCTTCCCAACCTCCTATCGCTCGACGGCCTCTGGAGCCCGGGTCATCGTCGCCACCCTCGGTGGCGTACTCGGACTGCTGGCGGAATCCGCCCTCTACGGCGTCCTGGGCTCCCATTGGGCCGCGGTTTCCGTTCTCGTCCTGGGCGCCTTCGTGGCGCCATTGATCGTGGCGATCTTCTTCCCGGAAACCAGCCGCCGCGAGCTGGAGGAAATCTCGCCCGAGCGATCCAGCTGAAGCGGAGCTGAAAAGATTCGAATCGAGCCTCAGGGCGAATGACAGACCAAAACGGCCTTGCCCACCACTCGTCTCTCCATCAAATCCCTCAGGGCCTTCGAGACCTCTTCGAAGGGATAGGAGATCGGAGCCACGGGCGAAAGTTGGCCCTCGGAAACTCTCTGCGCCAGTTCCGAAAAAAGCATTGCGTTTTCCTCTCGATGCTTCGAGCCCCAACCCCCCCAGTCGACTCCAACCACCTGGCATTGCTTCAGCAGGATCAGATTCCAACGCACCCGGGGAATCTCTCCCGCCGCGAAACCGATCACGAGATGCCGCCCCCCCGGTGCCAGAGCGCGCAGGGCCTGTTCCGAGAAGTCGCCGCCCACGGGATCATAGACGACATCCACACCCCCGCCGGAGAGTTCCTTGGCGCGCACTTTCAGATCTTCCTCGCTGTAGAGAATGACCTCATCCGCTCCCTGTTTGCGACAGGTCTCGAGTTTTTCGGGGCTCGAAGCCGCGGCGATCACCCGGGCTCCCAGCATTTTCGCCACGTCGATTCCCGCCAATCCGACACCCCCGGCCGCACCCAGAACCAGGACGGTCTCCCCCGCCTGCAAGCGGGCCCGCCGGGATAACGAGAAATATGCCGTGCAATAGGCCTGGTAGAAGCCCGCACCCTGCTCGAAGGAAAGCCCTTCGGGCAGCGCCCGAATCCGATCCGAGGGCAGAACAACCTGCTCCGAGAATCCGTTCAGGCCGGGCGCGGCAATCACCGCATCGCCCTTTTTGAATCCCTCCACCCCTTTGGCCACGGCGCGAACGACCCCGGCGACCTCCCCCCCCGGAGTGAAGGGCGGCTCGGGCTTGATCTGATAGAGACCCTGAACCATCAGGGTATCGACGAAATAGACCCCGCAGGCCCTCACGTCCACCAGAACCTGGCCCGCTTCGAGTTCCGGCGTGGGTCGCTCCTCGATCTGCAATTTTTCCGGTGCCCCCAATTCGACGCAACGGATGACTCTCATCAGGACCTCCTTCCAGGCTTCGATCCCCGCTCCCCCACCCACCCCGGACCGCCCTCCGCGCTCCGAGTCGGGTCCCCCTGCATAGCGAAGGGGGGAAGACTCCGCCTGCCGTGGAGGCATCGAGGCCCCTGCGCATGCCTCTATCTGCCCTCTCTCCGCTTGTGTGGATCGGTCGCGGCTGCGACACTGGGCGCCCATCCACTGCTCGGAATCTTTCGGAAGGGCGAGGAGACCAGAGGCGCGCGATGAATTGGACGTTGGAAGCGCATTCGGGTTTTGCGGGGGTTCGGGGGCCGGTACTCGTCTGCGTGATGGACGGTGTGGGCATCGGCCGACACGATGAATCCGATGCGGTCTGGCTCGCCGAGACCCCTCATCTCGATCGCCTGTCCGCGATAGCGCCCGGCACCCAACTCGCCGCACATGGGAAAGCGGTGGGGATGCCCAGCGATGACGACATGGGCAATAGCGAAGTAGGCCACAACGCCCTCGGGGCGGGGCGAACTTTCGATCAGGGCGCCAAGCGGGTCGCGAATGCGATGGCCACTGAAAGTCTTTTCTCCGGGGAGACCTGGCGAGCACTCACGCAGAGAGTTCGCGACAGCGGCGAGGCGATGCACTTCATCGGGCTGCTCTCCGATGGAAACGTGCATAGCCACATCGATCACCTCTTCGGCCTGCTACGCCGTTGTGACGAGGAGCAACTCGAACGGGTACGCATTCACATTCTTCTCGACGGCCGAGACGTTCCGGAGACGAGCGCTCTCGAATACGTCGAAGCCCTGGAGGCCCTGCTGGCAGAAATCAATCAGGGCTCGGCTCGCGACTACCGCATCGCATCGGGCGGCGGGCGAATGACGATCACGATGGATCGGTATGAAGCGGATTGGAAAATGGTGGCCCGGGGCTGGCGGACCCACGTCCGGGGAGAGGGGCGAGCCTTCGCTTCCGCGACCCAGGCCATCGAGAGCCTGCGTGCCGAAGAAGAGGGCATCGGGGATCAATGGCTTCCCCCCTTCGTAATTCAGGATACGGGCGGGCGGCCAGTGGGAAGGATCCGGGATGGCGCCTCGGTCGTCTTCTTCAACTTTCGCGGGGATCGGGCGATCGAAATCAGCCGGGCCTTCGAATCCGAAGTCTGCCACGAATTCGAACGCGGGCCCCGGCCGGATGTTCTCTACGCCGGCATGATGCAATACGATGGGGACCTGCTGCTACCCGAACACTATCTCGTCGCCCCCCCGGAGATCGACCGAACTCTCGGAGAATACCTTTCGCGCAATGGAATCCGACAACTCGCCGTCAGCGAGACCCAGAAATTCGGACACGTCACTTATTTCTGGAATGGGAATCGCAGCGGATCCTTCGATAGCGAACTCGAGACCTATATCGAAGTGCCGAGCGACAACCTGCCCGTCGAAGAGCGGCCCGTCATGAAGGCGGCGGAGATCACGAACCAGCTGATCTCGACGCTGCGGAGCGGGAACTATCGCCACGCTCGAATCAACTATGCGAATGGCGATATGGTGGGACATACGGGGGATCGCGATGCGGCGATCCTGGCGGTCGAGGCCGTGGATAAGGAAGTCGGGCGCCTGATTGCCCTGGTAGACGAATTGAAGGGGGCCCTGATCCTGACAGCCGATCATGGCAATGCCGATTGCATGTACGAGTTGGATCCGGGAAAGGGGGCTTTTAAATTGGATGACGGGGGACGCCCCCTACCCAAGACCAGCCATACCCTGAATCCCGTTCCCCTCTACGTCTACGCACCGGGCCATCCGCTGCGAATGGCCGCCCTAGGCGAGGCGGCCGGTCTCGCGAATGTCGCGGCGACGATCCTGCACCTGCTCGGATTGAGGGCGCCCGAAGACTACCGACCCTCGCTCCTGGCCGATCCCGGCTAGCGGCGAGACCCGCTCGCCCGGGGAAGCCTCGGGGCCACGAACGGAGCAGTCGCCGATGAGGCGGGCTAGGCTTGCAGAGCCCCCTGCGCCCGGAGCCCATTCTCTTCCGATGTCGAATCGAGCCGCTCTCATCGCTGTGCTGACAGCCTTTGGATTCGGCCTCTTGGCCTCATTGGCCCTGCGCCCCCCCCCGGAAGATTCGCGGGCCTCCGGACCGCAACCCGGACGATCCATTCGCTGGCGCGTACCCGTCGCCTTTGGAACCAACCTGCCGGCATTGGGCGACAATGCCCTCTATATCGGGGAACGCGTCGAGGCCCTTTCCGACGGCCGTTTCCGCTTCGAAATCTTCGAACCGGGCCAACTGGTACCGCCCTTCAGCATTGTGGACGCCACGCGGGATGGGAAGATTCAGGCGGGCTACACCTGGCTCGGATACGACCAGGGCAAGCTGCCCGTTTCCGTACTCTTTGGTGCCGTGCCCTTCGGCCCGGAACCCTGGGCCTTCGCGGCCTGGTGGTACGAGGGCGGAGGGCGCGAACTCGCGGAGGAGATCTACGGCTCCCTCGACATTCACCCCCTGCTCTGCGGGCTGATCGGACCCGAGACGGCGGGCTGGTTCACGCAGGAGATCCACGGTCCCGAGGATTTCGTGGGGCTGAAGATTCGTTTCGCGGGCCTGGGGGGCAAGGTCATCCAGCGCCTGGGAGCTTCCGTCACCATGCTGCCCGGGGGCGAACTCTTCCAGGCTCTCGAACGGGGCGCCATCGACGCAACGGAATTCTCCTTGCCGGTCGTCGACTCCCAACTCGGCTTCGATCGCGTCGCGCGCTTCAACTACTTTCCGGGCTGGCATCAACCCTTCACGGCCTTCCATCTCGTCGTGGGCAGGAAGAGCTGGGAGGGGTTGGCGGCGGACGAACGGGCCATCGTGGAAACGAGCTGTACGGCCGGCGTGATCCGCAACCTCGCCCGGGCCGAGGCCCTCCAGGCGCCGGTGCTGGAGAGCTACGGCAAAAGAGATGTCCACACGAAACTTCTCGACCCGAAGATCCTGGCTCTGCTCGAAAATGAAACCGCGGCCGTGCTCGCCGAGGAGGCGGATCGGGACGCCGATTTTGCCCGGGTGCTGGCTTCCCTGCAGACCTTCGCGGCGGACTACTCCCGCTGGAGAAACATCGCCTATCCTCGCAGCCCATGAGTGCAGTGAAGCCCGGCAACCCGCGAGCGTCGGATCCCCCTGCCCCCGATCCTCCGAATGCCCTGCCGGAAACCGGGCTCTCCATCCGAATCGATCGCTTCCTGAGGCGAGCGGGGGAAATCCTCTCCTGGATCTGGCTCGTCCTGCTGGCCATCATCCTCATCAACGTCCTGCTCCGCTACGCATTTGGCTCCGGGCGCGTCGAATTCGAGGAATTGCAATGGCATCTCTACTCGATCGGCTTTCTGGGCGGCCTGGCCTATTGCGCCCAGAATGACAGCCACATCCGCGTGGACGTCCTCTACGAGCGATTCTCACCACGAATGAGGGCGTGGATCGATCTCTACGGAATCCTCCTGCTCTGCCTGCCCTTCTGCGCACTGATCCTGGCCTCGGGAATCCCCTTCGTGGCGGAGTCCTTCGCCAGTCACGAGATCTCTCCCTCTCCCGGAGGCCTGGGGGGGCGTTTTCTCATCAAGGCCGCGCTCCCCCTGGCCGCTGGCCTGCTCGCCCTGGCCTATTTTTCGCGGCTGCTGAGACTGGGAAGGATGCTCTTTGGCGACACTCCGCAGGCCGGGAAGGACTGAGGCGTGGAGGCCCGGGAATTTCTGGCCATCGCGATGTTCGTGCTCTTCCTGGGCCTGATTCTCAGCGGCTTTCCCGTCGCCTGGGTCCTGGGCGGACTCGCCGTCTTCTTTACGGCCCTCGCGATCGTTTTCGAGCGCGACCTCGGCCTCTATACCGGCGTCGACTGGTCGTATAGTTCCCTGGTCGTCGATCGCATCTGGGATCTGATGAATAATTGGGTGCTCGTCGCCCTTCCCATATTCGTTCTGATGGGGGTGCTGCTGGATCGCTCGGGTCTTGCGAACGAATTGATGCAGAATATCGCGCGCCTCTTTGGCCGCGTACGCGGGGGACTGGCGGTCACCGTCACCCTGATCGGCGTGCTGCTGGCCGCGACGACGGGAATCATCGGAGCCTCCGTCGTCCTGCTGGCCCTGCTCGGATTGCCGGCGATGCTCGAGAAGGGCTACCGCCCGGAACTCGCAACGGGAACCGTCTGCGCCGTGGGTACCCTGGGCATCCTGATTCCACCGAGCATCATGCTCGTGCTGATGGCCGATCGCCTCGCGATGTCGGTGGGCGATCTCTTCCTGGGCGCCCTCTTCCCCGGCATCCTGCTCGGCGCGCTCTACATTGCCTTCATTCTCATATACGCGGGGCTGCGACCCGATGTGGCACCGGCACCCGATACTGCGCAGCGAATCGATGGCGCGCTGCTGGTCGACGTAGCGCGGGCGGCCCTGCCCGCCTTCCTCTTGATCCTGGCGGTTCTGGGCAGCATCTTCTTCGGACTCACAACCCCCACAGAGGCGGCGGGAGTGGGCGCAGGCGGAGCCGGACTGCTGGCGTTCTGGAAGCGAAAACTCTCCCTCCCCATCCTGCGCGATGTCCTGGCCCAGACCACCCGCACCACGGGCTATGTGTTCGCAATTTTCCTGGGGGCGACGGCCTACTCCCTGGTTCTGCGCGGACTGGGGGGCGACGATCTCATCCACCGTGCCCTGATCGGCCTGCCAATGGGCCCCAATGGCACGCTGCTGATCATCCTCTTCTTCACCTTCCTGCTCGGCTTCTTCCTGGATTGGATCGAAATCACCCTGATCGTACTTCCCCTCGTCACGCCGACGGTGGAGAGCCTCGGATTCGACCTGGTCTGGTTCACCGTACTCTTCGCCGTTTGCTTGCAGACTTCATTTCTCACCCCGCCCGTCGGATTCGCCCTCTTCTATCTGAAAGGCGTCGCCCCAGCGGAAATAGACGCCCCCACCCTCTACCGGGGCGTCATCCCCTTCATCCTCTTGCAGGCATTGGGGCTCGGCCTGCTCTTTCTCTGGCCCGCCCTCGTCACCTGGCTGCCCAGCATGGCGTATCGATGAGAGGGCGAAGCCCCGATACCCCGCACGTTCCGCTCCCCGGCCCGGCCCGTAACGAGGATCTTTGCCGAGCCTTTAATAGCTATCTTTCGCCCCCGACATCGGATTGGTTGAGTTCCGTCAACCGCACCTCGCCAATCATTGCCTCTGCACCCTCGAATTCTTCGTCATCTGGGAGACTCTCGCCGGGCGAATCCGTCGGAGCCCTCTCCTGAGCAACCAGGGCGAGGCATGGAAGGGGGAAGAGACGGGGCCGACTAGGAAGAGAGCGGAGAAGAGATCCCCGAGCGCTCTCGGAAGTCCTCTCCCCTTCCTCGCCGAGCGAGCAGCGGGTATCTGCCGGCCTCAAGCATTGCTTTCGACATTCCGAAAGTCACTCCGTCCGTCTGCTGCCGAGGAACTTCTCGGAGCGGACAGGTATTCTCCGGCCTGGATCACGTCATAGAGAGCAGAGCGGGGCTCCTCTCCTCCGGCGGATGCGTGATCGGAGACAAGAAACGGCCTCACCGACCCCGGGTGAAAATCCTCGGCTAGACTCGGACGACGAGAGGCCACTGCCCATGATCGAAACCCGCCGCCTACGACTGCGCGAATGGAAGAAGGGCGATCTCGCCGCTTTTGCGGACTTGAATGCGCACCCCGAGGTAATGACCCACTTTCCCTCGACCCTGGATCGCCAGCAAAGCGATGCGCTGGTCGGCCGTTTCAGCGAGCATTTAAACAGGCATGGCTACGGATTCTGGGCCGTCGAAATTCGGGAAGGCGCTCCCTTCGTCGGATTCCTGGGGCTCTCCAACGTCTCCTTTGAGGCCCACTTCACCCCCAGCGTGGAAATCGGATGGCGCCTGGCCCGGGAGGCATGGGGAAAGGGATATGCACAGGAGGCCGCCAGGGCCGTGCTCCGACACGCCTTCGACGTGCTGAAACTGCGCGAAGTGGTCTCCTCTACCGTGCCCGCCAACATTCGTTCATTCACCCTGATGGAGCGTATCGGAATGAAGCGAAATGCGAGCGACGACTTCGAGCATCCGAACCTGCCCAGAGGCCACCCGCTACGACATCACATCCTCTACCGGCTGGACGCCCGGCAGTGGTCGCGCATGGGGCCATCCGATCCTGCGAAGTCGCAAATCGGAAGTGGCGGGACGTCAGTGGCCCAGGGCCAGATCGACCGTCATGGCGGCGAAGAGTCCCAGCAACTGGACGAGGGAAATCAGGAATAGATCTCTTGCCGCGTCGGTATTGCGAAGAACGCGCAGGCGCCAGGCCCGGTGTAGAAAGAACCCGTCGAGAATCAGGGCAACGCTCAGGTAGAAGAACCCCAGACCAGGCAACATGAGGGGAAAGAGCGTGAAGGGAACCAATAGCAGCGACCAGAGAATGATGCGGTCATAGGTGGCATCCTCGCCGATTCGATCGGGCAGCATCGGGAAGCCCGCGCGGGCGTAATCCTCGCGCCGGAAGAGGGCGATGGCATAAAAATGGGGAGGCTGCCAGACGAAGATGATCGCAAAGAGCAGCCAACCTGCGAGCCCGATGCGGCCATCGACGGCCGCATCGGCGATCAGGGGCGCGATGGCGCCAGAAATCCCTCCCACGATCACGGCAAAGGAGGTACGAGGCTTCAGCCAGAGGGTATAGACGAAGACGTAGATGCCGAGGGCGGCCAGGGAGATGAGAGCGGGCATGGGTCCCGCCTGCAGCCATAACAATCCCACGCCCAGACCCGCCAGGATCACGGCGAAAACGAAGGCGGGGCCTGGCTGCAACTCGCCGGCCGGCAGCGGCCGAGTCCGCGTCCGCTCCATCAATGCGTCGCGATCTCGCTCCAGGTAGCTATTGAACGAATTCGCGGCAGCAGCGCAGAAGGCCGTACCGATCAACGTCGCAAAGATCAACGCCGGCGTGGGCCAGCCACCGGCCCCCAGGACAAGGGCCGGCAGGCCCGAAAAGAGGATCAGGGGCAGGAGTCTCGGTTTGGTGAGTGCAAGGTAGCTGCTGGCGTTGTTCATCCGACCTCAACCATGAGCCGCTCGGTTCGCGGCTCCGCCGGTGCCCTCTGGGCCCCGATGACCTCGCGTACCAACATCATCGTCGTCAGGACAATAGCCGTCGCCAGGCCACTGTGCAGGCCGGTGATGGCAGCGGGAATCTGTAGCAATACATTCGTGAAACCCACGGCGACCTGAAGCACCACGAGTCCGAATCCCAGACCCGCGATGCGGCCCGCTCGGCCCGCGCCCAGGAGTCGGAAGGAGAGCAGCCCATAGGCGAGGATCAGGAGCAACCCGTTCAGACGATGCAGCACGTGAATCCCCACGAGCCCCTCAAGGGTAGGCACGATCTCATGCCCATCACAGGTCGGAAAATCCGTGCAGGCAAGGCCCGCGTAATGGCTCGATACCCAGCCCCCGAGCACCAGTTGCAGCAATAACGCGATGCCGCAGAAGGCCGCCAGGAATGCGGTGCCGGGGGGTAGCGCTCGTGGCCGCGGGGACAGCGCGAAGCCCTCCGAGAGTTGACGCGAAATCCAGAGCAGGATCAGACAGAAAGCATTTCCCAGGAGCAGATGCACGCCCACCGTCCAGGGTGCGAGCAGCAGAAGTACCGTCAGGCCCCCGAAAACGATCTGGGTACAGAGAACCGCCCAGGCGACCAGAAGAGAGGAACGCATTCGGGGCCAGAGGGAGCGATCCCGTCGCACGAGCAGCGAGAGAGCCAGGAGGCCAAGACTGATCGAGCCCGCGAAGACGCGATGGCCCCATTCGAAGGCGACCTTCAGATCGAAGGGTGGCACGACCTGATCGTGACAAAGAGGCCAATCGGGGCAGGCCAGGCCCGCGTCATTGGCCCGGACGAGTGCCCCCAGGACGATCAGGCATAGGGTCAGAAACGCCAGCACCGCAAAGCAATTCGCCCATAGGCGTCTGCGACTCTGCTGGGCATCCAAGACATGCGGCGCATCCATGGCGGTTGGCTCTTCCCCTCTAGAATCCGGAAACGTGGCAGAAGCAGCGCGGCGCTACCGCTGATCCCACCCTGCGAATAGCGCTCTCTGCCGGCCCCAGAAGAATCCGGGGCCAGGCAACGGGGCGAAAGGACCCCCCGGCCTGAATCCGGGCAAGGCTAGCGCATGGGGGGATGAGGGAATGGGGAACGGGGAACGATAAGCGCTTCAAGGGGCCCCCGGGGGTACCAAAATCGGCCCGGCGTCACATGGGGCTGCTCGTGAAGACGCATGCGGAGGGTTCGAGCCCTCCCCGGAAATGCGTGGGATTGGGGCTGTCAGGGCTCGCTCCCGGCAGAACTGCCGCGGCCAGGCGCAAATCGATCCGCCCCCGTGGCCGAGTTTCAGGAGCCACTCGGCCCCGGGGACGCATTTCTCCGCCTACGAGGTATTTTCCAATCCATCCCGAGAGGTTCCGGGAGCGAGCCAGAGCGCTGCCCGCACCGCCCCTCTGGCGCAGGGATCAGGAGCAGCGGCATAAGATGAAGGAAGCGAGAGGCAAGAATAGGAACTGGCCCGAACGCCTCCTATGGGCGTCGGCGGCCGCCCTCACGGCCTCCGTGCTCTGGCTCGTATGGGGGATCCCGGGGCCCGGAGATCCGTTGGAACAGGATGCGAAGCCGCTCGCCAGCGGATCCGGACCCGCTGAAGGGGGCCAGGCGAGCGAGCCTTCGAATGCCCGGGAGCCCGCCTCGGATGCCCTTCGAAGCGCGGGAATCCAACTGAGACCCGGGGAATCGCCTCATATCGATTCCGCTTCCCTGGATCCCGAGAAGGGCCTCGACGTGCGACTCAGCCTGCCCGACAGCAACGGCGCCATCGGCGTGAAATCAATCCGGCTCTACTCGGAAGGCCGGGATCCGATCGAAATCCCAAGCCAGGGCTCCAGCGTTGTCACGGGCGAATTGGAATTGAAATTGGAATCGGCGTGGCTCAGCCGTGGGCGGCATATCATCGAATTGCGAACGGATGAAAGGCATGCCATCCCCCTGCGCCGCTTCTCAATCGAGGTGGACTGAACGCACCTTCCCCCAGGATTCGCGAATGGCGGAGACTTCCGTCGCCCATGCCCCCGCCACCCGCTCCCGGGAGATTCCCGGGGTGCGGGTGGCGATCGAGAACGAGGGGATCAGCTTGCCGATTTCGATCGGCGACCCGCGACCATCCAGACACCCGCAGCCAGCATCAGTACGATCAGCAGCAGATGCCCATAGGCGGGCAATGCCGGCAGTGCGGGAGGTGTCGAAGCGGAGTCCGTCGGATCGGATCCGGCCTGGACTTCCTCACCGTCCGTGAAGCCGTCACCATCCGTATCCGGGTTCATGGGATCGGTGCCGGTATCCGAAGCGCTCACGAATATTCCCGTATTCGTCTCCACCAGGTCGATCAGCCCGTCACCGTCGACGTCATCCGAACAGGCGTCGCCCACGCCATTATTGTCGAGATCCGCCTGGGAGGGATTGGGGACACTCGGGCAGTTGTCGAGGCCATCCAAGTCGCCGTCGCGATCGCGATCGATCCCCATCCTGACGCCCGAACCCGGAGGCACACAGGTATACGTCAGGGGGCCATCCGTCGACGCCACGGCCCGCAAGGCCGCATCGCCGATGGTATTATTCTGATCATCGCGAAAAAGACCGCCCGCTTCCCGCACCCAGCCCCGGGCTTCCGTACCCACGCTGCCCTTGGCGATCACGTCGCATTCGGGCACGCTACCGCCGAGCATGAGCGAATCGTAGAGGACCGACGCCCGGGCAATCATCAGATCGATTCGACTATTGACCTCGGCCCCCCCCGCGCTCGTAAGGGTCACCTGTTGGCCAACGATCGGGGCCAGATCCGTCGGAAAAGCCAGGGAGAACGCCGTAGCCTCCACCTCCTCAGCGGGGCTCAAGCTGAAGACCGGACTGGCCAGGAAGTTGGATACCGAGCCCACAGTCCCGTCGTGCAGGTAGCCGAAGCCCCGGATCTGATCCCCCATCGACCCGGTGCTCTGATCGGCGAAGCGACCGATCTTGGTGTAGAGATTCCGCATATGGGCCACCTTGGCATCCTGGATCAATCCCTCGAAAGTTCGGTCGCCGTCGGCCCCGAAGAATCCCTGCGAGGGATCGAGGGTATGGCATCCGTCGCAGGTCGCCACGGTATCGGAGATCGGGGCACCCGCAGAGGCCATGAATAGATCGTGCCCCGCCTGCTGGGGAACCGTCAGCGAACCATCCAACTCGGCCACCGGATTGGGGGGCAGGAAGACCTGCAGCATGAAATCCGTAAAGCTCTGCATTTCCGCCACGGAGATCGTGCCGTCTCGCCCGACGAGACCCTCGGTGGCCACGATGAAGTTATTGAAGGAATGCTCTTCGCTACAGGCCGCCCCGGTCGGTTCGGCGCACGGATCGGTGCCGAAGAATCCGTCGACCCGATCGCCCCGCCAATGCATGCCGCCATGGGTCGCCAGGCCGCGGAGGGTCTGGGTCGTCATCGGACCCTTCATGGGATGAAAAGACGGCTGGGCGGGGAGGATGGGAACGGCTGAAGGCTGGGTATTGGTTGAAACGGAACCATCGGGATCACCGAGATTCCAGGCCACCTGATCCATGTCGCCAAAGATGTGACAACTGGAACACGACGCTTCTCCATTGCCCGATGTAGCCACTGCATCGTAGAGGAAGGGGCGCCCGGCTACGACCGAGGCGGGCTCGGGATTGTGCAGGGAAATCGTCTGCAGGGTGGCCTTCGAGGTGGTATCGATCGAAACGATGGAGTTGTCAAATCGGGTCAGGACATAGAGGCGGCCATTGGCTTCGTCCAGGGCCAGGCCCGCGGGCCCACCGCCTGTCGAGATGTAATTGGCGCTCTTCACGGTCGGATCGAAATTGGATTCGAATGCGGGATCTTCAATATCCGTCGCGCTAAAGACGCCGACCTTCGCGGATCCGAAAGCCGCCATGTAGATCGTACTGCCATCGCTGGAAACGACCGGCTGCAGGGGAGTCGCCAGGCTGTGATCAATCTGGGTCGGATCGACCAGGTCGGGCACATCCGTATGAAGTTTGCTGTAGTCGATATGAAGATTGAGATGCTGGGGGTCGACACTGGAAGAACTCGGATCCACCACCGTGATCCGGGTTTCGGATAAATGCCCCTGCACGGTGCTCCCCGCGTAGTGACCGGGACCTTCGAAATTGACCAGGTTGGGCAGCTCAGTATTCGTGACATAGAGCTTTCCGGAGACGGGGTTCACAACCATGTTGAAGAGAACGGTCCCGACATGGTCGATTTCCACGAGCCCGGGAGATCCGGCGGCCGTCACGTTTGCGTCGAAGGAGAAGACATCGTGATCCGGCAGATTCAGATTCACGAGAGGACTCCAATCCCTGCCGGCGATGTCGCGCCAGGCCGAACCGTCGAATTGCACGATGATGCCGGTTTCGGGCGCGGCGGCGCCGGCAAAATTATCCGACGGCCCCAGCAACCCGCCGGGCGCCCCCCCAGAGGGCGAGGCGGCGCTAAAACCATCGGGCACGAGACTTTCGGAGATCGTGGTGGTCTGATTTCCGGATTTGAAGGCAGCCACGTAGACGCGACTTCCGTCGGGGCTCACGGCCAGGCCTCTCGGCACATCGGAAAAGAAGCTGAGAATGCGAATGGGCGTACCCCCGAGTGTATGGCCCGGATTCGTGGCGTCGAAGATCCAGACGTCCGCCCGCCCAATGCCCGCTGTCGTGAGTTGCGAATCCCCTGCGCCGGGAATGGCTGCCAGGGTGGGATCCGTCCGCTGCTGACCTCGGCGGGCGGCAGCGATGAAGGCGCGATCGGTACCGCCGAAGACGATATCATTCGGTTCGTCGCCGACGAGCAGCGTGCGAATCACATGGGGAGGAGAGGAAGCAACATCCACGATGCTCACGCTATCCGAGAGATGATTGACGACCCAGACTTCGCCCGCGCTGCGAACGGCCACCGCCACGGGCTCCATGCCCACGGGCACCGAGGCGGAAAAAGTGATTCCCGCGGCCGAAACATCGAAAATCTCGAGGCGATTGTCGGGAATATTCGTCACGAAAAGCCTGGTCCCGTCGGCCGAAAGAGCCACGGGACGAACCGCCCCACTCTCGAAAGCGATGAAGTCGGTCTGGGCTTGAACGACTCCCGATCCCGCGAGCAAGACCGCGAGCGATAATAGAATCAGCGGAATCCGCAGCTTCACTCCAAATGGTTTTGCGTCACTCATGACCATCTCCCACATCTCTCCGAGTTCAGCGACTCCATCCCCGCTTTATGCCTGCTCGATCCTCGGGCGAACCATGCAGCCCCGGCGCCCTCCGGGCCTCAAGGGCTTCGCGATTGCGGGGGACGAAACCCTGCCTCCGGGCCGCGGTGCGCCCCGAGCGCAGAATCAGCCAGCAATCCACCGCCCTGGGCCGATTATGACAGGAGCTACCGGAACGACAAAGAAAATTCACAGGGCAGGAGGTCACATATATGTCATAAACTTGCCGGGGCGGGGGAAAGCCCCGCTTGACGGTCCATCTCTCTCATTTCCCCGATCCGAATGCCCCACAAGCACTGCGGAAGCATCCCGGGGGTGGGCCCGCTCCTCCGATTCCAGCCACGAATCGGGCACCCGGGGGGGGAACGCGAAGCGCTGCAAAAGAAGGGGGCGACGCGAACCCTGGGGCTACTGCGCGACTCCCGCATCCCGACTCAAGAAGGATCGCCGACAGCACTCCCCTGAGAAGTCATCCCGGGCCATCAGCGGGAGCGGGGAATGCCCATCCCGTATTTGTCGAGCAGGCGATACACGGCGCCGCGGCTCTTTTCCATGCGCAATGCGGTGCGGGAAATATTCCCCCCGGATTCGCGGAGTGCGGCCAGCAGATCCTCGTACTCCTTCGCACCCTGCAACCTGCGAATCGTTCGCAGGTTGCAGTCGAGATCCGCCGTGATCTCCAGCAGTTGATCCCTCCGAATCAGGCGATCCCGAGTAAAGGCCACCGCCCTTTCGAGCAATTCCT
>PVBE012342601.1_pt1 | contig 21567 bp, 15 predicted proteins | sample 1631181 | NCBI WGS metagenome assembly PVBE01 (sample SAMN08397723, study PRJNA350692) | Marine metagenome, whole genome shotgun sequencing project. | isolation source: water | place: Pacific Ocean | collected 2012-04 | reverse complement strand
TGAAAAGGCGGCTTCATTGCCTCTTTCAAGACTTTCACGATTGAATTGGCCTTAGTATTTGCGTCATCCGCATCGTCGATCAGCAAGAACTCATTACCACCTGCCCTGCCAATTACGGTATTGACATCAACAACACCGCGCAGACGTTGTCCTACTTGCTTGAGGAGTCGATCACCGACCGTCTGACCGAAAATTTCATTGGCCATGCCGAAACGGTCTATCTGAATACGCATCCCGACGGCCTGTCTTCCAGATGCTATGAGCGTCGGAACGACTTTTTCAACGATCGCCATCGTCGACTCCAGGGTTGGCAACCCGGTCACCGCATCGTAATCTCGGAGGCGCTCGGCCTCTTTACGTTCCTTGGTAACATCAGTGTGTATCAGAACAACGCCGCTTTTCAGAGGGTTTGACCGTATCTCGATGACCCGGCCATCAGCCAAAGAAAGATCGCTCTTTTGTTCTGTTTTTGCTGAAAACTTTTCTATGATCCGATCCCCACGGGCGCCGGCCTCTGTAAGAAATCGACCCAGCGATGCGGCCGAAGTACCACGAACGGTCAACTCGTCTGGAAAGTCATACATTGTTTGATGAAATTTATTAGCATGGATCAGTCTGAGTTCATCATCGTATACAGCCACACCAACACCAAGATAATCCATTGCTTCAAGGCTCAGAATATCTTCTAGCCCCTGTATTTGTTGTTCTTGGCTTTGTTCATGGGCCCGCTCCTGGGTAACATCTGTGAAAACAGTAATAAATCCGCCTATGCCTTCGTCTACCGGCCTGCCGGCGACGTGGATAACGGTACCGTCCTTACGAGTGCGTTCAAATTCGTGCGGCTCAAACTTTTTGGCCAGGGCCAGCCTCTCGTTTACCTGAGCTTCAATATCCCCTTCGCCATACTCTCCCCGTCTGGCGTTAAACCGAAACATCTCTGCAAGAGTAGTTCCCGGCTTCCCAAAGGACTCAGGAAGTTGCAACAGATCAACAAACGCCTTGTTAGCGCTGAGCAATATAAGGTTGCGATCAAAAACCGAGATTCCCTGGCGTATAAAGTCCAAAGACTTAAGGGAGAGCAGATTTTCAAGGCTGGAAATCTCACTCTCTCTTTCTCGAAGTGTTGTAAGCCGTTCCTCAGCGAGAGATAGTGCGGCTTGACTTTGGCCTTGTACTTCTTCGAGTCTGCCTTCTGATGCTTTCTCCTGTGTTACATCTTTTACTGATTCAACAGCACCAATAACCTGCCCACGAGAGTTCTTGAGAAGCTGGGCTGAACTGGCAAGATGAAGACCCTCTTGAACAAACGGATTAAACGATGCTGCAGCTAATGCACCAGTCTCAAGCCGTTCTACAAATAGGTATTCCCCCTGCATCTGCTCATCCCACTCCAGAACAAGGTCGATCAGGATTTTTCGACGTTGACCGTAAAACGGCAATGCATACTCATAGTTGCTCTTGCCGATCATGTCGTTCGCCCGAATCTGTGTGAGGTCTTCCATGGCGGAGTTCCAGAAAATCACAGTACCATCTGTATCGATGGCCATGGTGGGATCCATGAACTCCATCACCCCGATCAGTCCAGCGTAGGTCTCGGCAGTTTGTCTATTGATACGCAACCGGTAATGCCAGTACAACGCCAGAGCCACAATTCCGACCAGCAACAATGTCGCCACGCAAAACGCAACACGCAGGGAAAATAGGAGCGTTCTGTCATAACTGGCTATCGACTGGGCCTGTGCCTTGCTTGCGGTTAGCGCGATCTCGTGGAGGATGTCTTGGTAGGGGGTGAGTTGCTTAAATACCCGCGCATAGAACGCTGGATCATAGGTAAACCCAGCTGTGCCCGCTAAACTCAGTATCTCCGCTTCAATAGCGTCTAGTTCGGTTGCAAGATCAAGATGAACATTCGCATACTGCGGCAACTCCCTGATGACAAAATGCTCATAACCTGATAATCGCTCCACATGCTCCCAGAAACGATAGAATTTCTGTGTCAGACTCTTAGAGGACCCCATCTTCTGAATGGTTTGTTGCTCAGCAAGGTCACCTTGGCCACCGTCCCATACCGATAATTCGTGTTGAATCAATTCTGCCAACAGGCTCTTAAGTTGATAGTCGAGCTCGGATGCTTTCCTTAAATCAGCACCCCTGTCCTCCACCATTTCATCCGTAAAATCTGAGAGCAGATCCTCTAGATATCTGTATGAGAGAAAAGCAATCTGTACACTTATAACTATCGCCAACGCGGCTAAGACCCAATTGAGGCGGCTCCTGGGATTCGATGATTGGATTAGATTGCGCTGCATAAGGTCTGAAAATCACGAGGGTTTAATTGAACTGACAGGGAAAAATTAGCGGAACTCTCTAATTAAGTCAAAATTATCTCTTTTAGTGTTTTATTGCCACTCATCAGCACGATCCATCGATCTGATGACGGCTGAAGTTAAATCCATACCACTAAAAAGGTATTTAAGCCCTGCCAATCAATATCTTAGGGATACTTAAATCAAGAAGCATCGGCTCAGGCGTCTGACAACCTCGTCTTACACCCCTTAAGAGTGACAATCTCAGGAACGGGGAAATACAGCGATACCGGCTAAGCCGGCCAGTTCAGGACACGACGCAATTACGACCCGCCGCCTTGGCCCGATAGAGACAGGCATCTGCCGCTCGTACCAGGTCCCCGGGTGTCGTCTCGTCGCTCGCAATCGCACTGGCCACACCGATACTTACGGTAACCCAGGGTGGGCCATCAGGCGTGCCCGCGTGCTCAAGACGCTCGCCGTCGATAGCCTCGCACAATCGCTCCGCTAATGCCTGCGCCACATCCAGGCCCGCATTCGGCAACAGTAATACAAACTCCTCGCCACCATACCGAGCTACAAAATCCTCGTATCCTTTCGCATTACTGCGAAGAATAGATGCAACACGCTTGAGGCAGGCATCTCCTGCAAGATGTCCGTAGGTATCATTGTATGCTTTAAAGAAGTCGATATCGATCAGCAGGAGCGCACAATACCGGTCCGCCTTTTCTACAAGTTGGCGCCACTCCTGTTCGGACCGGGCCTGAAATTCACGCCGGTTTGCTATCTGTGTCAGACCATCAAATTTGGCATGTTGCTCCATCGATATGGTCTTACGTCGATCTGTGACCAGCTTATCAAAACGCAGCGTGAGGACACCGGCGCGACGATCCATCGGAAGGTACTCTGCTGCACCGCTCTGCAGAGCCCGCATCTCGGCTTCATCGGATCCTTTCCTGGAGGCTACGATTCGGGTTACACCCTTCGATACAGCGATGTCTGACAGGAGCGTAAAGTCGGATTCATTGACGAACTCGTGCTCTATCAACAGGAAGTCGACGGACTCATTTTCTGTCAAAATCTTGTGGCATTGCGCAGGATCCGAAAAATGCAGCACCTCGCAGGAGTTGCGAATGATCTTGACCAGAGGCCAGAGGTTTTCGATAGAGCCAAACACCACAACGATCGGTCTGGGCTGGAAAACACACACATCATCGTTGACAAAAAAACTGCGGGTACCGCTCAGAAAATGATACAGCCCCTCCTCGGTAGGCAGGCCCAGTAACAAGTTACCGTTCGAGCGGTGCTTGATGATCGGGATGCGCCGGTCAAGATTCTCACTGGTTTCCCATTCTTTTTGCCACTCGTCAAATTTCTCGGCCCGGGGCCCCAGTGTCTGCCAGAACTGCCATACGGGCAGGGTGGAAGTGGCGTTTCCGTCACGCCCGTTCTTTTCACAAGAATTCTCGCTGTCATCTGAACCAAGCGATTTCAGGATATCAGACAAACCCGCCCTATCGATCAGGGTCTGAAGCGCTTGCGCATCGGCAATATTCTCACCCTCCACCCACAAAGCTCGGTAAAGCGCGACCCGGACCGGTATCTGGCGCTCAATGGGCAATCCGTCAAGCACATGCATTAGCCGAGTGGCCATTTCGCTTCCCGGGCGGGTTTGCGGCAGATTAACCGGAATATCAGGCGCCCGATGATGAATCGAGAACACTTCGTTGGCCAACAGGCTTTGATCCTCCATTGAAAACAGGGTTGACGATAGCTCAGGTGCGTGAATGATCAAGCGCCATTCGATTCGGTCCAGCAGGTTCCAGGCCAGAAGGCGTTCATGCAGCGCAAAGCAGAACGGGCAATTCAGGTCACCATAGGCAATGAACTCTCCCGAGCTCATTGCCTGAAGATCCTGAATCGAATTTTGGACTGAATCAGTCATGACGCTATTGCTTGCTGGTGATTCCGCCGGGTTCAGGCCGATTACCCTTTTTCGCGGTCCTGTCGCCGCCGTTCCAGGCCAGCCGCAGCAGAGGGCAATTGCTTGGCATCCTCAGGCAAGCTGTTGACGATCGATGCCATAACGACCGATGAGCGGATAGGCTCACGGTAGTAACGAGGCAGTGCAGCCCAGGCACGGGCAAGAGCCAACGCCTCTGCGGGCAGATCGTCAGCAGATTCCAACTGCTCTGCTATGTACCGAGGCCCGGTGCCGCTGGCAAGCCAATCCGGATTGACGTTAAGCCACTCGGCAATGCGTTCAAGGCGGTGACGCCTGGGGAATGCCTCGCCCTCAAGATACTTGCGTGCCGTAGTCAGGCTCTTGGCCTGCGCCTCACGACGCAGGGGCTCAACCTCTACCGGAAGTCGTGACCAACTGCCCTCCCGTGAAGCATGGCCTGCCTCACGCATTGCCTCAATCAGTCGGTCTGCAAAACCCCGATAGGGTGATTCCCTTTCCTGATCCATACCGCCCTTACCCTCAGATGGATGACACCCCTGCACCCCCGGGCTGACCCTGAAGATCAGCGTTGAAGGAATCACTATAACACCTGGGGTGATAGATCAACGGGATCCATTTTGATGTTGTGAGAAATCCCAAACTTCCTGAAAACTACATCCGTCGGTACTCATCAGCCTCGTTGCCGGGCTCAGGAGTTCGGTTGCCCGGCTCGAATCTACGGCCCATCGTCATCAGGCAGGAACCGCATTCTGATAACGATCCAGATTGGCCTCGAATTCGTGCAAACGCTTCCAGATTGATCGCAGTTCCGTAATCGTAGTCCAGTTATGCAAGAACAAAGAAAACCCACCATGCACTCTTGAGAAGGCGTTCGACACCTGCACCATCACCCCCAACGTCAACATGCCGGTAAACAAGCCCGGTCCCATCACCAGGTAAGGCACGATGGTCATGAACTGATCATACGAGGTAGACCAGGCGTCAAAATATCCATAATGAAAATATAGCCGCTGGTAATTACGCCGGATATCCGCAAAAAACCCGCGGAGTTTCCCGAGCTCCGCATAATTGGTTTTATCATCCTCTCCCAGTACCAGATCTTTGCGAAAGGCAGCCTCTACTTTCTGGTTATTGTATTCCAGTCCGGGCAGTTTCCAGCCGACAAACCAGGAGATTAACAACCCACCCAGAGAGATCACCAGGGCGCCCCACACCAGTGAGCCTTCAATATCGCGCAGTACCGGCACGTCGACTTTATCGGACAACTCATACAGTACCGGGATAAATGCAATCAACGTCATAATGGCGCGTACGATCTGAAGACCCAGCGACTCGACGATCCGGGCAAAGCGATTGCAGTCTTCCTGGATACGCTGCGAGGCCCCTTCGATCTCGTGCTCAACTGTTCGCCAGCGCGGGATATAGTCAAAAGTCATCGCCTCGCGCCAACGCAGCCCATAAATACGGGTAAACCACCCGGTAAAGATAGCAAGGACGATATAGGGAAACGCGATCACAATAAATGATGGAGCGCCCACAAAACCGCTCGTGACATACTCAATTGAAATCAGTTCAAAGAAAAACTGATCGATCCCCTCCTGGGGTTTGTCGGCAAAGCTGGTGGCATTTTGCAGGAGATCATAAAAACGCCCATACCATTCGTTGATGGCCACCGTCATCTGCACCTGCAGCCACAAAGACGATATCAGTAGCGCCCCACCACCATAAGCCCACAGTGCCCACTGGCTGGATTTGTAAAATGCCTTGATCATTTATTCAGATCTCCACGGTCAATCATTTGCACCAAATCTGCTGACAACGCTGACTTTTACCATATAGTGAATAATAAGATTGTTAAAATTAATTTAGACTTCGTAACTGCAATTGCGGTAAAACGTGCAAAAGCTGTTCCATAGGAGCATGAATCATTCCGATTCCCTCCGAAGAGCTACCCAAAACTAGGAAGGGGATTATTCACGCGCCATGCGGGAATATGATTACATTATTGTGGGTGCGGGATCGGCCGGCTGCGTGTTGGCCAACCGACTGAGTGAAGACCCACAGCACCGCGTATTGATCCTCGAAGCGGGTCCGATGGATCGCAAGTTGATGGTGCACATCCCTGCCGGGGTCTATCACGCGTACAAGGATCCCAGCATTAACTGGAATTACGAAAGCGAACCCGAAGCAAACTGCGATAACCGGCAGATTCAACTGCCGCGCGGAAAAATCATCGGCGGCTCATCTTCGATCAATTCGATGGTTTATATGCGCGGCCACCCAATGGACTACGACCGCTGGGAGCGCGAGTTTGGTCTCAAGGAATGGAGTTTTGACCAATGCCTTCCCTACTTTAAACGCTGCGAATCCTCGGATCGCGGTGAGAGCGTGTGGCGCGGTGGCAGTGGCCCGCTTGGCGTCACCCGGGGCACTTTGCAAAACCCACTCTTTGATGCCCTTTATGAAGCCGGTGAACAATCGGGGCAAGGTACCTCAGATGATCTGAATGGATACAAGCCCGAAGGCATTGCTCGCCTGGATAGCACCACGCGTGACGGCCGGCGTTGCAGCGCGGCCGTGGCCCACCTGAAACCCGCCCTGAAAAGGGCTAACCTGACACTGCAGACCGGCGCACTCAGTCACCGGATCATCATTGAAAATAATCGTGCGCGAGGCATTGAATATGAAATACGGGGTCAGTTACGACGGGCTTTTGCTGCCAAAGAAGTCATTGTCAGTTGTGGTGCGATCAAAAGCCCTCAGCTTTTGATGCTGTCGGGGGTCGGCCCTGCTGACTACCTCGCATCGATGAATATCCTGCCAATCGTTAATCTGCCCGGGGTCGGGCAGAACCTGCAGGATCATCTCAGTATTAATACCGCCTACTATTGTAAGAAACCCATTACCCTGCACACCCTGACGCACCCATTAAAAAAATTGAGCGTGGGGGCGCAATGGCTGGCCACGCGCTCTGGCATTGGGGCGTCAAACATCTGGGAGATGGGAGGTTTTGTCTACGGTAACGATAAGGTGTTGCACCCTAACCTGCAGTATCACTTCACTCCGGTATACAGCCAATGGCAAGGCAGGCGGATTCAACTGGAACAGGCTTATGTGCTGGATTGTGATCAGTTGCGCCCCAAAAGCCGGGGTGAGATCAAGCTGCACTCAGTTGACCCGCGCGAACGCCCGGCGGCCCACTTTAATTATCTGAGCCACCCGGACGATACCCGGGAACTGGTAGAGGCGTTACAGACCATGGAGGATTTACTGACACAGCCCGCATTCGATGAATTTCGTGCTGAGCGTATTGAGCCGACACCAGACCTCACATCACACAGCGCACTTGAATCCTGGGTTCGCGCCCACGCCACTACCGACTATCACCCCTGTGCCACCTGCCGAATGGGCCATGATGCGCTCGCTGTCGTAGATACCCAGATGCGGGTACACGACGTGGATGCGCTGCGAGTGGTGGATGCCTCTGTGATGCCCGATATCATCAGTGGAAATCTAAACGCCCCAACCCAGATGATCGGCGAACGCGCGGCTGACTTTATACTGGGTAAAGCGCAACTGCCGGCAGAGCAGGCCCCGTTTCATTTTCTTGGGTCCTGAGTCTCAGGGCTGACCTGGCGCCCAGACAGCCCTTTGGCTTTTTGCCAACTGTCCAGCCAGACCACCATGCCGCCGGCTGCGATGAGCGCAATACCCAGTAATGCAAGCGAATCTGGAAACTCATTGAACGCCAGGTATCCCCACAACAATACTAACGGTAGCATGCTGTATTCAAAAGGCGCGAGAAACGAAGCCTGCGCACTGCGATAGGCGTAAGAAATCGATAAAGCCGTAATGGCTGAAAGCACACCGATCCCGACAAAGTAAAACGTGTCCTCGCTGGCCGGCCAGCGCCAGGCCCGCAGTAAGAATTCGATTCCGGGATCATTGTGGCCGGCAAACTCCCCATGCCCCACTCCCAGCCCGACCAGTGCACTGGCGAACAAAAATGAACCCTGGGCCGTTACGGCAAGCAAAGCAGCGCTCTCGGTCCGGCCAATATGTCGGGTGACGGTGGTAAATCCTGCGTAACAGAAGGCGGCTGCAAGAGGCCAAAGATAAGCGATCTCAATCTGAACGCTAAACGGTTGCACCACGCACATCATGCCCGTTAGCCCGATCAGCACTGCAAGCCAGCGGAATGGGCCAAACTGTTCTCCCAGAAACCGCCAGGAAAATACCGTGATGATGACCGGGGCAAAAAATACCACCGTAGAAGCCTGTGCGAGCGGCAAACTGGCCAGTCCCGTGTAGAACGTCATGTTGGCCGCTACCAATAACAACCCACGCAGCAGATGGGCGCCGGGCCGCTGGGTCTGCATGGCCATGACCCCATGGCGAAACAGCACCGGCAAAAGGATGGGCAGACTGATCGCAGCCCGAAAAAATACCAGTTGGTGCAGGGCATAGTCTCCGCTCAGCATCTTAATCACGGTATCCATGATCGAGATGCACAGCATGGCCAGCAGCAAAGAGGTGACAGCTTTAAGGTTCATACACGCCCTGCCCTACGGCAAAGGTATCGGGGCATTACTTGACCACCTGAATTTAAGATCCTGAGATCATCTCCGGTGCGGATACTACATCAGCCGGTTCGATCCGAAGGCCCAAACTGTCCTCGCCAGTACCATCTGCCCATGAGTACTCCAAGAACACCTTGGTTTTATAATCGAATGACACGCGGCAACTAACTGGCTTTATCGAGCACCCGGTGACGATGAACATTCTTTTTATCATGTGTGATCAACTGCGGGCGGATTACCTGTCGTGCTATGGGCACCCTCACCTTGACACCCCTCATATCGATGCGCTGGCAGCACGAGGTGTACGTTTTGATCATGCCTACTGCCAGGATCCACTCTGCGGGCCCTCCCGCGCAAGCTTTTATACCGGGCGTTATGTCTCCTCCCATGGCGTAATGGCCAATGAAGATTCCCTGAAGATTAGTGAACTGACGCTGGGTGATTATCTTCGTGATATCGATATGCAGACCGTGGTTGTCGGAAAATCAGAGGGGCGGGTCAATACTGCTGCTGTATCCCGCTTCAATATCACCAAAGGATCCGTGCAGGAACAATGCCTGCACAACAATGGGTTTGTCCCTTATGAACTTTTTGCCGGCCTTTACCCGGATCCTATTTTGCCGGCGGATCTGGGTTACAGCGATTATCTTCGAAGCCATGGACTAGGCGGCGAAAACCCCTGGGAAGCCTGGGCCAATAGTGCCGTTGATAGCAACGGCAAAATTGTCAGCGGCTGGCAGATGCGTAACGCCAATCTTGCAGCCCGGGTCCCTGAAGAACACTCTGAAACCGCATTCATCACCCATCGGGCAATCGATTTTATCGACAACCTGACCGCTGATGATCGCTGGTGCATGCACTTAAGTTATATCAAACCCCACTGGCCCTACCTGGCCCCATCGCCTTATCACGATCGCTTCGGACCCGAACAGGTGCTCGGTGCGATTCGCAGCGATGCAGAAAAGCAAAACCCCCACCCGGTTTACAAAGCTTTTATGGCCCAGGACTACAGCAGAAATTTCTCACGTGATGAGGTGCGTCAAACAGTAATCCCAACCTATATGGGTCTCATCCGACAACTTGATGATCATATCGGCCGGGTACTGACCAAGCTGGACGAGAAAGGCCTGAGAGAGAATACCCTGGTCGTACTGACCAGTGACCACGGCGATTATCTGGGTGATCACTGGCTCGGTGAAAAAGATCTGCACCACGAGCCTTCGATCCGCATACCCCTTATCATCAGCGACCCCTCTCCTGGTGCGAATAGCACGCGAGGAACGGTAACGAAAGATCTGGTCGAATCGATTGACCTTGTGCCGACTTTCGTCGAGTGTGCAGGAGGTGAGATCTGCCACGAACGTCTGGAAGGTCGCTCGCTTATACCCCTTCTACATAATGATATCCCCACCTCGCCCGGGCGGGACTTTGTTGTCAGCGAGATTGATTTTGGTGATCGCGGTCCACGCACGCTGCTGAAACTGCATCCCTACGACTGCCGGGCCCGGGTCATTCGCACGCCACAATGGAAGTACGTGTTGCATGAGAAATTTCGCCCGCAACTATATAACCTGCTCGATGATCCCGATGAATTTTTCGACCTGGGGGAAGATCCAGCCTATAGCGGGCCTCGAACGGAACTGCACGAGGCCCTTTTTGACTGGTACCGCAAACTTAAAAGCCGCACCGAAGCGCAAGCAGATGGACTGCTGGACCACGGCCCCGAACGGGACGAAAGTGATTTTGGAATTCTGATCGGGCACTGGTAAAGACCCGACCCACCCCACCTTCAGGCTGGGCTGGTTTACGGCTCCTTATTGGTTGTCCCTAACCAGTACGGTTATATAAGCCAGGCCTGATTTCTCCTGTGGCTAGGGCTGTGCGGGTTTGATCGTTAAGTCCATCGCTTTCACGATCTATCGTACCGTCCGCTGGTAGGTATCAGGCCTTAGCGGCACCATCGACGATTTGCCCCGTGTTTCGCGTTGACATATTCAGGGTAACTGTCCTATATCTAGACCGGTTAAACCTCCATATTGAAGTCATGGAAAAGAAGGCAGGCTGCTTGCTCAGAACTTGCCGAAGAACCAGGTGTCTGCTGTGCAACCAGGAGAGCTTACGAGATGCAGGTCAAGAAGATTACAGAAATGATCAAGAGCGCCGGTATCGATTCGATCAGGATCGAATTTCCCGACCTCTACGGTATCTGCCGAGGAAAACTGATCCCCGCCGGGCGTCTTGAGGCGGTTGTCGAGGAGGGTCTGAATTTTGCCCAAGCGGCCTACATCGTCGATCTGTCGAATGATATCGCGGTTGCAGGAGGCTGTGGCAGTGACACTGGCTGGTCCGACATGTTGCTGCGCCCCGATCTTGACACCTTTGCAATACTCCCGCACCAGCCTGATACGGCCCGCCTCATCGGCAATACATACCTCGGCGATAGCCCGCACCCGGTAGACCCCAGGGGAGCGCTTAAGCGGATACTGAAAAAGTACGAGGCAAAAGGCCTCACCGCCATAGCCGCATCCGAGCTGGAATTCATGATCTTTCACCCAACTGACCCGGCAACCAGTTACAACCCAGCAACATCCTGCGTATACCAAGTAAACCCGGCTGTAGACAAACAGGGAATCCTGCGAGCCATTCAGAACAACTCTATCGATCTGGGGCTGAACATCATGTACCTGAATCACGAGTACTTCCCTGGCCAATACGAAGTGAACTGGCACCATGAAGAAGCACTGAAAATGGCTGACCAGACTTTTACCTTTAAGTACCTGTGCAAGGAACTGGCGACACTCAATAACCTGAAACTGACTTTCATGGGGCGACCCGTTAACGAGGGTGGTGGGAATGGCTATCACACCCATATATCCCTGGCCCATGCAGAAAGTAACGAAAACGCTTTTTACGATCCGCAGGCTGAAGACGGCATATCAGATCTGCAGCGCTATTTCATCGGTGGGCAGTTGGCGCACGCCAGGGGCATGTCGGCTTTGCTCGCACCGACGATCAATTCGTATAAGCGCTTCCTTCCAGATTCTTTTGCCCCCTACAACATCGCCTGGGGTGGCGATAATCGCACCGTCTACTGCCGCGTACCTGATGATCGCGGCAAGGGAACCCGGATCGAAAACAGGGCTGGCTGTGCATCTGCAAACCCCTATCTGGTCATCGCCGCCATACTGGCAGCGGGACTCGACGGTATAGAGAACAAGATTGATCCGGGCCCCGCAGCCGACGGCGACGTCTATCACGATGAATCAGGTCAATACCAACAGGTTCCGTTCTATCTGCGCGATGCCATTGCAGAACTGAAGGCAGATACCGTGTTAGCTGAAGCATTCAGCCCCGAGTTGATCGGGGCTTTTGTCGCACTGAAAGAAAACGAAGAGTCTCGCTTCAAGACTACCGTTACCGACTGGGAATTTAACGAATACGCCTACCACTTATAGCGCCCAACTGAAGTTGATAAACCAGCGATTCAACCAGTTGGACGGGGCAGCGAATTGACTATACCCCTGGAGTTCGTTTGAAAGCACAACGGATCAGCAAGATCGAGCGCGGAACCCCCGTCACCCTGATTGTGAACGGGCAGGAGATCCAAGCCCGAGCCGGTGAAAGCATTGCTGCTGCCCTGCTGGCGGCCGGACATCGGCAAATCAGCCAGAACAATAAAAGCGGTACCCCACGAGGCTACTTCTGTGGAATGGGCATGTGCTTTGAATGCGTGGCGACGGTAGACGGTGCCCAAAATGTGCGTACCTGCATAACAGAAGTGACCCCTGGGTGTATCGTTGAAACCAGTTCGTGATGCCCCACAAACCTGACACGACTGAAATTGCCATCGTTGGTGCCGGCCCGGCTGGGGTAGCGGCCGCCGTAACAGCGGCACGCGCTGGTGCATCAGTGATGCTACTGGATGAATATGCCAGACCCGGTGGGCAGTACTACAAGCAACCCGCCCACGCCGACGGTGGGCCGACATACCCACACTCCCTGGCTTCGAATATTCAGCAGGGCCGAGAACTGCTTGAGGGGTTGAGCCACCCGGGAATTGATCTTCAGTGCAATACGCTGGCCTGGAACATCTCGGCAGAAGAACTGGTGCTCGATCTGTATAGCCCGGCGGGTGCACGGGCACTGCAAGCGCAGCGCATCATCCTCTGCGCCGGCGCCACTGAGCGAGCGATGCCTTTCCCCGGCTGGACATTACCCGGCGTGATCATGGCCGGTGCGAGCCAACTGATGCTCAAAGCCCATGGACTACTGCCCGGGAAAAGGTTCCTGCTGGCAGGAACCGGACCCCTACTGCAACTTACAGCCGTTCAACTACTGGAAGCCGGCGCCCAGATCGCCGCGCTCGTGGAATTGCGTTCCCGCACGGAATTCTTTAAGAACGCCACCCATTTGTGGCGATATCGAGACAAACTTGGGCAGGGTTTCGCTAACCTGCAGAAACTGATCCAAGCACGGGTACCCATAAAGTTCGGGCATACCATCGCCCGGGCTGTGGGTCAGACAGAAGTGTCTGGGGCCGTGATCATGAAAGTGGATGGCGATGGCCAGCCGATTTCCGGCAGCGAAACAACCTTCGAGGTTGACACCATCTGCCTGAATTACGGTTTCACTCCGGCCACCGAATTGCCGCGGATTGCAGGTTGTGAGCAGTACTTCGACCAGGACTACGCCACTTATGCCACCGCTACTAACCACAACCTGGAAACCAGCATAGCCGGAATTTTTGCGGCCGGTGAAACCCGCGGTATGGGAGGGGCTGAGGTGGCTGTAATTGAAGGCCAGTTGGCCGGCAGTGTGGCCGCACAACAGCTGGGGTTTAGCCCGCCAACTGACCAGAGCGAGTTATCCGACAAACGGCTGCAGGCGCGCGCCGTAGCTGGCGTACTGGGGAAAATGTTTCAGCTCAAGCCGGGGCTTTGCGCATTGGCAGCCGACGATGTTCCCGTTTGCCGGTGCGAGGAAGTGAGTGCCGGCGAAGTACGGGCTGCCATACGAAATGGCGTGGTACAGCTAAACCAACTAAAGCCCTGGACCCGCGCCGGTATGGGACGGTGCCAGGGTCGAATCTGTGACGAAATTCTCCGCCAGATCGTGGCCGCTGAAACCGGTTTGCCGCTCTGGGAGATCCAGCCTTTCACGGCACGCGCCCCCGTCAAACCCGTGCCACTGGAGGTAGTCGGCGGCCCTGTTGCCCAGACCGATACCCTGACCTGGGAGGATCACGTGGGTGGATATGGGGTGGCAAGGACCTGACGATGGCCCACTACCAGGCAGACGTAATTATCATCGGTGGCGGCATCGTAGGCTGTACCACCGCCTACCAACTGACCCGTGCGGGAGTTGATGTCCTGCTGCTGGACCGCAACGGTATAGGCAGCGGTGCCAGCGGTCGCTCTGGAGGCGGAGTCCGGCAATCTGCCCGCGTCTCTGAGGAGATTCCACTTGCCAAAGCCAGTGTTGCTTTGTTTCCAGGCTTATCCGATGAGCTCGGAGTTGACATCGAATATGTTCAGGCGGGCAATCTGCGAGTGGTGGAGTCACTCGATTATCGCCGCGCGATGCAGGTCGATGTTGCACGCCAGCAGTCGCATGGATTGGACGTCTCCTGGCTGGAAGTTGCCGATGTGCTGGAACTGGTACCCACACTGCGCTGGCAGAGCATCATTGGGGCAAGTTATTGCCCGGATGATGGCCACTGCAACCCGTTACGACTGGTAACGGGGTTCTATAACAAAGCAATTGAAGGTGGTGCACGGGTGCTATTGAATTGCGAAGTACAGAATATTGTCCAGAAAGACAACGGGCTGGCCGAAGTCGAAACGCCTGCTCACACTGCGACCGCGCCGGTGGTTATTCTCGCTGCAGGTTTTGGCTCACAGGAACTGTGTTACCGGATTGGCTATGACTTGCCGCTCGCGAATGTCCGTTACGAATCGATGATTACCGAACCGCTGCCTCCCCTGTTTCAGCAGATGTTCGGCGTCGCAAGCAGCGATCTTTTTTTCCGGCAAACCGGCAATGGTGGTGTCCACTTTGGCGGAGGCATTCTCGAGGAGACTGGCCAGGAAGATACCCGCACTACCAGCAGCAACTTGCAGCTCGCGGTCGCGCATATCTCAAAACTGGTATTGAATCTCGAAAAAGCCAAGTTGCTTCGTACCTGGGGTGGCCTGGATCCCAGCACTCCCGACGGCATGCCTATCATCGATTTTCTGAATGAAAACGTGCTGTTGGCTTCGGGCTTTTGTGGACACGGCCTGGCAACCGGGCCGATCGTTGGCCAGCACCTGGCGCAGTGGGTACAGAACGGGGTATGCCCCGAGGCACTCGCCCCATTTAACCGTAACCGTTTTGACGGGTGGCTACAAACCAAGTGGACTCCTTCGGGATCTTTTGCCGCAGTACTGGCAACTGAAGATACCCAGATCGCCGGTGCGGGCGAACTGGACGCAGGGGTTCCTTTCATGACACCCCCAAAATACGAAAAGCCGGACGAGCCAAGCGGGCAACCCAAACTGGCAGTCAATCCGCAGATGTGCACCGGCTGTCGCATGTGTGAAGTCGCCTGCTCCATCGCCCACGAACAAAAAACAGCTCAGGCCCAATTGCGCATCCAGGTGGTTTATCCCAGCGATGATTATTTCCTGCCAATTGTATGCATCCACTGTGAGGAAAGGTACTGCCTGAAAGCCTGCCCGCATGAGGCAATGCAGGTAAATGAGCAGGGCGCTGTCAGCATCATTCGAGAGGCCTGTACCAGTTGCATGGAGTGTATCTTTGCTTGCCCGACAGGCGGCATTACACACTCCCCGGCCAAATCAGCCGTAGTCAAGTGTGATCTGTGTGACGGAGACCCCGCCTGTGTACGTTACTGTCCTACCCAGGCAATTACCTTTCGCCATATCGATGCAGCTGCTTCTGACGAACTGGCAACCCTGATGTCAACTCACCTGCCCTCCCGAGCAGCGAGGTAACAAACGATCATGTACTACGGCTATACCGGAAACATTCTACGGGTCGATCTCAGCACGGGCACTGTCAGCAGAGAGTCGCTGGATATGCAGATGGCTGAAGACTTTATCGGTGGCCGGGGGCTGGCCTCCCGCCTGCTGTGCGAGGAACTTGACCCCGCAGCAGACGCGCTTAGCCCAGAAAACCCCCTGATTTTCGGCACCGGCCCGCTCACCGGTACCGGCGCACCCGCAACATCCCGTTATGTGGTCGTATGTAAAGCGCCACTGACCGGGACGATCGCCTGCTCCAACTCGGGTGGCTTCTTTGGCCCGGAGCTCAAATTTGCGGGATACGATGCCCTGATCATCCAGGGCGAATCTGCCGAACCGGTCTACCTGTGGATTAACAACAGGACGGTACAGATCCGCCCGGCAGAATCACTGTGGGGTAAGTTTCCCACTGAAACAGAATCGGAGCTTCGCAGCCTGACCCATCCAAGCGCCAAGGTCGCCTGTATCGGCCCGGGCGGTGAGAACTTATCCCTGCTCGCCGGCGTCGTGAACGATGGTTACCGCCTTGCCGCACGCAGCGGGGTGGGTGCACTGATGGGCAAGAAGAAACTCAAGGCGATTGCTGTTCATGGCACCGGCAGTGTCGACCTGCAGGATCCGCAACAATTCTGGAAAGCTGCCCTGGACATGCATCAGAAGATAACGGCAGACCCGGTTTCGTTTGGCAGTTTCCGTGCCTATGGCACTGCCAGCCTGGTAAACCTGATCAACGAGATGGGAGCATATCCCACTCGAAATTTTCAGTCTGACACCTTTGAAGGGGCGACCAGCACCAGCGGAGAAGCACTGGCCGACGGGATTCTGCAACGCAACCGTGCCTGTTTTGCCTGCCCAATCGCATGCACCCGCGTCTCTGAAGTTAAGGAAGGACCCTACCAGGGCCGTGGTGAGGGGCCCGAATATGAGTCAATCTGGGCGCTGGGCGCCCTTTGCGGCGTTGCTGACCTGGCTGCGGTAAGCAAAGCCAACTTCATCTGCGGCGACTATGGCATTGATACTATCTCTACCGGTGCCACGATCGCCTGTGCAATGGAACTGTTTGAAAAAGGCGCCCTTCCAGAACAGGAACTGGGCTTTCCGTTGAGGTTCGGTGATGCAGGAGCCATGGTTCGTGCGGTTGAGATGACCGGAAAACGAGAAGGCTTCGGCGATGTTCTGGCCGATGGCAGTTACCGACTGGCAGTGCGCTACGGCCACCCCGAGTTTTTCATGGGTGTAAAAAAACTGGAGATGTCCGCCTACAGTCCCCGTGTCTTTCAGGGTATGGCCCTGCAATATGCGACCTCGAATCGCGGTGCATGCCACGTACGAGGCAACACGGTCGCGGCTGAGCTGTACGGCATTCCCCGTTATCTACCGCCGGAAGTACTGGAGCAAAAAGAAGAAATGGTACGGCGCCCATTCCAGAACTCGACCGCGTTCGTCGACTCAACCGGCATTTGTCTGTTCACCAAGTTTGCCATTACCCACCGGGAAATCTGTGCACTGCTGGCTCCTGCCACCGGGCTTGATTTCAATTTTGATCGCTCAATTGAACAAGGTGACCGGATCTGGAACCTGGAACGAATGTTTAACCTACGCGCCGGCTTTACTAGTGAAGACGACCGGCTGCCACAACGCGTGAGTGAACCCGCGGTTGACGGACCCCGGGCCGGCAGCCGGGCCATACTGCAAGAACACCTACAAACCTATTACCTGCTGCGAGGCTGGGATGAGTTAGGCCGCCCAACACGCACCAAGCTGGAGGAGCTGGGCCTGGAAGATTGGTGGGGTGTGTGCAGCGACGCATAAATAACGCAGCCCATCGCACATGATCGAAGTCACTGTCACTCTTAACGCCGGCCTACGCCATTACCGATCCAGCCTTGATGTGGGCGAGGCAATGCCACTACACATTCCCAGCGGGACGAACCTGCACGAACTGCTAGTACAAATACTGCAGATCCCCCCGAATCAGGTTGCGTTCCCGATGGTCAACGGGATCAAATGCGCGCTGGACCAGCCATTGGCCGCGGGCGATCGTATTGCCCTGTGGCCGCCAGTCGCCGGGGGCTGACAACCTGTAAACCAGTTGGGCCACTTGCTGATAGGAAAAGAGCAAGAGCCTTGACAGGCCCACTCCTGACATTTACCTTGTCATCTCTGTGGAAAATAAATAACCTTGTTCAAAGGAATATGCCACTGCCAGGCAGTCATACCGACCAGTTGGTGTGCGCGGCATGCAGAACCTGAACACTAGAGGAGGAATACAATGAGACAGACCGTTCGTATGATTGGCTTTGGCGCATCAGCACTGATGCTGATGCTCGGCACAGCCCAGGCCGGATCGTTTGATATCGATGCGGCACTCGCAACTAACCTCAACGCCTGTACTGCAGCACCAAGTGGTAAGCCACTGAAAATCGGTTTTGCCGCTGATTTTTCTGACCTGGGTGGATTTGCCGATAAGCCGGCAAGTGAAGCCGCGATCTATTTTGTTGAGCTGGTCAACTGCGCCGGTGGTGTCAACGGATCCCCAATCGAATTCACTGTCAAGAATATTGAAGGTGATCCGGAGGTGACCCAGCGAGCCGGGCAGGAACTCGTTGATGCCGGTGTATCCGCTATCCTGGGCCCACCGTTCCCGGATTTTGGCGAGCCCTTGCTGCAGGTTACTGCTGGCAAGGTTGCCACGCTGTTTGTCGCCTCAACCGAACCCACACTGGCTGATGCCTCAGCGATGTCTTTCCTGGTGGCGTTCGATGACACGGCTCAGGCTACCGCCGCAGCCAAATTCGCGCTTGATCAGGGCTGGAAAACCGCTGTGACGTTCTCAGCTCCCGGGCCTTATTTCGGTTACAACCCGGTCATCTTCACCAAAGTTTTTGAAGCGGGTGGTGGCAAAGTAACCACTGACTACGCCTTCGTACCCATCGACGATATGGATTTCTCGGCTCAGGCAAATGCCATGGCGTCTGCGGGCTCCGCACCCGACGTTGTTTACTCGGCCATGCTGTCTTTTCAGAGTGCCGTGCTGCGTGGCCAGCTTGATGGCGCCGGGGTAGAAACAAACTACCTTGTGACTGATGCCTTCGAGGCGACGGGCGGCTATTTCACCAAAGGTGTTGAAGGCTTCTACCACACCACCCACTCCTTCCCCGCTAAGGGCAGTCGCGTCAAGGCGCTCGCGGATGGCTACGCAGCAGTCCGGGGCGCACCATTGGAGAATGCCTCTTTCGGTGGTCTTGCTGTTGATGCCATTGCCGTGATCATCCAGGCATACCTTGGCACCGGCTCAATGGACCCGGCAGTTCTTGGGGCTGCGATTGGCGGGCTGAATGGGGTTATTGGCGCCACTGGAACCTTATCCTACTCTGGCTCTAACGGAGCACCGAGCAAACCGGTGTATGTTCACCGGGTCGTAAACGGCGCACCTACGCTGGCGGCGACTTACGACTGATCCACAGCGCCTGCCAAGGTGCTCGATATCGAGTCACTGATCACCCGTTACGGCACCATCACCGCCGTTCGGGACGTCGGGTTAACCGTTGGGGCCGGTGAGGTCGTGTGCCTCATCGGTCCCAACGGCGCCGGCAAAACTACCCTGCTCGCAACGATTGCGGGTCTGTTAAAGCCATCGGCCGGGCGGGTAACCCTGGATAAAAAAGATGTCACCGGCTGGGCGCCCGATCGAATGCTGCGGGCCGGGCTGGCACTGGTACCCGAGCACCGCCGGATCTTTTCTGACTTCACGGTCCGCGAGAACCTGCTGGTCGGCGGGGTCACCCAACCGGCGGGCCGGCGGCAGGAACTGCTGGATGAGATGGTTACACTGTTTCCGGTGCTTAAGGAGCGGCTCTCAGCTCAGGCCGGCTATCTTTCCGGTGGGGAAGCGCAACAACTCGCTATCGGCCGTGCGTTGATGAGTGACCCCGCTGTGCTGCTCATGGATGAACCATCGCTGGGCCTGGCCCCGGTGCTGGTCGACCAGGTATTCGACCTGATCACACGTCTGCGGGAAAGCGGCCGTACTCTTTTTGTAGTGGAGCAAAATGCACAGCGGATGCTTGCGGTAGCCGACCGTGCCTACGTCATGCGCTCGGGCGAGATCGTCGCTGACGGGCCCGCCGCACAACTTGCAGCCCGGGAGGACCTGTTTGAAACCTACCTGGGTCAATCTGGAGGCAGCGCATGATTGAGCTCATTCAGCAGATTATTGACGGCCTGGGCCGGGGCGGGATCTACGCTTTGCTGGCCCTGGGTATTGCCGTGATCTTCGGCGTCATGCACCTGATCAATTTTGCTCATGGGGAACTGATCACGGTAAGCGCCTATACCAGTTACTGGCTTTTCGCCAGCGGCTTCAACTGGTGGTTCATTGCACCAACCGTCATTGTTGTCGCGGTTCTCACTGCAGTGATTATCGAGTTCGTTGCCTTTCGTTGGGTTCGCGGCGCACCTGATTTCACCATGCTGATGACTTCCTTCGGTGTGCATTTTCTGGTGCAGGCCCTGTTCGTGATGTACGTGTCGGCAAACTTCCGACAATTCCCACGCCCCGGCTGGATTTTTGATACCTGGCGCATCGGTGACCTTAGTCTGGAGGTATTCGACCTGGGGGTCATCGCTGCTACCCTGGTAACGCTGCTGGGCACCTACTGGCTGCTACAACGCACCATGTTCGGCATCAGCCTGCGTGCCGCCGCAGAAGATTTCGACACGGCCCGGTTAATGGGTATTCGCAGTAACCGGGTGATTCGCGGTGCTTTCATTCTCTCAGGGGTGCTGGCCGGCGTTGCCGCCGTGTTCTGGCTGATGCGCAGCGGCCAGGCCGGGCCCACTGCCGGCCTTAACCCGATGCTAAAAGGGGTGCTGGCTGCCTTGATCGGCGGCCTGGGCAGCCTCAGTGGCGCCGTGTTGGGCGGTATCACGCTTGGCCTGGTCGAAGTACTGCTGATCTCCCGCCTGCCCGGTGGGGCTGCCGGACTGACCGACGGCATCGTGTTTCTGCTTATCGCCCTGTTGTTCGTATTCAGACCGCAGGGTTTGATTACGGTGCGCCGGGTCGAGCGCGTTTAATGCAGACTGATCCCCTCCGGCGCGTTGTCGCGCCCACACTGGGCTCAGCTTTTCTGTTTCTGTTACTGCTTGGTGGCAGCCTGCTGTACACCGCCAATGGTGGCGCTTCGAGTAACAGCCTTGTGACTCAAATGCTGATTAACGCAGTGGTGGTGCTTGGGCTCCAGATTTACATTGGTAATACCGGCGTATTGTCTTTCGGGCACATCGGCTTTGGTGCTATTGCCGGTTACACCTTTGCCATTTGTGCTATCTCTCCGGAGCGAAAACTCCGACAGATACCCAATGCGCCATTTGGATTGGCCGAGATCGACCTAACACCACTGCAGTCCGGAATGGTTGCACTGACCTTGACTATCATCGTTGCCTTTGTGATCGGGCTGGCGCTATCCCGTTCGGGAGCGCGGTCCGGTGCGGTAGCAGCGGTTGTCATCACCCTGGCACTGCTGTTCGTAGTCCACGAAGTCGCTCGCAACTGGATCGATCTGACCCGGGGCGGAAAGACCGGCCTTTCATTCAGCCCGCTCGGCAATGCCACCCTGCAGGGCAAATTACCCATTTACCTGATCCTGATCGGAGCGATTGCACTGGCCCGTTTATTCAAGGAAACC
>PVBE010801950.1_pt1 | contig 21567 bp, 28 predicted proteins | sample 1631181 | NCBI WGS metagenome assembly PVBE01 (sample SAMN08397723, study PRJNA350692) | Marine metagenome, whole genome shotgun sequencing project. | isolation source: water | place: Pacific Ocean | collected 2012-04 | reverse complement strand
GCCCGGCCAGCCTGTCGTCAGGTCCGAAGTGGTGAAGAAGATGTAGCGGGTCATCGTCGGGGATCCTCTGACTGCCAGGACTTGTCAGGCTCGTCAGCGATGGCCTCGACCTCCCGCCGCATCCGCTCGAACTTCCAGCCTTCCTTGTAGGCCTTGATCTCCGCCCGCAGCTCCTCCAGCTCCGCCAGGCTCTCCTCACGGGCTGCCTGGATCTCCTGCTTGAGTCCAGCCTCCTCCCGGTCGTTGAACCGGGCCAGCTCCGCCGTCAGGCTCTGGAGCCCCCGAGCCAGTCGGGGGAGGGTGCCCTCAACGAGGGTGGCTCCCCGGCGAGTGTGAATCCAGTCGTTCGTGCCCATGTCATCTCCTCACTCGGCGGGGCCGTCTCCAGCCACGCCAGCTTCAGGTTGTGGACCAGGCGACGGCACGAACGGAGCGTCCGGTCCTTGCGCTTGGCCCAGTGGGAGCGACTGCCGTCGCCCTCGATGACGCGAGGAGTCGGCTCCCAACGCCAGATATCCAGGGTATCGTCGTACTGCATCACACGGACCCCAAAGGTGAAAGTGGTGGAGGCGAGGGGACTCGAACCCCTCCGCGTTGCCCCGGTCAAGCGATGCAGTCTGTTCGGCGCACTCCTCATCCAGAAGTGATCCCCCTTTCCGTTCGGGTGCCGTTTCCCCTGCTGTTCCCAGCGCTGCAGCCTGCTTGTTCAAGCCGTCTTAGGCGCGGTCTGTCGCTCGTGTCCGGAGGTCGGCGTCCTACCCAACGTAGTCGCCCCCCGAAAGCTCTCAGCCCGTCCCTCCCCGACCGCAGCCGGGGAAGGAGGGCTCAGGGCTCTCACCAGGGCTTCGCCCTCAGATGGCACTGGACCTGGGCCAGGGCGCTGTTCAGATCCCCGAAGCGCATACGGACCCCTCGGGGCGAGCCGGCGATGCCGTCGTGCCCTCCGGCGTCCGGCCCCCAGAGGTCCTGGACGATCTCCCGGCAGCTCACCCCCTCGACCGGCTGGGCCAGGGAGATGGTGATGCTGCCCTGGGCCTGGTTGAAGGCGACGACAGCCTTCGCCACGCAACCCTTGGGAGTGACGTAGAGGTGATTCGTGAAGCCAGGGTGAACCCGACAGACCACCCCGCTGTCGCAGTCCACGAAGGAGTCGGCGTTGAGCCGCTCACCGGCCTCACGGAACTCCTGCCCCGCCGCCAGCAGGGCCTCGTCGCCCTGGAGGATGGCCCGCAGCGCCACCTCCGCGTCGAGGAAGAACGTGGTGACGTTGGTGACCGCCTCCAGTCCCCGTTGGAGGTTGCGGTTGGCGCTGCTCCAGGCCCAGAAGGCGTGGAGGTACGCCAGGTCCTCCTCGCTGGCCTCGCTCTCGCTGAGACGGTGCGGACCGTTCACGTCCACGAACTCGGCGAGGTCCCAGAAGGACGCCAGGCGGCCCCCGAAGAAGCCGGGCAGGCCCATCGCTCGGAGGACCCCGCCCAGGGTGTCCAAGTCGAAGTGCGAGACGCCGATGACGCCTCCCTCGGGGCAGAGGGGGATGTCGTGGTTGTTGCAGGGCGAGGGCTGGTCGCCCCCCTGGTGCCGCCCCCGGTAGGGTCCGTCCTTCTGGTGGTGGGCCGCCGTGAACAGCGACCCCTCCCAGACGTGGCTGCCGTACTCGGCCTCCACGGTGATGTCAGCGGTGGTGCCCTTGGCGAGGTCGGCGGTGGGGGCGAAGAGGATGCGAATGGTCACAGACTTTCCTGACTGCGGGACGTTGGTTGTCCCTGGGTTTGAGCGCCCCGACAGGATTGCTCCTGCCGGGCCTGGCACCCCTCCCGTGCGGACCCTCGTGGGGTCCAGGCCGGGAATCACCTCTGGCGTCAGCTGGGCCCCTTGGTCTCCGTCCCGGCCTTCCAGGCCCGGAAGGCCTCCAACTCCTCGGGGCTCACCTGAGCCTCGGGGGGCTTCGCCTTGGTGGCCGGCTTCGCCCCCTCGGCTTCCTTGAGCGCTGCCCAGTTGGCCTTGGCCTCACGGGCCTGCTTGGGGGTGAGGAAGGAGCTGAGCGTCGCCACGCTTCTCTCCATCCTCGCGATCTGGGCCTTCGTCTTGCAGGGGACCAAGACCCGACTGCCCTCTTCCAGCTGGCCCTGGATGCGCTTCAGGGCACCCGAGCCCTTGGAGAGGACGTACACCACCGAGCCGGGCGCGGTGGTCGACAGGCCCTTGCCGGGCTTCAGGGCCGGGGTGCGGCAGATGACGTTGGTGCCGACGTGGAGGGCCAAACGGTCCTGGACACCAGGCGGCATCTGGACGGGACGGAAGGTGATATCAAAGGGCTTGGGAGCCATGACGCGAGTCCTCACTCCAGGGAAGGGAACGCATCGCCTGGGAGTGAACAGGCGGTACGCGGTTGGTAGATCCGGGAGAACCTCTTGGAGCCCCTGCCGACAAGCAGCAGGGGCTCCACGGGAGCCACCCAGGGGGGTAGGGGGCCTGTGCCCCCCACCCAGGCTCAGCCCAGCTTCGCCAGGATGGCGGCGATGCCGCTCTCCAGACCGGCGACGCGGGTCTCCAGGGCAGCAACAGCCTCGGAGCCGTCGGCTTCCTTGCCGGGGGAAGCCGGCTTGGGCGGGGGACCGGCGAGGCAGAGGGCCAGGTTGGCCCCCTTGTCGGCTCCGGGGGTGACGCCCCAGGAAACCAGCTCGTCCTTCAAGCCCTGGGCCGTCCACATGTCGTACCGGGGCTGGGCCACCGGGGCCACCGGGGCAGCCTGGACCGCCGGGAGCTTGCCGTTGCAGACCAGACGACGCCGAGCCCGCTCGTCTCGCAAGGCTTCCAGCTCTTCCTGGGCCGCCCCGCGACCCTCCAGCCGGGCCTTCCGGGCCTTGGCCTCCGCCGGGGTGGCCGCCGTCCAGCCGTGGCCCATCGAGTCCGTGAGGGACTCCAGCGCCTCCTGGGGCAGCTCCAGGTCGGCCGTCAGGTTCCAGTCCGTCTCGACGTAGTTGCCCATCTTGCTCAGGACGGCGATGATGTTGGTCTCCTCGCCGGCCATCTTCCAGGCCGGAGCCCCGGCCTGGTTGCCCCGGAGGTACAGGATGCGAGGGGTCTCCTCGCCGAGATCCGCGCAGACCACCTTGGCAGTCCGCCACTTGCGAGACCCTTCCTGCTTGAAGAGCAGGGCACAGAACGAGATCATCGTACGGGAGAGATCCATGGCTTCTTCCTTCTTCACGAGCTTGGAACCCACCAGCCTTCCCCAACACATTTCGGGGAGACCAATGGAAACCAACGGTCGGCAATCAAGCACTTTAAAGATTGAAAGACTCGACCTTGACCTTTGTTTTGTCAGCAGCCGTTTAGAAAAGACGAATAACTCCGGTCCCTTATAGCGCGTGACACGCGCGTCGGCGCAGACGCGCTACACACACGCGCTGCATGTACGCGCTTCTGTACGCGCTCGCTGTACGCGCTCGCTGTACGCGCTGTCTGTACGCGCTGGCTGGCTACTTCAAGCTGCGCGTCGCGGGGGGAACACAGAAGACCAACTCATCCATCAGGCGACTGCTTCTTGCGGCGGCTCATCGGTCTTCCCCTCGTTCTCGTCGCAGTTCTTCTTCCAGGGCCTTCACCCGCTGTTCAGCCCAGGCCTTCTCGGCCAGGATGCGCGTGAAGTGCTGCCAGAGCGTCCGGTTCCCCGCCTTGAGCAGCATGGCGATGCGCTGGGTGTAGGGGTTGTCCATGGGGGGCACAGGAAGGCGCTTCACTTCTCTCCTCCTACTTCAGCGACCTGAGCCAGCTGCTCCAAGGGCGTGAGGAGGTCGACCTGGTTCTTCCAGCAGCGGCAAGTGCTTCCCTCGGGTCCGTCCCAGTAGAGACGGCCTTCGTCGTCGTCTCCCGTGATCGTGACGACAGCGCTGCTCTTGTACTGGATCATCTCGATGGTGGGGTGGCCCGTGAAGTAGACCTTGACCTTGGTCCGAAGCCGGACCTGCTCTCCGGAGTTGACCCTCACGTTGGTGTACATCCTCTACTCCTCAGTGCCAAATGTCATACTACAGATCGCCCGGACGTGCAAGCTCTGCCAGACGCTCCAGTCCCACTCTGGGTCCGCGCCGAGGACGCTGATCTCGTAGCTCATGGCATCTCCTTCCGCTTGAAGCTGTGGCGGCCGTAGCAGCCGTTGTCACACATCTGGCAGGTGTCCTCAGGATAGCCGTTCTCCGCAGCGCAGTTGCTGATCGTCCCGTCCGTGAGGCCATGAGCTTCGGCATGGACCTCCTCGGGGTAGCCGCAGACGGAGCAGGCAGCCGAGTCCGGCGCGGGGCTCTCTGCAGCACCGGGGAGGGCCCCAGGCTCCCGGTCACGCGCCGATGCCGGGGTCTTGTCTTCTGTGTGACCGGAAGCCCCGCCCGCGTGTCCCGCATCCTGCCCTCCCTCGATGAGGTCGATGAGTTCCTGGGTCGACTTGCTCGGTTCCTGCGGCTCCGGCTCGGTCTCGGTGTGCCGTCCAGTGTGCCAGTTCTCGAAGGCCTCCGGGGAGAGGGCAGGTCCGGCCGGAGGCTGCTCTGCCTCCCGCCTGACCAGGGTGCCCAGCTCTTCTGCCGTCACAGCAGCCCCCGTGAGGCGAGGAGGGGCCGTCTCTGCCCGGCGCCTCTCCTGCTGGAGGGCCTTGACCTGTCGGATCAATCGCTTCGTGGGGTACCGGACCTTCGACCCTCGCGACTCGGAGAAGAGGGGAAGGTCTTTGCAGTCCTCCCCGCCCCTCAGCCCGTACCAGGGGTCCATCAGCAGCGCTGAGACGTCGACCCGGAGGGAGGGCCGGTAGGGGTCGGCCACGGCGAAGTCTCCCGGCTGGGTGGGTGAGGCAAGGACGTGACCCCAGGTGAGGGCTCGGATGCTCGCTGGAGAGAGCTTGCTCTTGCGGAGGAAGGCAGCCAGGGCCACTCCTTCTTCTGGGAGCGGGCCTGCGTCGGACAAGACCTTCTTCTTGGTGGGCATCGGGAGTCTGATGCCCTGCTCGAAGGCGTACTCCACGAAAGCCTTCCAGCCCGTGCAGTAGTTGGCGTAGCTGCTTCGCCCTCTCCGGGGCTCGAAGACGAGGTCGAGAGCGGCCTGATCTACTTGGTCGCCCAGGGCGGTGAGAACTGCGGAGACCACCGCAGAGTAGGAGCGGGAGGTGGCAGGCTGGACCAGACGGTCTTCCTCCAGCCAGTCCCGAAAAGCAGAGAGGTCGTGGTCAGGCTTGCGCGGCATGGATCAGCTCCTGAGAGTCCATCATGTTAATGTGAGGTATGTGAGAACCGTAGAAATACATGGCTGACCCCCCCTTCACTTTTGCTCTACTACTCTTACTACAGGTATGTGAAGTAGGAGGGTAATCGAGGGGGGTAGACAAACGTAGTTAGCAACCCTTAACATCACAACCTTTACCATTGTGAGGGGATCTCAACGTCCTGTTCTCGTGCCCATCGCTGGAACATGGCCCAGGCTTTCAGGTACCGACCCCGTGCTCCCCGAGGCCCCAGATCGACCAGTCTCTCGATGGCACGATGGGCCGCATCCTTGTCGTCCAGCCTTTCAGGCAGAGGCAGCCCCTCCAGGATCTGGGCTACCCGGTCGGCTGCGCCACGGGCTGCTCTTGCCTGAAGGTACTCTTTGGCCTTCAGCCAATCCTCGAAGACGGTCATGTCGATCGCGGTGGGGGGTCTCACAGGGCTTATGTTAATCTTCACATGCCTGCTGTCAACTTTTTCGTTCTCCGTGTGTCACTTGACGAACCTTGTCCCATGCCTCAGCACCGGATAGGATGGGCTCTATGAGCACCTCTTCCGTCTGGGTAACAAATCGAAAGTACGCCCTTGGCTTCCGCGAGGAGGGAGGTCTTACGCTCATCAAGCACCGGGGCACCTTCGTCCTGCTGACCGATCGAGTCCTTCCTGTCGAAGCCGATTCTCTGGCCGAGGCCATCGCCAAGTCCGACATGCACCTCCCGCCGCCAGGCTGGAGCTTCGTGGTCGGGATGTGGGTGGCCCCGGGCTGGAAGATCCAGGCCGGAGAGGGCGGCTGGGTCATCTACGCCGAGGACGGCAAGAAGAAGTCCAAGCAGGTCTTCGGCCGTGCTGACCTGGCCCGGAAGTGGTGCGAGGTGCGGAACGATCGGGTGGGGCTCAACCTTCGGGGTCCGAAGCCGAAGAGCACCTTGCCGGAGGTCGAGGCTGAGGTTGGGGTCGAAGCTCCGAAGCCGGAAGAGCCTCCTGTCGTGACGACCTACCCGTGAGTTGACGAAGAGCAGGCCAACGAGGACAGCACATGAACCGCAACGAGAGACGAGCTTTCGGAGTGCAGCTGCGCTCCACCGCGAAGAAGATGGCTGCCTCCGGGCTCGAAGACCTGGCAGCGAGAGGGATGCCTGTTGCGATGTCCTTCACGAACGATGTTGGCGGCTTCGAGCAGCACCTCTCCGTGCTGGTCTGCGTCGACCCGGAGATGAGCGGCGTGCTCGCAGAGTTCATGGAAGAGCTGCTCTCTCCTGCCGAGGAGGACATCGAGGACGAAGACAGCATCGGGGACGAGCCCGACGGGGAGGAGTGATGGCCTGGACTGAAGGAGAGCGCGAGGACGTGGTGACGCTCACCACCCTCAAGATCGCTCTCGCGGAGGCGCTGGACTGGCCCTTCTTCGAGAACCTGACCTGGTTCCAGGCCTGGCCGGGGGGTTGGACTCTTCACGGCCGCCCGGCGATCACGCTGGGGCAGGGAGACCAGAAGTCCATCAACTTCGAGCTGGGGGAGGAGGCCCGACTTCCGAGCTACGCCCTGGGCCTGGCGCTCCAGAAGGTGAAGGACAACCCCGACCGACTCAAGCAGCAGGTTCGCTGGTACTGCCCGTCACACGAGTGGGAGGCGATCGTCCCTCGGGGCGAGATGCACTCGGGCTGTCCTCAGTGCGGGGGCTACTACTGCGAGCCCTACGAGGAGCCCAAGGCATGAAGTCGCTGGACTGGGTGTGGGGACAGTGCATCGCCTATGCCTGTAGCACGAGGCAGCCTCACCCTGGGATCTGGGCAGGCGGTCCCTACGTGGACGGGCAGGCCCGTGTTGCAGCCCACGACATTCTGCGCGGATGATCGACAGCTGACACACTCGTGCTATACTGGGGATGGAGAGGCGTGTGTCTGACCCACCTGAGGTAACCCCGCAGATCCTGGAGCTGTGCGGCTACATTCAGGTCCATCAGGTTCTTGTCGGAGAGGGCCAGTCGGTGAGCTTCAACCTCACCAACGGGTGGAGTCGGGTGACCCTCACGGAGAAGGACCTCGGCGGGTCGGGAAGCGCCCTGGGTTCGGCCAAGCAGGTCACCATCTGGGCCGCCCCCGGGACGAAGACAGAGCGCATGTGGCACTACGACCTGACGATCCAGGTCAACGACGGTGAGATGCTCGTGGTTGCGATGAGCAACGATCCGACCCTCACCGGCACCGGCTCTCTGGTGGCGCTCGATCCGCCGACACCGATGGAGATGCTGGCGGCGCAGGCCCGGGTGATGGGTTCAGGTGATGGTGTTGAGGACCTAACTCGGGAGTAGGGGAGGAAGAAGAGTGATGCAATGCTCGGTCAAGGGGTGCGAGAAGAAGGTGTTGGCAAAGGGCTGGTGCTCCATGCACTACACGAGGAACAGGACGTGGGGGCACCCAGAAGCAGGGCCGCCGGAGAAGAGCCCTCGGCTCTGCTCCATCGAAGGCTGTGACCGGAAGCACTACGGGAGAGGCTGGTGCCACAGCCACTACAGGCGCTGGAAGAAGCATGGGGACCCAGAGGGGGGCTGGCACCGGGGTAAACGCTGCTCTGTTGAGGGCTGCGAGGTAGTCTCAGCCAGCCAGGGCTGGTGTCGCTTCCACTACGGGCGGTGGCGGAAATACGGGGACCCGGAGGGCGGGGGGCCCCGGCGAGTGAGGGGCAGAGCCTGCTCAGTGGAAGGCTGTGAGCGTAAGCATGCTTCCAGTGGGTTCTGCAACATGCACTACGAGAGATGGCGGAAGCACGGAGATCCGAGTGTGGTGAAGGCTCGAAGCAGCCCAGCACAAGACTTTTATAGAGACGTTGTTCTCACCTGGGAGGAGGAGGAGGAGTGCCTGATCTGGCCGCACTCTCGCTCCTCGTCCGGTTACGCCCAGCTTCGCATGGACGGTCAGCTTCGTGCCGTCCACCTGTGGGCCTGCGAGGACAGGCACGGGCCTCAACCCTCACCGAAGCACAATGTCGCGCACGCTTGCGGGAAAGGGCGGGGGGGTTGTGTCAACCCGGTTCACCTTCGCTGGGCAACGCGGGCAGAGAACGAGGCGGACAAGATCGAGCACGGAACGTCCAACCGAGGGAACAACAACGGTCGGGCCAAGCTCACCGAGGCAGAGGTCATCGAGATCCGCAGCTTGGAGGGGACAATGCTTCTACGGGAGATCGGAGACCTCTTCGGCATAAAGGCAAGCACAGTCTGCACCATCCACAAGCGCAGGACGTGGTCTTGGCTTCCCGACGAGCCCGAGGAGTCCCCCAAGATCCCCTACCTCCAAGATGTGCCTCTGGAAGTAGCCGATGGCTAACTTGCAAGGAGCCTCGTGGTCAGGCCCCTGGACCCCGCCGATGGTGCAGGGAAGCACTAGGGCTGCGGCGGGCTCATCACGCATCTCCGCGCCGGCTGTGCAGCGTGTACACGATCCCGAGTGACGTCTTCTGCCGCGTCACTCTGCCCTCCTCCATCAGCGCGTCCAGCATCTCGACGACGGGCCGCTTCCGCATCTTCATTACGCTGAGGATCTGCCCCAGGGTGCAGATGCCCCCGAAGATGAGGATGGCCTGCATCACGGACCGGCGGAGCCGGGCGTCCGGGTGCTCTGCGATCACCTCCGAGAGGTGAACGAGGCTCTTGATGTGCAGCTCGACCAGCGCGATGGCGGGCTGGAGCACATCGAGACCCATCTGCCAGGGGTTGCCTGCGAGTGCCGGCCCGAAGTCCCAGCCGTAGACCAGGGCCATCTTCCGGGCCATCGAGGGGGCACGGGAGCGGATGCCGATGATGTTCTCTGGCAGCTTCCGGTTGGTCACGTTGTTGTACCAGTCCGCCCAGACTTTTCCCGCCTGGTCGTCCAGGCCCAGGCAGAAGCCGGCCGTGCTCGTGGTGGCCCTCTTCCGAACCTCATCGGAGAGCCACTGGAAGTGGGTCTTGTCTCCGATGGGGTCCGGGTCGTTTCGCTCCCTCTTGCCGTAGAGCACCATCCATCGGCCCATGAAGCCGCCGGTCCAGTCTTCGGCCAGGGTGTGCTTCTCCAAGTAGGGAATCGAGCACGCAGCGCCGATGCTCAGGCGGGGGTTGTCGACCCGCACCGTCTTGTTGTTGGCCTTCGTCCGCTGGGTCGCCTGGCTGTCCCAGAGGTCAGCGAGGAGGGTCTTGGTCGGCTCGAAGTACCCCCGCTGAGCCGAGGACAGGAACTTGCCGAACTCGGAGATGGGGATGAACTGGCTCGGGCGACGGGCCAGGCTGTCGATCAGCCCCTCAGGTGAGCCCGGGAAGTCTCCGATAAGAGGGGCTGCGGCGCTGTCAAGAATCTCCTTCCCGACCGAGAGCGCAGAGGACTTCTGGTCCTCGCCTGAACGGCCGACGAGGAGGCAGAAGTTGTTGGCCCGCAGGGTCCCGGCGTAGGGCATTCCGTAGGCCAGGGGACAGGTCGTGCCGAGCACGGTCATCCCCACCCCGAGGTGATAGACCAGGGGGGCCGTGGTCTGGTTCAGGCCGTGAACCACGTACCTTCTGAGCCAGCTGTGCTGTGGCAGCAGCGTGACAGCTGCCGCTGCTTCTGCTTCGGTTACCGGCACTCCACGACCTCATCCTCTGAGGTCTCAGGTAGCCGACGGAGTGTCAGTTGGCAAGCAGGTAGACAGGCGATCGAGAGGGGCGTAGCACCGGATCTCGTCTCAGTGCTGGGGAGGACTCCCGGAGGTCGGATAGACTCTCTGCGATGGCCAAGTTCCAGCCCAGCAAAGCGAGCCTCACGCCGAGGAAGAAGGCCCTCTTGACGCTCAAGTACGCCAAGAAGGCAGTCGCGATGCTGGAGAAGTACTTGGAGGGAGATGGCCCCGTGCCGACCTGGGTGATCACGAAGATCAACCAGGGGGCCTCCTGCCTCGGGGCGGCGCTCAGCTTCGTGTCCTTCAAGACGGCCAAGGAAGAAGAGGAGACGACGACATGACGAGTTCCGAGCGTATGGGCCTGATCTACGCGCTGTCCTTCGGCGGAGCTGCGGCCTACTCCTACATCAAGAAGGGCAAGCGGGACTTGACGGAAGTGGGCACCGATGCGCTCGTCTACGGCGGGATGGTCGGGACCGGCATCAACGTCGCCTTCTGGCTCCAGGCCAACTCCGGGCACGTGGCTGTGCCCGTGGCCCTGCCCAACAAGGGGCAGGAGAAGTGCAAGCCGATGGGCAAGATCGCGGTGGAGGGCGTGAACCTGCTCTCGGCTCTCAACCCCGATGTGCTCTACAAGGCTGCGCACAAGATGGGCGTGAAGATCGGCCCTGAGCCGGATGACATCTACAAGGTCGTCCTCCCGCAGGACTGAGCCATGGCCGACGTCCCCTACTTCACCTACTGCCCCGGTCGCCCGCCCATCGAGGCGCTCAAGGACAAGCTCCCCTGCCCGCCCTGGCGCGTGGCAGGCGACTCGATGAGCGCCTGGATCGTCTGGAAGAGAGGCGGCAGGAAGTGGGAGGCGCCGTCCTACGTCGCGCAGTTTCGGCCCGACCGGCACTTCTACGCCTGGTACGATCCGGGTCGGAGGGAGGACGGTGGAAGGCTCGGCTCTCCTGTGTTCCTGGGCCGGTACGAGACCTCAGAGGAGCTGCTCTTCGCGGTCGATGCAGACAAGGCTCTTCGAGACTTCGCGCCAGGGCTTCGGGGGAAGAAGAACCCGAACTTCAGGATGGAGACGATCCCGATGGGATCTGTCGTCTACAGGGGCACCCCCTACGGCAAGCGGAAGTTCCCCCGCAGCTACGCAGCATGGTTCACCCCGGATCGCGACATCGCCATGGGGTTCGCCGTGGGTACCTGGGCAGGGAACGCAGCGAGGTTCGCCGAGAAGGCGGAGAAGACTCCCAGCGTGCGCAAGTATCGTGTCAACAAGCCTCTGAAGCTCCCGTTCACGGATTACGCCAACCTCGCGGAGGTCCTTGCTCACTACGGCGCGAAGGCGGGGCTCGGGGACGTCAAAATCCTTCATGCAGCCATCGACTTCTTGGGCTTCAGCAGCGGACACAGGTGGGGGGGCTGGAGGACCGCCTCGGGGGAAGAACTGGGTGAGTGGGCCGTGAAGCCGCTCAGCTACCCAGCCGTGGGTACCATCAAACTCCTGGGGGCCCAGTTTGAGGATGTGGGCGCGTACCTGGAGTTCCTCTGCAAGCGGACAGACTTCTCAGGGTGGGTCGCGTCGTATGCTGACGGGGGGTCTGAACTCCTTATCTGCAACCCCAAGTCAGTATTGCGGTCCTCCGCTCGGCAGCCCCCCTTCAGGAACCGCAGAGAACAGCGGAAGTGGGGGGAGAAGCACGACTGGGAGGCGCTCGCCGAGGAGGTTGCCCAAGAGGAGCAGGAGGAGGCGGATCGCAAGCAACGGGAGGAGGACGAGTTCCGCGAGCGAAAGCGGGAACTCATCCAAGCCTACTTCCCAGACCTGTACGCGAAATGGGATGAGAAGCGGGATCGCCCGGTTCAGCCTGACCGCTCTGACCCTCGGGTGAGGATGCTCCTCAAAAACTGGGACAAGTACCTCACCGAAGACGACTTCAAGTGGTTCGGGCCCAAGAGCAGATACGTCCGCAGTCCCGCCCGGACCAACCCCAAGAAGCGCAAGTCGCCGCAGAAGAGCCGCAAGAAGGGCGGCAAGCGCCCTCGCCGCCCCCGCAACGTGGTCCACGAGATCCACATCGAGCGGCAGGGGTCCGGGGCCGGCTACCACTCGGGCAAGAAGCGCAAGTCGCCGCAGAAGAGCCGCAAGAAGGGCGGCAAGCAGGACTGGCGGCGGGACCTGCTCCGGCAGAACCCCGAGAAGGACAAGCGGATGCCCGTCATCCGGGCGTGGAAGGACAAGGGCGTCTACGACCCCCGCAAAGAGTCGATTCGGGCCGTCGACAGGGCCACGAAGGGGTTCGGCATCGCTCGCTACGCGGGCGGGATCGTCAGGCGGTGGACGCCAGCCAAGATCATCCAGCATAGCTGGGAGCGCTACCAGGACCCCGACAAGGTGATCCGGGACCGCCAGGAGTACGAGCTGATGCTCGGTGAGACCCGCGCCTCCGGCCCCTACCGCATCACCCACGAGCCCACCCGAGCCGGGCTCCGCTACTTCGTCTGGCCCCTGCCGAAGGGTCAGAGGGTGCCCGTAGGATGGGAGAGTCCTCACGCAGCGGGCTACCACATCCAGCAGCTCTACAACCATGAGCATCGGCCGGCCAGGTCACTTCCCAAGAAGAAGTACACCAAGGCAGAGCTGGCTGACTGGCTCCCGCCTGCTGAGGTCTTCAAGGGGCGGTCTGGGCGAGCCACCCGAGCAGCGGTCACCGCCAAGCACCGGCCGAAGAAGCAGCTTCCTGCAGGCCTGCTCGAAGCCTACCGGGCCTTCGACCCTGCCTGGCACGAGGACCCTGAGCTGTGCGCGGCCTACCTGGCTGGGCAGCAGCCGCCTCGGAGGAAGTGATGATCTATCGAGCCCTCTTGAACGCGGATCCCGTCGTTCGCTACATTCAGCTTCGGGGCATGGCTGACCCTGCAGGCAACGCTGCGCCCAACGAGCAGGTTCAAGCCCGCAAGCTCATGGTGCGCCTGGAGGACCGTCACGGGAAGGAGTGGATTCGCCAGAAGGTAGCGGCTGCTGACGCGGCAGAGGCAGCGTCCAGGCGGCCTGCTGCCCGTCCTCGAACTCAGCCCCGGAATCAGGGGATGCAGGTCACACCCGATCAGCAAGAGCTGAGACCTCAGGCGTCTGCTCCTCCTCGCTCTGGCTGGCACTTCCGGTTTGAGGGGTACCACCCCTACGCTCGTGGTGGCTACATCTACGGCTTTGTCTCCCGTGACAAGGTGCGGCAGGCTCAGGAGTCCTCCCTCCCCCAGGAGCTGACTCCGGAAGAGGCTGTCCTCATGTGGACCTATATCGCCTACGGCGTGGGGCACGAGTACCAGGAGAACGTCGCGATCTGGGCGGCAGGGGAGCCGGAGCCGGGAGCCACACCAGGTGAGCGTCGGAGGCGCGAGAGAAGGGAGACTGCAGAGGAAGAGGATCGGGCCTACGAGGAGTGGGCACGTCGGGAGGAGGCCAAGAGCGCAGAGACCCGGCGTCGTGAGCGGGAGGAGATGGACGAGGAATGGACGAGGGTAGAGCGGGAGGAGAGGAAGGAGCACGCTCGACGCAGCAGGCTCTCTCCTCGCCTTCGCAGCAGAAGCTACGCCTTCGACATCCTGGCGCACTCTTTCCAGGATGGAATACGGTATGCGATCTGGGAGCCTGTGCCGGGAACAGACATCCACAAGCCCCGCCTCACGCCGCTGGGGCAGAAGTTGATCGACTTGCTTCAGCGGCTGCGCTGGGACCAGGTGGTCGTGATTGAGAGTTGGATGGACAGGAGGGAGCTGACGGTGGATCGTGCCGTCCGCACCTTCTTCGAGAGAGGAGTAGGGTCAGGCAACTACAGCGCAAAGTTGTTCACCCCAGCAGAGAAGCAGCGTCTTGTGACGGAAGCTGCTGCCAGGCAGACCCGCATCCAACGGGGGGAGGTGGCTCTCGGCAGGATGCGTCTTGTCGATCTGATCGAGGACCTGACCCTCCATCAGCAGCCGGACACGACTCCGAAGCCGAAGCGGAAGCCGAAGTCCAAGCCGCGAGCACGACCGAAGTCGAAGCCCAAGCGGACTGAGAACCCTCTGCTCGACGCCTACAGGGCCTACCGAGCCGACTGGTTCTCTGACCCCGATCTCGTGGCTGGCTACGCAGCCGGGAGGCCACCCCCGGAGAGGTAGCACTCCGAGTTCCTTCGCCAGTGAGTGCCAGTGGGCACCCCGAGCTAAGGTCAGCAGAGACTCCTGGGAGAACCCTCATGGCTCGACGCAAGCCTCGCCGCAAGGCTCGACGCAACTCTGGCGTGAAGCCGTGGGTGAAGGTCATGGTGACGGGGTACGTCGGCCCCAGCTTCCTCGACTCTGGTTGGAACACGCTCCCTGTCTACGTCTGGGACCCCTCGGGTGAGGCCAGCGCGGGAGACGTCCTCCGTGCCGTTCGACGGACGATGGGGCAGACGGAGGTGACCAAGCTCTCGATCGGCGAGGTCTCTCGCGCCGCCTCGGTGCCGGACACCATGTGGCCGCAGCACACCGTGGACCTGAAGGGGGAGTGGTACGACTGGAAGCGGGCGAAGAAGAACCCCCGCCGTGCCCGCAGCGTGGGCAGCTCCTACACGCGAAGCCCTGCTTCGGACTCGGGCTTCCGGTCCAGCTCGGCCCTCTCTCAGCCGGGCATCTCGCCGAGCCTCCGCAACGACATCTCCCAGGCGCGGACGGTGCTGAGCACCACGGGTGCCTACCCGAGCGGTGAGCCGATCCGGTCCCTCTCGGAAGCTCCGGCGCCGACCTACCAGCGCGAGCTGCCGTCGGCAGAGCTGGTGCGTGAGGTGCCCTCGTTCTTGCCTGCTGCGCTGCCGGGTGCTCCTCCGGGGCGGCTGACCGGGGGGAGCTACCTCCGTCAGTCGCTGGCCTCGCAGCCGGGCATCCAGACCTCGCAGTCCAAGCTGATGCGTCAGCTCATCGACCCGCAGCTCTGGCGTCTCGCCGACGGGGGAGACGAGTGGGCCATGCACGAGCTGGAGCGTCGAGGCCCTGCGCACTACCGTCCGGCTCGCCCGAATCCGGGCAAGGCCAACCCCAACACCAAGAAGAAGGGCATGAGCCAGAAGGTCGCCAGCTTCTTCAAGCACGGCGGCGAGCAGGAGAGGGCCTACCACCGCCGAGAGTCCAGTGAGCGCAGGGCAGAGGTCCTCGCCGAGGATCGCCGCCTCGCGGCACGTGCGCGCAGGAAGCGCGAGAAGGACAAGCTCGTCGGCTCGACGGGGATGACCGAGGCCCAGCTCCGGCGACTCCTCAAGAAGAACCCCCCGCACCCGTCTTTCCTCTCGTATGTGGGGCAGCGAGAGAGGTCCGGCGAGCGGAGGATCGGCTTGATGGCAAGACTGCCCAGGATGTCTTGGGAGGACCTCCAAGCGATGGCAGGAGCGGGAGGCCCCCTCGCCCAACTTGCTACCTACGAGTTGGAGTACCGAAAGCAGCTCACGAAGAAGAGGCACGGCTCTCGAAGGGTCGCCAACCCTCGGGCGACCAAGAACCCCGCTGCTCGTGGCTTCGAGTTCATGCACGCCGATGACAACGAGTACTGGGCTGAGTGGGCGATGGCTCGTCAGGGCATCCCCCACCGGGGACAGGGCACTGGACCTGGAGCCTGGCCGGTGGGTGCTCAGGCCAACCCCAAGCTCGCGGCCTTCGTCAGCGGCGGTCGCGGTCTACGCTGTCGTGATCTGACCTACAAGACGGGCCTCCCGCCAGCTCCTCCGATCAGTCGGGCACGGCCTGGCTATGGGGCCTTCCTCAAGGCAGGCACCACGAGCTGGCCTGCTTGGAAGAGGGGGAGCGGCTGGGAGCACGCGACTGTGGCCATCCAGTACATGACTCGTGGCGTCGGGATCCCGCAGGACTATCCCGCCTACATCGTCAAGTTGGCCCACTTCCTGCCGCCCTCCAACCCGGCGACGGCGTCCATCTGGGAGATCTACACCCGCAACCGAGAGAAGATCGAGGCGAAGCACGGCGGTCCGATGCCGGAAGTCGATCAGCTCCGCAAGGTGCGGTGATGGCCAGGCGGCGCGGCGACTACTCGGCCACCTTCTCCCCCTCGACCTACAGCACGGGGCTGAGCTTCCCGGGCGAAGGGCTTCGGGCGATGAAGACCTACGGCGAGTGGGTCGAAGACCCCGAGTACGGCTTCGTCTTCATCACGGCAGCCGCGCTGATGGCAGCCAAGAAGAAGATGGAGGAGGAAGAGACTTCTCTCGGGGAGGTGGCCCAGAAGCACTGGCTGGCGCTTGTCCTCGCGGCGGGGGGAGCCTACTACGTCTTCCCCCACGTCAAGTCCTGGTGGGCTCAGAAGGGGGCCGCGTGAACGAGAAGTACTGCCACAAGGCCATCGAGTTGATCGAGTGGCTGAACGACCACCACTCCTCGGACTCCATGGAGCGGGTCGCGGAGGTCGCGAAGCGCTTGGGTGAGGTGGCGGCAGACGCAGAGAAGGCGGAGGCTGCTCGGTGGGCGAGCCCTCCGATGACCTCTGGCCCCCAGCCCTGCCCGTGGGAGACGACATGAGCAAGCGAGCACCCTGGCCAAGGTCGACCTGGAAGACCACGAAGTGGTCCTGGTACACGCACCCCGACTACGCCTGGGACGGGCACGGGGACGGCTTCGCAGCCACTCCCGACGCAGCCGTGGCCCAGGTGAGGGAGGACTTCGAGAACCAGCTCGCCCTGGACCGGACCGGACCCTTCTCCCTTCTCCCCTACGAAGAGACGCCCGGCGGGCAGGTGATCGTGCTCATCGTCAACAGAAGGGGCGAGGAGATCGGGAGCATCCAGTTCGAGAAAGCGGATTCCGGTGCCCTCTCGGCGCTGGCCGGATTCTACGCTCAGGGCCCGGCCGAGGCGAACCCCCGAGCCCGGGACAACTTCTTCTGGGGCAAGAAGGAGGAGAAGAAGCCGCTCCTTCCCGTCATCACCTTCGAGGAGGGCCTGCGCCGCGCACAGGCTCTGGGCAAGGGGGCCCCGCTGGGTCCCGGCCAGTACTACCTGGTGAAGATGCCGGATCCCGGCGGTCGGCCCAGGACGGTCTGGTACTTTCTCAGCGGGCTCCGACCTCGCGCTTTCGAGCAGGCGCCCAGCTTCATCAAGCCCCAGAGCTACATCACGAGCCTCGATCCCTGGAGGGCTGTCCTGAGCAACCTCCAGGCCCATGGGACTCCTAGGGATTACAGCGTCCTCCTGCTCGACACGCTGGTGAACAAGGTTGGCGGGGTCTACGACTACGCCCGCGTCGCCGCGACGGTGAAGGCCAAGGAGAACCCCTACTGGGTGGAGGTCGGCGAAGACGGCTCTCCTCGCCAGGAGCAGATCTGGACCGGGCCCGGCCGTTCCTACTGGGGAGACAGGCAGTTCAGCACGGCAGACGACCACGCTGTCGGAGAGATCATCGAGATGGTGGAGCCCTTCGGCGTGCGCTCCCAGTACGAGGTGGTCGAGGCTGCCTCAGGCAAGCTCTCCAAGCAGCGAGGGAAGGTCCGGCGCAAGTGGGGCGCTTGGAGGAACCCCCAGGCTCTCGACAACTCCTGGGTCAAGGTGCTCAGCTCTCTGGCGAAGAACCCTGTGATCCAGCAGATCGCTGTGGACATCACGCGGCGCTTTAGTGCGAAGACCTGGAAGCGCCTGCAGGGCATGAGCGTGGAGGAGCGAGCCGACTGGCTGCAGAAGAACTACCTCCGAGCCTCTTGGGGCGGAGGCCCGGCGGGTCGCCTCCTTGCCAAGCTCATCACCAAGCTGGGCAAGAAGCGGGTCGCCCTTGCGCTCTCGAAGGCGATGATGGACCCCGATGTCCAGCAGGCCGCAGCCGAGGCTGGGAAGCTTGGCGGAGCTGTGGTTCAGGCGCAGTACGGCAAGGAGATCTCGGCGGCGAAGAAGAAGTACTTGGCCGCTGCGAACCCAGGAGTGCGTCAGAGGAAGGCTTGGAGGAACCCGCACCGAACCTGGGCGGTGGTCTTCAAGCCGACAAGAGCCACGCTGTCACGAGCAGGATCTGAGCGGTACCGTGTGATCGGGGCAGAGACGAAGAGGGAGGCCGAGGTGAAGGCTGAGGCCCGCTGGCCGGGGAAGGTCAGCCGGGTGGTCGAGGCTTCAAGTCATCGACGTTGGCAGGGGGCAAGAGAGGAGAAGCTTCGCCGTCGGGGTGTCATCCCCATGGCAGTTCTGGTTCTCGCTTATCGGGGCAGAGTCTCAGGCGGCCCACTTGAGCTGGATGTGGTGAGGAGCGTGTTCACAGCGAAGCCCAAGCAGAGCCCCGAGTCCTTCCGCCGCCACTTGGCTGCCCAGCTCCCCGCCATGCGAGAGGACTTGGAGGCGAGCCTCTCGATTCCCCCCCAGGGGAAGGTCTTCCTCTACGAGTTTGAGAGCGCGTGGCCCCTTCAGGAGCGCCCCCAGGCGCTAGCCCGGAGCCTCATCTCTTCTGGTGCGCCTTGGACGCTCGTCTATCAGGAGGACCGAACTCTGGAGGAGCTGATACGAGACCGTCAGGCTCGGCGTCAGGCTCGGGGCAACCCCTGGGCCCTCGTTGGTCGCATCGCTCTCCAGCTCGCCATCCCCATCGCTCAGAACGTCAGCCAGCGTACCTGGAAGCGCTTGATGGCGATGTCTGTCGAGGAGCGAGCCGACTGGATTCAGGCCACGGCGCTGAAGACCTCTTGGCTTGGAGGTCCCTTCGGGCGCATCATGGCCGGCGTCGGCCGGCGCTTCGGGAAGGGAGCGAGACGCAAGGTCGCGCTCTGGGCTGCCGAAGCGATGACCGACCCGGAGGTCCAACAGGCTGCACTTCAGGCGGCAGAGGCCGGAGCTGCGGCCTACCAGGCAGAGAAGAGCAAGAAGATCGCAGCGAACCCCAAGAAGGCCCGAAGGAGGCCTGCACTGGTGATTCGGGTCCCAGTCCCTTTCCCTGTCGGCCAGGGCGTTCTGTCCTTCATGCCGGAGGCTGCGCGCCAGGCACGGAGGGCAGCCAAGGGGCCGGTCGAGGGGTACGACAGGGAGGTCCATGACATCTCCTCCTCCCGCGAGATCTGGTCTGGGCCGGCCAAGGAGATCGCGGTGACCTTCGTCAGCGAGGAGAACCTTTGTCCTCTCTGCGGGGAGCCCATGGCTGGTGAGCCGGCCAAGGAGATCGCTTACAGGGGGACCCCTGGGACCCGCGAGGCACACGCAGAGTGTGTCGACGCTGAGATGAAGCGCTGGCGCTTGAAGCTCTCTCCTTGACCTACCCATGCCCCTCCGCTTGCTGCACACATCCGATCTCCACGGGAACTGGAGGCTTCCGACCCGCTACGAGGACTTCGATGTCTGGGTGGACACCGGCGACTTCTTCCCCAACGTCAGCCGAGGCGAGCGTGTCGAGCGCACCTTCCAGAAGGCGTGGCTGACGACCGACCGGCGGAAGCTCCGCACGATGACGATGCCGTGGCTCAGGGACCGCTACGGACCCGGGGCGAGCTACTGGTACCCGCCCAAGCGGAAGCAGCCCCCCAGCTCCGGCTCCATTGTAGCGGAGCTGACCGCTTGGCTGCGAGGCCGGCCCTTGGTCTGCGTCCCCGGCAACCACGACTACACCAGCCTCGCCCAGGGCCTCGCTCGGTGTGGAGCCAAGACATGGGACGTCACCAAGGGGCCGGTCGAGATCGACGGCGAGGTCTTCGCGGGCTTCCGCGAGGTGCCCTACATGATCGGGGAGTGGGCGGGGGAGGCCCACGACACGGCGACTCCGGCCCGGCGGGCTCTGAGCGCCGACCCCACCATCCTCCTCACGCACAGCCCGCCGATGGGCATCCTCGATCTCTGCGAAGGCAAGGGAGGTCACTGCGGCGTCCCCTACGTCACCAGCCACCTGAGCTACCAGCCCCACCGGGTCAAGCTGCACATGTTCGGGCACGTCCACGAGGACGCCCACATGGCCAAGGAGATGGGCGTGCTCTTCTCGAACGCGGCCCAGAAGGCTCGCATCATCGAGGTGCCGTGATGGCGACACCGAAGCTCAGCTTTGCCGGACGCAAGCTCACCGGGCTCATCTTCTGCACCGCAGCGATGGTCCTCACCGCCGTCGGCACGCTCAGCCTTTCGGCTGCCGAGATGCTCGACGGCACCTTTGCCCAGAACCTGACCATCACGGTCGTGGGCGGCATCGCTACGCTCTACGGCACCTTCGTCGGCGGCAACTACGGGGAGCACGTCGCCAAGAACAAGTACGGCAACGGGCACGCTACTCCTCCCGAGCCGGTGTCCCCTCCCTCAGAGCCTGTTGTCTCAACTCCCCCCGAGGAGAAATAATGGCAGGTAGACCGAAGAGGAGAGCGAGACGCGCGGTCTGACAGGTAGCACTCCATGTGTTGGCGCGAGGAGGACCCAGGAAGTTCCTTCTGCTACTACTCCATGAGGAGCAGCGCGCATGACCTATGCCTCAGACAACCCGACTGCCAAGACGGTAGCACCTGCAACTCTGGCTCTCCTCGCCCTTAGCGGTGTGGGGATCTGGTACTACGCCAAGAAGAAGCGGGAGGAGGAGGACGAAGCCCTCTTCCTGGCGCTGGCTGCGGAAGTGGAGATGGAGGACTTCGATCCCCTCTCCCTGGTCACGAAGGGCGCGGGGCTGTTCGGGGACTTCAAGGTCGTGGGCCTCAAGAGCCTGAAGACCAGCGGGACCGTCGAGGACGACCTGGGCGACACCCACAAGTACACCGGCGGCAAGGCCTGGCTGGTCGACGCCACTGTTCACGGCGACCCCGTGCTCCTCCTCGTGAGGCGCAACGGGTCCGTCGAGCTGCTGGAAGGATGAGGCATGGCTGACCACAACGACTACTCCCGCTCCCGTGTGGCCTTCCGTCCGTCTGCGTACTCGCAGCCGGGACTGGCTCCCGTCCAGCCCTACACGCCGGCCTGGCCGCAGGGCATGGAGTATGGAGGCTGGTTCGACTACACCCCCGCTGGGTGGGCGATGAAAAAGTACGCTGAGCGCCAGGAAGGCTCCGTCGGAGGCACCTGCAAGGACCAAGCCGGTCTTCTCGGCACGCCCGGCGCGATGGTCTCCTGCGCAGCTCTCTCCGACGCTCAGCAGGGAAACGCGCCAGGGACCACCTCGGCCTACGTGCCTGACTCGGGGGGGATCACGGACTACACGATCGGTGAGTCCGCTCGGGGTGCTGCGAAGGCGGTCCTCCCGGATGCCCTGGTTCCTGACTCCATCGACTTCCCTGACTGGGCCCCCTCGTGGCTGAAGGATGATGCTGAACTGGAGGAGGAGGAGGAGGAAGAGAAGAAGAAGTTCCGGCGTCAGCTCACTCTCGTGGGGCTGGGCATGGCTACTGTCCTGGGCAGTATCTTCCTCTACCAGCGGGGAGAGAAGAAGAAGATCGAAGCAGGGGGGAAGCTGTAATGGCACGCCGGAACCCCAAGATCCCGGCAGCTGATCTGCGGGAGGTCAAGCGCCTCTCCTCTCTCCTGTGGAGCCAGGGCGGGCAGGGGAGACTCACAGAGGCCGACACGGACCAGCTCATCGCGCTTTGGCGCAAGCACGGTGTGCCTCTACCTATTGAGATCCAACAGGGTTTGCAGGAGAAGAAGGAAAGAGCCCGGCAACGCTGGTTGCTGCAGAAGCAGCAGCGAGAACCCCTCACGTCCGACGAGTTGGAGGAGTATTACGGGGACTG
>PVBE010785323.1_pt1 | contig 21569 bp, 13 predicted proteins | sample 1631181 | NCBI WGS metagenome assembly PVBE01 (sample SAMN08397723, study PRJNA350692) | Marine metagenome, whole genome shotgun sequencing project. | isolation source: water | place: Pacific Ocean | collected 2012-04 | reverse complement strand
GATGTCAATGACGATGGTCTGGACGATGTGTTCGTAGCCTGCGACATGACGCCACACCTGCTCTGGATCAACCGCGGCTATGGCACCTTTCGCGAGGAATCCGTGCTGCGGGGCGCGGCGCTCGACCGCGGCGGTCGTTCCAAGGCCGGCATGGGCACGGAGATGTTCGACCACGACAACGACGGCGATCTGGACATTCTTGTCGTCAACATGATGTACCAGTCAGACTCGTACTTCGAAAACGACGGCAATGGGTACTTCACCGATGCAACCGAAACAACTGGACTTGCAGAAACATCGGCGCCGTTTACGAGGTTTGGCCTCGTTCACGAAGACTTCAACAACGACGGCAGGCCCGATTTGTTCATGGCCAACGGCCGTGTGCTTCGCCACGAGCGTCCGATGGAAACCGGTGACTACGAGGAGGAGAACCTTCTCTTCAAGGGCGACGGCCAGACTTTCCGCGAAGCACTTCCCCGTGGCGGCATCGCGGAACCAATCATCCTGACAGGCCGCGGCGCTGCAGCTGGCGACATTGATGGCGATGGCGGTCTTGATCTGGCCATCGTGAATCGCGATGGAAAGTCAAACCTGCTACGAAACATCGCCGATCGCGGCAACTCGTTGACAATCGACGTACTGGATGACCATGGCGCCCCCGCAGTTGGCGCGCGGGTCACGTACACCCTCGACGGCAAGCAGTGGCGGCGCGATGTCCGCATCACCCGCGGCTACTTCACGGCGTTGCCGCCCACAGTTCATGTCGGTCTCGGCGACGCAACCGCAATTGAAGATGTCCGCATCACCTGGCCCGGTGGGCGAACGCGATCAATTCAAAGCCTACCCGTTGGTCGCCACCGAATCGAACCGCCGCAGTAGCATGCCGGGTATGAGGCGGCAGGTGGATACGCAGGGCAGCGAGGCGGGGGTCGGTGCATTTCTGCGCGATGTGGGCGCGAGCGGGTTTGCCGGCGATGTTGAGACGAGTATGGCGGCGCGGGTCGTCCGAAGTACCGACAACTCCATCTGGCAGAAGATCCCGCAGGCGGTTCTGTGCCCACGCACCCATGATGATGTGGTGCAAATCCTTGCGGTTCTCTCCAAGGATGAACACCGCGACGTCTCCATCGCACCTCGCGGCGGCGGCACCAGCACCGCGGGCCAGTCGCTGAACAGTTGCGTGGTAGTCGATCTCGCTCGGCGCATGCACCACATCGAAGAGATCAACGCTGAAGAGAAGATTGTTGTCGTACAAAGCGGCGTCATCCTGTCCGCCCTGAATGATGCGCTGCGACCACACGGACTCATGTTCGGCCCCACCGTCTCCACCGCCGACCGCGCAACGATCGGCGGCATGATTGCCAACGACTCTGCAGGCATGGGTTCGCTTCGCTTCGGCAAGACGAGCGACGCCGTCGTCGAACTCGTCACCGTCCTACCCGGCGGCGAGACAATCACGACCCGCAGCACGCAAGAACCGATCCCGAACGATCACCTCTCGAAGGCCGTCCGTGGCGCCGTGGAAGCCGCATCCCCGCACTTCGAGCAGGAATGGCCGAAACTGCAGCGGTTTCCTACCGGCTACAACCTCCCGATGGCGTGGGACGGTCATTTCCTGGATCTCAACCGCATTATCTGCGGCGCGGAAGGTACGCTCGGCATCGTCACACAGGCAACGCTGCAATGCGTTGACATCCCCGAACCGGGACCCCTGCTGCTCTGCTGCTTTGACTCGATCGACGCTGCGCTCGCATTTGGCAAGAGCCTTGCGCCGCTGCGACCGCGCGCAGTAGAAGTTGTCGACGAACTGGTGCTCGAGGTAGCCCGCAGTGACGCCGGCTGGCACGACATCGCCCCGCTGCTTGACGATGCCGTTTCCGCCCTACTTGTTGTTGAGTTGGACAACGACGGGTGTGGCATGCCTCGTACCGCACCCGGCCTGCTTGGCATCCATCAATGCTCATCAGACAGCGAACGCGAGCACGCGTGGAACTTTCGCCGCCGGGCAGTAGGACTCCTCTCAGCAGCCCCGGGCAATCGCCGTCCGGTTCCGTTTGTAGAAGACTGCGGCGTTCCGCCGGACCACCTTCCCGACTTCATTTCTGACTTCCGGGGGCTGCTGGATCGGCACGAACTGCGGTGCGGCATGTTCGGCCATGTGGACGCGGGTGTCATTCATGTGCGGCCCCGCCTGGACCTGCGACAACCCTCGGATCGCAATCTCGTGCAAGTGGTTGCGGATGAGGTCACGACGCTGGTGCAGGCACACGGTGGCATTCTCTGGGGCGAACATGGCAAGGGATTTCGCAGCGGATACGGGCCGGCGATCTTCGGCGCGGAGATCTGGGCGCAGATGTGCGTGGTGAAGGCAGCCTTCGATCCCAAGAATCAAATGAACCCAGGCAAGGTTGCGCCGCCCTCGCCGGAGATCGCGCTCACACCAATCACTACATCCATGCGTGGTGAGCGCGATGCTGCCATTGATGAAGGATGGGCGGAAATAATGCACCCGGCGATCGCGTGCGACGGCAACAGCCAGTGCCGCAGCGCCGATCGCGACGCGGCCATGTGCCCGACCTTCCGCGCAGGAAACGATCCGATACACAGCCCACGCGGCCGCGCTGAACTGCTGCGGCACTGGATGCAGGATGTTGGATCGTTTCCACAACAGAGCGCTCCATTTCTGCGTCGGCTCTGGAACACGCTTGTGCAGGGCGATGACTTCGCTCATCAGATGCGAGCGTCGCTCGACGGTTGTCTCGGATGCCGCGCCTGCGCCACCGCCTGCCCTTTGCATGTGGATATCGCTCGATTCCGCTCAGACTTCTATGCCTGGTATTACGGGCAATACCTGCGTCCACTGCGGGATCTTGCCACTGGTCACATGGAACACCCGCCTCCAGGGGCAACGCTGTTTGCCCCTCTGCTGGGTCTTGTGGACCTGCCGGTTCCCGAAACTTCAACAAGCAATCGGCAGTCAATCGTAGATGTGCTGCAGGCGCGGCCGGATGTTGCCATTGTGCCTGACCCGTTCACTGCGCACTACCGCCCGCAGGTCATCGCCGCGATGCAACGGGTCGTGGAGAGAATGGGCATGACCGCAGCAGTCTTGCCCGTCATGGAGAGCGGCAAGCCGCTGCACGTACGCGGCTTTACAGAGGCATTTTCCAGAGTCGTATCCAAGAACATTGAGTCGCTTCGACCACTTGTTGATACCGGCATCCCGCTTGTTGGAATCGACCCGGCAACAACGCTGCTATGGCGAGATGAATACAAGCGCGTACATGCAGATGCCGCGACCATCGAGGTACTCTTGCCACAGGAATGGTTGCGGGCGCAGGGTCGCTCATTACGGGCATGCTGCGCACCTCGCGGCCTTCGCCTCATGCCCCACTGCATCGAGCGGGCCACAGCCCCGCAGGCAGTCGACGCATGGACGGCCGTCTTCGAACAGGCTGGCGGTGACCTGTCAATTGTCGACACTGCCTGCTGCGGCATGGGTGGCATGTTCGGTCACGAACGGGAGCACGCAGTGCAGTCGCTGGCCATCTGGCGAAACACTTGGGGTGCTCACGAGGTGGGCGATGACACGCTCGCAACGGGCTTTTCGTGTCACGAGCAGGCTAAACGGGCCATTGGCCGCTCCTTGCGGCACCCGCTGGAGGTACTCGTCTGATTTGGAAACCTTCGCTTGGAGAACACCGTATTGTCCGGTACATTCAGAGGTCACACACCTTCCCACCGGTAGATAGGAACACACCGTGCACATCACTCTCCCAACATACCTGCGGCTTGCCGCCGCGAGCATGTGTCTGACCATCGCCGCAAGCGCCATCGCCGACGAGGCGGAAGGCCATCTGGCATGGACACCTCCATCATCGAAGCAGGTCGGCTCGACCATCTTCGAACAGCGGCCGGCTCGAACGCGGGTGCAGGTGCTCTCCCGACTGAACACATTTGCGCTGCGGGCCGAAGACGAACTGCTCATTGCCGCAGGCGAAGCAATGCGAGCCGGCATCGTTCGCGAGGTGGATTACACCGAGGGCAGTGGCCAGTGGCAGCGGTTACCCGGCGGTTGGATGTGGGGCATGGACATTCGATGCGAAGATGCGGCGGGTGTGCGGCTGCACTTGACGGATATCGCTATTCCCGAAGGTGCCGAGGTGTACATCACCGGGATGATTTCGGGAAATGAAAACGCAACGGGTCCGCTGACAAGCGGAACCGAAGACAGCATGTGGGTCCGCACGGCTCCGGGTGATACCGCGCAGGTTCTCTGTTTCGTCCCGGATGGACTCGACCGCAGCCTGCCATTCCGCGTCGATCAGGTGTTGCACACCTATCGGGATCTGTTCGGTGTCGAGATTGACGCTGCATCGCGCGGCGCATTGTCGTGCCACGAAGATCGCACATGCCACAGCGAGTGGGACGAGGTCTCGGAGTCAATCGCAAGCGTGTACTACGTCAGCGGCGGTGGCGGGTATGTCTGTTCTGGAACGCTTCTCGCCACAATTCTCGCCGATGAGACTCCCTACTGGCTGACGGCAAACCACTGTATCAGCAGCAGTAGTAGCGCCGCCTCCGCGGAGTTCAAGTTTGACTGGGAGACGACGTCCTGCGATGGCAGCACGACAAACGGCAACACGGTACTCGCAGCGGATCTCATGGAGACATACTCCACGAGCGACTCATCGCTCCTGATGATTCGTGGCGAACTGCCCATGTCCTATTCCGGCGGCGTGTACTTCGCAGGATGGACTGTCAGCACTATCAGCAACGGTACAGCCAGTTCGGTGCTCCATCACCCTTCCGGTGACTACATGCGCATCACGCAGGGCACCAAGAACGCAGGCGGCATGTGCGCATCAAGCAGTTACGAGCACAGTATTCAGCACACGCTCGGCGATATGGAAGGTGGCTCGTCAGGTTCGGGCATCTTCCGAAACAGCGACAAGAAACTCTTTGGCCAGACCTGGTGCACGACAACCAACTACTGCGACGCGCCATCGCAGCGGTGGTCGAGTTTCGGACGGCTGGATCGCGCATATTCAAGCGGCGGATTCAATTCGCACCTCATTTCTGGATCCGATGATGAACTCGAACCCAACACCGACTGCGCAAGTGCTACCGATCTCTCCAGTAACTCATGGCCTGATCTGGTCGTCAAGAGTACGGATGAGGACTGGTATCGAATCGTCCTTGGAGCGAACGGCAGCATGTCGGCCAACATCACATTCACCGATTCCAATGGTGACATCGATGCGCGGCTCTACCGCGGGTGCGACGATCTCGTCGCATTCAGCCAGACAAACTCCAACAATGAATCAATCAGTTACACCAACAACACGGGGCAGACGGATTCGTTCTACCTCCGCATCTATCTCGATGGCGATTCCAGAAACGAATACGGACTGACCCTGACCGCAGACACGCCGCCTGCGGGACCGGAGAATGACGAGTGCGACGGCGCATTGGCCATCGTCGACGGATGGAACGACTACGACACGGCAGAGGCCACGACCAGTGCACCTGACGAGGGTGGTGCATGCTCTCTGACATCGGATGTCTGGTATGCCTGGACAGCTTCGTGCGACGGCGAAGCGACAGCCGTCATCAACGGTGACAACCTCTTCGAACCAACGATGGCAATCTACGCATCCTGTCCGGGCACAGCAGGTGAATTGCTTGGCTGCGCTGACACATCCACTGGATCGGCGATGGCGTTTGATGCTGTCAGCGGCGAAACGTATCACGTGCGGGTCGGAAGCGCTGATAACACCACCGGGGATGGTTCGGTGTTGCTGATCTGCACACCGGTCGTCGCGTGTCCGGCAGACTGCAACGACAGCGGCTCGGTTGATGTGCAGGATGTACTCGAAATCATCGCGGCCTGGGGCAGCGACAGCGGCTGCGACCCGACTGATGATGGTGTCACGGATGTGCTGGACCTGCTCGAGGCGATCAGCGCTTGGGGCCCATGCTGAATCGACCTTCTGGTCGCGGGCCGAGGCCCGGCACCTTCTTTCCTTGATCGGCCGTCAGAAGCATGCGCAGTCGCATGCGGAGGCGATCGTTGAGTTCCGAGCGGGCGAACTCAAGGCGGGCGTCGTCAATGGCAGTCTGGGCATCGGCCTTCGTAAACATTCCCTCGCCGCCCCCTTCGGACATCGCTGCGGCGCGGCGGTTCTCGATCATCTTCTCGGAAATTGACCACCAGTCCGATCGGTATCGCTCGGACAACCGATCCACCTCGCCCTTCTGCTGTGGCGTCAAGCCGGGGATCGCGGCGGCAGCAGCAAGCATGACGGACAGGTCCTCGTCATCGTTCAGGACACCCGGATACGCCGCCTTGATGAAGTGGCGGCGCACGACCCAGCGATCGGTCTCTGGAAGTTGCGGGAGGATCTGATCGACCATCCCCTGATTGGTCCTCGCTACCTGTCTCGCAGCCTCCTGAATGTCGGCGAACGCAGCCTGCCACCGCTCACGCATGGCAACCATCATGGCACCGGCGTCCTTCTCGTCCTCGCCATTCTCTGCAAGCCACATCATCGTCTGGAGCCGATCCATCCGATCAGATGCCGCCGCAAGATTGGTGGTGGGGCCGTCGGCCTGCTCGTGGTAGTTGTGCAGTCCCCGCAGGAGAACATCTTTCCCCTCGACGGTAATCTCGGGTCCCTTTTCGATGGCAAAGAGGTTGACCAGATCGACCGTGTCCGACATGCCGCCCCACCACTGACCGCTGTGCGGTGATGTGCGTTCGCGAAACCGCTGCCGTTCCACCATGACGAGGTCCGGCGCGTCGCGCTTCACATCGAGAACTGCTGCAATGTCGTCGAAGAAGGCGTTGTCGAGGGCCGCGACGCTCTCCGCCGCGGCCTGACTGGCCTCTCGCCGGGCTCTTGCGGACTTGGCAGGAGATAGTGGTTTTTCCTCGACGACTTCCTGGCCATCATTGTCTGCAGTTGCGCGAGTGGCGTCGTACTGCTCTCGGTATCCCTCGTAGAGCGTCTCAAGAATTGGAGCGTCGTCATCATCCAGACCCAATAACCGAGCGTAGGCGGCGGGGCGTCCGGGAGAAATCGGCGGCGGGATCGTGACGCCGCCGGCAATCGATTTGTCAACTTCCTTGATCTCCCCCGCCTGCACCGTTACTTCAGCTCCGTCGCTGCTGACCACGACAACGGTCTCGCTGGATTTCTTCGTCTTCTTCTCTTTGTTCTCTTCGAGCTGGGCGAGGAGTTCTGGTCCGAGGATGCCATCAAGTTGGCGCTCGGTCGACTCGACGATGCGATCACGCTGTTCCTCTGCTGTCTCGATGGCCTCGTCGTGCTCGCCAACCACCTCACCAGTGAACTGCGCCATGGTCCGAAACTCCCGAGACTTTTCCAAGTGCTCGGCGTGGCCGCGGGCAATCCGGAGAAATCGTCGCCGAAAATCCTCCTGCAGCACGGCGATGCTCTTCGCCTGGGGTTCGCTGAGTTCGTCAAGCGCGAGCGCTTTCTCAAACCGGCGATCCAGCCCGCGGAAGCCGCGCATCGCCCTGCTGAATCCCTTCTGAAAGTAGAGGATGGTGAGCTCTTCAGCCGCGTCCGCCGGGAGGGCAGCGACAAGTGAGCTCCAAGTTCGCCAGTTGAGTTGGCTGAGGGCGAAGGCCACTCGTTGCAGCGGCTCAGTCAAGGTGTCGACGCGGGATTTCATCGACTCCTGGAATTCCTCGTCGGCCATCAACATGAACATCTCCTGCTGTTCCATGTCGCGGATCCCGATTTCATCGACGATGTCCAGGACGATGGTGATGACCTCCAAGACACCGTCGAACACATCGCGTGCACCGGCGATGTAGCGTTTCTCATAGGACTCCAGCAGAACTTCGACTTCCGGGCTCGGGTCATCCAGGTCAATCTGTTCAACCAATTGGGTCATGTGGACCGAAGCGCCGCGGTTGAGATCGCGCGTCAGCGGGAGTGCGACCAAGCGGTATGAATCGAGTTCACGGTTCAGCCGCACGCGGGCGAGCATCCGCTGCTGCGGCTCGCTGCACATGCCGGAAACCTCGTCGAAGTAAGACCCGTCGACAGCGTTGATGCGGTCCATTGCCCGTACGCCAAGTGCGACGATGCGTTCGAGTTCCGATCGCTGTGGAACATCGAACTGCATGAACCCGAACCGGCCGGCCATGTTGGTGAGGCTGTCCTCAAATGCCTTGATGTCGCGGTCACGGAGGCTTGCGAAGGAATCGAGGTACCGGTCATACGACTCCAGCACGACTTCCTGCTGCGGAGCAGTGAAATCGAGCAAGGCCGCCTGTGTTTCGATCTCGTTGACCTTCATCGGATCTGGAAGGACTGGGATGGCCTGCCCGCCTGCGGCGTTTGCCAGACAGAGCGCGGCGTAGGTTGCGCACAGGTATCGCGTTTTGCCGATTCGTCTCGCCATCAATCACGCATCATACGGCAGCCCCACTCGCCGATTCGCCGCGAAAACGCCCTGGAGAGTGTGATAGCCACAATTGGGTCAAAACTGGCAGCGGCGAGCCGGGGGCTCGCCGCTGGGGGGAAACATGAGGAAGGAGTGGGGTCAGGCGGCCTTGGAGTTGCGGACGGTGCGGCCGACGGTGCGCTGGTCGGAGGTTGCGCGGCGATCGGCTGAGTGCTCCATCTCGTAAAGCATGTCGTCAGGACTGCTCGCCCAGATGTCTGCGCCGATCTCTTCAGCAAGCCCGTCGACGCGGTTGAAGATGCCGCCGCCAACAGCGATCTGGAGATCGGGGCAAGCGTCAACGGTACGGATCGTGTCGATGATGCCCCGGATATGCGGCGCGTCACTCGGTGCAGAGGAAAACATCACGAGAACATCGGGCTTTCGCTCGTTGACCTCGGCGAGAATCTCGTCACCTGCGATACCACCACCGCCGAATCGCACCGAGTATCCGTCAGCCTCGCACAAGTCGGCAACAATCTGCGCCGCGAGGTCATCAGCTTCACTCGGTCCACAGAAGAGGTGGACAGTCTTGTTCCGCGAATTCTTGTTCGTGTATCCGGCCTGCACCTGATCGACCATGCTGCGAAGGAGCCGCGTGGCATAGTGGTGGGCGAGATTCGTCAATTGGTCTTCCCGATAGAGGGCGTTGATCGACTCAAGTACGGGCCAGAATCCATCAGTCGCAACCTGTTCGGGTGTCCATCCGCTGGTGATGGCGTCAGCAACAACCGCACGAGCGGCTGGGCGATCGCCCGTGATCAAGAGCGGAAACAGTCGTTCAATGAAAGTGTCGTTGTTCACCGGCAACCCCTTGCGGTTTCCTGTGGCCCCACATCCACGGGGCCTTCACGGCCGGGCCGCCCGACGGGCGACTCCTCCGGCCACGCGAGATAATCGTGTACCGGAGCACTTGCGCTCGACAAATGTTTGAGTCCCCCATTTCCGCGCGGATATCGGACGGGCTAACAGCCTCCCCAGGCCGCAATCACCGCCAGAAGGTCCTCAACGCCGATGATGCCGTCCCCAGTGACATCGCAGGCCCCGCTCTCACCCCAGGCAGCGATGATCGCCAGCAGGTCCATGACATCCACCAGACCATCGCCGTTGCAGTCCGCAGGGCAGGGATCGCCGCCGCCACCACCCCATGCCAGGACGATTTCCAGGATCTCCGCACGCCTGCTTTCCGCCACTGCGACCAGCGGGAAGCCCAGGAAGATCGCACCACCCCCGTCGGGGTCGTCGCGAAGAATCGCAGCGTTGCCCTCGCTGCCGCTGAAGGTCAGCGATGCGCCGCCGCCAGGTGAAACAATGTCGCTCCAGTTGCTGAATGGGTAGGAGAGGCCGACCGAGCCGAATTCGCCAAACAGATCACCCTCACCGGTCACCGAATCGTGCCCCTCGTCGTTGTCGTAGGAGCCGATGCCGAGCCACTGCTCGCCAAAGTCGGTCAATCCGCGATCCCACAGGTAGTCCTGACTGGACAACAGCAGGTGGCCGCCCGCGGCAATGTAGGTCGCAAGCGCTGCTTCGCCAGCCGAACCCGGCCCTGCAGAACCACCGAACTCGTCACCGGTAAACCACACTACCAGCGGATATCCATTGAGCGTCGCTGCATCCGGCTCGTTGTCGGAGTTGTTGGTGTCCCAGATGTCGTACACGACGCCGATGTCGTCAAGCGGACCCTCGAACATTGATCGCACGTCGGGGCTGTTGTCGTCATCATCCACAAGGAGGATGCGAATCGCGTCCGTTGTGGTGAACGACCGCCACGCAGCCCACTCGCCATCACCGCACCAGTTGGAGGCGGAGACTCGCCAGTAATAGGTCGTCGCGGAATCAAGCAGTATCGGCAAGTCAAGCGAACTATCAACGATGCCGTTCTCCTCGTACACAATCTGGCTGGTATCTGCTGTGGCAGACACCTGCAAGTGATACGTCGCGTCACCTGACACCGCAGCCCACTCGAAGAGCGGGGCGAGATCCTCATCCATCGCACCGTCAAGTGGCCGAACAAGCGTCACAACCTCCGGAGCGTCTTCCGACACGCCGATGTTGGCCCCGGCGGTGTGCATCTGATCGATGGAAATTCCAATGACCTCGAAGTCATGGCTGCCACTGGGCGCTTGCACGCCGGTGGAGACCGTCAGCGTCACCTCCGCTGGCGGGACGACCGGGTTAGCGGAGAACATGCCGACAAGGCCGTCCGGCAAGTTGTCGAGCGAAAGCACCACCAACTCCTCGTACCCAAGAATCTGTCCAACACTCACCGTGTACTCCACTTCGCCAGGAGCGCAAAGGGACGCGGATGCCGGATCGACGGCCATTGAGAACCCTGGGTCCTCGGCACAGTTGTAACAGACAAGCGAGAAGTCCTGATCGATGCCGTCACCGCTGTTGGGAACGCCATCAGATGTCAGGTTCGCCGCCTGCACCACAATCGTCACTTGGCCGGGCGGTACCGGTCCGAGGAACACACCCTCGGTATTGTTGCGGTCGTCCGCACTCCCGCCCGTCGATGACCATCCATCGCTGCCAATGTTGTTTCCGCGCCAAGTCGACAAACCACCCTGCACAACAAGATCAAGATCGTTGTTCCAGGCGGGCGTACTTCCGCCGAGTCCGTGCCCCGGGGCGTCGGTCCAAGCGAGCATGATTCGAATCGGTTGCGACGGGTCATGCGGCGAGACTGTCAATGTCCACTGATCGCCGGTTGCATCGAGAATCGCCGGTGCATCGAAGTACCGCACGCTGCCCGGATCGTTGAGTAGTACGGCGGGAAGATCGAGCCTGCCCCACCCCTGCTTTGAATCAAATGGATGGCCCAGTGTATTTCCATCAGCGTCATCGTTTCCAGCGAGGTCACGAGCGGCGGCGGTGAGCGCCGCCTTCACCATCGCCGGGCTCGGATCGTCTCCGGTCTCGTTTCGATAGTGCTCTGCGAACAGCGCCACCGCGCCGGCGACCTGTGGACAAGCCATGCTCGTACCGCACATGAGCGAGTGGCCGCCCGGAACACTCGAATCAACGTTGCAGCCCGGCGCAACCATGTGCGGGATCTTTCGCCCGTCCAGACACGGTCCGTGGGCAGAATTGCTGGAGATGTCGTCGATATTTGTGTCTTGTGAACCACTCGAGCCGCGCATCTTTGTTGACCCGATGGTGAAAATGTTCTTGGCTTCATCCGGCGAACCTTGCGAACTCGTGCCGCCATTTCCGTTCATGATGGCCAACACGTACGACAGTGGTTGATCCCCTGAGACACCGCTGTCGGCATCCCGAACGCCGATGTCGACTTCCATTGTGTCGATGTCGTACCCCTGCGGCGATCCTGATGGTCCCCAGCTGTTGCTCGATGCAATTGCTCCGCTCTGTTGCGACTCCGTCATGAGTTGCAGCATTCCGCCGGGCTGCTGGTACACCGGTGAATACACTTGTTCGACAAGTGTCGCTCCTGGCGCAACGCCGAGCCCGCGAAGGAAACCCCATGAATCCGTCACACCGGAAGCGCCGGTCGCAGCAACGATGCCTGCGGTATGGGTTCCGTGACTGCTCGAAGCGCTGCCGCCGCAACTCTCCCCGGTGCAGGAGCCAAATTGACCGGCCAGGTCGGTGTGGTTCTGATCGGAACCGCCATCAACAATGGCAATCGCTACGCCGTTGCCATTGATTCCCATGTCCAGCAACCACTGTCGGTAGCCGGGGAAGGCGTTGTTGCCGTTGTCGACGTTGCCGGCATTGACCTGCGAACTCATTTCGCTTCGAAGACCGCCGTCGAGTGGCCGCGGCTGCAATGCGTACACACCAGGTACGCCCGAGAGTGACTGGTACGCGCTGCCGGGGGCGTTGAACGAGACAATCTCGAACCGCTCGTCAAGAATGCGGCGGTCCATGCGGGTTGCGCCTCGATCGGCGAGTAGGTCCAGAGCCCGCTCCGTATCCGCTCCGCGGTACAGCAGGAGGCGGGATTCGAGTGGCGCATTGCTCAGGTTTCGCCAGCGCGGCAGAACCCGGAAACCGTTGACGAAGTCCCCTGTCCATCGAACGCCGGGAAGGCGGCTCGAGGAACTCCGAGAATCTCGATCGCCCCAGACGATGTAGGTGTACGGGTGGATGTACTGGATGGGTTCGAGACCTTCATCCCGCAGGGATGACAGCCACGATTCCTGAATCGGCCCGGAAAATTGCACGAGCCGCAGGTCCGTGCCCGCATTGGAGATCTGATCCCATCCCGCATCCAGAGTCACCATGTGGCGCAGCGGGTCAAACCTCTGCTCGCCAAGTGACAGGGTGTAATCAACGGCCGCTCGCGGCATCGGGCCGGCCGAGGCTGCGACAGCCACGATTGACGCGAGAGCGACAACGAGGCCAATCCGAAGGTGGGCGGCAATTCTCAACATCAGGCATACATCCCCAGATGACGCTTGGGGGGCTCCGTACTACTTCTACCACCCCCTTCGCGGCAGGCAAGCCCTTGGTTCCCGAACGGCCCGTTCGGGGTGGGATCGCATCGGCGGGCCCGATAAGGTGTCCGGTACCGGTGCCGGACACCGGTGCCAGGAACCGGTGTCGGACACCCTAGAAGTCGCAGTTGCGGGGCGAGCGGGGAAATGGGATCACATCGCGGATATTGGCCATGCCAGTGGCGTATTGGATGGCCCGCTCGAACCCGAGGCCGAAGCCTGCGTGGGGCACAGTGCCATACCGCCGCAGGTCGCGATACCACCAGTACGGCTCGGGGTCGAGCCCGCACTCGGCCAGCCGAGCATCCAGCACATCAAGTCGCTCCTCCCGCTGGGAACCACCAATGATCTCGCCGATACCCGGTGCCAACACATCCATCGCCGCAACCGTCCGCTCATCATCGTTCAGGCGCATGTAGAACGCCTTGATCTCCTTCGGGTAGTTCATCAGGATGATGGGCCGCCCCACATGCTCCTCCGTCAGCCACCGCTCATGTTCCGACTGCAGGTCGCTGCCCCAACCCACCGGATACTCGAACGCAACGCCCGACTCCTGCGCCTTCGACAGCGCATCAATTGCATCCGTGTACTCCATCCGCTCGAAATTGGATTCCACAACACTCTCCAGCCTCTTGATGCAGTCCTTGTCGATCCGCTGCTCGAAGAACGACATGTCATCCGACCGCTCCCGCAGCAAGTCGCCAAAGATCGACTTCAGAAAGTCCTCCGCAAGATCCGCGTCGTCAGCGAGATCTGCGAAGGCAATCTCCGGCTCAATCATCCAGAACTCCGAGAGGTGACGCGATGTGTTGGAATTCTCCGCACGAAATGTCGGACCAAACGTGTACACACGGCTCAGCGCGCAGCAATACGACTCGACATTGATCTGTCCCGACACTGTCAGGAACGACTCCTTGCCGAAGAAGTCCTGATCGAAATCCACATCGCCATCATCCGTCCGCGGCGTATTCGCCAGATCAAGCGTCGACACCCGGAACATCTCCCCCGCACCTTCGCAGTCGCTCGCCGTCACGATCGGCGTGTGCACCCAGAGAAAACCGTTTGCATGAAAGTATCTGTGAATCGCCTGCGCAAGACAGTCACGAACGCGGGCCACCGCGCCAAAGGTGTTGGTCCGCGGCCGCAGATGAGCAACCGTTCGGAGAAACTCAAACGAGTGCCGCTTCGCAGCAACCGGATACGTATCGGGATCCTCGACACCACCGGCAATACGAATCGTCTTCGCCTGCATCTCGACCGACTGCCCCTTGCCCTGCGAAGCGACAAGTTCCCCCGTCACCTCGATCGAACACCCCACCGTTAACTGGAGCACATCCTGCTCGTAGTTGGGCAAGTCTGCCGGCGCAACGATCTGCAGCAGGTCGAAACAGGTACCGTCCGAGAGATGAATGAACGACAACCCCGCCTTCGAATCCCGCCGTGATCGCACCCACCCGCGAATCGTCAACGATGACCCGGCAGCAAGTCGCTGCTCTTCAGGTCCACTCAGGATGGCCGAAATCGGGGTGCAGCCGGGGTCGAACGCCATTGCAGAAACTCCTTCTTGGATCAGAGAAGCGGGAAAGTACCACGACGACGGGCTGCCGGGGCAAGAGGTCCCTGCCAAGACGGCAGACACCACCGGCCAGTTGAACCGCTGGCAGAGGCCAAACCGGCACGGTTCTTGCCCCTAGGAAGGGCTGGCAGACCCCTCATCAACATGGCCCCAACCACCGCACAATCCGCACCCCGTGATCAGGACGGACGACTCAACCTCCTGCTGACATGCAGCAGTTGGCGGAAGGACACTGCCATTCGACAACTGCCCAGGTTGCTCGATCCCATGGGAATCCGCAGTTTCATGGCCGACAGCGGCATTGAGGCCACAGATCTCATTCGCGGCAATTCCGTCCACATCGCCCTGGTGGATCTGTCGCTTCCGCTGCGAAGTGGCGGACGGAGAGGTGAACCAGGTGGCGAGAGGATCCTGCAATTGCTGCGGCGGCTCGAATCACCGCCGCCCACCATTGTGCTTCGAGCACCGCAGGCCACACGGCGGGAACACGCCCGTGGTTTGGCACGATCTCTGCATGAAGGTGCATTCACCGTCGTCGACCGGCCCCTGCGGCTGGAGACGCTCTTGGACGCGCTGCGACGAGTGGTTCGGCGACGGTATGCCGACCGCTGGCCGCGAGCAGTCCGTGCATTGTCACAAACCCGGCAAACCAGGTGGTCTGCCGGAGAACATCGAGGAACAGAGGAGACACAGGAATGAATGTCAAGCCACTAGGAGACAAGGTCCTCGTCCAGCGGGCGGAGGCCGAGTCGAAGACCGAGTCCGGCATCTATCTGCCGGAATCCGCCAAGGACAAGCCGAAGGAAGGCACGATCATTGCCGTGGGCAGCGGTCGGCTCAACCATGACACCGGCGACCGAACGCCGTTCACGGTGAGCAAGGGTGACCGGGTGATCTTCTCGTCCTACGGGGGAACTGAGATCAAGATCGACAACGAGGACTACCTCATCATGACCGAGGACGACATCCTCGGCATCATCGACTGAACGCCTCTTGGAAGGACGACGCGATGGAACGAGGACCACTGATTGAATTGCTGCGGAACATGGTCGGAACCGACAAGGAACTGACCGCCGTCATCTGGGGTGAAGACCATCCCATGGAAATCCGCAATGTGGAGGCGGTGGATGAATTGAAGAGTGCGCAAGGCATTCGCATCACCACGAAACAGAACTACATCTGGCTCGACTCCTCCCATGTGTCTGCCGCGTGGCAGGCCCGGAGTGATATCTGACATGACAATCGCCTCGGACCAACTTCGCTCGGCACTCGCCGACCTGAATGGACAGCGCCGCGTTCGACTGCACTTTGAAAACGGCCCGTCCTGTGATATCGAAAACGCCCTGCTCGTACCGGCAGAGGCGGACAACCTTTTGAAACTGACCGACGGGTCTCGCGAGTATCTGGTCGACACCGGCCGAATCGCGTGGATCGAGATCGGCGAACAACTCGCACAGAACTGAAGGAACGATCAATAATGACTGCAAAGAACATCGCATACGACATCGACGCCCGCGAGCAGATGCTCCGCGGCATTCAGAAGCTCGCCAAGGCCGTCAAGACGACGCTTGGCCCATCAGGCCGTGTTGTGGTCGTGGAGAAGTCCTTTGGGGCTCCCACAGTCACCAAGGACGGCGTCACTGTGGCGAAGGAAATTGAACTTGAGGACGCCCTTGAGAACATGGGCGCCCAGATGGTCAAGGAAGTCGCCTCCAAGTGCTCCAAGGACGCCGGCGATGGAACCACAACGGCGACGATCTACGCCGAGTCCATCTATACGGAAGGTCTCCGGAACATCACAGCCGGCGCGCAAGCCAACGAAGTCCGCCGCGGCGTCAACCTCGGCGTCGAGGCCATCGTGGCTGAATTGAACCGCATGTCCAACGATGTGAAGGATTCGAGCGAGATCGCCCAAGTCGGTACATGCGCGGCCAATCAGGACAGCGAAATCGGCGGAATCATCGCCGAGGCGATGGACAAGGTCGGCAAGGACGGCGTGATCACGGTCGAAGAAGGCAAGAGCCTCGACACCAATGTTGACCTGGTGGAAGGCATGCAGTTTGACAAGGGATACCTGAGTCCTCACTTCGTCACCGACACCGCCGAGATGGAGGCCGTCCTTGAAGATTGTTATGTGCTGGTTCACGAGAAGAAGATCAGCACTGCCAAGGACCTCTTGCCGATCCTCGGCAAGGTCGCCGAATCCGGCAAGAGTCTCCTCATCGTCGCCGAAGACATCGAGGGTGAAGCACTCGCGACACTCGTCGTGAACCGGCTTCGCGGCATCCTCAAGGTGTGCGCGGTCAAGGCACCGGGCTTCGGCGATCGCCGCAAGGCCATGCTGCAGGACATCGCCATCCTCACCGGCGGCCAGCCCGTCATGGAAGAACTCGGAATCAGCCTCGAGACCATCGAACTGTCGGACCTGGGTCGAGCGAAGAAGACCACCGTCGACAAGGACAACACGACGATCATCGAAGGTGCCGGCAAGACCAGCGACATCAAGGGTCGCATCGAGCAGATCAAGGCCCAGATCGATGCATCAAGTTCCGACTACGACGCGGAAAAACTGCAGGAGCGACTGGCGAAGCTCGCCGGTGGCGTCGCGCAGATCAATGTCGGCGCGGCAACCGAGGTCGAAATGAAGGAAAAGAAGGCCCGCGTCGAAGATGCGTTGCACGCCTGTCGCGCTGCCGTCGAAGAGGGAATCCTTCCCGGCGGCGGCGTTGCGGTCATCCGCGCACGCCGCGCACTTGAGAGTGCCAGAAAGAAGGCACGCGGCGACGAGAAGGTCGGTATCGACATCGTCTCTCGCGCTGTGGCCGGCCCCATTCGGCAGATCGCCGTCAACTGCGGTCTCGACGGATCGATCGTCGCTCAGAAGGTCGAGGAAAGCGACGACGATGCGTTTGGATTCAACGGTCTGACCCGCACCTACGGCAATCTCGTCGAGTCCGGCGTGATCGTGCCGACGAAGGTCGAGCGAATCGCACTGCAGAACGCGGCGAGCGTGGCTGGCATGTTGCTTACTACCGACTGTGCCATCTCCGATGTGCCGGAGGACAAGAAGGCCCCCGCCGGCGGCGGCATGGATGACATGGGCTTCTGATCCCGAAATCACAGTCTTCCGCCCGAAACAGCATCGCCGGTTCCTCCCCTCCGAGGAACCGGCGATGTCCATCCGGACTTTCCTGTCTTCCACCATCCCGATTCGGCCAGAGGATTGCCGAGGTTGAGAAGAACCTCCTAATTCGTTCGACCTTCCTCCACCGGCAAGTTCTCTATAGTGACGGCGATGGGCCGCCGGACCTCGCATCGCCGAAAACACCGCCGCAGAAGCCACCGGGACTCGCACGCTGAGGGAGGCGCCCCGAGGCCCATTCTCAGCCACCCCCTCGTCCCTGGTGAAGATGCGGATTGGATCGACACACCCACAGGTCTGTCGTCGCTCTGCGAACACCTGGAGAAGACAGGCATCTTCGCCTACGACACCGAGTTCATCGGCGAGGAGAGTTACTACGCCAAGACATGCGTCCTTCAGGTAGCCACCACGGATCGCGTTGCGCTGGTTGACCCGCTGGCGATGGAGGACATCTCGCCGTTGCTTTCACTGGTGGCGGACCCGAATGTCGTCACGATCGTCCACGCAGGCCAACAGGATCTCGAACCGGTAGTTCGGCACCTGCAAGTGGCCCCGCAGAACATCTTTGACACACAGATCGCTGCCGGGCTCGTCGGCTACCCATGGCCCATCTCGTTGACGAAACTGATCACCGCCGTCCTCGGCCACGACATTGGCGGGAAACTCACTTTTTCGGAGTGGGATGCCCGGCCGCTGACGCCGATGCAGATGCGGTACGCCGCAGACGATGTCAGATACCTCCCCGCCGTTCATGTCGCGTTGAATGAGAAACTTGAGGAACTTGAACGGGTGGACTGGGCCCAGTATGAGTTTGCATCACTCACGCGGGCCGAAGCATTTCGATTCGATGTGCAAACCGCCACCAAGCGAGTGTGCCGTAACAAATCGCCTCGAAAGAAGGAACTGCAACGCATTCAGGCGCTGGTGACTGTGCGTGATCGACTTGCGGAAGCAGCGAATGAGCCTCCGCGGACCATCATGCCAGACGACTGCATTCTCTCGCTGGCTCGCAACCCCCTCGAAACCGCCGAACAACTCGGCGAGTTGCGTGGGTTCCCGCGTGACATCGCCCGCGCCCACGGGGACGACATCATCGACGCCATTACCACCGCGGCGGACCTGACACCTGTCTCGATTCGCCGCACATCCTTGGAGGAGAGCGAAGCCAACTGGCGGCAGGAACTGGACGGCGCATGGGCGCTCTTTTCCGCATGGTGCGTCGGAAACGATCTCTCCCCAGGGCTCGTGACGAGCCGCCCGGTCTTTACCGACTGGTACCTTGCCTGCAGAAAGGGACAGGCTCCGAAGGACGGGCCAATGACGACCACTTGGAGGGCGGAGATATCTGCGGCGATCGCAGACCTGTTGGACCGTAACACGACGCTGGAGTTCTCCTTTTCGGACAAACTTCATGGCAGGCGAGAGGTCCCGTGAGTTCTCCCTTCGATCCACAACAGGCCATTGCGGATACCCGCCACGAGTTCGGCGAACACGGCGGGGTCAACATGTCCATCGAGGCCAGCACAACCTTCACGGTCATGACACCGGAACTCATGCCCGAGATCTTCGCCGGGCATCTCGGGCCGGATGACGGAGGGTGCTACCTCTATGGACGCCACTTCAACCCGACCGTATTCGTGCTTGGCAGAACGATGGCCGCAATGGAGGATGCCGAAGCCGGATACGGCACCGCGAGTGGTCTGTCCGCGATATCGTCGGTGATTCTGCAGCGATGCGCGGCAGGCGACCGCGTCGTCGCGTCGAATACCCTCTACGGCGGGACATGGGCGCTGCTTGGGGAGTATTTGCCCAGCCGAACGAACATCGAGACAAATTTCGTCGATGTCACCAATCTTGAAAGTGTGGAAGCAGCCGTCTCACAGGGCGCGAAGATACTGTTCGTCGAGACGATGTCGAACCCAACGCTGCGGGTTGCGAACATCCGAGGCCTTGCGGATATCGCTCATCGTCACGGAGCGATGCTGGTCGTCGATAACACCTTCACGCCGATGATCATCAGTCCAGCCCGGCTGGGCGCAGATGTCGTGGTGCATAGCGCTACGAAATTCATCAGCGGCGGATCTGACATCATTGCAGGCATCGTGTGCGGTTCGCAGGAGTTCATCAACGAGCTGATGGATCTGCATCAGGGATCCCTCATGCTGCTCGGTCCCACAATGGATCCGATGGTTGCATTTCGGCTGTCGCTGCGTCTGCCGCATCTGGCGATCCGCATGATCGAACATGGCCGCCGCGCAAAGGTATTTGCGGAACGGCTTGAAGCCAAGGGACTGGTTGTCTGTTACCCGGGCCTCCCTTCTCACCCGGACCACGCATTGCTGCTGGAGGTGTCCAACGATGGGTATGGCTTCGGCGGCCTGTTCACTGTAGATTTTGGGACGCAGGATCGAGCCAATCGCGTCATGTACGAATTGCAGAACGACCATCGATTCGGCTTCCTCGCCGTCAGTCTCGGGTACTTCGACACACTCATGTCCTGTTCGGGAAGTTCGACATCCAGCGAGATGACCGACGAGGCGCTGGAAGCGGCCGCGATTTCACCCGGGCTCGTGAGATTCTCCATCGGCATCACCGGCGATCTTGAGGAGCGATGGTCGCAACTTGAGGAGACCATAGACTCGCTGGAGGGCAATTGACATGGCACGCGAACGCATCATCTCGCCCGAGCAACAGCCGACCGACGAGGCGACACCTACGCTCTCGCTGCGACCGCAGCGCCTCGAGGAGTATGTCGGTCAGCCTGATCTGCGGGAACGACTGGACATTGCGCTTGAAGCAGCCAAGGGACGTGGCCAGCCCATGGAACATGTCCTTCTGTACGGACCACCGGGCTTGGGGAAGACCACGCTCGCCCATGTCATCGCCAATGAACTGGGAACACGAGCCTGGGTCACCTCCGGCCCGGCCCTGACCCGCGGAAGCGATCTGGTCGGCACACTGACGCGAATGGAAGTGGGCGATGTTCTGTTCATCGACGAGATTCACCGTCTTCCACCTTCCGTGGAGGAGTACATCTACCCCGCGATGGAGGACTTCAAGATTGACTTCACGCTCGACTCGGGAACGCACGCGCGGGTCGTGACCTATGCCCTCAAGCCGTTCACGCTCATCGGTGCAACCACCCGGGCAGGACTGCTGACCGCAGCTCTGCGCAGTCGGTTCGGGATCGTGCACAACATTCGGTTCTACGATCAAGACGAGTTGGCGACGATTCTTCGGGCGGCGGCCGAGCGGCTCGGTATGTCTGTTGGTGACGGTCCGCTCACCACCATCGCTTCCCGCAGCCGCGGCACGCCTCGCGTGGCACTGCGGCTCCTTCGGAGAGTGCGGGATTTTGCCGATGTTCGGCGGGACGGGGTCGTGGACGAAACCACCGTTGCCGAGGCACTCACGTTGGAAGGGATCGACGAAGCGGGACTGGATGCGCTCGATCGCAGCTATCTCGCCACACTGATCGGCACCTACGATGGTGGTCCTGTCGGTGTGGAGGCTATTGCCGCAACGCTCGGAGAGGATCAGGGGACGCTTCAGGATGTCGTGGAGCCCTACCTCCTCCAAGCTGGATATGTGGCCAGAACCCGCCAGGGACGACAGGTGACGGCGGAGGGCCGCCTGAGGGCCGGTGAGCGGGGAATCGAGCGCAAACCGGGGTCCCAAATGGACTTCGAGTCACTTTCATAGCCTGAGAGCAGGTGAGCAAATTCGAAAAAATGGGGTTCTTGACCCTTTCGCCTTTGATTTTTTCGCCTATTTCGCCAATCATGTACATGGTTGACCGAACTCGCGCAGTTCGGGATCGGTAAGCAAGCGTCAGCCGCATGTCTTCCCGCTTGCGCCCGCAATGCGGTTTCTCGTTGAAACCGGTCACGTTGATTCGCGGTTTTTC
>PVBE011542059.1_pt1 | contig 21570 bp, 21 predicted proteins | sample 1631181 | NCBI WGS metagenome assembly PVBE01 (sample SAMN08397723, study PRJNA350692) | Marine metagenome, whole genome shotgun sequencing project. | isolation source: water | place: Pacific Ocean | collected 2012-04 | reverse complement strand
CCGCTCGCACGCCTGGACGGTGCGGATCACCTCGATGAACTCGTTGCCGCCCGCGTCCCAGGTCACCAGCGCCCCCTGGGCTCCGAGCATTCCGGCCAGCTTTGCGGTCTGGTTGGCGGTAAGCTGCTTCTCGTGCTGAGTCGTCCACTCGGTCCTGGTGGCGATCACGCCCAGGAAATTGAAGTCCACTCCGTGACGGCGGTACATCTCCAGCAGGACCGGGTTGTTGGCCACGGTCCATGAAGTCGCGAAGGCGGTCCTATAAGGTCCGGTGAGGGCGCCGTCGAGTATCTCGTTGGGGTGGAACAGCCACGGCGGGGTGAGCTGGGTCAGACCGTAGGTCATCGTGCAGAAGGTGGTCGGCGAGCCCGACATGGCCTGTGGCGAATGGAGACACTGGACGTAGACGACGCCGGGCAGGGACGGGTCCGTGACGGGCGTTTCAAAGGCCTCACGCTCCGGCGGTTCGAGTTCCGCCACGGTGGCGGCCAGCCGGTCCGATACGGCCAGGGTGGCGTTGTGGATGGCGTCGTTCCGTGCGTCGATGCCCAGCGCGGGATCCGGCTCAACGACAACGCATAGGTTCAGCATGGAGCCGTACGGGGTCAGGTCGGCCCAGGGTCCGGCCATGTCCACGAAGACCAGCAGGTAATCGCCTCCGGCCTCGTGATACTGGACCTCGGAGACCTCGACGACCCCGATCCCAGACAACCTGTGGGTCCGCCCCCGGCCCACCGTCGTGATCGGCCGGCCGCAGATACCGGGGTAGGTTACTCCGGGACCCTCCACCTTGACTCGGGGCTCCACCACGTCGCGTACCGGCCAGATGCGGACCGACTCGCCCGGCCGCGCCAACTCCAGGTCCGCCGTCTCGATTCGCCGGTCGCCACGGATGGTTTCCAGTAGCTCATCCCGGTTGACCTCCAGAACGCCGTCGGCCCACCGGGTATGTCTGCCGAATAAGACGTCGTTGACAGGAAAAGTTCCCAGCTCAAGTCGCATGGACGGCCTCCCCGGCGGGCGCCGGCCGGCCCGGCTCGAACAGTGTCGGGCCGGTAACGTGGGTCTGGAGGGCTCTCAGCGCCGTACGCACGATCTCCAACCCGTAGGCGAAGTCCTTCTCGGGGCCCAACTCCGGGTCCCCGCAGACGTGCTCTATTCGCGCTCCTCGGACCACCCGGTTGGCGCCGGTGGTGAGTGCCAGGTCGTAGATGGCCGATATCATGGCCACCGGCATACCCAGCTTCTCGATCTCCTTGGCTATCGTTGCGCCGCAACGATTACAGGTGCCTCAAGTGGCCACCAGTATGCAGCCGTCCACCTTATCACCGGCCAGATCTCGGGCGATCTCGGTCCCCAACCGCCTGGCCTTGTCCACCGGCGTGCTCACACCTGGCAGCGTAATGATCTGGGGGTGCACCGTGCCGACCACACCGTCCGCCTCGAGGGTACGCAAGAAGCTCAGGGGCACCACGTAGTTGGGGTTGTCGCTGGAGATCTGGTTGTAGTACCCGCCGTGGAAGGCCTCCCAGTCCTCGCCGGTCAGCGCCTGGATGCCCTCGACCGAGTAGGTGAAATAGCGGTCGGGATTGCCCGAGGTCTGCCGGTCCGGGTTCCCTTTGGGTATCAGGCCGCCAGTCGAGATGAGCGCCACCGTGGCCCGGCCCATCTCGGCGATAGGAGCGGCCGGCTCCACCTGTTCCGGCTGCTGGAAGGGCACCTCGGACTCGAACGGAAGGCCCTTGAGTTTGGCCGTCAGCATATCCACCGCCCGTTTGAAGCCGGCCTCCGTCCGGGTGACCGGGCGCCTGAGTCCCTGGGGGATGTACCCTTCCTCGGCCGGCAACCCCAACTCCAGTCCATCGGCGAGTTTCATGGCGATGACCGCCATGCTGGACAGGGCCTGCTTCATCTCGGCGGGACTGGAACCCGTGGGCGCTATTATCACGTCTCGCCGGTGGCTCAGGACACCGGGGTTCTCGGGATGCATGGCCGTCACTGCCGGTATGCCCATCTCCCGGGCAGCCTTGCATACAGCGCCGCATGCCAGGCCGTAGCGCCCGGCGTCGAAGGCCGGCCCCGCCACCACCACGTCGGGTCTGGCATCGGAAAGCGCCTTTTTGACGGTCGACAGGGCACTCTCCATCCGCTCGTTGATGTAGTTGTCGCCGCAGACGATGGTTGCTACCACCGTTCCTCGCTCTCCCATCAACTGCTGGAGGGCTCGGGCCGGGCCCACCGGACCTTCACGGGCCTCCACGGGCAGGTTGGCCTGCTCCTCGCCGCCGACGCCGCCGAAGAACTGGTTCAGGTAGTGGACAACTCTCGCCGGACCGGCCATCTCGCGCATCCTTTCGAAGTAAAAGCCCAGGGCTCTGCTTCCGCCCACAATGTAGTGGGGTAGCTTGTCGAAGTCAACACGCCCGCAGCTCCCGAATCTTTTTATGACGGCTCCGCACCGGAGCCGATGTTGACACCGTTATTAGATGCCTATAGGCTACCTTAAGGGACGGTCGATTTAGGACTCCTACCTATGAAACCTGTAAACCGTCCACGGTAATAATCGGCCAACCGGAGAACCGGCTCTCAATTTGACTCTGACAGGGCCCGGGGTACCGACCCCCATGTCCATTAAGCTGGACCCAGGTTCGAGCATGGTGGACATGTTTTCAGCCGTGAGGAATGACCCCTACCCGGTGCTGCTGGACAGCGCCCTCACCTCCCCAAACCTTGGCCGGTTCTCATATTTGACCTCCGACCCCTTCCTGGTCCTACGCTCCAAAGGCAGGCGGGTGGAGATCGAGTCTGCGGGGTCTCTGCGACGGCTGGACGCCAACCCTTTCACGGTGCTGAAAGACCTGTTGGGGCGGTTCAGTCTGCAACCAGTTCCGGGCCTTCCGCCGTTTCAAGGCGGTGTCATGGGGTACTTCTCTTACGAGCTGGCCCATCACCTGGAAATCCTGCCTTACCAGGCCATCGACGATCTGAGACTTCCGGAGATGACCATCGGGTTCTATGACTGGGCCATCTCGCGAGACCACGTCACCGGCGACACCTGGGCGATGGCTACGGGACTACCTGAGGGGAGCGGCACCGCCGCCTCGCGCCGCCTGGACTGGGTCCGAGAGCGTGTGCACCAGGCCCCTCCCTACGCCTCCTCGACCGGCCCGGAGTCATGGGCCAACGGCCTTGAGTCCAACTTCTCCCGCGACGCCTATCTCAGGGTCGTCGAGACTGTCAAGAAGTACATCGCGGAAGGAGACATCTACCAGGCCAACATCTCCCAACGGTTTGCCGCGCCCATCTCCTGCGAGCCTTGGGACCTCTACCTGCGACTGCGCGAGGTCAGCCCGGCGCCTTTCGCCGCCTACCTTGGTTACCCCGAGGTTACGGTCTTGAGCGCCTCTCCGGAGGAGTTTCTTAGGCTGTCGAAGGGCACCGTACAGACCCGTCCAATGAAGGGCACGTGCCCCCGGGGCAGTGACCCTGTCGAGGACCGGCGAATGGCCGCCGAACTCCTGGCCAGTGAGAAGGAGCGGGCCGAGAACATTATGATCGTGGACCTGATGCGTAACGATTTAGGAAAGGTTTGCATCCCTGGGTCAATCGAAGTCCCCGAACTCTTCGCCGTCGAAAAATACCCGACTGTTTACCAGATGGTGTCGACAGTCAAAGGAAAGCCTCTGACGGGTGTTGACGCCGTGGATATCCTGGCCGCCTGCTTCCCAGGCGGATCTGTTACAGGCGCGCCCAAAATCCGGGCGATAGAGATCATCGACGAATTGGAGCCGACGCAGAGGAGTGTCTATTGCGGGGCCATTGGCTACATCGGTTTCGACGGCTCCATGCTGACCTCTATCCCTATCCGCACCCTCCTGGTCAAAGGCGAGACCGCATACTTCCAGGTGGGTGGAGGGATTGTCGCAGACTCAACACCCGAGGCCGAATACGAGGAAACCCTGGACAAGGCACGGGGATCTCTTGCTGCCCTGGGAGTCAGACTAACAGGCTGCTGAATAATGGGATGTGCAGAGGGGCGAAGCCCCTTTACCGGGAGTCTGAGGGTGTCCCTCAGCAATAAATTCTTCCCCCTTCCTGGCCAGGAAAGGGGACAGGGGGATGGTCGTCCGCCTAAGGTGGATCAGCATCCTGCTATAGCGCGGCGCGATGAGCGCAAAGGAGGCATCGAGCCATGGCAGAATTGAGCCATCGTGAACGGGTGATCCGAGCACTGAACCACGAGGAGCCGGACCGCGTTCCCCGAGACCTGGGGGGGACCAGCGTGACGACGATCAACGAGACGGCCTACCGCAAACTGCTGGGCCACCTGGGCCTCGAACCCGAACCAGATGTCAAGGTAGACCGGCGTGCCCAGACGGTGTCGCCCTCCGAGGCGCTGTTGCGACGCCTCGACGTGGACTGCCGCAGCCTGTCGGCGGGCAAGTCTCCTTCGGTATCATTGAGCGACATCTCGTTCAAGGATGAATGGGACGTTACCTGGACCAGACCCTCGGGAGGGCACTACATCAACGCCGGGGGGCCTTTTCAGAGGGACGGCTTGACCGTGTCCGACATCGAGCGGCATCCCTGGCCGGACCCCAGGAATCCCGTGAGGATCGAGGGCCTCAAGGATGCCGCGATCCGGCTCCACGAGGGTGACTACGCCGTCGTCCTTTCCGTTGGCAACGGCGTGGTCTCCATGTGCCAGCGTATGCGCGGCTTCGCCGAGTGGATGGAAGACCTGGTGCTCGACCCGGCCATGGCCGAGGCGCTGATGGAGCATTGCACCGGCGTCAGTGTGGGAATTGCCGAGTTCATCCTCGAAGAGGTGGGCGATTACATCGACGTGGCCCTGTTCCAGGACGACCTGGGATTCCAGGACCGGTCCTACATGAGGCCCGAGCTATACCGCGAGAAGGTAAAGCCCTACCACCGGCGCCTGGTGGAGGCCACCAAGCGCAAGACCGGGGCCAAGGTCCTGATGCACAGCGACGGCTCGGTCTACTCTTTGATCCCCGACCTGATAGACATAGGTGTTGACGCCCTCAACCCCGTGCAGGTCTCGGCCAAGGAAATGGACGCAGGCCGTCTTAAAGCCGAATTCGGCAAAGACCTGAGCTTCTGGGGCGGTATAGACACGCACCAGGTCCTGCCCTGGGGGACTCCGGACGACGTGCGCAGCGACGTCAAGGCGAGGATAGATGATCTGGCCTCAAATGGAGGCTATGTGGTGGCCTCTGTGCACAACATCCAGGCCGAAGTGCCGCCCGAGAACATCGTCGCCATGTTCGACGCCGCCCTGGAGTATGGGCAGCGGGCGGGCTAGGCCCGCAAATACAGGGGCCGCCTCAAAGGCGGCCCCTGTCGGCTTACCGGTGTCCTGTGGCAACCGCTAGTTGAGAGACCTTTCAATCGCGTCGATCTTGTCCGGCGTCAGCGGGAGTTCCGCGTTCTCGAATACCGAGGTCAGTACCATGAGGTACTCGTTGGGGACCTGGTTCTCGGTGGACATGGCGATGGCCAGCCTCTCTCCGGTCCCCACATCTCTCAGCAGGTCCAGGGCGTGCTTTATGGTGGCTTTGGGGCCTTCCTCGAACACGGAAGCGGGGTAGCCGAGCCAGAGGGTCTTGTCCTTCCAGGCGTCCAGCGCCTCACCGATGGGCAGGTCGCCCATGGGAGGCGGGTGCACCGCCTCGACGATGTCGATAGGGGTCCGTGCGATCAGGTCTTTGAGCGACCGCAGCCTCCCGTCCATGTGGACCGCCATCAGCTTCCCGTTCTCGTGCATGACCTTGGCCTGTTTCTCGTACTCGGGCATGAAGAATTTCTCGAACTGTTTCGGGCTGACCAGGAAACCGTCCACGTTATCGCCGCAGAGGGCGACTTTCGCCGGCGACTTGGCCGTGATCTCATACATGGGCTCGCGGCATTTACTTATCGTCTCGTAGAGGTCCTCCACGATCTCCGGGAAGTCGACCTGATGGTAGAAGTACCGCCCCTCCTCGCTGCCGACCCAGTCGATCATCAGCATTTGCATGGGCGAGTGGGGTAGGGAGTCCATGACCACACCGTCGTCCCCCAACCAGTCCATGGCCTGCTCGATGGGGAAGTAGTCGGCCTCGTACTCGGTATTCTCCACGATGTACTTCATGACCTTGTAGTCTTCGGGGCCCTTGAGGAGCCGGTTGGGCTCCCATGGGCTCACGGCTTTCCAGCTCCTTGTGAGCTTGTGCTGTCCTGTGCCGGGGTCCTGCTTTATGTCTGAGAATATGGTCCCCACGGGCGTGGTGTAGGTCCGGCGTGTCACCAGCTCCCCTGGCCTGGGTTGGACCTGTTTCGTGGTCACCTCCACACCGTGCATCTTGGAGACATAGCTGGGCCTGGTCCAGTTGAGGCCCATGCCCCGGTTCCTGCTCTCCCGCTCCGCCCATCCGTCCTGTATGTGCCTCCAGTAATGGAAGAAAGGCAGCTTGTCAGCCCGTTCTTTACGAGCTGATGCCAGGGTCCGCTCCCGTCGCGTCATCTCAGTCATACCGGTCGCCTCCTCTTCCAGTTCCAGCAGGTTTTTTGGTCTTAGGCACCATGATAACAGCCCGATAGCCCCAATACCACGCCCCGATGGTTCGCCGAGATCTGTCGCCTGGGGCGGGGCTCGAAGGCCCTGGGCAACTTAATATCCCGTGAACGGCTCGGACTTTTCCATCTCTTTAAACGGGGTGATTGACCCCGACTTCGGCGTAGCCGACAATCGAGTCGAGATCTGATCCACGCGTACCCATGTGCGACGCAATGCCCCTTGATCGGAAAAACCCAGGGAGAGATGTGTGATGGCCAAGAGAGTCTACGTTCTGGGACTGGACGGCATGATGCTCAACATGTTCGACGGGTTCATGCCGGGTAGGCAGACCTGATACCCGGCAGGTTCCCTGGGTTTTGAAATCATCGAATTCTTCGATCCGACCCCTTTCTTACGGAGTCCGCCGGATGGTAATATTCGAGGGATGTGATCGCCGTGGTCACTCCATACTTGTAAGTAAAAAAATCACCTAGAGGAGGATTACCGTGGATAACGATATTCTGGACCAAGTGAAAAGGGATAAAGTAAAGCTGGTTCAACTCCAGTTCACCGACCTGTCGGGGATTGTGAAGAGCCTGACTATTCCAGTCGAAGTTCTCCCCGATTCCCTGGAGTACGGTACCTGGTTCGACGGCTCATCCATCGAGGGTTTCACGAGGATTCAGGAGAGCGACATGTTCCTGAAACCCGATGTGGGGACCTATAACGTCATCCCATGGTCGGGGGATGGGGACATCAAGTCCGCCCGGTTTATCTGCGACGTGTACAAGCCCGACGGCACCCCCTTCGAGGGAGACCCCAGGTACATCTTGAAAACGGCCATGGCCGAGGCCGAGGAGCTGGGGTACGAGTACAACACCGGCCCCGAGTTGGAGTTCTTCCTGTTTAGGAGGGAGAACGGTGCAATCAAACCGTTACCCCACGACAGCGGCGGTTACTTTGATTTGACCACCGACCAGGCATATCGAATCCGTGGGGAGATGACGAGCGCGCTGGCAAAGTTCGGCATCAAGGTCGAGGCGGCCCACCACGAGGTGGCCCTGGGACAGCATGAGATCGATTTCCGGTACAGTGACGCGCTGACGACAGCCGACAACGCCACGACACTGAAGTTCGTGCTGAAGGCCATCGCCCAGCAGAACGGACTGCACGCCACCTTCATGCCCAAGCCCATCGCCGGGGTCAACGGCTCGGGCATGCACGTCCACCAGAGTTTCTTCGACATCAAAACGGGGACTAACGCCTTCTACGACGAGGACGACAAGTACGGGTTGTCGAAGCTGGCCTACAACTATTTAGCGGGGCTTTTGAAGCACGTCAGGGGGATGTCGGCGATACTCTCTCCCACCGTCAACTCCTACAAGAGGCTGGTGCCCGGCTACGAGGCCCCGGTCTACATCAGCTGGGCCCGAATAAACAGGTCCGCGCTCATTCGGATTCCCATGTTCTCCAAGGGGAAGAACCAATCGACGAGGGTCGAGCTGCGGTGCCCCGACCCCACCAGCAATGTCTATCTGGCCTTCGCGGTCATGCTCAAGGCCGGACTCGACGGGATCAAGAACAACCTCCAGGCGCCGCCACCTGTCGAGGAGGATGTTTACCATTTCGATAACGCCAGGCTGGCGGAGCTGGAAATAAACACGCTTCCCAGCACTCTCAAGGAGGCGGTGGACGAGCTTAGGGCCGACTCGGTGGTCCGTGAGGCGCTGGGAGAACATACCTTCGAAAGGTACGTCGAGGCCAAGATCGCCGAGTGGGACGAGTTCAGACTGCAGGTCACACCCTGGGAGCTGGAGAAGTACCTGGAGATTTTCTAGGAAACACGATGAATCTGCAGGAATGTTGGTGATGGTATTCGAGGCGCACAATAGGACCGACGGCCGCCATGCAAAAAGCGTCTGTACCCACGCAATGAGAGGTGTCCCATGCAGATGAAGGGTCTCGTTGCCATCGTAACCGGAGCAAGCCGAGGGCTGGGCTACGCAATCGCCAGGGAGTACGGTAAAGAGGGAGCCAGGGTCGTCGTCACCGCCCGCCCCCAGTCCCCTTCAGGACTGTCCGGAACCGCCGATCAGACGGCCCGAGAAATCCAGGAGGCCGGAGGCGATGCTCTCGCTGTGCCCTGCGATGTGGCCGACGAATACCAGGTCCAGGCCATGGTAAAACAGGTTATGGACCGCTACGGCCAGATCGACGTGCTGGTCAACAACGCCGGCCTCATGATCCCCAGCGAGCCCTTCCTGGACATCGGACCTGAACGCTGGGACGAGCTCATGGCGGTAAACGTGCGTGGCCCGTATCTGACCTGCCGCCACGTGCTGCCGGTGATGATTGACCGGCGACGGGGCAGCATCATAAACGTTGGCTCCAGAGCGGCTTCGGTCCCGCGGGCCGGTGGCACCGTCTACTGTAGCGGCAAGGCCGCGCTCCATATGTTCACACTCTGTCTGGCCGACGAGGCCGAGGAGTTCAATATTGCGGTGAATGTGCTGGACCCCGGGGCCATGAAGAGCGAGGGCTCGGCGGCCATCCCCTGGACCCGCCACGACTGGGACCAGCGGGTGATGCCGGCCGACGTGGCCCCCAGCGCAGTCTTCCTGGCGCTCCAGGATGCCAAGAGCTTCACCCGTCGGGTGGCTCTAAACGCCGAGTTCGGAAAGACCTGGCCTTAGAATTATGTCCGCTCTTTTGGCGCTGGTGCCGGTCTGTTCACCCATGGGCGAGACACAGATCGACGCCTACGTCGACGGACTGCGCACCGTCCTGGCCCGGAACCGATAGAGAACCGGTGTCGGCCGAAAACCGGCGCGTCCTCCCCCCCGCCCCGGAAGGAGTTGCAGAATTGAAGATCAAAGAGATTCGAGCGGTCTCTCTCGACGTCCCGCACACCCCACCGAAGACCAAGCCCAGGGAACCCAACTGGAACACCTGGGCCAAGAGGGGCCTGCCCATCAACAAGTACCCTGAGTTCTCCAGGATGCACGGCAAGATGCCCGGCGCCGACACGAGTCCTGGGCCCTGGGTCAAGATAACGGCGGAGGACGGCACATTCGGTCTGGGCCAGAGCAGCTTCGGCGAGCCGGTGGCGGCGCTTATCGACTACCACTTCGCGCCGTTGCTAGAGGGCCGTGACTGTCTCGCGTCAGAGTTCCTCAACGACCTGATGTGGCGCTCCACACAGCGCTTCGGGGCCGGTGGGCTGGCCAGCGTAGCCCAGTCCGGCATCGACCTGGCGCTCTGGGACCTGAAGGGCAAGCTCCTGGGCCAGCCGGTCTACAGGCTCCTGGGTGGCCCCTCTCGCGACAGGGTCAAACTCTACTGCACCAGCGACGACCTGGAATGGTCAAAGGAGCTTGGCTTCACCGCATTCAAGGTCAGCAACCCGGCCCACTACGAGGACGGTATCGACGGTCTGAATATCGTGGAAGAGAAGATTGCCAGGGCCCGCGAAGCGGTGGGGCCGAACGCCGAACTGATGTTCAATCCTGTCATGTCCTTCAACGTGGAATTCACCCTGCGGCTGGCCGAGCGTCTCAGGCCCTACGGCCTCAGGTGGCTGGAGGAGCCCTTGATACCGTCGGACCTCGAGGGCCACATCGAGCTTAAACGGGCCATAACCTGGATTCCCCTTGCCACCGGGGAGGACCACCACCTCCGGCATCCGTTCCGCCAGCTGGTCGAGAACCGGGCCGTGGACGTTGTGCAGCCCGACCTCATTTGGTGCGGCGGACTGTCCGAGGCCGTGAAGATATACAACATCGCCGAGGCGGCGGGTATCATTACCATCCCCCACGTCGGCGCGGGCTCGGCCTTCGGTCAGCACTTCGCGATGGCCATGCCAGAGTCGCCCATGGCCGAGTACTGGATGGGTTCGGACCCGGGCGTGCCACTGGAGGAGGTGCGGCCGATACCCGGCCTTGCCATGCCCAAGGATGGCTATGTGGTGCCGTCGGACGCGCCCGGCTTCGGGATGGAGGTGGATGAGGCGTGGGTCACTCCGTGGGACCATGGGGCGGCGGCCAGGGCCCTTGGTCGTAGCGGAGGACGGAGATGAAGATCGCAGACGTCAAGACTGCTCTCTATCGCATACCCCTGCCCACGGTCCTGTCCGATTCGACCCACGGCGACATGTCCCACTTCGAGCTCGTCACCGCCCGGGTGCGCGACAGCGACGGCCGGGAGGGACTCGGCTACACTTACACCACGGGCACCGGAGGCTCCGGTATCCACGCCCTGGTCGGCGACCTGGCACCCGTGCTGATCGGCTCAGACCCGCTGAGGACCGAGGAGCTATGGGAGCGAATGTGGTGGCGAATTCACTTCGCCGGGCGAGGCGGGGCCGTGGTCTTCGCCATGGCGGCCCTGGACATCGCCCTCTGGGACCTGAAGGCACGCCATTTCGGCGAACCCCTGTGGCGGCTGCTGGGCGGCCACACCCGGGAGGTGGACGCCTACGCCGGTGGCATCGATCTCCAGTACACTCTGGACGAACTCCGTGACCAGACCCGCTCTTTCCTCGACCGCGGGTTTCGCGCCATAAAGATGAAGGTGGGCCGCGACCGCCTGTCCGAGGACGTCGAACGCGTGGCCGCAATAAGAGAGATGCTGGGAGACGACTTTCCTCTTCTGGTGGACGCAAACATGCGTTGGCGCGTCGATGAGGCTATCCGGGCCAGCCGAGCCCTGGCCCCCTTCGGGCTCTTCTGGCTGGAAGAACCCATAACTCCCGACGACGTCGAAGGCCACGTCCGGGTGTCGCGAGAGGGCCTGTTGCCCATCGCCGCCGGCGAGAACCTCCACACCGTCTACGAGTTCCAGGCCCTGATCTCCGCCGGGGGAGTGTCGTTCCCCGAGCCCGACGTTGCAACTGTCGGGGGCGTCACGCCCTGGATGAAAGTAGCCGCCCTGGCCCAGGCCCACAACCTGCCGGTCACATCCCACGGCGTCCACGACATCCACGTGCACCTGCTGGCGGCGGTGCCCAACGCGTCCCTCTTGGAGGTCCACGGCTTCGGCCTGGAACGGTTCATGGCCCATCCTCTGGAGCTCCGCGATGGCAAGGTGGTGGCCCCGGACCGTCCCGGGCATGGAGTGGAGCTGGACTGGGAGGCCCTGGAGCGGCACAGGGTGTAGGCGGGCGTCGCAGACTGAACGTCGAGTGGTTAGGCACATAGATCTTTCATCAATGGGGATTTAGTATTTAGTAATGGATAAACTACCTTCCGGGGTGATTGAGAAGCTTGGATACTACATATACCTCTACGTTAACCCATTTGATGAGACGATCTTCTATGTAGGCAAGGGGAAGGGTAATAGAGTTCTCTCGCATCTTGATAACAAATCTGAATCAAGGAAAACTGAAATCATTCAAAGTATTCGCTCTCTGGGTGAAGAACCGAGGATCGAATTATTAGTTCATGGGCTTGAGAGCGAAGCTGAAGCTCTACGTATCGAGTCTATAGCAATCGGTTTGATTGGGCTGAGGTCACTCACGAACGAGGTCCGTGGCTATGGGACTGATGTCGTTGGCCGGATCCCTCTATCCAAGCTCGTCGCTCTTTACACAAGTAAACCAGTCGAAATAGCAGAGCCGTCTATTCTTATCAGAATCAGTAAGGAGTATCGTTACGACATGACCGATGATGAACTATACGAGGCTACAAGAGGAATCTGGAAAGCTGGTGTTCGGAGAGAGAAGGGCAAGTATACATTTGCCGTGTTTCGTGGCAGCGTCCGAGAAGTGTATGCAATCGACAGATGGGTGCCAGCGGGATCAACGCTGTACCGAACTAGGATGCAGAATAACGTAAGAGTTCCAGGGCGCTGGGAGTTTGTTGGTCGGAAAGCAGAAGAAGCAATACGTGCGAAGTATCTGGATAGATCTGTGAACAAGTACTTCGCCCAGGGTGCCCAGAACCCAATCACCTATGTGAATTGTTGAAATCGAATTGCGCTGTTCTGCGCCTACCAACCCCTGGGCGGACGCGGGCACCGGCCTGTGGTCAGCATTGTAGTCGCATCCCTGCGAGCAACATAGCCTGAGCAACCTTATCACACTGCGTCTCGGTCTTTCATGTAAGGCATCCAAGATCACCACCAAAACCCCCAACCCCTCACCCCTTAGCCCCACGGCACCTCCAGCAGCTCCTCGCCCCAGATGGTCGGGCCCGTAAACACGCTCTTGACCTCGCCGATGGCCTGTACCTTCGACTCCGGCTCCTCTAGCGACAGGCTCTGGTGGCACAGCACCAGCTTTTTGACGCCTGCCTCGGCGGCGGTCTCCCCCGCGCCAAATGTGGCGGTCTCCGTATCTGCCGAAGCGGTGCCCTGGATGTCGTCGTGCAGCCTGATGCACTCCATCACCAGCATGTCGGCGCCGGCGGCGAGATCGGTCAGGGCCTTGCAGGGGCGGGTGTCACCCGAGAAGACGATGGAGCCCTCGTCGCTGTCGATGCGGTAGGCCAGGGAGTCCAGGTAAGGCTGCACGTGCTCGACCCTGGCCGCGGTGATCTCCCAGTGCCTGCCGGTGGCCACGGTGCCCGGGCCCACGTCGTTGGAGTGGATCACGGGAGGCTTTCTGGGGAGGGTCCCGCCCCGACTCTGGTGCGCCCAAAGGCTCAGCGGATGGTTGGTCCTGGCTATGATGTCGTGCCAGTAGGCCCCGGTGTCCTCGCCCAGCAGCCGCTCCGTGAGCTGCTCGGTCAGCGTCGGCCCGTAGACCCGCAGCTCGTTCTCCTTCCCGATGGACATATCGAACCGCGTCAGCAGGAAGGTCGGGTAGTCGGCGTCGTGGTCCGAATGGTGATGGGTGAAGAAGAGGTAGTCAACCTGGGTGGCCTTGAAGCCGGCTTTGTAGAGCTTGTATGTCGTGGCCGGTCCGCAATCGAACATCAGCCAATCTCCGCCTATCTCGACCAGGAACGAGGAGCCCCAGCGGACAGGGCTTGGCGTCGGCGTTCCCGAACCCAAAACGATAACACGCGGCATTTTGGACCTCCCTTTCGCGACGCTCGGCTCTCAGGGTTTAACTCGACCTGGACGGTGTCTCACTCAGGTGGCGTCAGCACGACGCCGGTACCCCGTGGCAGATCCCAGGTCTCCTCCTGCAGCCCCCGAATATAGTCGATCTGGCCGTGGTGGTTGTTCTTGTGAGTGATCAGGTGCCGGAGACACGTCCCCAGCGTGCGCTCCGGCAGTATGGGATCGCGCGTAGTTTCCAGCCTGTCAGAAGTCAGGCCGGAGAGCAGCTCTTGCGTCCGGTCGTGCACTGCCTCCAGGTACCCGACCAGGGTTTCGAGCCCTGGAATCGGCAGGGACCGCAGTCCCATCCTGTCGCCGGGGTCGGGTGAGTCCACCGGCTGGCCGAATTTCCTGTGCCAGTCCTCCGAGACCCATAGCTCGGGCCGATCGCCGCGCAGGGCAAGGGTCAAAGACTCCTCTGAGCGGGCCACGTGCCACAGGATGAAACCGATGCTGTTGGCGTGGGGTGTCGGATGCCACGACACCTGCTCCCGTGTCAGGCCGTCGCAGGAACCCAACAGCCTTAGCTGGACCTGGACCAGACTGTCGGTTATGAATCGGACCGTGTCCATCGCGCCTCCGTTACGCTTTCGTGCTCTCTGGAGCCCCAACAGTGCTCTCAGAAGTATGGTGGCTTTGTTGACATCGTCCATAGCGGATGGTTTTTTACCCGCCCACCCGCCCTCGATTGGAATTTGGGGGGCACCCCCAAACCCCCACCAGACCCCGACCTGTCGGGGCTCTGGACACCCCCGTTACTGAGAAAGTCAACAAAGCCAAGTATAGTCTCCGCTAATCACCGGTCCGGACTATGAGCACCCACATGGGTGCCTTGCCGACGTGATAGGTCTTCAGCGGCTCCAGCTCGCCGGTGTCGCCGTCGATCCGGAACGAGGTCATAACGCCCGTGTCCAGGCCGGCGGCGTAGAGGAAGTTACCGCCGGGGTCCAGGCCGGAGGCCCTGGGCACCGCCTCGGCGGGGGCGTGCCCGATAGGTGTCAGCCGGGCCGTTTCGGCATCGACGGAGAAGCCGGCGATGCTGTTATGGCCGCGGTTGGGCGCATACAGGAACCGTCCCGAGCCGGTTATCTGTATCTGGGCGCAGGTGTTATAGCCGTCGTATCCCTCGGGCAGCGTCGAGATGGTCTGGAACGGGCTTAAGGTCCCTTTGGCCGGGTCGAAGTTGTAGGCCGTGACGCTGGAACCCTGCTCGTCGGAGAAGTAAAGGACGTCCCTGGTCGGATGAAAGCAGTAGTGACGGGGCCCCAGCTCCTCACCGGGGACCAGCTTGAAGGGCGAGTTCGGGGTGAGCTTCCCGGTACGCTCGTCGAACCTAAACTGGAAGATAAGGTTCGGACCCACGGCGCCGGCGATGTGGGGTACGAAGGCGTACCTGTTGGACGGGTCGGTCTGGATGGAGTGCGCGCCGGACGACGTGTCCAACCACTCGACCGGTGTGTCGCCGATGGAACCGTCGTCTCCGATGGAGTGGACCGCCACCTTGCCCGCCGCATAGTAGGTGGATAGCAGGAATCTGCCATTCCTGTCAGTGGCCAGGTAGCAGGGGTCGGATTCCAGCGGCGTCGTTCCGATGAGAGCGAGCCCTCCGCTGTCCGGGTCGATCTGGAAACTCGAGATCTCGCACGACCCACGCCGGCCGACGAACAGGAACCTTCGCCCCGGATCCACCGCCAGTGGGGCCGGCACGCCCGGCACAGCCACGTCTCCTTGCTTCTGGAGCCCGCCCGTGGTTGGGTCGGTCAGAAAAATCGAGACCCTGTCCTCCTCCGAGACCGACACATACGTGTAAAGTGGCATGTTCTGCGCCTCCCGGAGCGGATTATATCAGCATGGGTGAGAGTTGGAGTCCAATCAGCGGGGATCCTGGCGACCGGTCTCCGGTGAGTTGCAGATGTTCAGGCATTGGATCCCCGGTGACCGAAGGCCTGGAGGCGACCTCCGATGGACATCTGCCGGTTGTGGTGGCGTAAGGCGACTCAGCGCAAGGATATGCAGGATGCGTTCAGGAAACCAGTTTGGTTACTGCGTGCCGACGCCGGGGTATACACCGTCCCATGCCTAAACGGCCACTTAAACGGCGGCGCTCTCCGGGTCCCCCTCGTCCAAGCTAACCCATCTCCGGCGCAACGCGTCCAGAATGGCCTCCGTGCGGGAACTCACGCCCATCTTGGAGAATGTGCTCACCAGGTGGGACTTGATGGTTGGAACGCTGAGTGAAAGATCGCCGGCGATCTCCTTGTTGCTCATTCCGGTCGCGGCCAGCTTAAGCACCTCCATCTCCCGCGCCGTCAGTCCACGCTCGGTGGCCGAAGGGTCGGGGGCTGACATCGCCCTGGCCAGGACCCTCCCGGCGACCTTCGGGTGGAGCACAATCTCACCGGCGCGAACGGCTCTGAGCGAATGGATCACCTCTTGCCCGGTGGAGGTCTTAAGCAGGTACCCCGCGGCGCCCGCTTCCAGGAGCCCCAGTATATGCCGGTCGTCCTCGTAGGCGGTGAGTATGACCACGGATGTGGAGGGGTTGGCCTTCCTGATCCTGCGGGTTACATCCGCGCCGCTAAGGCCCGGCATCGTCACGTCCATCAGCACTATGTCCGGTTGCGTCTCCTCGACCAGCCGAATCGCCTGCTGTGCCTCCCCGGCCTGTCCCACGACCTCGATGTCCGGCACGTGCTTGAGGAGGTTGCATAGCCCCTCCCTCAGCACGGGGTGATGGTCTACAACTTGGATTTTTATTGCATCCACGGTATTCATCCCTCGGTATTTATTGATCTAGTACCACCAAACGAACACATTGCAAATTGGCCGATATATTACCGTGCCTAAGCGAGTTAATTTGCAAAACCCTCGATTCACCTATCACTACAATACCATTTAGTGAACTAAAGCACAATCCCCCCTACCATCTTTAGTATTAAACCTAAATATTGATAGGGTACCTAAAATTTGAGGGCGATTCGAACCAGCGCAGGATGTTTTGTGTCCTTAAACGTGAAAGAATTCACATATGGATAGAGGTCATAAGGAAAGGTGAGGACATGAAAGAAAGGACGCTTTTATACCAGGGTGACCCCTGTACGATGTGCCTGGACGATCCTGAGATACAGACTCTGGAGGATGTCAGGGCCACAGGAGCCAGGTACTGCAAGCACTATCCAGACCGCCGCGAGTGTACGCCGCCAAGCTACGGCTGTGTTCAGGTGGCCGGGCTGAAGGTAGCCCCGTACGTACTCCTGTTGTATGCCGAGGCCAGCGAGAAGACGCTGGCAATGGAGGTGGCGCAATTCCAGGAGCGAGCCCCGCTGCCTCCGGAGCAGGTGGACACTTACATCGACACCGCGGACAACGACTACCGGCAGATAACGGACCCTGAACTGGTGGTCCAGAGGGTAGGGGAGTACGCCAGGGCCGTCCTGGACCTGAAACCCGGCGAGCGGATATTCCGCAGTCCCGAGGAGCCTGCTCCCCCGCCGATAGAGGCCGATCTCATCGCCTCTCAGGAGAGGGTCAAGGTCCATGAGAGCGCTGGTGTTCGCATAGGCCTCGGCTGACACTGGAGGCGAAACACCTCCAGTGTGCTTCTGACCCGAACAGTTGCCCTTCAGTGTTGAAAGGAATTGATGTCGTTGCACGGAACTGGTCCCGGGACAACGGTTGAGTATAGTCTGGAAAGACTGACCCCTGGCCGTCAGGCCCCTATCTGTCGGGTGCGCCGGCTCCGCGAGTCACGGGCGGAGGGATCTCCTTTGCCAGCGCCCGCCTGGAGCTGGCACTGGCGGTGAGCGGCCTGGGCCTTTCGGTCTTTATGCTTGGCCACACAGGTCTTCTGGCCACCGTCCTACTGGGGGACGACGTCTTCGACACCCTGGCGGAGTTCATCGAGCGCTACTACCTGCTCCACGCCTTCGTCCCCTTCCTGGTCGTCCTGTTCCTCGGCCACATCTTCCTGGCCGCCCGGAAGGTCCCGGTGGCCTACTCCGAGCAGGCCGCACTGGTTCGGCACGCCCGGTCGCTGGGGCATTTCGACACCTGGGCCTGGGCCTTCCAGATCTTCGATCTTCACCGGGATCGCCCTGGCCATGTTGATCGCCATCCACCTGTGGGTCATCCTTACGGACACGGACCTCCCAATCGAAGCGGCCAGGAGCGGCTCGAAAATCACCGGCAAGTACCTGTTCTTCGACGCCCCCTTCGCGGTGCTGGTATACACCCATATGTCGGCCGGCCTCTATCGCATCTCTGTGAAATGGGGGATTTTCGGTTCGGCATGGGCGCACCGCATCCTGGGAGTTTGGACCGTGGCCATCCTTTCGCTGAGCGCCGTCATCATCCTGGCCTTCTACAGAACGGGAGGCGGCTGATGAATCCCATCACCAGCGATGTCCTGGTAATCGGAGCTGGTCTGGCGGGCGAGCGGGTTGCCGTCGAAGCGGCCTCCCAAGGCCTCCAGGTGACCATAATCTCACTCGTACCGCCAAGGAGGTCCCACTCGGTGGCTGCTCAGGGAGGGATGCAGGCGGCCCTGGGACATATGGCCATGAGCCACGGGGACTCCACAGACATCCACTTCGAGGACACTGTCAAAGGAGCGGACTGGGGCTGCGATCAAGATGTCGTCCGACTCTTTGTGGAAATGGCTCCTGTGGCCGTGCGTGAGATGGCCTACTGGGGCTGCCCCTGGAGTCGAGTCGTTGCCGGCTCCCGGACCTTGACCGACGGTCGAGTCGTCGAGGAGACCTCCGAGATGGACGGGCGGATCGCCGCCAGAGATTTCGGCGGCACCAAGAAATGGCGCGCCGCTTTCGCCTCCAGCGGTACGGGGCATGCCATGGTGTACACGCTGGACAACGTCGTGCTCAAGATGGGCATCCGGGTTGACGACCGGGCCGAGGCGCTGTCGCTGATCCACGACGGCCGGCGGTGCTACGGCGCCGTCGTCCGCGACCTGCGGACGGGAGAGCTTCGGAACTACCTCTCTCAGGCCACGGTGATCGCTACCGGCGGCCACGGCCGTATCTACGGCCGCTCGACGAACGCCACGCCGTTATCAACGAGGGCTCGGGAATGGCCCTCGCACTGGACACAGGGGTGGTGCCTCTCGGCAACATGGAGGCGGTCCAGTTTCATCCCACTGGGGTAGTGCCCGGCGAGATCCTGGTCAGCGAGGCCTGCCGAGGCGACGGGGGCTACCTTCGGGACAAGAACGAACACCGGTTCATGCTGGACTACGAGCCGGACAAGAAGGAGCTTGCCTCCCGCGACGTCGTGAGCCGCAGGATGGTCACCCATATACGCAAGGGTTTCGGCGTAGAGAGTCCGTACGGGCCTCACCTCTGGCTGGACATCCGCCATCTCGGGGCCGAGCACATACACACCAGGCTGCGGGAGGTCGAGACGATCTGCCAGGACTTCCTTGGAGTCGATCCCGTCAATCAGCTCATTCCTGTGAGGCCGACCCAGCATTACAGCATGGGAGGAGTCAGGACGCACAAGGAGGGGCACGCCTACGGGATGACCGGCCTCTACGCCGCCGGTGAGGCCGCCTGCTGGGACATGCACGGTTTCAACCGGTTGGGAGGCAACTCCGTGGCCGAGACCGTTGTCATGGGAAGCGTGGTGGGGCGGCGTATAGTCCAGGACCTTGAATGGCTCCTCCACCCAGGTTTGGACAGGTTCGCCGGCGATCTGGCGCGGGAGGCCAATTTCCAGGTACAGGCCCGGATGAAACGCTTGCTTGCCGGAGGGGACGAGTACGTCCACGACCTCAGCCGCCGCATGTCGGAAATTCTCACCGAGAAGGTGGGTATCTTCCGAAACGAGAAGGACCTGGGCGAGGCTGTGGACGAGCTGCGCGAAATCCACGACCGGTCTCAACGGCTTGGTCTGCGCTCCAGTGGGTCGGGCGCCAACCCTGAGATGGCTTTAGCTCTGCGCTTCCCCGGCATGGTGCGACTGGCCCTGACCATCGCGTACGGGGCGCGGAAGCGTACCGAGAGCAGGGGCAGCCACTACCGGGAGGACTATCCCAAACGCGACGACGAGAACTGGCTAAACAGGACGCTGGCCACGTGGCCCGCGGGAGCCGACATGCCGGTACTAGATTACGAGCCCGTCCGCATCACCGAGCTGCCTCCGGGCGAGCGGGGCTATGGGGAGGGGAAAACCGAACCGACGAAGGAGAGCGTCCATGGCTAGCAGGAATCTGAACCTTCAGATTTTCCGCCACGATCCCCACAGTCCTGACTCGACTCCCAGGCTCCAGGAGTTCGACCTGGAGGAGACGCCCAGGATGACTCTCTTCACGGCACTGAACCGGCTTCGTGAGGAGCAGGACCCGGGCCTCCAGTTAGACTTCGTATGCCGGTCGGCCGTATGCGGCTCCTGCGAGGTGTTGGTCAACGGGCGGCCCAGGCTGGCCTGCCGGACCCGGACCGCTGAACTCCCGGACAAGATCACGCTTTTACCCATGCCCTTCTTCCGCCTGGTGGGAGACCTATCGGTGGACACCGGGACCTGGTTCCGCGGCATGGGCCACAGGGTCCGCTCCTGGATCGAAGGCGCCGGGCCCTTTGACCCCGACGCCGAAGAGGAGCGGATGTCCGACGACAAGGCCCAGGCGATCTACGAGCTGGACCGCTGTATCGAGTGCGGCTGCTGCCTGGCCGCCTGCGGGGCCGCCCAGGTGCGGGAGAACTACGTGGGCGCGGCCGGTCTTCTTCGCATCGCCCGCTTCCTCACGGACCCGCGGGACCAGCGCAGCACCGGCCAGCTTTTCGAGGTGATCGGCACCGATGACGGCGTCTTCGGCTGCATCGGGTTCCTGGCCTGTCAGGACTGGTGCCCCAAGGAGCTGCCGCTGGCCACCCAGATCTCCTACCTCCGTCGCAAGCTTGCCCTGTCGAGCCTCAAGTCCCGCGACAGCGTCGCCGTGCCGGCCAAGGGCTGAGGGTCACCCCTTCGACTACGCTCAGGGCAGGCTCTCAGACTCCCGGCAAATCCTGACTCGTCGGGACCGCACACCCCATTATTCAGCAGTCCTTAGGGCACGTCCATTCGTCGCAGGCGGCGGACGGTCAGCAGGACGAACACGACGGTCATGACGACGGCTCCCGCTATACCGGCCGGGAACCCGATTACGCGGTCATCAAGCTCGCCGAAGGTTTTGTCGTCCAATCCGTGCAGGATGGCCAGCGTGTAGCCCCGCACGCTGAGGTACCTGATCCCTTCGAGGAACGAGCTGAGCAAGCCCTCCCACAGGAAGACGTAGACCAGTCCGAATGCCAGAGCCCGCCCGCTGATCAGGCCCAGCCACGTGAACATGGCGGCGTAGGTTACTACGCCTACCAGGAGTGCGACTCCGACGGCCAGCGTCGCTTGAGCGGCGCCGTCGAGCACCAGGAGCGTAGCGCCGAATCCGCCGGCTCCCAGCAGCGTCGCGCCGATGCCGCTGGCGACTACCACGGGCGCGCATACCATTATCGATGCCGACAGCTTGGGAATCACGATGCGCCAACGGGAGATCGGCTTCAGCACCAGGTAGCCCAGCGTGCGGTCCTCCAGCTCGTTTCCAAAAGCCGCGGTCGCCAGCAGCATCGTGATGATGGGCATGATCCCGCTGATTAGCATGCCGTCCAGCAGGCCGTTGGTGAACCCGCCGTGGGTTGATGGCTCATCGTCCCCGACCGCGGCCGATAGAAGAGCGGCCAGGCCCACCGGCAGGGATGCCAGGAGCAGGATAAGCAGGAGCCTCCGGCGGCCGGTTAGCTGGCGTAGGGAAAGGTTTAGTAAGGGGCCCATCTAAGTACCCAATGAATATTGATTTAACACTGTCATGCTAAGTCCTTCCACGGATGGAATTCCTGGGCACGACGACAAAGTATCTAGCGGCTGCTGAAAAACCACCTTCGACCATCCCCCTGTCCCCCTTCCTGGCCAGGAAGGGGGAAGAATTT
>PVBE012261317.1_pt1 | contig 21571 bp, 14 predicted proteins | sample 1631181 | NCBI WGS metagenome assembly PVBE01 (sample SAMN08397723, study PRJNA350692) | Marine metagenome, whole genome shotgun sequencing project. | isolation source: water | place: Pacific Ocean | collected 2012-04 | reverse complement strand
CGGAAAGCGAGCAACGCGGAAATGGCAACGACCAATATTCAACCCCATGAATTCCACGGCGAATGGAACTACACCGTACATCCGAAAGCCTAATTGGCCCCAACCCGTTTGACCGACTTGTTTTGCCACAACCACTAAGAAACACCTGTGAACTCATTGCTTCTTGTTGTTCAAGAGCACAAATGTGGGACCGTCGCCCCGGCGGTCGACTCATGCCGGAAGTCTTCCCTCTGCCCGACAAGCGCCGAGGCAGCGGTCCCACATTCGGAGGGTCCCCTTAATCTGAGCCGTGTTTCTCACCCGATTTGCCCTTGGCACAGGGGTGAGTGCTGTTGAGCGAAGCCGGGATTTTCCCCGATTCTTGCGGACTTGACAAAGCAATTTCGATCAAGTCCTTTAGAGCAGCTCTACTTCGCCGCCTAGACCCCGCAACGCTTCGACGAAACCGGGGTACGTCACGGCCGCGGCATCGGCACCGCCCACCACAGTGTCGCCCGAGGCTTGCGTCGCGGCGATGGCGAGTGACATGACGACGCGGTGATCGCCGTGGCCTTCGACGGACGCGCCCTTCAGATCGCTTTGGCGTACGATCAGCCCATCCGGACGCTCCTCGATGTCGGCCCCCATTTTCGTTAGTTCCTCAGCCATAACAGCGATGCGATCCGTTTCTTTCAACCTGGCTTGAGGAACGTTGAGCAGCCGTGTTTTGCCGCTGGCGAAGCAGGCAGCCACGGCCATCATGGGCAGGGCGTCGGGCGTTGCGTTAAGATCCAGTTCGCAGCCCTCCAACCGGCCAGCCTGCACGGAGACACCCTCGTCCGTGACCGCGACTTCCGCCCCCATGGCGCGAAGATAGTCCACGACTGCCTTGTCGCCTTGCGTATCGCCCATGTCGAGGCCCAGGCTGGCCACGTCGTTGCCGCCGAGCGCGCCCGCGGCGAGGAAAAAAGTCGCGGAGGAAAAATCGCCGGGGATGCGGCGATTGACTAGATCGTAGGATTGGCCGCCGGGCATGTGGAATTCGCTGTAGTCGCTTTCGTACTCGACGCGGATGCCCTGGCGTTCGAGCCAGTCTAACGTAATCCCCACGTAAGGCCGCTCGTTTAACAGCGGAACCTTTATCGTCGAGTCACCCGCCGCAAGAGGCGCAGCCATGAGCAAGCTGGTTACATACTGACTCGTCACCGCTTCGATCGAGGTCTCGCCACCGGTCAGTGTGCCCTCGACCCGGAACGGTGCGCAGCCCGACCCGGTCAGCGATTCAACCGTCGCGCCGAGATCGGTGAGAGAGGCCGCCAACGGGCCTGCGGGCCTGCGTTGGATCTGCTCGTCCCCGGTGAGCGTGGCGCTGCCCGACTCTAGGAGGGCGCACGACCCCAAAGCGATACGCAAAGTCGTTCCCGAGTTGGCCACGTCGACCGTCTCCGGCGGGGCTTGGAACGCGCCTCCAGTGCCCTTGACGCGCCACACGCCCTTCTCCTTTTCGATGAGCGCGCCCAAGGCGGTGTACACATCGATAGCGGCCTCGGTGTCGTTCGATTCGAGAGGTTCGCGGATGCGGCTTTCTCCCTCAGCGGCTGCCGCGATGGCCACGGCCCGAATCGTGTGAGACTTCGAGCCGGGTATTTCAACGGCGCCACGCAACGCGGAGGGTCTACAATGAAGATTCATGAATGGACGCCATGGATGGACGGTTGTGGGAAGTTCCGTGTGGAACCTGTAGTATAGCCTCTTGCTATGCGTACCTTACAGAATCGGTTAGACGAAGGGCTCTTTGGAGTGCGCAAGCTTGCTTGCGCTTTAGTTGATGCGACCGACAGGAGTCGCCAGGGCTGTCATCCTGAGCGAATGCGAAGGATCTCTTTCGTGCACAAGTCGTCTAGCGGAGAAGAGATTCATTACTTTGCTCAGAATGACCATGTCGCGCTTTCTATCGAGATCGCCGACTTTTGTCGGTGGCGTCTTAGCTATGCAAGCTTGCTTCCGGTTTCCGAAGGTTTGGTGTGGCACAAGTGTCGATGCCGGGGAGCAAGCTCCCCTCTGAAAAGCGGCAGCAAGCTCCCGTACTCCAAATCTTGCCGGTCCTTCGGCTATTATTGTGGGCGTGAGGATTGATAGCGGGCACTTTCGCGAGAGAACAACCCATGATCGAACAACTCCATAGCGCGGCGAAACGGGGCGACCCTGAAGCTGTCAGCCGTCTCCTCGATGCCGGAGCCCCCGTTAGCGGCGCGGACGACGAAGGCATAACGCCCCTCCACTGGGCGATCGCGCGCGGACATGACTCGGTCGTAGAACTCCTGCTGGACGCTGGCTCCAACGTAAATGCGGAGGACGACGAGGGCCAGCGGCCGCTCCACCTCATCGCGCGAAAAGGGCACAGGAAGACGCCTCTGCTAGAGCGCCTGCTTGCCCTGGGCGCGGAGGTCCACGCGAAAACGCAATTGGGCGAGACGGCCCTTCACTGGGCCGGGCAACGAGGCCGCGAAGAGGCTATTCGGTCTCTCATCGACGCGGGCGCTAACCCAGGCGCGGCGAACAACGCCGGCCAGACGGCGCTCGATATCGCCGTCGCGCGGGGCAGGGATTCCGCGGCGGAGTTGCTGCGTCAATTCGGCTCCTCTACGGAGCGTGGCTGAGCGTCATGGCACATGTCTACCGATTCTTCGTGCCGGGCGGCATGGCCGCGGGCGCTGTGATCGAATTGTCGGACGAGGAGCGCCATCACGCGTTGCGTGTCGCACGCGTCAAGGTTGGCGAGGCCGTATCCCTCTTCGACGGGAGCGGGCGCGAGTTTTTCGGCGCCATCACCCACGCCGAACGCCGTTCCGTTCGCGTCGAGATCGCGCGCGTTTCCGACCCCGAGGTTCCGCCCACCCGCCTGACGATACTAGCGGCGGCGCTTCATGCAGAGAAAAGCGTGACTGCCCTGATTCGCCGTTGCACCGAATTGGGCGTATCGACCTTCCGGTTCTTTGAGGGAGAACGCTCCGAACGGCCGCCGAAACCCTCGGGCAAGTGGGAAAGGGCCGCTATCGAGAGCTGCAAGCAATGCAGCCGGCTCCACTTGCCCACGTTCGAAATCCACAGCGGACTCGAGGAAGCGCTTGCGGCATCCGACACACCCGTGCTCGCCGCCACGCTGGCCCGCGGGGCAATCCCCATCCGCGACGCCCTCGGCGCGGGCCGCGCGGCGTCAATCCTCATAGGGCCGGAAGGCGGATTGACGGCCGGCGAGGTCGAACTCGCCCTGCGGAAAGGCGCTACGCCGATTTCGCTGGGGCCATCGGTCCTGCGCGCCGAAGTCGCGGCCACGGTGGCGGCGTCTCTCGTCCAGTACGAGTTTGGCGCTCTCGGTCCAGTCGCGCCGCGTACGCCCGATTAATCCCCGCCCGTTCCATTTATTATTGACAGATCGCTGCGTATTGTGATAGCGTAGCCACCGTGAAAGTAGCCTAATACCGCGCTCTTCAGGGCGAACGGGTAGTCGTGAGCGTTAAGGTTAGGCCATCTTGAGCGGATCTCATGCTGTTGTTTACGCCCCCGATGGGGTGGGCGTATCGCGGCACTACAAACTCGCCGAAACGAGGTATACGATTATGCGACGACTAAACACGCTACTGGTTGCCGGAATGTGTTTCGCTGTGTTGGCGGGCGACGCGGCGGCATGGGGGCCGAACGCGCGAAAAGCGATCACGCGCGCGGCGCTCCAGGTGATCCGCCAAGATTTCTATGACTCGTTCAGAGCCGAAGTGTCCAACTACGAACAAGACCTCTACCGCGGCGCGGAGGATGGCTATGGGGTCGTCCGAGAATCAATCCCCATCTCCAGCGATTCGCAGGCCATTATAGCGGTCAGTCACGAAATCCAACTCCTGAGAACCGTGCGTGAAGACGGTACCGGCAGCTATTTCGCCTATCGCATGGGCGCGCTTTCGGCCCTCGTGGCCGACGCAATTCTGCCTCACGGCGTAGAGTACGCCTCGTCCGAGCAAGATGGCGGGGACCTGAAAATCAAGATCGACACGGACCTGGAAGATCAACTTGCAAGTTTGCGCGCGGTTCGCACCGCCAGATCCAATGTGTATCTTCGTAATGTGCCTGAGTACTTTCGCGAACGGCGCCTCTTTTTCGCTGACGACAGCAAGATGATTCGCGACGATTACGACCGCGGCCTGGGCGGCGATGGCTTCCTGGCCCAAGCCGCGCAGGATTACCTATCGCGTTCGGTCGAGGCGGTAGTCAACGCGTGGTACACCGTTTTTGTGGACCGCGCCTCGACCAACGATACCGCGTCGTCTGCGCCGATTTTGAGCGAGTACAGTGTGAATGAGATTGCCTACCTTCTCGACATGAAGGGAAACATGGAACAGGCGAACCGGGCCTACCGGGTGTTCGCCAGAGTGAACCAGGGGCGGGGCGAGTCCTACGAAGTCGTTGGCGATTTATACTACAACTTCGGCGATGAATCGAAAACGCCAGATGCGAAGGAGCGCGGCGTATCCGAATGGCAGCTCGCTCGACGAATCCAAGGGCCTCAGCGCAAGTCGGCCGCGTTGAAACTCGCGCGCCATTACGAATCCGTTGGCGACGCGGCCCTTCGCAGGGCCGCGGGCCCGGACGCGACAGACGCGGATTTGGAGGAGGCGCTGCTCGCTTTCCAGAAGGCTTTGGAGTGTGACCGCGCGAGCAATTATGCCGCGGACATGATCAGCGAGACCAAAAGCCAAGTTGCCTCACGGAGGAAGGACTACAACATGCAGAGCAGCGCTCTCGCCAAATCCCGCGAAGTGAGCCAGGAAGCGGAGCGAAAGTGGTCTCAAAAGGCGTTTGCGACCGCAATGGACGTCTACAAATCTGCTCGGAACCTTCTGGATTCCCTCGTCAATAACCGTTTCCCGGATTTGGCGGCCACGGCGGAAAGTGAGCGTAAAGGTATTCAAAAGTCCATCCGCGATATTATTGACGAAGTCCTGGACACGGCGGATGCCCTCGTGGATGAGGGCGACACAGCCCTTATCGAGAACAGGTTTGACACTGCGGTCGCAGCATACGGAAAAGTGCCAGCGCTTCTTCAAGGCATTTCCGTTAAACCAGGGTCGCTCGACGAAGAAGCAATTCGGAACCAGATCGATAGCGCCAAAGAAAAGATTACCGATGCCGAAAGAGCTAGGAAGCTCTTCCAGTCACAACCGCCCGCCGTGGGTCCCGGTAGTCCAGCTCGTCTTGGCGGAGCTCCTCCAGGCCCTCGCGGCCCAGGCCCAGGCGGTCCGGGCGGTTGAGCGGCCCTAGGCCTAGACCGTCCAGCGCCGTGGCCTAGATCTCAAACCTGGGTGGCGTGGCCTGCCGGCTTGAAGACTCTCGACGTCAGGCGCGAGGCGCCGCGGCTCGTCGATTTCGCGCGATTGGATGGCCCACCATCGCAAGTAGAGTGGCAAAGCGTACGCTCGACGACTACTACGACCGCATGTTCCAGCATTTTGGAACGACGGGTTGGTGGCCGGCCGGTTCTGAATTCGAAGTCGCGATCGGCGCGATCCTGACGCAGAACACGGTCTGGTCGAATGTGGAAAAGGCCATCGTCAACCTCAAGGCGGCTAAGCTCATGCGCCCCAAACGCATCGTCGAGTGCGAGCCCTCCCGACTCGAAACCGCGCTCCGTCCATCCGGCTACTTCCGCGTCAAAGCCAAGCGCCTGCGCGCTTTCTGCGAGTACCTCAACGCGCGCCACCGGGGAAGCATGAAGCGTCTCGCGAAGCTTCCCCTGCCCGAGTTGCGTAACGAGCTTCTAGCCCTACACGGCATAGGACCGGAAACGGCGGACGACATCATTTTGTACGCCTGCCATAAGTTAGTATTCGTCGTCGACACCTACACCCGGCGAATCCTATCTCGCCACGGGCTAGTGGATCCTGCGATTGGCTACGAGGATCTGCGCGCGCTCTTCGAAACCCGCCTCGATCCCCAGGTCGACACCTTCAAGGAGTATCACGGACTACTCGTGTGGACGGGCAACCGGTTCTGCCGCCGAACGCCCCGTTGCGGCGAGTGTCCACTCGGGCCAACGCTGAAGAAGGGACAGCCCATACTCGAATGAGATATCCGGGCTGGAGCCCGGTCCTGACACCCTTCTTGTCCGCGGTCAAGACGAGTCGTTCACAACCCCGCAGGGATTGACGATATAATCCCTAGATTATGACGGACCGGCAGTGGGCAAAACTCGAAGACATTCCTCAATCCAAATTGACGCCCATGCTGCGTCAATACATCGAAGCGAAAGCGCAATCGGGAGACTCCCTCCTCTTCTTTCGCATGGGCGATTTCTTCGAACTGTTTTTCGAGGACGCCATCGACGCGGCGGAGCTGATCGGGCTCACGCTTACCTCGCGCGATGGCGCGGGGAAGGAGAACCCAATTCCCATGGCCGGTGTGCCTGCGCGTTCGGTGGATGGGTACGTGGCCCGCGCCATCAAAGCCGGACGCACCGTAGCTCTCTGCGATCAAGTTGAAGATCCCAAGGACGCGAAGGGGATCGTCAAACGGGAATTGGTTCGCACCGTGACGCCGGGGACGGTGCTCGAACCGGACTTGCTCGAAGAGCGCGCGAACAACTATCTGGGCGCGCTCCTGTGCCAGAACGGTTTGGCGGGACTCGCCCTGGTAGACGTGACTACCGGAGAATTCCTGACGGCCCAGATACACGCGTTGCCCGAACAGGCCCTGGCCGACGAGTTGACGCGCACCTCGCCCGTGGAAGTCTTGGTCTCGGATGGCATCGAGAGTCGAACGCTGGAGCGATTTCAGGAGCGCTTCGACGGTATCGCGTTTACGCTGCGCCCCGATCATGAATTCGATCCCGGACACTGCGCGGAGCTTCTGAAGGGCCAGTTCGACATCGCAACGCTCAAAGGGCTTGGCCTCGAGGATGCGGCCCAGGCCTTGGCCTGCGCGGGCGCGGCTCTATCCTATATCCAAGAGACCCAACGCGACGCCGTGCCGCACCTGCGCATGCCACGCCGCTACAGCCCCTCCGGCTTCGTCGTGTTGGATGGGAACACGCAGCGCAACCTCGAGTTGGTCGAATCGCTACTGGACAAGCGCCGAAAGGGGACGCTCCTTGATGTTCTCGACCGCACCCACACGCACATGGGCGCGCGAAAGGTGCGTCAGTGGATTCTCCATCCGCTGTTGGATGTCGAAGAAATCTGGGCGCGGCTCGACGCGGTCGAGGCGCTGCACGACAATGGCGAGTCGCGGCTGACGCTTCGGGAAATCCTCAAGCCTATCGCCGATTTGGAGCGCCTGCTCGGCCGCATCACGTCGAAGTCGGGCAACGCGCGCGATGTAAAGGCCCTCGGCGTATCGCTCGCGCAAGCGCCGCGGCTCAAGAGCGCGCTGGCCCCGTTTCAGGCGCCGCTGCTTACGGAGTTGCGGGACGGCATCGATTCGTTGGACGATGTTTGTTCCTGGATCGAATCGGGTATTCAAGATCGGCCACCCGTGACGCTTATGGAAGGCAACGTCATCCACGACGGCTACGACGAGGAGCTGGATCGGCTGCGAACGCTTGTGACGGGGGGGCGGGATTGGATTGCCTCGCTGCAACGCGAAGAGAGCGAACGCACGGGCATTCCGAAGTTGAAGGTGGGCTACAACAAAGTCTTCGGTTACTACATCGAGATTTCAAAGGTCAACAGTCACCTCGCGCCGCCCGAATACGAGCGCAAGCAAACGCTGGTCAACGCGGAACGCTACATTACACCCGCGCTCAAAGAGCGCGAGGTGGAAATCGTCGACGCGGAAGAGCGAATGCAGAAGCGGGAGTACGACCTGTTCGTGGCCCTGCGCGAACGAGTCGCGGCCGAGGCCAAGCGCGTACACCAGACCGCGAACGCTATCGCCACGGTGGACGTGATCCTTTCTTTTGCCGAGGTCGCCGTAACGCAGAATTACATCAAGCCATCCATCGACGGAGGCGACGAACTGCGCATTCGCGATGGACGCCATCCGGTCGTCGAGCATCTGATGAAGGCCGGCGAATTCGTCCCGAACGACATACTCCTCGACCCGCTGGACGCGTCGCTGGTGATTGTGACCGGCCCCAACATGGCGGGCAAATCCACCTACCTTCGGCAGGTAGCGCTGATCGCGCTGATGGCGCAAATCGGCTGCTTTGTCCCGGCGGCGGAGGCGCGTATCGGAGTTGTCGACCGCATCTTCACACGCGTCGGCGCATCCGACAACCTGGCGCGGGGCGAGAGCACCTTTATGGTCGAGATGATCGAAACGGCGAACATACTCAACACGGCCACCTCAAGAAGCCTCATCGTCCTCGACGAGATCGGACGGGGCACAAGTACCTTCGACGGCATTTCCATCGCGTGGTCCGTCGCCGAGCACATCCACAACAACCTCGGTGCGAAGACGCTGTTCGCCACCCACTACCACGAGCTAAGCGAATTGGGTAACCAACTCGAACGCGGGAAGAACGTCAACGTCTCCGTGCGCGAATGGAGTGGCAAAGTCGTCTTCCTCTATCGAATCGCCGAGGGCGGCGCGGACCACAGCTACGGCATCCAAGTCGCCAAACTCGCCGGCCTTCCCAACGAAGTCATCCGCCGCGCCCACGAAATCCTCGACCACCTCGAATCGGGGAACACGGCCGCATTGGGCATTCCAGAACAGATGTACCTTTTCGGGCCGCGGCAGCCCGCGAAAGACTCCGCGGTCGAGAAGGAACTGCGCGGCATCGACCCGGATGCGTTGACCCCAAAGGAAGCCCACGAATTCATCTACCGCCTAAAGAAGCTGCTGGACGACGCATCGGAATCGTAGTTCGGCGCTGCCCTCGTTCATACGGAGGATCGCGGGAACGAGGAATGAGGAAATATAGGACTGTTAACAAGAAACTGAGAAAGAATAGGGACTGACGCAAGCGCGCCTTTTCGGTCATCCTGAACGAAGTGAAGGATCTCTCTACGCCAGAAGTCCAATGAAATGAAGAGATACTTCGCTTCGTTCAGTATGACGGATAAGATGGAAATAATAGGAATCAATACACCGGTAACCACGCGTAGGTGCTGAACCTGACCCCCCTCCTTTAGGGGCCTTCCAAAAAGTCCAACCGGGTGCGTTGAGGCAGTTTTTCAATTGAACTTTTTGTCACCTGAAGCAGAGATCGTTCAATGTGGTCCATTCCCGGGCGTCGAATTTTTCCACGCGCCGCCGGTCTTTGGTTCTCTGTACTTCTTGGAAGGTTCCTTCTAGGGAGGGCCTGGGGGAGGGTCGAGCTTCCAAGAATCCCCGCACCCAAAGGTTGGGACGACAGTCGATTCAGACATCTCGTCTTTTCCACAATTTGCCTCCGGCACGGGGATGTTGCGGTCCGTTCTCGCAGAGCCAGGCGTGGGGATCTCGCGACTTCTGCATGGTGAGGCGCGTAGCTTTTCAGCGAACTCAAGAATCGGACACGCAGATAACCGGGCTAGAGAAAACGGGCGCGGTGGGGGCTCATGCGGGGGTAGAGGCTGTCGCCGAGCTCGCGAAGGAGGGATTCGAGGCGGACGATGGGGAGGCCGAGCACGTTCTGGTAGCAGCCTTCGTAACTGGCGACGAGGAGGCTTCCCGGTCCGTCGACGGTGTACGCGCCGGCCCGGTCGACGGGGTTGACGGCCTCAATGAAAGAGTCGATTTCGCCGGGTTCGAGGGCGCGGAAGGTGACTCGGGTCGTTTCCGTGCCACGGCCGAATGCGCCGCTGCCCACGCGGGCGCAGGCGACTCCCGTGACCACCTCGTGGGTGTTCCCGGAAAGGCGAGAAAGCATGTCGCGAGCTTCGCCGTGGCCGCGGGGCTTGCCCATGACGGTCCCCTCAAGCGTGACGATAGTGTCGGCCCCGATGACGAGGGCTTCACTGTCGATCCGTTTGGCCACGTCTCGGCATTTGAGTTCGGCGTTGCCGGCCGCGACGGTTTCGGGCGATCCTTCGGCGGTTTCCGGAACGCCGCTGACCTCGACTCGGACCTCGACTCCGAGCGCTTCGAGGAGGGCCTTTCGCCGTGGCGAAGCGGACGCTAGGATGAGGGGGATCACGGAGCGGAACCGTTGTCGTTGGCGCCAGGATTGGGGCGGGGGACCCGAACGCCTTCGGGCCCGGTCGTCTCGACATACTCGTCATCGTGTAGGATTTCCGTGCCCTCGGGAACCAGGAGAGTGGCGTCCGATCCGTCGCCCCGATTGATCGAGAATACGCCGACCTGGATTGTCATGTTTGATTCGGCGTCGTTTACGAGATAAATCTTCGTGGGGAGCAAGTCCTTCTTCCTGAGCTGTAATACGATCTTCTCGAATCCCGATTCACCGGAGTCGGCGTCGAGAGGCCGCAACTCCAACTCGACGCCGCCGCCCCCGTCTTCCGGCGGGCGAAGAAACATATCGTAAGCGTCGCGGAGCCGGGCCGAGTCATCGCTGAAGCCGAAGAAGAGCGCCTCCGTGCCGGGCCGATCTTCGATCTTCCAGGATTGCAGTTGGCGCGACTCCTCGTCGTATTCGTAATAGACCTTGCCATCGGTCAAGTACACCATGGCGTCCCCGGCGTCCTCGAAGCCATCGTAGCGCAGAACGATCCGTTTTGGGCGGGCGTAGATGATATGGCCTGTCGAAGTGACTTTATCGTCTGTTGTGACGCTCAGTTGCGTGAAGGGGGCGCGGAGCATCTGAATCCCTTCGCGTTTCTTGGCGAACTCGGCGAAGAACTCGTCCAAGTCCAACGTGGTTTGGGCGGCGGAGGGCACGGCCCAACTCAATGCGAGCACGCCGAGGGCTACTGGAAGAAGTTTTCGATAGGCCATACCTGTCTCCACGGAGATTGCGTCGATACCCCATTCATCTCCGGGCTACTGCCCAAGTTCCCGGGAGCGCGCCGCAGCGGCCGAAATCGCCGCCTGCACCACCTCCTCGAAGCCACTTTCGCGGAAGCTATTCAGCGCCGCCGCGGTGGTTCCGCCCTTCGAGGTTACCCGTTAGCGAACGGTCGCCGCGCTTTCGTCGGATTCCGCGAGGAGACGCCCGGCGCCGAGGAGCGTCTGCGTGGCGAGGCGCGTAGCCTGCTCTTCGCCGAGCCCCTCCCTGATAGCCGCGGCCGCCATGCATTCTACCATGTAAAAGAAGTAGGCGGGGCCGCTGCCACTCAGACCGGTCACCGCATCCATGGCGGCCTCGGGCACCTGTTCGACGATGCCGACGGCGCCGAATATGGATGTGGCTATAGCACTATCTGTATCGGAGCAGGTATCGCTCAACGCCATGGCCGCGGCCCCTGCGCCCACCAGTGCCGGGGTGTTGGGCATGACGCGAATGACGCGTGTCGCGCTGCCCAAAGCGTTCTGGATGAATCCCACAGAAATGCCCGCTTCGATGGAGATGACAAGGGACTTTTCCGTAGAAAACGCGCCGCGCATCGCCTTGAGGGCTCCGGCCACGTCTTGGGGCTTGGTGGCGAGCAAGAGGACATCTCCATTTCCGGTGAGTTCCTCGATAGACTGCGCGCATCGCGCACCGAGGGCGCCCGCTTTCTTTCCCTTGTCCGGATCCACGTCGAACACGAGAGCCCGATCGGCCTGAAGCGTACCGGTCTTGACCAGCCCCTCGAGAATGGCCGCGCCCATGTTTCCATAACCCAGTATTCCGAAAATGCCTTCTATTGTCACTGTTACAAACCTCCTCATGTGGGATCGGCGCATGTTGGAAAGGGAAGTGTATCATCGTTGCACTGCGCGCGCACAGGCGCTAGGATGGGGTGGCGGGAGTTGAAGTTGGGGAGCGTCACGGGAACGCGATTCGTGAACAAAGTCAGATGCCAAGCGTGCGGCACGGTGAACGAAGAGGGCAGCAAGACCTGCGTGGAATGCGGGGGGGCTCTTCTTGTGGTAGACATCCAAGTTCAAGAAGAGGCGCCCGCCGAATTCCAGCCAGGCCAGCTCATCGCTCAGCGGTATGTGGTGAACAATGTTATTGGCCGCGGGGGCATGGGATGCATCTACCGGGTAGAGGACACTACGCTCAAAGAAGTCGCGGCGCTCAAGACGTTGCTGCTCCATTACGCGCAAGACAAGCAGATTGTCGCGCGGTTTCTCAACGAAGCGCGTATCGCCCGCCAGCTCTCGCATCCCAACATCGTGCGGGTCCACGATATCGGCATCGAGAGCGGGATCATTTACATCTCGATGGAGTTCATCCCTGGGAAATCGTTGCGCGAACTGATGGACGAATTGCCCCCGGGCTATCTCTTGCCACTCCCGAAAATTCTCGAAGTGTTCGACGAGTTGTGCGCCGCCCTCAAGTATGCCCACGACTACACCGTTCACCGAGATATCAAGCCTGAAAACGTCATGATTGCCACGAGTGGCGCGGTCAAACTGATGGACTTCGGCATCTCGAAGCTCATGAGCAATCCCAATCTGACCGCCACATCAATGGTCATGGGCACGCCGCACTACATGTCGCCCGAGCAGCTCCGTAACAGCGCGTCAGTCGATGCGCGGGCGGATATCTATAGCGTCGGCGTCATGCTCTACGAAATTGTGACCGGCCTGACGCCTGCGATTGTACCTCGAGCGGCGTCGGAGTTGTCGCGCGGTGTGCCGGCCGGCCTCGATACCGTCATCGCGACATGCCTCGAAACCGACCCCGAGAAGCGCTACGGCACGGCAGTCGAACTCCGCGAGGCGCTGAGCGCGGTGGCGAAAGCGGTTCGCGAACAATCGACTTCGCAGCGGCTAAAGGAGGGAGCGCGGGGGCGCCGAGTTGCGATGGCGCAACGGGCCATCGCGATGGGCTTGCTGGCGCTTATAGGCGCTGGATTCGTGGGGGGCATGGCGAAAGTGGAAAGCGACCGGCGCGGCTTGGCAGCCGAGATTTCCGGAGCTGAATCGCCTGGTCTGGCGCAACGCGCGGGTCCACCCACTACACCGGACGAACAGTTCCAGTTTATGGGCTCGCTCGTGGAACAGGCGCGCGGCATCGCGCTCGGCCGGCCTAGCGGGGAATTCGGCGAATGGGTATCCGAAGGTGAACGCGCATGGGCCGTGGTGAAGCTTGGTTTCGAGGTGGACACCGCCGAAAGGGTCCGGGCCGGATGGAATGCGTTGCATCTTCTTATCGCGGCTGCGGCCGCTCCCCGGGGAATGGTCTTTATCCCAGCGGGAGAAGTCACCACCCAGACCGGAGGGGTCGCGAAGAGGTCTCTCGCTACGCCCGCCTTTCTGATTCAGGCGAACGAGGTGACGTCGGGTGAGTACGGCGAATTCGCGCGGACATCCGAGTGGCGCTCTCACGAAGGCGCCGGTGACCCCGAGGCGCCCGCCACGAATGTGTCGTTCTACGACGCGCAGGCTTACGCGGCAAGCAACGGTCTTCGGCTTCCCAGCGAGGCGCAGTGGGCGCGAGCGGCATATGGCAAGTCGGGCTTGCCCGTGCAATTTCCTTGGGGTGACGAGTGGGAGGAGGAGGCTGCTAATTCGGGCGGCGGCGGGGGCCCGCAAACCGTGGGTTCACATGAGAAAGACAAGACACATTTCGGTTGCTACGACATGTATGGGAACGTCATGGAGTGGACGCGAACCCTGTCCCAGCCGTCTTCGGCGAATTCCAAGGAAGCGCCCAACTTTGGGGCCTCCATGATCGTGCGCGGCGGCTCTTACGGCGACCTGGGCCAAGACGGCCTTCTTCGCGCCGTCGAGAGCCCGTACTCGACGCGCAGCCCATGGGTCGGTTTTCGATGTGTGTACGAGCTGCCGACATCTTTGACCGAGGCCGCGGCGCTTCTATCGGAGGCGGAGATGGGCTTGTAAAGGGGCCCGAACGGCGAAAATCATCGAGTCAGGCCCCAGTAGGGGATGAAATGAAGGCTTTTGTCCGTTCGTATTGACAGCGCGTGGAGGGATGAACTAGAATTGCTCATATCGTTCGGACTCTCAGGTAGCCTGACCAGCGAAAGGGGCTTGTTATGAATTTCGTTGTTTGCCCTCACTGCAATTCCCATAAAATCGTTACGGCCAAAGTGCCTAAGGACGTAGTGGCCGTCATGCCCTGTCCCGCCTGCTCCGAACTCGTGGTCCTCTTCCGTAAGAAAGTCATCGGTATCGACCGTCACGTCCTCGAAGAGGGAACGATGGAGGAGCGGAGAGATCACATTGCGTCGGTGATCACCGAGTTTCTTGAGCCGGGCATGTTCCGATTGCCGCCAAGCGGCGAAGGAGACAGTTGGGAATCCTCCGAACCCGAAGATTCCGGTTCGGAACCGGAGGAGGACGACGATCCGTCACCAGGGTGGGATTCTCCCATCACCGACCGCGAACAGGATCATTTCGCGCGTATACAACTTCAGCGCCTTGACGATTCGGTTTATTTTAAGAGGCATTTCGGCTAGCCCGATTATCCCGGCCCTCGCTTCGAGGCGATCTGGAAGAGTCCTATCCCCGCGGCGACTGCCGCGTTCAAGCTGTCCAGACTGTTGGCCATGGGGATTCGGAGGAGGCCGTCGCATTTCTTGCTAAGGCCAGCGCGGATCCCCGGAGACTCGTTGCCCACGATGAGCGCTACGCGTTCCGGCCATTCCACTTCGAAGAGATTCGCGTCCCCTGTCCCGTCTAAACCGAAGACCCAGAAGTCCGCTTGTTTCAACTTGCCGACCGTGTCGGCCAACTTCGGACACGGCACGATGGGGATCCGGAAGACCGCCCACGCGCTCGCGCGAACTACAGTGCCATCGAGCAGCGCGCCCGATCGCGTCGAAATGAGTACCCCAGCGGCGCCCGCGCCCGCCGCCTAGCGGATCATCAACCCGGCGTTTCGCGCATGTTGCACCTGTTCGAGAAGCAACAGCGTCGCGGTCGATCCGCACGCGTCCAGGCATTTGTTCAAGGTCGCGTACTCCACTGGACTCAGCGCGACGGTAATGCCTTGATGCTCCCGTGTGTTGCCAACTCGTTCAGCTTGGCTTACGGCACGAAGTCGAAGGGTACCGACGCCTGCCTGGCGGCGTCGAGCAGTTTCTTGTAGCCGCGCGCCCGCGATTCCTTGGCTAGATGGAGGCAGTTTACCACACCACCCGACGCGAGAGACTCATGGACCGGGCGCAAGCCGTGGATGATTCTTCCCGCCAATGGGCTCTCCTTGACTCGAATCGTTCACCAACGCGGCGCAGCCGCAACCGAAACCCCTCGATAAATGCGAATCCGAATGATGTCCCTTCCCAGTGTGTCTCCAAAGGTTACCGCGAACGCCGGCTGTATGAGAAATCCTGCCCCGAGGATACTGGCATGTAGCCCATCGTTCGGGGCAAGGTCTCGCCTATATCATCACGCTGTGTTTATCACGGCCGCGCCGCCAAATCAGCGAGCCTGCAACAGGCGAAGCCCGTTTCCGATGACGAGCAGCGATGCGCCCATGTCGGCCGCTATGGCCATCCACAGCGTGGCGACACCGAACAGGGCCATGACGATAAACGCGAGTTTCAGTCCCAGGGCAAAGGCAATATTCTGCTTGATCACGCGCAAGGTGCGCCGCGAGTGGCGTATCAGCCAGGGGAGTTTTTCTAGGTCGTCAGACATCAGCGCGATGTCCGCCGTTTCGATTGCTACATCGGAGCCGGCCGCGCCCATGGCGATTCCGAGGGACGACGCGGCCATCGCCGGAGCGTCGTTGACGCCGTCGCCCACCATCGCAATCTTTCCGAATTCTCCCGCCATCGCGGCCACGCGCGCCACCTTTTCCTCCGGGAGCAATTCGGCTTCGTACGCGTCCACCCCGATTTGCGCCGCGACCGCCGAGGCCGTGCCTTCGTTATCGCCGGTCAGCATGACGGCGGACTCGATTCCCAATCCCTTGAGGGCCGATACCGTAGAGGTGGCGCTCTCACGCACGCCGTCGGAGACGCTCAAGAGGCCACACACATGGTCGCCGTTCCCCAGGGCGATAACCGAATGGCCTGCGTCTTCAAGACGACTGGCGGCGGCATGGCACTCCTCCGATTCTCCGCCTTGTTCGTGAAGAAAGCGGTGACTCCCAATCCAAAAACTCTCATTCCGATAGATGCCCTCGGCGCCTTTGCCCTGGATTACGGTAAAGTCACCGACCGTCTCGAGTCCGATTCCCTCCTCTTCAGCTCTGCTCAGGATGGCCCGTGCCAAGGGGTGATCGCTGTGGCTCTCGAGGGTGGCCGCGCTCTCGAGGAGTTCGCGTTCCGTGTGTCCATCGAGGGGAATAATTGCCTGGACGGTGGGGCGGCCGTACGTTACCGTGCCCGTCTTGTCGAACGCGATGGCGCGGATCGAGGCCGGGGCCTCGAGATAGGCACCACCCTTGATAAGAACGCCCGCCCGCGCCGCCGACGCGATTCCCGCCACGATGCTAACGGGCGTAGAAATCACGAGCGCGCAGGGACATGCAATCACCAGCATGACCAGGGCCTGGTAGAACCAGTAGCCCCAAACGTTGTCCGCGGCGGCAGTGGGACCGAGGAGGAGGGGAGGCCCCACGGCGACCAGGACCGCGAGCGCCATCATAAGGGGCGTATACACGCGGGCGAAACCCTCGACCCATTGCTCCGTTGGCGCTCGATGGGCCTGCGCCTCTTCTACCATATGGATGATTCGCGCGAGCGTCGTATCGGCCGCGCTGCGCGTCGATTCGAATTCGAACGCGCCGTCGTTGTTGAGGGTTCCCGCGAAGACCGGCGAATCGATTTCCTTTACAGAGGGCTTGGACTCGCCCGTGATGGCGGCCTCGTTGACGGTGGTATTCCCGCGCGTGACCACGCCATCCAGGGGGATCTTTTCTCCGGGCCGCACAAGCACCGTCACGCCAACGGGCACCTCTTCGACGGGCTTCTCCTCGATATCGCCGTCGTTAGGGCATCGGTAGCGCGCCACGGTGGGCGACTGGTCCATCAGCGAACCGATAGCCCGGCGCGCGCGCCCAACGCTCCACGATTCGAGCAGAAGAGCCAGCGAAAACAAGAAGGCCACGGCTGCGCCTTCCATCCATTCGCCCAGAAGAACCGCCCCGGCGACCGCTATAGTCATGAGAAGATTCATGTCGGGTCGAAGACGCTGCGCGGCGTACATTGCCTTTGGGAGTATCGGCAGCCCACCCGCCACAATCGCCCCGCAATACAGGACGATGGCGGCTACAGGATAATCGTGAGCCTCGCCGTGGCCACTGAAGGCGTCGGCAAGGCCATGGGTCCACCCGTGGAGCGCCGTCGCGCCAAGCGCAAAGAGGCCGCTCGCGAAACAGAGCGCCGCACGTCCGTGCCGTTTCCACAGGCTGTCGTCGTCCGCGAATGAAGCCGTGTGCTCTTCCCAGGGAATCGCCTCCATGCCAGTTCGGCTAACGGATTCGCGGATGATCTCAGAATCGAGAGGAGGATCTTCCTGATCGATCAGCAGCTTTTCATTGAGCAGATCGAAGTTAAGGCGCTCGTCGCCGCCGACGAGGGGCCCCAATTCCTGCTTGAGGATGGCGACTTCCTCAGCACAACACATTCCCTTAATCTTAAACGTCAGGCGAGTCATGGCAGTGCATTATATCCCATACCCCCCCCCAAGTCCCGCCCGGCGCTGGAACTTTTGTCGCGACTCTTGCTGCCGGTGTCAATCCTGTTCTATCCTATTGCCCCGTCAAGAGAGGGAACGCGTGAACGGCAGAGCCGGTGCCTCGGCGATGAGTCAGGCATGACAGAGAAGAGGCGGGCGATTCTACATACGGGAATTCCGAAATGAAGAACAACGAGATGAGCTCCAGAATGCGAACGGCGACTGCGCTATGGATTGGGTTGCGTTTGCCGTTTGTCGTGATGCTGTTGCTGCTGGCCGCCTGGGCTGCCAGAGCTGCTGAAGGCCGTGAATCGAACGCCGAATCGTTCGCGCCGCGTCCAAATGTTGTCGTGCTGCTGGCCGACGATCTGGGCTGGAAGGACATCGGCTGCGATGGCGGCCCGGTGAAGACGCCGGCGCTTGATGCTCTCGCCGCCAACGGGGTGCGTTTCACGGATTTTCATTCTGGGTCTGCCGTCTGCTCGCCTTCGCGCGCGACACTGCTGACAGGGCGCCACCACATCCGCGCGGGCATTTACACGGTGGTGTTCTTCGAGGCCGAGGAGAAGTCGCATCTGCTCGAGCGCGAAGTCACGCTGCCTGAGGTGCTAAAGAGTCACGGATATTCGACTGCGCATTTCGGCAAATGGCATTTGGGCATGCCGACAAAGGAAATCGATAAGCCGTCGCCGGCGGGGCATGGTTTCGATTACTGGTTCGGTATGGCCAACGGGGCTAGCCCAAGCCACAAGGACCCCACGAACTTCCTGCGCAACGGCGAGCCGGTCGGACCAATTGAAGGGTTTTCCAGCCAAATCGTCGTAGACGATGCGATATCGTGGCTGGAAGAAAAGCGCGAACCCAACGCACCGTTCTTTCTGAACCTGTGGTTCCACGAGGCCCACGACCCGATCGCGGCGCCGGATGATGTCGTTTCCCAGTACGGCGAGCTGAACGACCGCGCGGCGATCTATTCCGGCACGATCGACAACACGGATCGCGCTATCGCTCGCCTGCTTGACAAGCTCAAGAAGATCGATTCGCTTGATAACACGTTGATCATTTACTCATCGGACAACGGCAGCTATCGGCCCGATCGTGTCGGCAACCTGCGTGGCACAAAGGGCTCCAATTTTGAAGGCGGGATTCGAGTGCCCGGGATCTTTTACTGGCCGGACGGCATTGCGAAAGGGCGCGTCGAGCGCGAGCCGGCAGGCTTGATCGATGTGCTGCCGACGGTCTGTGGCCTGCTCGGAATCGAGAAGCCCAAAGGCGTGCATCTCGACGGATCCGATCTTTCGCCGCTGCTGACCAATCGCGCCAGCGAGTTCGTCCGCCACCAGGCGATCACTTGGCATCTGCCAACGTCAAACCCGTCCTTGGCAATCCGGGACGGCGACTACTCGCTGGTCGCGTATCGCGATTACGAGTTTCCGAAGGACAAGGACGCCATCACACGAGTGCTCAAGCAAATCGAAGAAGCCTTGAGGAAGGCGAATAGCCCGGAGCTAGCCCCATGGCTTTCGCGAACAAAGATGTTCGGCTCACCGTTTAAGAACAAGGAGGCGGCGCGGCTTCGCGGGCAATATGTGCGTTTGAACGCGTTTCAGGAATCGTGGATTCATTTGATTAAGTCAGGCAACTACGGACGATTTGAATTGTATGACCTCGCAACGGATCCAGGGCAACGGACAGACTTGTCGGCTCAGCTTCCGGACGTTGCTGCCCGGCTCGAGAAGGAATTGCTCGAAATCAATGTAAGCGTCGTGGCCGACGGACCCGACTGGCAATAACTCGACACGATACACTAGTGGTGGCGGGCCAGCGCCACAGAGGACCACCGACTTTGAGCACACCACGACACGCGCAGGTGACCGGGCCGTCCTTGACGTATGTTCCGGTTAACGGATGCATTTTTTTTTTTAATGATACGGCGACCACCGAGAAGCTATTTCGCATCGATCTTCCCGGCGGCGCCGACCTCGGCCACAAACCGGGCCAGTTCGTCCAGGTCTCGATACTTGGTCTCACCGAAGCCCCGATATCCGTCGCCAGTTCCCCAACGCGGCCCGGTTATTTCGAATTGGGCGTCCGCAAAGCCGGGGCCTTGACCTCGGCCATGCACGACCTGAGCGTGGGCGATCCCATCGGCATCCGTGGCCCTTTCGGCAGCTACTTTGACGTCGAAGCTATGGCAGGAAGGGACCTCTTGCTCATTTCCGGCGGATGCGGGCTCGCCCCGATGCGCTCTCTCATCCAGTATTGCGAGGATCGCATCGACGATTTCCGCGGAGTCCATATCCTCTACGGCGCGAAGACTCCGGCGGACCTGCTCTTCAAGGACGATATCGCCGCGTGGGAGAAGTCGAGACGCATCACATGCCAGTACACTGTCGACGAAGGCCTTGGCGGCGGCTACCGCAGTCGCGTGGGCCTCATCACAAGCTTGATCCCCCCGTTGGAACTGGACCCGTCCAACACCGTCGCAGTCATCGTCGGCCCGCCCGCCATGTACGCCTTCGTCATCGGCGAACTCGAGAAGAAGGGGCTCGCCAAGAACCAGATGATCGTCTCCCTTGAACGCTACATGCGCTGCGGCGTTGGCAAATGCGGCCATTGCGCCATCGAAGACCGATACACCTGTATCGACGGCCCCGTGTTCCGCCTCGACGAAGTGAGCGAACTGAATGGGGCGCTATGACGAGGACTCTAACCACCTGCCCCTACTGCGGCACCGGTTGTCAGTTCTACCTCGTCACCGACGACTCGAACCGGCTCAGCGGCGTTGAGGCCAGCACCGAACATCCTGTCAGCCGCGGCCAGCTCTGCGTCAAGGGCTGGAATGCCTTCGACTTCGTCAACCACCCCGACCGCCTCATGACCCCCATGATTCGCCGCAACGGCGCCTTAGAAGCCGCCCCGTGGCCCGAAGCGCTCGACCTCATCGCCTCCAAACTCGGCTCCATTGCCAAAGAGCATGGCGGCGACGCGCTCATGTTCTTCTCGTCCGCCAAGACTACAAACGAGGAAAACTACACCCTGATGAAGCTGGCCCGCACCGTCTTCAAGACCAATAACGTTGACCACTGCGCCCGGCTTTGTCATTCCCCGACCGTCCTCGGCCTCGCATCGAGCTTCGGCTCCGGAGCCATGACCAATTCGATCTCGTGCATGGAGGAAGCCGGCTGCATACTCGTGATCGGCTCCAACACAACCGAACAGCACCCCATCATCGGCACTCGCATCATCAACAACGCCGTGCAGCGAGGCTGCGAACTAATCGTCGCGGACAACCGGCGCATCCGCCTTGCCCACTTCGCCGACCTCCACGTGCGCCACAAGAACGGCACCGATGTCGCCCTGCTCAACGGTCTTATGCACGTCGTCATCCGCGATGGACTTGAGGACAGGGCGTTCATCGAGGCGCGCACCGAGAACTACGGGCAACTCGCGCGCCTGGTCGAACCGTACACGCCCGAGAGGGCCGCGGGCATTACCGGCCTCACGCCCGGCGAGATTGTCCAGGCGGCCCACATCTTCGCAAGCGCCGAGAAGGCCATGATCGTCTACGCCATGGGCATCACCCAGCATACGCATGGCGTCGACAACGTCCGATCCTGCGCAAACCTCGCCATGCTAACGGGAAACCTGGGCTCCCGCGGTGTTGGCGTCAACCCCTTGCGCGGCCACAACAACGTCCAGGGCGCCTGCGATATGGGCGCCTTGCCCGATGTCTACACCGGATACCAGAAAGTAACCGACAGCGAGGTCCGCGCCAAGTTCGAACGCGCTTGGCGCGTCGAGGCGCTACCCGCGACTCCCGGCCTCACCGTCACGACCGCGCTCGACGCCGCATTGCAGGGCCGCCTCAAGGCCCTCTACATTACGGGCGAGAATCCTGTTATTTCCGACGCCAACCAAGCCCACGTCAAGCAGGCCCTCGAAGCGCTCGAGTTCGTCGTCGTACAGGATATCT
>PVBE012805923.1_pt1 | contig 21572 bp, 18 predicted proteins | sample 1631181 | NCBI WGS metagenome assembly PVBE01 (sample SAMN08397723, study PRJNA350692) | Marine metagenome, whole genome shotgun sequencing project. | isolation source: water | place: Pacific Ocean | collected 2012-04 | reverse complement strand
TCCGGATGACTTCAAATAGTTCAATTATTTGTGTAGAAGAGTCAGGACTTGATCCGGGGCCGGCATGACGGTAATCGCGTTCGTCAATCAATCTCGGATTAGAAAGTGATGGATATTTCGGATCAATTATCTAGCCCGCGATCGAACTCGCCAACACGAGCTGTCCGCCGTAGTAGAGCGGCAGCCCCCAGACGCGATTGCCAAATCCCGTAGCCACGAAGCGATCGCGCGCCACCGCCAGGTCGGAGACATAGAACATCAACGCGCCCAGCAGGATCATCGGCGTAGCCGCGTTTGCGACCGCCCCGGCGGCGCAGATGACCATGCAGGTGATGACGACGAAATATGCGTAGACGGGCATCCTCATTTCGGGAGGCAGATGCGGGCGCAGCCACCGCAAGATTTTCATAACCGAGGCGACCATGAGCAGTGCCGTTACGATCGCGGCTACCGGTTGCAAGCCAAGACTCGCGAAGGCCACGACGTAGGCGGCGTGACCGAGCAGGAAGCTCGCGATACCGGCCTGGAAGATGCGCGGCCGCTCAACGGGGATCAGAAAGACATCTCCCCACCAGGAAAGCACCAGCCCCAGCAGCACGAGCAAGCCGTAACTACTGTCGAGTGCGCCGGCGGCCACCGCCACCGCGAGGAATCCCGTCGAGGCGGCCGGCTTCGCGATCCAGACGCCTTTGCGACTGCCGACGTATTCGGCGACAAGGAGTGCGGCCAGAGCCGCGAGGGTGAGAAGGATGAGTGTTGTCACGTCTGCAATGCGCCGCGATATTCTTACCTTGCCCCCGCATCCTCGACGAGAATGAATTTATGATTGCTGTGCACTAACTTCAGAAAGCCGCCGGAAGCGGTTTTGATCTCACTGTCTTGAGAGATTCTGCCTGAAAGTGTAATGCTTGCACCCTGCTCTATCCGATCCAGTTTGTCCTGTACCGCCCGTGTCGCGGGCACGGTATGGACGACGAGTAAACTGCCTTCCGGTTTCTTTTTGGAACTCCAGTAATAGTTGCCGCCGCCTTTATGCCTAAGATTTACGATATCGGGATCATTGTATTCGCCTGAAGTCAGAACAAGATCGTAGGTGATGATCGGCATGCTCTTGTCAAAATGCCGGTCCATACGCCTCAAGTAGCCTTTTATCTTCTCGGTACGCCCGCCCCAATCCGACGTGTACTTTTCCCCTCGATAACTTATCTCATCACCAATCCGCATTTCGCCGGCGATCTCTGAAGCCGAGGGTTTCCAGGTCAGATACGAATAAGAGCCGGCTACGATTATTATAATGACTATCAGCTTTCTCAAAGCTCGCTCACCCATGCCCTTACGATCAACGAGTATGGTACTCAATTAAGAAGGTGCTTGTACCGCCGCTGTTATCGGCGGTGCGTCGGTGTGACAATGGCGCGATGTCGGCTGAAAATGAAACGGGCGATGAAGGCTTTGTCGGACGATGGTCACGCCGCAAGGCGGAAACGTCTCAAACGGCCGACGAGACGCCACCGGATCCGCCCGATGCAGAACTGCCCCCGACCGAATCGTTGACACCGGATAGCGATTACTCCGGCTTTCTGTCGTTGAAGGTCAGCGCCGCCTTACGCCGCCAGGCATTGCGGAGATTGTTCCATTCAGGCGCTATCGCCGGCCCGGACGGTCTCGATGACTACGATGAGGATTTTCGCAGTTTCGAACCGCTCGGAGACGTGATGACCGCCGATCGGCGCCACCGCCGCGATACCGAAAAAGAAACAACTGCCACGTCGGACGCAGCGACCGAAACCGAAACAATGGTCGCGAAGGACGCCACGGCGCCGGCGCCGGCGCCGAAAACGGTCGAGCGTAAGGACATTTCTGTCGTCGAGTATGTTTCGCGGGGCCGGCTGTTGATCATCGCTCCGTTTCGCAACGCCGGCGATGAGACGCGCGCGCTCGAGCTTGGCACGGGCTTGCGGGATCGCTTGAACTGCTGCTTGGTCTTGAGCCGTGTGGCGATGGATACAAGCGGCGAGTTCGTCGAACACGCGAAAGCCGCGGGGATATCGCTGCTGGCGGGACCCGAAGTATCGCTGGCGGGGTACATGGGGCAGTTCATCGCCGTCTTGCGCGATCGTGATACGGCGATTGATGTTGCGGCTGCGGCGGGCGAGTTCGGAACCTTCGACCTCGTACTGGATTTAAGCGACCCGCCTTTGCTACGGGCCGAACTCCCGCCGCCGGGCTATTTTGCGCCGGCGAACGATCCGGCGGCACTCGAGACGGCGTTGCAGGAACTTCCCGGCCTGATCGGCACTTTTGAGAAACCGAACTACGTCCGCTACGACCCGAACCGTTGCGCACACAGCCGCAGCGGCATTCAAGGATGCCGACGTTGTCTGGGTTCCTGCCCGGCCGAGGCGATCCGCACCGTCGGCGACCGAATAGAAGTCGACCCCTTTCTTTGTCAAGGCGGTGGGAGTTGCGTTTCCGCTTGCCCGACGGGAGCATTACGTTACAACTATCCGTCGGGCGAGACGTTAATGGCGACGGTACGAGGCGCTCTCAAGAGCTACTACGCAGCCGGCGGCGCGCATCCGGTGTTGCTGTTCCATGACGGAAATCTAGCGAAAGAAATCTTAAGCGCCACCGAAGACGCGTTCGACGACCGTCTGGTCCGGGTGGCGGTCGAGGAAATCGGTGTCGTCGGTTTCGAGATCTGCGCGGCAGCCTTAGCCTACGGGTCCGCCGCGATAGCCGTGCTCGCGACCTCCGCGACGCCGGCATCGGTGCGTGCCGAAATCGAATCGCAGATAAGCATTTTGCACGCCTTGTTGGACGGCCTGGACCTTGGCCCCGGGCGAGTTCAGTTTGCCGGTGTCGACCCGGCTCGATCCTTGTTGCGACGGCTGGAACCGCTATCGAAATGGTCGGCGCTCGAACCCGCAACACACTTGGTGTTCGATGACAAACGGACCGACGTCTGGCTTGCCATCGACCACTTGTACGCGCAGACAACGTCTGCCGTAACCGTCCTTCGACTGCCGTCGAGCGCGCCGTTTGGCAGCGTCACCGTCGCGCCGGATGCCTGTACATTGTGTATGGCTTGCCCGTCTTTGTGCCCGACCGGGGCGCTACAGGCCGGGAACGAAACACCGCAGCTCAGTTTTGTCGAGGATAAATGCGTTCAGTGCGGACTGTGCCGGCACGGCTGTCCCGAAGCGGCAATCGAAATCACGGCGAGACTTATGCTCGAGCCCGAAGCAAGACGTCGCCCGCGTATACTGGCGGAAGACGAACCCTTTCATTGCGTGCTGTGCGGCACTCCATTTGGTACCGTCCGGACGATCGAGCGCATTAGTGCGAAACTCAGCGGCCATCCGATGTTTGAGGACGCGGCCGCCCGACATAGATTAAAGATGTGTGAGGATTGCCGCGTCGTCGATCTCTTCGCGGCGGGCGACGATATCGATCAATGAAGGAAACGGACACCGGTGAGAGAACCCGCGCCGAGATCTACCTCCTACTCGGTCGCCTACTTGGCGAACCCGCCGCGGAGCCGATCCTGCAAATGCTGCGAGACCTGGCCGTGCCGCCGGCGAAAGAAAACTTCACCGCAGCTTTGCAGACCTTACGCCAGGCGGCGCGCGATGCCCGGGCCGAAGATGTCGAGGAGGAATTCAATGTATTGTTCATCGGTCTCGGCCGTGGCGAACTCGTGCCGTATGGCTCGCACTACATGGCCGGCAAACTCATGGACCAACCGCTCGCGACAGTACGCCGCGATCTCGCCGCATTCGGCGTAGAGCGTCGAGCGCACGTGCGTGAGCCCGAAGACCACATCGCCGCGCTATGCGAAACGATGGCCGTAATCATTCCGCTGGACGAGGAGGTGCCGTTCGATAGCCAACGGGCATTTTTCACAGAACACCTGGAGCCCTGGGCGGGTCCGTTCTTCCATGATCTGAGATGTGCCGGGAGCGCCAAATTTTATCGTGCGGTGGCGGCCGTCGGCGAGCAATTTATGTCGCTTGAAAGTGGTTACTTCAATATGGCAAATTCATAGGTCGGATCGTAGCGCCTCATTCGAACCGTAGACATTGCTACATTGTGCAAAATCGAACCACGAAGGACACTAAGAACACGGAGAAAATATTTTTGTACCGTAATTTCATATTCTTATCTCCGTGTTCTTAGTGTTCTTAGTGGTTAATCTCGATTGCACGGGGTATTGAAGGCTTAAGAACTAACCTATGATGGCAAACTAGGAGCGTGCGGGTTTCGGGGCCGGGCGCGATACGACCCCCAAGAACGAGCAATTCATGGAGCGGACTATGCGAGATGTGAAAAGGGAACGACGGCAATTTCTAAAGGGTGCGGCCTTCTTCGGTGGCGGCGCCGCGGTCTCAGTGCTGGCCGAGGCGGCGGACGTTGACGAACAAACGACCGAAACGCTATCGGCGCCTAACGACAAAGGCTACCGAGTAACGCGGCATATTCGCGACTACTATCGTAAGGCGCGCTTCTGATAATTTGTGGACGGCCCATGCGGCGGCGTCTGCGCCGCAACTGAGCCGGACGCGCGGGTGAGCCACGAAAACACCGGGGCGGGGTCCGAGACTTCGATCAGCAGGTTCGGCGGAGATTGAGCCATGAAACTCATCAGGAAACGGGAAGTTACCCCGGCGGTCGACGCCGCGGACATCGACGACAGCCTCGCTAGTGCGAACATTGACCGGCGGGCGTTCTTGCGCCGCAACGGTATCACGATGGCGGGTCTCGCGGGGGCGACGATGCTGCAGCCCGCAATGATGAGAAAGGCGCGGGCGGCGAGCGCCCCGGCGGGAGCCGGCATCGAGACCCGAAAGAGCATCTGCACCCATTGTTCGGTCGGTTGCGGCGTCGTCGCCGAGGTCGAGAATGGCGTCTGGACGGGCCAGGAACCGGCCATGGATCACCCCTTCAATATGGGCGCCCATTGTGCCAAAGGGGCAGCGGTCAGAGAACACGGGCACGGGGAACGCCGCCTCAAATATCCGACCAAACTCGTCGACGGCAAATGGACGCGGGTTTCCTGGGACCAGGCGATCGAGGAAATCGGTGATCAGATGCTCGCGATCCGTGAGCGGTCGGGACCGGATTCCGTCTATTGGCTCGGCTCGGCGAAGTTCAATAACGAACAGGCTTATCTGTTTCGCAAGTTCGCGGCGTTATGGGGCACGAACAACGTCGACCACCAGGCGAGGATCTGCCATTCCACGACGGTCGCCGGCGTAGCCAATACCTGGGGCTACGGCGCGATGACGAATTCCTATAACGATATCCATAATGCGCAAGCCATGCTGATCATCGGCGGCAACCCTTCCGAAGCGCATCCGGTGTCCATGCTGCACATCTTCCGCGCGAAGGAACGCAATAACGCGCCGCTGATCGTGATCGATCCGCGCTTCACTCGCACCGCCGCGCACGCCGATCTGTATATCCGCCTGCGCCCGGGTACCGACGTGCCGCTGATCTGGGGCATGCTGTGGCACGTGTTCGAAAACGGCTGGGAAGACAAGGCATACATCCGTCAGCGCGTGTACGGCATGGACGAGGTACGCGAAGAAATAGCCCGCTGGACACCCGACAAAGTCGAGCGTGTAACCGGCGTACGCGAAGCACTCGTCAAAGAGGCGGCCAAACTCATGGCCGAAAATCGCCCGAGCACGTTCATCTGGTGCATGGGTGGTACCCAGCACACGACCGGAAACAACAATACTCGCGCCTATTGCATCTTCCAACTCGCGCTCGGCAACGTCGGGGTTTCCGGCGGCGGCACGAACATCTTCCGCGGCCACGACAACGTCCAGGGCGCGACGGACCTCGGCATACTTTGTCACACGCTGCCGGGCTATTACGGTTTGTCCGAGGGTGCCTGGCGGCACTGGAGTGCGGTCTGGGATCTGGACTATGAGTGGGTCAAGGCGCGTTTCGATCCCGGCACCTATGAGGAATCGAAGGGCGTGAAGGTCTCGCCCATGAACACCAAGGGGATCCCCGTTTCGCGTTGGATCGACGGTGTCGCGGAAGACCGCGGGAACATCGCGCAACGTGACAAACTGGCGGCGATGGTTTTTTGGGGACACGCGCCGAACAGCCAGACGCGCGGACCTGAAATGAAAAAGGCGATGGAGGCACTCGACCTGCTCGTCGTCGTCGATCCCTACCCAACCGTGTCGGCGGTAATGCATGATCGGCGCGACGGCGTATACTTGCTGCCGGCGTCGACGCAGTTCGAGACCTACGGCTCGGTCACCGCATCCAATCGTTCCATCCAGTGGCGCGAAAAGGTCATCGAGCCGCTGTTCGAATCGTTGCCCGATCACGTCATCTTGCACAAGTTGGCGCGCAAACTCGGCATCAGCGAGGCCCTGACCAAACACATTGCGGTCGCCGCCGGCGAGCCCGTGATTGAAGATATCACGCGCGAAATCAATCGAGGGATGTGGACGGTCGGTTACACCGGCCAGAGCCCGGAACGTCTCAAACGCCAGCTTGATAACTGGTTTACATTCGACACCACGACTCTCAAGGCCGAAGGCGGACCCTGCGACGGAGAGTTCTTCGGCTTGCCCTGGCCGTGCTGGGGTACCCCGGAGATGGGACACCCGGGGACTCCGAATCTCTACGATCCGAGCATAGCCGTGAAAGACGGCGGGCTGCCGTTTCGCGCACGTTTCGGGGTGGAACGCGAAGGAGAAAGCCTGTTGGCCGACGGTTCCTATCCCGTGGGTTCGGAGATCGAGGACGGTTATCCCGAATTCTCCGCCGACCTGCTCAAGAAACTCGGTTGGTGGGACGACCTGACCGGCGCCGAGAAGAAACTCGCCGAAGGTAAGAACTGGAAGACCGACCGCTCCGGCGGGATCCAGCGGGTCGCGATCGCCCATGGTTGCGCCCCATACGGTAACGCCAAGGCCCGAACCGTCGTATGGACGTTCCCCGATCCGGTACCGATCCACCGCGAGCCGCTGTACACCAGTCGCCGCGACCTGGTCGACGAGTATCCGACGTATGCGGATCGAAAATCCCATTATCGTCTACCGACACGCTACGCCTCGATCCAGGCTATCGACCACGCCAAGGATTTTCCGCTGATCCTGACGAGCGCGCGGCTGGTCGAATACGAAGGCGGCGGCGACGAAACGCGCTCCAATCGGTGGCTCGCCGAATTACAGCAGGAGATGTTTGCCGAGATCCATCCGGGCGACGCCAACGACGCGCGCATCCGCGACGGCGACGACATCTGGGTAGAAGGACCAGAGGGCGGCCGGATCGCGGTCAAGGCAATGGTCACGCGGCGCGTCGATCGCGGCGTCGTGTGCCTGCCGTTTCATTTCGGCGGCAAATTTCAGGGCCGCGATCTCAGGGACAAATACCCGCTCGGGAGTGCCCCTTACGTGCTCGGCGAGGCCGCGAACACCGCATTTACCTACGGCTATGATTCCGTGACACAGATGCAGGAGACGAAGTGTTCGCTCTGCCGCATTCGGCCGGCGTGAGAGGAGAATAATCATGGCCCAAATGAAGTTTCTCTGTGACGTCGAACGCTGCATCGAGTGCAACGCCTGTGTCACTGCCTGCAAGAACGAAAACGAGGTGCCCTGGGGTATCAACCGGCGGCGCGTAGTGACAATCGGAGACGGCGAACCCGGCGAACGATCGCTGTCGGTGGCCTGCATGCATTGCTCCGATGCGCCCTGCGCGGCGGTCTGTCCGGTCGATTGCTTTTACACGACAGATGACGGGGTCGTGCTGCATGACAAGGATATCTGCATCGGCTGCGGCTATTGTCTTTACGCCTGTCCGTTCGGCGCGCCGCAGTTCCCGACGAGCCCGTCGTATGGCTCGCGCGGGAAGATGGACAAATGCACGTTCTGCGCGGGCGGCCCCGAGAAGGACGGATCGGCCGAAGAGTTCGAGAAGTATGGCCGCAACCGCCTCGCCGAGGGCAAGCTGCCGTTGTGCGCCGAAATGTGCGCGACCCGCGCCCTGCTCGGGGGCGACGGTGACGAGGTTTCAGACATCTTCCGCGAGCGCGTCACCTATCGCGGTGCGGCGCCGATGGCGTGGGGCTGGGACGTCGCCTACGGCAGACGCGGCAAGCGTGATCCCGACTAGACGCGCATGCGGTTCCGGGCGCCGGCATTCCTGACGGTTCTATTCCTGGGCCTCGCATTTGCGGGACCTCGCCTCAGAGCCGAGTCGGACGTGCGGGAAAGGGCTGCAGCGCCATCGGTGGCTGCGACGAGCGCAACGGCCAATGTATCGGATTTCTGGCGTGCCGTGCGGGGCGGGCAGAGCGGCACTGTGGCCGGCGCGAACGCGCAATCGGGTTTGCTGATCACAGACTGGCCAAAGGACTGCGTCGAGGCCGGTAACTGCACCGAACGCGCGGTCGGTTTCACCTTGCCGATTCACGATCTCATGCCCGCTGTTCGGGAACCCGAAGGCCAGGGCGCCAAATGGCAGACCGTGGCGTTTGTCGTCGGACTGTTCGCGGCACTGCTCGTCGCGGGCGTCGTTTTCGTTCGAGTACTGGGAACCGAACGCCGATGACCGTAAGCCGGCGCCAATTCCTGACCGGCGGCGTGGCCGCCGGTTGCGCGGCCGCCACGGGCGGGGCAGAGGCCCGCGGCAACGCCGAGATGCCGCCGAACGCGCTCGGCCTGTTGTATGACTCAACGCTGTGCACCGGCTGCAAGGCGTGCGTTACCGCTTGCAAGGAGGCCAATGGTCTGCCGCTCGACGCGCCGTCCCATCAGCCCTATCTCGACGAGAGCAAAACCTTGTCCGGCAAGTGCCTGAACGTGATCCAGATGTTCAGTGATGGCACGCCCCGAGACAAGGATGTGGGAAACGACGGGTTCGCTTTTTTTAAGCATTCCTGCATGCACTGCGTCGACCCATCGTGCGTCTCCGCCTGCCCGGTGACGGCCTTGGACAAGGATCCCGACACGGGTGTCGTGACCTACGACGCCGGTGCGTGCATCGGCTGCCGCTACTGCATCTTCTCGTGCCCGTTTCGGATCCCTCGCTTCGATTATGACCTAGCGGTGCCCGAGATCCACAAGTGCCAACTCTGCGATCACCTGTGGCCCGAGGGTAAATTTTCCGCTTGCGCCGACGCATGTCCGACGGGGGCGACCTTGTACGGGCCCGTCAAGAAACTACGGACGGAGGCCAGACGGCGCCTCGAGTTGACGCCGGGCGCGATGGTCGAGTTCCCGCGGCGTTCGACCGAGACCGGTGAGATGACCGGCCCGCTGCCGGTTGCCGACTATGTCCCGCAGGTTTACGGCGAAACGGAAGGCGGCGGTACCCAGATGCTCATGTTGAGCGCCGTGCCGTTCGCGAAACTGGGTTTGCCGAAACTGCTCAGCCGGTCGGCCGCCAGCGTCTCCGAGACGATTCAGCATACGCTTTACAAAGGGCTCGTCGGACCGGCCGTCGTACTCGCCGGACTGGCTTACGCGACGTTCCGGAACGAACGTACCAACGGCAAAGAGGACCCCGGCGCCGCGCACAACGCCGCGCTCAGCGCCGAGATGAGCAAGTACTCGCCGGTCGGCGGCAAACTGGTCACGCCCGCAACCGTCGTGTTGGCCGTACTCGCGGCCGCGGCATTCCTGATTCTGGGTTGGCGTTTTGTCTTCGGGATCGGCTCGGTGACGAACCTCAATGACGGGTACACCTGGGGCGTCTGGGTAATCTTCGATGTCGTGATCGGTACGGCTTTCGCCTGCGGCGGTTACGCGACCGCGATGCTCGTCTACATTTTCAATCGCGGCCGCTACCATCCGCTGGTCCGTCCGGCGCTACTCGCCAGTCTGTTTGGGTATACGCTGGGCGGCGCCGCGGTATTCTTTGATCTGGGGCGCTGGTGGAATATCTGGCACACGGTCTGGCCCGGATACATCAACGTGAACTCAGTGATGTTCGAAGTCGCGGCCTGCGTCATGCTGTATATCATCGTCATGTGGATCGAGTTCGCGCCGGCCATTCTCGAGAAGTTCCGCCGGCACGAGCTACGCCGGCGACTCGACCGGGTCATGTTCTTCTTCATCGCGCTCGGGGTGCTGTTGCCGACGATGCATCAGTCATCGCTCGGGACCATGCTGGTCGTGAGCGGCAAACAATTGCATCCACTGTGGCAAACGACGGCGTTACCATTGCTGTTCGTGATCTCGGCATTTACGATGGGGTTGTCCGTCGTCGTGTTCGAGGCGAGTATCGCTTCGGAAGGATTCAAACGCCCGCGCGAGACGCGGATCCTAGGACAGATGTCGGCCGTGATCGCGGGCCTGCTGGCGACTTACCTGATCGTGCGGTTCGCCGACATCGCGTCACGCGGCGAACTGGCGGCGACGTTGACGAGCGGTCTGTTGAGTTTGATGTTTTGGGTCGAGATCGCGCTATTTCTCGTGCCGATCCTCATCCTCGCCGCACCCGCAAATCGAAACCACGCGGGCCGCCTGTTCGGGGCGGCCGTGGCGATGCTCGTTGCGGGCTCCCTGTATCGTGTCGATGCGATGCTCGTCGCCTACGATCCCGGGGCTCAATACAGCTACTTTCCGTCGATCCCGGAAATGCTGGTAACGGTTGGGATCGTTGCGTTCGAGGTGCTCGCTTATATCGTACTGGCGCGCTTTCTGCCGGTGCTCCACCGCACCGACGAGGCGACCTCGCCAGCCACGTGACGGGTCATGGCGGGCAGGCGTTGAACGCCCAATGAATCATAAGTAAAGGAGAAAATCGATGGCTTCGACAGATATCGCAGAAGTTTTCAACGAAATGCCGGCGGCCTTCAACCCGAGTGCCGCCGAGGGACTCGATGCAGTCATCCAATATGACATTACCGGAGACGGCGGCGGCGGCTGGTATGTCACGATCAAAGATGGGGGGTGTCTGGTCGGTGAGGGTACACATGGTTCGCCGACCGTGACCCTGACGATGTCGACCAAAACGTGGCTCGCGATCGTGAATAAGGAAACAAGTGGAATGAGCGCATTCATGAGCGGCCGCCTTCAGGTAGGCGGTGATATGATGCTGGCTCAGCGGATAGAACAACTCTTTCCGTCCTAGATCGAAACCGGTTCCGGCCCAGCGCTGAACCCCGCTACGCAACGAAAGAGAACATCCTTATGTACCCGGAGATCACAGCCAGCCCGGAAGCACTGAAAGAGCACCTCCTTGCCTTCATGGACGACTACATTTACCCGAACGAGCAACGCTATCATGACCAACTGAGCGCTTTGGACGATCGGTTTCAGACCGTACCGTTGATGGAGGAACTCAAAGCGACGGCACGCGAAGCCGGACTCTGGAACCTGTTCGTGCCGGCCGGTCATGGGGGCTTGAAAAACGCAGATTACGCACCGCTTGCCGAGATCATGGGGCGCGTCACGTGGAGTTCCGAGGTCTTCAACTGCAACGCGCCGGACACCGGCAACATGGAAGTTTTCATGAAATACGGCACCGAGGAACAACAGCAGCAGTGGCTGAAACCGCTACTCGGCGGCGAGATCCGCTCGGCTTACGCGATGACCGAGCCCAACGTTGCCTCGAGCGACGCCACCAACGTGCAGACATCGATCCAACGCGACGGAGACGAGTATGTAATCAACGGACGCAAATGGTTCATCACGAACGCAATGTACGAGCGGACGAAAATTTTCATCGTCATGGGGAAATCCGACCCCGACAATCCGAATCGCCACGTCCAGCAGAGCCAGGTGCTGGTACCCAGGGGCACACCGGGCTTGACCGTCGTGCGTCCGCTGACAACGCTCGGGTACGACGACGCGCCCCAGGGACACGCCGAAATCGTATTCGAGGACGTGCGGGTGCCGATCGAGAACATCCTCCTCGGCGAAGGCCGCGGATTCGAGATCGCCCAGGGACGACTGGGTCCGGGCCGGATCCATCACTGCATGCGCCTCATCGGCTGCGCTCAGCGCGCCCTCGAATTCGCCTGTCGTCGCTCGGTGTCACGCTCGACCTTCGGTAAGACGCTCGCGGAGCATCAATCGGTGCGAGAAGACATCGCGAAATCGTTTTGCGAAGTCGAACAAGCGCGCCTGCTGACCCTGCGCACCGCCGCGAAAATGGACGAGGTCGGCCCCAAAGAAGCACGCGACCTGATCGCCGCGGCAAAAATCACCGTACCTTTAATGGCCCAGACCGTGATCGATCGCTGTATGCAGATCCACGGCGCCGGCGGTCTCACCGACGACTATTTCATGGCCGAGGCATTCAGCTACGCCCGTTGGTGCCGTCAGGCCGACGGCCCGGACCAGGTCCACATGATGGCGCTCGGAAAGCAGATCATTCGACGGTTTACGGATTAATCACAAAAAGGGGACGGACTCGAGTCCGTCCTCAAGCCCTTACTTTATTCAGTGGCGGCCGATGGAACCGCAAACTTGGAGATATCGACGCTCTCACCGACGATCAGATCTTCGCGCGCCAGAAACTTCGGTTTGACGAACCAGACCAGCGTCGGCAACGCGACAAGCGAGAGCACCATGTTGATCAGCATGATCGCGACCAACAGTACTCCCATGTCGGCCATGAATTTGAGATCCGACAGAAAGTACCAGGGCAGGATCCCGATCAGCATAACGGTAGCCGTGAACATGATGGCCTTGCCGGTCGTTGTGAGTGCCGCACTGATCGCCTTTTTGAGATCGTGATTTTGCGCGTTGAATTCTTCGCACATTCGCGACAGGAGATAGATACCGTAATCGATGCCGATACCGACGCCCATAACGGCGACGATCACGGCGTTGATATCCATGCCGATCCCGAGCACGTGCATGGACGCCCCGAGCAAAAAGTTCGACAGGTTTACCGGTATCATCAGAACCAACGCGGCTACGATTGATTTATAGGCATAGGCCGATATGATCATTACCGCACAATTCAACAACCCGAGAATGAACCAATGATAGCGTTCGACGACACTGTTCATCGCCTGTTGCAGAGCGATGACGCCGGTTCCCAGGCGCACTCGGAATCTTTCGTGATCGACGCCCACGGCGTCGACTGCCCGCTTCGCGCTGGCCAGCGCGGCATCGACCGTTTCCTGCTTGTTGTCTTTATACCAAAGCGAAACCGTCGAATTGTCCACGCCGAAGTCGATGACATGCGAAAAATTGATCGGGCTGCTGCCCATTAAGGCCGCGAAACCGGCCGCGCCGATGGCTTCGGGGGTCCGATCCAGCGGCGCCCATTTCGGGTTGCCGCCCGAAAGCAGACGATAGGTTTCGCCCATGTAATCGGCGAACGTCAGTGTTGCACGGGGCGGTAGCTCGGGATCGGATTCCAGCCGCCGCTGCAGTTCGGCCGCGACCGCCACCACCTCCGGCGTCCGGCCAACCGGGTTGGTAATGCTGGGATCCTTTGTTTCCAACACGATTTCCAGTGTATTCATACCGGGGAAGTGCGCGTTGATAGCGCGCACGGCCGTATTGAATTCGGAATCGTGCCAGAGAAGATTACTGCCCTCGACCGGATTACCGATCTTGATCTGCGAATTCAAATAAATTCCCGACGCGCCGATGATAGCAATGGCTAAGGCGCTTATTCTCGCTCGTTTGCCGACGGTGATCCGGGCAATGCCGATCAGCAAACGCTCTTGCATAAGATGGATCCCGGATTCCTTTTCTCGACCGCCAACGATTTTCTCAATATTTTTCGGGGCAGGCAGGTAGGACAAGACGATGGAACACAGAAAGACTCCGGTCGGGATGATCCACAAAGCCCAGAAGCCGCAGAAAATCGCGTGGTTTACCATAGTCTTGATCGGCGCAACGGCGATGAAAATAATACCGAATACGTCGGTCAAAATGCCCAGAATCGACGGCGCCATCATGATCCCCATCGTTACTTCGGCGGCACGCCGGCGATCTTTTAGGTGCAGATACACCTCGTAGTAGCGTTCCGTATATTGAACGCAGTGCGAAAATGATCGCGCCACCAGTAGCAGGGGCACGATCATCAATAACGGCTCGATGGGCCGTTCCAGCCAGCCGATGAACCCAAACCCCCACAGACCGGCGACCAAGGCACATACGATTGGCGTCACCACGCCGGCAACGTTGCGCATGTAGAACAGGAGCGCCAATATCAATGCGCCGACGGTGACCGCGAAGATTTTGTAGGTCTGTTTCTGGAGCTTATAGACCCAGCCGGTCAAAGCCGGTTGGCCGGCGAGATAAACGTCATGTTGATCGTCCCTCGCCTTCTCCACCAGGTCTTGCACATAGGCAAACGCAACGCCGTAATCGATCGAGTCCTGAAACGATGCATTAATGATGGTCGCCGTTTCATCCCACGAAATGTAGAAAGTCTGTGCGCTGGGCGATAGATCGACGCGCCGGCGGAATTCCTCCATCTCTTCCGGTGTAACTGGCGCTTGGTCGCCCATCAAAGCCTGCGCGTCGATACCAAACGGCGTCGCCCGGGAATAGCGCAGTTTCTCTGTCGATATTGAAATCAGCTGATCGTGATCAATACCTGGCGTGAGGTCGATATCGCGGGTTAGCTTGTAGACCTTTGCCAGTGTCTCCGGGTTGTAGATATCGCCTTCCTTGCGCTTGACCATGATCGACATCGTCAGCGGGTTGCCGAAATTACGGTGATCGAAAAAGACCTGTACGAACGGATCGTCCCTGGGCAAGAGATCGTTGAAGATGGTGCGGATTTCTACATGCGGAATACCGACCGCAAATGCCGCCGTAATAGCCAGGAAGCCGGCGGCGACGGCACCGCGGTATCGCATAATCCAACGAGCGAGGCGAAATCTCATAACTGAATTGTCTCCGAAAACAGCCGGTTATTATCGAGATCGCCCGCCCGACCATCATTGAGATGGATCAAGTCAGATTGAGATCTCAGAGAGCACCGACGATTCGTCAGATTTCGGGACCGGCGAGGCCGGCATCCTAAGTGCTAGCGGTGGCGCTTGCAACCGTCGATCAGGAACGCTCGTTCAGCGGAGCGTAACGCCACCGTCAACGACCACGGTCTGCCCGGTGACGAACGAAGCGTCCTCGGAGGCGAGAAACGCGATCACTGCGGCAACCTCCTCCGCACGACCCAGGCGTTTGAGCGGCGTCAGCGCCTCCCATCGCCCCCGCACCACGGTGTCGAATTCGTCGCCGGCGTAATAGCGCGCCGAATCGGTCTCGATAAAACCGGGACTAACGCCGTTGACCCGGATCGCACGCGGGGCGAGTTCCACCGCGAGATAGCGCACCAGCGCCTCCATGGCCGCTTTGGCGGCGCCCAGATTCCCGTGATTGTCGAGCACGCGAATGGCATCGAAGCCCGATACGGCGACGATACTCGCCTCGTCCGGCATCAACGGTACGGCATCTTGGATCAACTTCAAGAAACCGCCGACCGTGATGCCGAAGGTTTTCTCTATATTGTGAGCCTTAGTTTCGAGCAACGGCTTGAACGCCGTTGCCGCAGCATTTACGACGACGATGTCGAGCCGCCCCTCGGTTTCGTGTATCGCATCGAACAGTTCATCGAGCGCAGCCGGGTCCGCGATATCCGCCCGTGACGCGCGAGCGCTGCCACCGCCGGCTATGATCTGCTCGACTGCTTTAGCAGCCGCTTCATCGTCCCGCCGGTAGTTGAGCACAACGTGGGCCCCACCTGCAGCAAAGCGTTGTGCGGCGGCAAAGCCAATACCGCGCGTGCCGCCCGAGATCAAGACGTTGCGACCCGAGAAGGCGTTTCGTTCCGGCATGGAGCCTAACGATCCACCGGGTATCGCCGTTTGAACATCTCGGGTAGCACCGGTTTAACCAGGCTGGTCAGATAGGATCCCAGCTGAAAATATCGGTGGAACGAGCGAGCGGAAGGAAACTCGTCTGCAGCGCCGGTACCATGTGATCTGCGATCGTTTCGGGTGTCCAGCCCTCGCTGCGATGGACCGAGCGGATCGGCCGATGTTGACCAAAGAGGAAAATCTCATTCATGCGCACACCGAAGATTTGACCGCTGACGCCGTCGGCCGCATCGCTCGCAAGAAACACGGCGAGCGGAGCCTGATGTTCCGGTTTCATCTGCTTAATCTTCTCGAGACGCGCTTGCTGCTCCGGTGTGTCGTCGGGAATCGTCCCGATCATGCGACTCCACGCAAACGGTGAGATACAGTTAGAGCGCACGTTGAAGCGCTGCATATCCAGCGCAATCCCCTTCGACAAACCGACGATCCCAAGCTTGGCGGCCATGTAATTGGCTTGCCCGAAATTGCCGATCAGCCCGGAGGTAGAGGTGAAGTGCACGTAGGCGCCACTCGATTGCTCGCGGAAATACGTCGCGGCCGAACGACTGACATTGAATGCCCCTTTGAGGTGCACTGAAATCACCGAATCCCAGTCCGGTTCGCTCATTTTATGGAAAATGGTGTCGCGCAGTATCCCGGCGTTGTTGACGACGATGTCGATCTTCCCAAAAGCGTCGATCGCCGTGCGGATCATCTCCTCGGCGTCCTTGCGTTCGGCTACGGATCCCGTGTTGGCAACGGCTTTACCGCCGTCGGCGATGATCTCGTCTACCACTTCTGTCGCCGGCCCCGTATCCGCGCCGCTGCCGTCGACGCTACCGCCCAGATCATTGACCACGACACTGGCACCCTGTTTGGCCATCAGCAGTGCGATCTCCTTGCCGATCCCGCGCCCGGCGCCGGTAACCAGCGCCACTTTACCCTTCACCATTTGAGATTGAGCCACCCTATCCTCCCTAGCTTATTCCTGATATTATCCGGCTATTATCACCTGTATCGTACCGCCGTGGGAATGCCGTGTGAGTTGGGTGCGTTCGCGGGGGGCGCGTCGCGACGAGCATTTGAAGCGCCTTCGCAGATCTAGAGCCTCATTTGCTGTCGCTTCTCGGACCAACCCTGTTCGAGCGTCGTCATGACGCGAACATGAACGATTTCGGACTCGATCAACCAGCGCCCGTCCGCACACCGGAACCGCCAATCATAGGTCCCCCAGCCGAGGACCGAATCGTCGCCCTGTTCCTGGGTGACGTGCCAGTACATGAATGCGGTCGCGCTGTCGCCGGCGACCGTGATGTCTTCGTTGGCGTAGTACCGGCGCGGATTGTCGAAGCTAGACCAGTAGCGTTCGAAGAAATCCATTAGTTGATCGAGCCCCTCCAGTTCGATCTCCCAGGCGGGCACGACGAAGCGGGCATCGGCAGCGAAAATCTCACGCAAAATGTCCGGCCGCCGCTCATCCACGCCGCGGGCGTATTGCGACATGAGGTGCCGGATCTGATTACCCGCTTCGAGTGCCCGAACCTTGGATTCCAATTCGCTGACCCGCGTTTCCAGTTCGTTCATCGCCGACCTACCTCCCTCCCGTCACGGGATCGTTTTAACCGTCGCCAAGTTCGCGCTTAACGGCCGCTGCCGCGCGTGCCGCCCGCACGACGCTCTGATAACCGGTACAGCGACAGAGGTTACCGGCAATAGCTCGGCGGATCTCCGCATCGGTCGGTGCCGAGTTTTCGTTCAGCATTTCGACTACCGTCAGCACCATACCGGGCGCGCAATACCCGCATTGAAAACCCGTTTCATCCCAAAAGGCCTGCTGCACCGGACTCAAAGCGCCATCGGATCCGCCGACGCCTTCGATGGTCACGATGTCCTTGCGTTGCACCGATGCGGCGAGGGTGACGCAGGCCTTTGCCGTGCGTCCCTCGATCAGCACCGTACATGCGCCGCAGTGACCGCTCATACAGCCCATGTGGGTCCCGGTCATCCGTTGTTCATTGCGTAGAAAGTCCAGCAGTGAAGTGGCCGGCAGGATCTCGGCTTCGGTGCGCCGCCCGTTGACCCGGCATTGCAGCAACACGGTGTCTTCCAGGATTTCGTCCAAGTCGATGGTCATGCTCGCTCTCCGTTCAGGCCCTTGCCCGTCGCTGTGCCGCGGCAACCGCGCGGCGGGCAACTACCCCCGCCATTGCCCGCCGATATGCTGCCTCACCCTGTTCGTCTGACAACGGCTCGGTCACGGCTTCAGCACACGTCCTCTCGACAAACTCGGCCGTGCGCTCGTTCCAGGCTTCTCCGATCGACGCCTGCACGAGGTTCGACGCGTCGAGGGGCAACTCCGCGACGGCGCCGATCACTACTTTGATCGCGTTGATCCGTTCACTGTTATCGAGCGTAACCAACGCCGCCGCATTGGCAGTACCGTAAGCGCCGTCGCTGATCTTCAGTTTTTCATAAGCCCATCCGCCGGACTCGGACTGCGGAGCGACGATAACGCGGGACAGGATAGCGGTGGCACCGAGGCCGTGTCCCGGCGTTTGGATCAACTCGGCGAGTCGGATCCGGCGCACACCGTCGGCGTCGCACGTCTCTACGAAAGCATCCAATGCTAGTAACGTTGGTACGATGTCGTAGAGCGGATGCATTGCGACGATGTTGCCGCCGATCGTGCCCCGATTCCGAACCTGCCGACCGCCACCGACCTGTGCGGCCGCCTCGGCGAGGAGCGGCAGCCGCCGACGTACGGTCCGATCACTGTTCAGGTCGGCGTGTACAGTCAGAGCGCCTATCGATACTTCGTCGGCGTCGATACTGATACCCGCCAGCTCACCGATCCCGCTGATGTCGACGAGCACGCTCGGCGCCAATCGCCCGTAATTTATATGCGGCATCAACTCCTGCCCACCCGCTACCAGCATCGTCCCGGTATCGAGGGCACCGACCAATTGAGACGCCTCGTCGAGGTCGCGTGGACGCGCATAGAGGATCCGTCGGCTCATGTCACATCGCTTTGTCGATCTACCTCGGCCTGCCCTGCCTCCCGGATCGCGGTCCAGATCCGGTCGGGTGTAAGCGGTAAGGTGTGTATCGTGACGCCCAACGGGGCCAGCGCATCGTTCACCGCATTGACGACGGCAGCGGCAGATCCGCCGACGCCGGCTTCGCCCGCGCCTTTCAATCCCATGAACGTCTCGGGATTGGGGGTGTCGTGATGGACCATCGAGATGTCCGGGACATCGGCCGCTCTCGGCATCACGTACTGCGTGAAGCCTTTGGTCAACTGCCGGCCGTTCTCGTCGAACCGCAGTTCTTCGTTGAGCACACCACCGATCCCAAAGGCAATGGCCCCGCAGGCCTGGCCTTCGACGAGCACGGGATTGATCACCTTGCCGCAATCGTGCGCCGCGGCGAAGCGTAAGACGGTGACCTTGCCGGTCTCCACGTCCACTTCGCAGACCGTAGCATAGGCCGCGTTAGAATAGCTCGGATACGGGTTGATGCGCCCGGCCTCGTCGGGCACATGGCGGATGAGACCGGGCCGGAAGGTACGGGTCGCCTCCAGCGGTGGTTCGATCGCAAGGCCGAGGTCGTAGGCGCGCGTGTAAGCTGCGTAGCAGACCTCACCAAAGCCGAGACTTCGCGACGCCGCGGCGTCCGAAGTCACCGTGCCGCGGTCGATCGAAATCGTATCGGCCTCGACCCCGAGCAGTGCCGCCGCGATCGTCACGATCTTCTCACGCACCTCGCGCGCCGCGAGTGCGGCCGAGCCGCCGCCGACGATCATGCTGCGGCCGCTGTAGTTGCCGAATCCGTAGGGGCAGGACTTCGTGTCACCCTGGACGACCTCGACGGTATCGATGTCGACACCGAGTTCGTCGGCGACGATCTGGGCGATCCCGGTCGGGTTGCCGCTGCCGGGGTTCGTGACGCCGGTGAGCACCGTTACCGACCCCCCCGGGTCGACCCGCACGGAACTCGAATCATAACCCGCGACCATAGTGCCCGGCAGCGCTCCCCCCTCGGGCGTCAATTCGTAGGCAACCCCGACACCGAGATAGCGGCCTTCTTCGCGCGCGCTCACCTGCTGGCGACGCCAATGGTCGTAGCCGATTGCATCGAGGACTTTGCGGGTGGCCCCCTCGTAATCGCCCGAGTCATAGACAAGGCCGGTCGGACTGTTGTACGGAAAGGCGTCTGGAGGAACAAAATTCTTACAGCGCATCTCCACCGGATCGATACCCAGCTGGCGCGCGGCATTGTCGATGGCGAGTTCCAAAGCCAGTGCCGTCGCCTCTTTGCCATACCCGCGCGAGGCATTCCACGGCGGCTTATTCGTGACCACCACCGACATCGATACGTCAATATCGCGCACGCTATAAGGCCCCGGCATCGTCAGCCCTGTGAGGAACGCCATCCCCCAGCCCGGGCAGGCCGAAGGCGCTCCGACATTAGCCACGAAATGGTCGCGCAGACCAAGAATTTTTCCGTCCGCGTTTACCGCGAGTTCGACCTCGTGAACTTGCTCGCGCGCGCCGATGAGCAGGCACTCCTCGCGGTTCTCGACCCATTTGACGGGTCGCCGAGTCTGCTGCGCGAGCAGACACACCAGCGCTTCCTCGGGGTGCCCATGCATCTTGAGACCGAACCCCCCGCCCATCACTGGCGCGATGATCCGGATCTTGTTTTCGGGCATCCGCAGACATTTTGAGAGCACGTGCCGGAGAGGATGTGGGTTCTGCGCCGTCGCATACAAAGTAATGCCGTGCGTTCCGTGATCCCAAGCAGCGTTGTATACCCGCGTTTCGATCGGTTGCGCCGAAAACCGGTGGATGCGCACGCTGGTCTTTACCACCCGGTCCGCCGTTCGGAAAGCTTCGTCTACATTCCCGTCGACGAAAGGTACCGCCATCAATACGTTATCGTCCCACTCGGCGACGACACGCGGTGCGTCGGCACGCATCGCTTCCCCGGTATCGACCACGGGTGTGGTGGGTTCATACTCGACCGTTACGCGCGAGGCGGCGTAGCGTGCGGTCTCTTTGTCTTCCGCAACAACCACCGCGACGGGCTGACCGTAATACCAGACACGGTCGAGCGCGAGACAACGGACCACCGCGGATTTCCCGCCGAACACGGCCGGATCGATGTAATGTGGGATCGGATCGAGATACTCGGCGGCTTCCCGGCCCTCCATCGCCAGGACCACGCCCGCAACTTTCCGGGCGGCATCCAGATCGATACCTTTGATCGTTGCCGCCGCGTAAGCGCTACGGACAAAATGAACGTGCAACTGCCCTGGGAAAGAGAAGTCATCGGCATATTTGGCGCGGCCCGCAACGCAAGCATCGCCCGCAAGCGTACGCACGGCGCTTCCGACGTAACTGGCGTCAACGTCCTTTCGAGTCAATCCCCTCTCCCGAAACATGCACTCGGAGGTAATATACGCGCCACTCGCCGGTCGTGGAAGTCGACGTGTCCATGGTCGGCCCGGGCGACATCTCCGCGTTTCGATTCTTGGTCCGCGTGTACGAGTCAGCGCTCTCTGGCGTTGTCTGACGAACCGCGAAGGCCCGTTCCCGACTGTTGACGCCGATAGCTCATCTGCGCCTAAATAACGGAGCAGAAATACTGAGCAGTTAAATTGAACTCGGGTGGTCCCTATTGATCAGATCAGTTGTAAAGGCTGAACAATCAACAAGGAGTATTCCACCCGATGAAAAACTGTGTAACGAAGATTTGGCATGCG
>PVBE010638235.1_pt1 | contig 21573 bp, 20 predicted proteins | sample 1631181 | NCBI WGS metagenome assembly PVBE01 (sample SAMN08397723, study PRJNA350692) | Marine metagenome, whole genome shotgun sequencing project. | isolation source: water | place: Pacific Ocean | collected 2012-04 | reverse complement strand
TCCAGAACGACAAGAAGGTGGTCCCCGCGAACGAGCCGACCAGGTCCATCATGGCTGCCTCGGACAGGGCTTCCACGCGTTGCCGCGCGTCGCGGGATCGCCACCGGTCGAGTTTGAGACGGTGATAGCGAACGTCCGCGGCGCTCCGCGCCTTCGCCAGGTCCGTGAGCGCCTCGTGGTACTTGACTAGCTCCTTCGACGAGGGAGGACTGCGCAGCCAGTCGAGAAGACCACGCGCCTTCATCCGGTCGATCGTCGCGAGAGCATGTGGCGATCCGATCGCTCCGAACAACGCGAGTCGGAGCACGCCGTCGACGGCTTCCAGCTGGCCGGGTTCGAGCCAGGCGATCCCGAGGGCATCGAGCGGGATCCCCTTCCGGATCTCTTCGACCTCCGTCAACGCCCGCGAGTAGTAGTCGAGCGCCTCGACCGGAACCTCGCGGCGTTCGGCGAGGCGACCGAGGTCCTTCAGTGTCTCGGCGCGTTCCGCCCGCTCGGTCCACGATGTCTTCCCGCGGAGCATCTCGAGCACTTCGTCAAACACCCTCTGCGCCACGTCCAGCTTACCCAGGGCGAGATAGCAGTCACCCTGGCCATTGAGAGCCGCGGCGAGAACTTGAGGGTCGTTCCGCCTCTTCGCGCCGAGGATAGCTTCGCCGTAGTAGCGCAACGCCGACGACAGCAGGCGCTCCGCCTTCGCAGGGTCCGTGTCCAACCACGCCTTCTGCGCCAGGCGCTCCTTTGCGTCAGCGAGGAGCAGCGCACACTCCGGGAGCTTGTCCTTGCGGTACAGCTTCGCGGCCTCCTCCGCGCAGAAGTCGAAGTTGCCCTGCCTGTAGTCGATCACCGCGCGGGGATACCGCGAGTCCTCACTCGTGACTTCATCGAGGTAGAGCTTCGCCCGATCGAAGTCGCGCAGCTCCACAAAGTGCCACGCCAATCGGCTGAAGACCTCGTCGCGCAGATCTTTCTTGTCCTCGAACTGCTTCAGTTCGAGACCGAGTTCCCGCAACTGGTTCACGGCTCGCGTCGGGCGGCGCGTGAGATCGATCCAGGCGCGGAGAAGGGACAGGTAGCCCGTGTAGTTTGAATAGCCCTTCCTCATCTTCTTGAGGTCGGTCTCCGACGCGGTACCGCGCAAGTACTCGCCGTCCTTCAAGTCGTCGTCGAGCATCGCGAGGAACTCGTGCTCGGGCATCGTCCGCGACAGGGTGATGAGCAGCACGGCGCGGTAGTACGTGAAGTAGACGTTCTGCTTGAACGCACTCCGTCGAATCTCCCTGCCTACTTCCGCCGATTTCGGTCTCGCGATGTCGGTGTCGAGGTGCAGATAGACCTCGGCGCGGCGCACGCCGATAAAGAAGTGGTACTGCGCCTTTCGCTTCGCATCGACCTCTAGCCGGCCGACCAACGACTCGGCCAAGGTGAGCAAGGCGAGCGTCGCGTTCGCGCTGTTCCGCCGCTTCGTCAGATCGCCTTCGACCTTGCCGAGCTCTTCGACAGCCTGCGCGAACATCGCTCTAAACTCCTGGTCAGGAGTCTGTGCCGCCAGCGAAACGGGCAGCAGAGATGCCACCACCGCGAGCAGGCCGAACCGGGCAGGCGAGCCTACTTGACCTCGAGCCGCTCCGGTTCCCTGGTAGCTCCGACCGTCTCGCCGGCACGGTTGCGCGCGACAACGGTCACGAACAGGGCGCCCTGGTGTTCGCGCAGCAACGTCATGTCCGAGGTCGAAAGGTGCCAATTGGTGAATCTCCGGCGGCTCTCCGTCTTGCCAAGCACGACCGCTTTCGACGCATCGAGGATCGAGACCTCGTACGACGCGGCGCCCTTCACTTCGAACCAAGAGAGCTCGCGGGAATTATCCGTGATTTGCGTCGTCACGGATATGTATTCGCCGAGGACTTCATCCCCGGGCTTTCCGCCACTCAACCCCGGGGCGCCGTTGTTGTTCAACAGCATGCCGATCGCCACAGCGATCATCAGCACGGCCGCGACCGCCGCGCCGTAGAGCCAGGCACGCAACCGCCCGGCGTCCGCGGAAGGCTTCGGTTGCACGAAGGTCCGGATCGTGGTCGGATGCAGCATGTTGGCCCGCATCTTCTCGCCAGCACGAGCCGCGGCCTTCGCGATGCGACCGAAGCTCTCGTCCGCCTCTTCAGCGCCCTCGACGGGGCGCATGATCTCGCACCGCATCGAAGCCTCGACCGCGAGCAACTCGTGGATCGCTTCCACCTCGGCGATCGCGCCGCGGCGCCCGATGTCCTGGCCTGCCAGCTCGCTCAGCCGGACACGCTCGGCGTCCGTAACGTCGGCATTGGTGAAGGCAGCGAAAAGCTGCCCAAATTCTCGATTGTCATGCACAGCCATAGCGCCTCTTCATCCGCATCCTGATCTTGTCGACCGCCCTGTAACAGCGGTCCTTGATAGTGCTCGGCGACAGGTTCTTCTGCCGCGCGATCTGTTCGAAACTGCGATCCTGGAGATGTCGGAGCTCGACGATCTCGCGATCGCCGTCGGTGAGCTGCTCGAGTTCCTCGTGTACGAGGTCCAGGCTTTCCATCTGCACGGCTCGCTCCTCTGGCGGGGGAGCGTCGACCGTTTGGTCCTGTAGGTTGTCGTCGATCTGCACGACGCGGAGCCGGGATGCGCGACGGCGGAACTCGGCTCGAAGGCAATTGCGGCAGAATCCGTAGACCCAGGTCTCGAGAGCCGATGTCCCGGCGTAGTCGGGAAGCCGCGGCCAGACTGCGAGGTAGACCTGCTGCGCGACGTCCTCGAGCCCCTCCGTCGGCATGTTGTAGCCCATGCTCCGATTGAGTCGGTAGACGAAGCGCACCACGCAGCCGAGGCGTCGCATCACTGCATCCACGCTGGTTCGATCACCCCGGAGCACACCCTGGACCAGAAGTTGATCTTCCGGCCCAGTGCCGCGGTCGCCAAGGAGTGTCGAGGATGGGTAGTTCATCTCTCAGGTTGTCTCGGGTCGACTGTCCCTGGACGGTCCACCACGTGACAATGCTGATTGTCCCCAACCCCGCCCCGAGACGGGAAAAAAGTAGGGATTTCTAAGCATCCCCGTGACTCGCAACGCTGCCGTAACCAGTTAGTTCATAACATATTGAGTATGATACCAGCAACCAGGCACGGACTCGTCGACGCCACCGCGATGCCCCCCTACGACCTGGGTGAGGGCCACCCCTTCGCCCGGGACCGGCAGGAGCCGCTGTTCGACCTCATTCGGCGGATGGAATTGGCGCGATCCGAGGAGTTCCTGACGCCCGTCGCCGCGAGCCGAGACATCGTCGAGTTGGCCCATGATCGGGAGTACGTGGACATGGTGGAGGCGACGTCCGCAGACAATCCGGACCCTTCCGCAAGGGCCAGAGGACTCGAGTTCGGTCTCGGCTCCGCGGACAACCCGCTCGCGCCAGGACAGCACCAGGCGGCGAGCGCGGTCACCGGCGCGACGGCGGACTGCGTGCTGCGCGTGGTGAAGGGAGAGTTGCAGCACGCGTTCAATCCCACCGGTGGACTGCACCATGCCGCCCACCGCACAGCGAGCGGCTTCTGCATCTACAACGATCTCGTCGCCGGCATTCGCACGGCGAGGAATACAGGCGTCGAGAAGGTGATGTACGTCGACTTCGATGTGCACCACGGCGACGGCGTGGAGTTCGCATTCGCCGACGACCCGTCCGTGCTGACGGTGTCGTTCCATCAATCACCCGAGACGCTGTTCCCGGGAACCGGGCACGAGAAGGACGTCGGAGTCGGAGACGGGAAGGGCACGGTCGTCAACATGCCGTTCGCGCCGTACACCGGCGACGATTCCTGGTGGCACTGCGTCTCGACGGTGCTGCCCGCCGTGACGCGGCGATTCAAACCGGACCTCATCGTCACGCAGCACGGCTGTGATCCGCACCACGAAGACCCGCTGGCGCAGTTGATGTTGACGACCGCGCCGATGCAGAAGGCCGCCGGTCTCAGCCGTGATCTCGCGATGGAAGTGTGCGACGGGCGGTGGGTCGCGACGGGTGGCGGCGGCTACCAGCCCTACCGCGTGCTCCCCCGCGCGTGGTCGATCGTCTGGATGGTAATGAACGGTCGGCAGTTGCCGGAACGCGTGGACCCCGATTGGCTGAAGGCCTGGCGACACGCTTCGAACGACCCGCTGCCAGAGCGCTTCATCGATCCCGAACTACCCAAGAGCAACGCCGTGGACCAGGCGCGCGACATGAACCTCCGTCGGCTCGACAAGTTGCTGAAGTTGCACGACCTGTAAGAAAGTCAGAACACGATGGCCGACTTGACCGGAGCCGCGAAGACGGGACGGTCCAAGTGTCGCGGATCTGGCGAGAAGATCGCCAAGGACCAACTCCGCTTCGGCGAAGAGGTGCCGAACCCCTTCGCAGACGAGGAGGATGCGATGACGATGCACTGGTTCCACGTCGCGTGCGGCGCGGACAAACGACCGGAGAAGTTCGTCCTGGCTCTGGCTGCCGACCCGGACGAACTTCCCGAACACGACAAGGTGCAGCGCATCGCCCAGCTCGGCGGCGAGAACTCCGATCTGGCCCGGGTCCTGCGCGCGGGACCATCGAACCGGAGGCGGACCCGGTGAGCATGTCGACGGCGTTCTTTGTTCACGCCGGTTGCACGGTCGAGAAACTGGGCGAAATCGGGTTGCTGGAGAAGCTCGAACCCGTGAGCGACAAACTCGACGACGAAGACGTAGCCGAGCTGCGCGCGATCTTGACGGGCGGGTGACCGGCGGCGTGCGCACGCTGCGCCCCGTCGATACGCTCTCGGTCATGCACAAGATCCGCACCGCTGTTCTCGCCGGCCTCTGTGCCGCCAACCCTTGGCTTGCCACCGTCTCGCTCGCGCAGGAACAACTCGCGGGCATCGGGGAGTACACGCGCAAGGCGATGAAAGCCTGGCAGGTGCCGGGAGTCGCCATCGCAGTCGTCAAAAACGACAAGATCGTCTTCGCCAAGGGGTTCGGCGTCCGCGAAATGAACAAGGACGGCAAAGTCGATGAACACACGTCCTTCGCGATCGCATCGAACAGCAAGGCGTTCACATGTGCGGCGCTCGGCATTCTGAAGGACGAAGGCAAGCTCCAGTGGGACGACAAGGTGTCCGACATCTTGCCGTGGTTCCAGCTGCACGACGCCTACGCCACGCGGGACCTTCGCGTCGTCGACCTGCTCGTACATCGCAGCGGCCTGCCAACGTTTGGCGGCGACCATCTGTGGATCGGGTCGGGATTCAAGACCCGTGAGATCCTCGAACGCATCCGCTACCAGAAGTTGACCGCGCCGTTCCGGAGCAACTTCCAGTACCAGAACATCATGTACACGACCGCGGGTGAGATCATCCCGGCGAAGACGGGCAAGTCCTGGGCCGAGTTCGTCAAGGAACGCCTTCTCGGTCCGCTCGGAATGAAGCGCACGACGACCAGCATCAAGGACCTCGCGAAGATGGAGAACGTCGCGCATCCCCACGAGATCCGCCACGGGAAGCTCGTGACGATGGAGTACGACAACGTCGACGGCGTCCCGGCCGCCGCGGCGCTCAACTCATGCGTGGCCGACGTCGCCCAGTGGCTGCGGATGAATCTGGCCTACGGCAAGTTCGACGGCAAGCAGCTGGTCAGCGCCGCGGTCATCGACGAGATGGTGCAGGCCCGCAACAACAGGCCTGCCTCGCGGGGCTACTCCCGTTTCTTCGGCAAGCACTTCCTCGCCTACGGCCTGGGCTGGTTCCTGAACGACTACAAGGGCCGCAAGATCATCTCCCACGGCGGCGGTCTCACCGGGATGATCTCGAGGACGACGTGGGTTCCGGAGGAGCAGCTCGGGATCGTGGTGCTGACGAACATGGCGGAGAACTCCATCGCCACCGCCGTCACGAACCGGATCCTCGACCGCTACTTCGGCGAAAAGGACCGGGACTGGAACAGCCAGTTCATCGGTTTCCGCGACCGCGGGTTGCGGGCCAAGGCGCTGGCCGAGAAGACGCTCCAGGCGTCGCGAGTCAAGGACACGAAGCCCTCGCTACCGCTCGAGGACTACGCAGGCCGGTACCACAACCCGTTGCCCGGCGATGCCACGGTGACGCTGAAGGACGGCAAGCTCTACTTCTACTACAACCGACGGCACCACGGGTACCTCACGCATTGGCACCACGACACCTTCCGCATCGTCTGGATCAACAACATCATGGACATGGAGGAGAAGGCGTTCATGCGCTTCGCGATGAAGGAGGACGGGAAGGTCTACAAGTTGCACACGACGTGGTATCACCGGATCACGTTTGAGAGGAAGTAGAGAGGGGATGATTCGGTGTTCGGTCGGCCTCAGCCCCCCGCGCGCTGCTCAAACTGCTCGACAACATCGCGGAACGATTCCGGAATCGGCACCGGTCGAAAGTCCTCGCCAATCGCGCAGTGAACCGTGTAGCCCTCCGCGACCATCACGTTGCTCCGCCGGTTGCTAATCCGGAAGCTGAACGTCAGGCTCGAAGTTCGGATCTCTGACACCTGCACTTCAATCTTCAATACCTCGTGCAGCCGCGCCGGGGATCTGAAGTCCAGGTGCGCAGCGACAACAACATTCTCGAAATCGCGGATCGGTCGATTGCCCTCGGCCAGACCCAGGTTGAGCAGGTAGTCGACCCGCCCCACCTCGAGATACGTGAAGTAGTTGCCGTGGAACACGACGCCCATCGCGTCGGTCTCCGGCAGGCGAACCCGCACCTCCGTGCTGAAGTGATACTCGGCGTCGGTCATCGATACCAAGTTTGCCAGACAGCAGCCCCCCGAAGAATAGAGATTCGTCAGGCCAGCGGATTCACGCCGCGGAACTCCGAGCCGAGCACGGCCTTCGGACTCACCTTCAACCACCGCAGCGCCGCCGCGTACAACTCGCGGAAGTCACAGCCCGGCTTCAGATCGCCGTCGTCGAGATCCGTCAGGCTCGGGTGCTTCCCGTGCAAGCCCGGCTTCACGGCCCCACCAAACAAGAACACCGGACCGGCCTTGCCATGGTCCGTGCCGCGGCTGTGATTCTGGGCGGCGCGACGCCCGAACTCCGACGGCACCATGATCAACACATCGTCGATCTTGCCGTGGGCTTTCAGATCGCGAACCAAAGCCTCGACGCCGCCAGAGAACTGCCGCAACAGCGCCGCGTGCGCTGGCGCCTGCGTTGCGTGCGTGTCGAACCCCGAGAAGTTGACGTGGAACAACCGCGTGCCAAACCCACTGACGACGATGCGAGACAGAAGCTGAAGCTTGCGCGCCAGCGCCGTATTCGGATACGTGGCCTTCGCCTTGTAGCCCGCGAGCGACGCCCGCAGTCTTTCCGCGTTGTCGACCGCGCCCTTCGCAACCTCGCCCAGGAAACCGCGCAGATCATCGCCGCCCTTGGTGCCCTTCACGATCTCGACCAATTCCTCGCGGCGGACCTTCTCGCTGCCGCCAGGAGCGATGAGCAGCTGGTAATCCTCAATCCGATTCACGCTCGGGACAACGGCGCTGTGTGACTTCAGGATCAGCGGCACCTTCAAACTCCCGACGCTGAGTCCGGGCACCGCTGCACCGGATTTCGCCAACAGGTCAGCAACTCCGCCGAGCCACCCCGTCGTGTCCGCCTTCATCCCCGTGAACTTCACATCGGCTGTGTGCCAGATATCGCGATTCTTGAAGTGTGACTTCGTCGCCCCCTTGAACCCGACGCCGTGCACCGCCGCGGCGAGACCATCCTTCATCAGGCGATGCACACCATCGAGACTGGGGTGAAGCGCGAATCCACCCTTCAGCTTGTGCGACCCGTTGCGCACCGATGAGAGCTGTGGCCTGACCCTTCGCCACTCCCTGTCCGCGAGCGGGAGGATGGTGTTGAGCCCATCATTGCCGCCGTCCAACTCCAGGACGATCAACGTCCGATCGTCGCCCTCCGGAAGCCAGTTGAGGAATCCGGTGACGGGAGCGGTACTGATCAGGGGAGCCGCCGCCGCGGTCCCCAGAAACGCTCTCCGATCGATCTTCTTCAGACTCATAGGATTTGCCCCTCCGGGAGGCATTGGACCGCGTGCAGCACGTCGACCGGGGCCTGGTTCTTCTTCGCCGCCAGCGCACGGATTATCTTCCGCGTCTTCGCGTCGACGTCGCCGTCGAGCAGGATCGCGAGCGCCGCGTCGGCCCGACCCTCGGCTGTCTTCTGGTTCAACAACTCCGCGGCGCCGGGTTTCAGCTTGAACGCCCCACCGAACACGCGCGCGGAGAAGTTCGACCGAACCAACCACGACGCCGAGGTGATCCACGAGCGACCGCCCTTCCAACCCGCGACGTTCGGTGGTTCCAGAATCGCCTGACCCATCTTCGTCATCGCCAGCGCCAACTGCTTCGGCACCGCTTGCCCGCCCATGCTTCGCACCATCCCGACGACGAAGTCCGCCGGGCTCTTGACCATCGAGCGATACGCCCGATCGCTGAAGAAGAGTTGGCTTCGCAGCAGCACTCGCACCGTGTCTCCGATGTTCCGCTTCTTCGCCAAGTACACCTTCGCCAAGGCATCGACTTCGGACTTCTTCGGCTCAGGATGCACGAAGAACGCGAGCAGCTTGCGAGCGAGGAACGGCGCGGAGGCCTTGTGCGCGACGACCATCTTCACGATGTCCTCGCCGAGGAAGCGACCCTTCTTGCCGAACACCTCCTTTTCGCCGATGTCCGAGTAGATGCGTTTGAACGCGTACTCCTCGTCGCGCAGGTGCCACCCCGTGAACGCCCGAGCCGCCTCTTTGATGTCCTCCTCGGTGTAGTTGCCCTCGCCCAGACTGAAGAGCTCGAACAACTCCCGCGCATAGTTTTCGTTCGCCTTCCCGCGCACGTTCGTCTCGTTGTCGAGCCAGCGAATCATGGCCGGATCCTTGCTGACCGCGAGCAAGAGGTCGTCGAACGTGCCGAGCCCGAGGCGATCGAACGTCGCGAGTTGACGCCCCATCATCCGATGGTTCTTGACCTTCTGATTGCTCGTCGCGAAGTGATCGTGCCAGAACAGGCTCATCCTCTCCCGCACTCGATTCTTGCCGGCGAGCATCCGCCATACCCGGTAGGACCGGACATTTTCGATCTTGCCGAGACCGAGCACATCCTCCAAGACGTCGTCGACGTCTTCGCCGGAGCCTGCTTCGAACAGGCCCGCGATCGACTTCGCGACGCCGATCTTGACGAGCCGTTGTCGTTCTTCGAGCGAACCACCGAAGGCTGCCCGTCGCAAGAGATGCCCCGCCTTCCGCACATCGAAAGGATCCCCCGTAGAGGGAACGTACGGGGCCAAGACACCGCGTGTCCGAACGCTCATCTCTTGGCCTCCTTCACGCGCGTCAGTCCGAACGAGAATCGCGTCGAGCCAGTCCGCGGCTCGACGCGCCCTTCGAACTCGAGCATCCGTACTACCGACTCGACGGCCTTCCAGAACGACTCCGAGTCCTTACGCGTGCCACCCTCCTTCAGGACGCGGTCGATCACGAGCACGGACAGGTTGTCGGCCAAGACCCTGGCAATCGGCGCGCCTCGCAGCGCGATGTAGTCACCCATCACCTTCATGGTCTTGCCGGACTTCAGTGTCTCTGCCATGCGCACGGCCCCATCGATCGTGCTCGCGAGAATGCCGTGGCCGTGGGCGAACAGCAGCGTCGGACTCAGTCCTTGTTCCAGCGGCGGATCACCCGACGCATTCCAATCGCCAAACCGCACGTACTTGAACCGGTAGTCATCACGCCCGCCCGTGCGAACATCAATCCGCGTCTGCTTGGACTGGATACGCTGCACGTTCGTGATCGACACCAGGATTCCCATGGCCCGATTCAGCAGCTTCTCGACGACGTCATCCTCGTCGCCCAGAGCGAACACCAGCGTGAACGATGGCAACCTGATGCGCGGCAGATCCGCATCCTCGTCTGGCTTCGACCCCGTAACGAAGAAGGTCATCGGCATGTCGATATTCGGCAACAGATCCTCGAGCAGCGACGCCCCACCGAGAAGCTGATCGGCGAGCGACAGAGATTTCTTCACTCCGAGGGCACCGTCTTCGCCGAGCCAACGATCGGGGTGGTGCAGCAGTTCACCGATGTCGCGATCGAGTGAGACGCACGCGAGCGCCGACGCGGGTGGAACCGGGATGGACCGCCCCTTCGCACCCGCAGCGATCAGCCGCCCGACCTGCTTGGGATCCTGTTCGAGATCGGCATTGGCCTCTCCGTTCAACTGGAAGCCCGTCTTCGTGATATCAAGCCGTCCGTCGACTCGCTTCGCGAGATCGAAGACGCGGACGATCGGCCCTGCCAGGAATCGCGAGCCCTCGTCGAGCTGACCCCAGTAGCTCTTGGCCTTGGCGTACTTGCCGCGCAACACCTCGACGTTCATGTAGAACCGGACCGAACGACCGGGCTTCATCTCGGCGCGGCCCCGGCGGTAGTCCTCGTCACGGAACAGCGTCGGCTTGCCGCTCTTGCGGAACTGAAGGACGGTCCGCAGATGGGCTCTCGTGTCCGCAATGGTAAGCACGCCGGCGTCGACGCTCGCGTGCACATTGCCGCCCTTGTCGACGCGGCGCAGCAGCCGCCTGACTTCCCCCGTCTCCGTCACGCGACTCAACAACACCGGGAACGGCTCGCCACCCTGCCCCGACGGATACATCGCAAACATCGCCTGGCTCGGGGTGACGACCTCGAGAAGGTCGACCACATCCATCCCCGTCGCCGCCTTGGTGATCACCGGCAGTCCCATCAGGAACAGCCGGGCCGCCGGAGGGATGCCCTTTGGCAGGTTCTCGACCAGATCGAGAGCTGTACGGACGCAGGCCGCGCCATCGACCAGGTCGACGACGACCGGCGTAATCGGGGGTAAATACCCACTGAGTTCGCGGGGGGCCTGCGCCGACGACACCGTGGTGACCAGGAACAGCGCGAGTGGTATTCTCATCTGAAGCCTCCTGAGCGGACTATCGTAACCATCGGCAGCATAGGCCCTGCGGAGGTGGCGGCCCTGCCGAGGTGGCCCGGTGTTATCGCAGTCTGTCGGGGTATTATGTAGAGAAAGACAACGCGACCCCTTCCGTCCAAACTCCTAAACTATTGCAGGGCAGCACCAAGATCCTCCTTCCTATCGGCATCGTGGCCATTCTCGGCCTCGGCGCGGTGATGTCGTTCGGCCCCGATGATGGGGATGAGTATCCGATCGACACCGTCGAGACACCGCTCGATCCCGAGGTCCCTGACCGCTCGGACGAGGGCAGCACGGAATTCGTCGGGAACGCCGTGGAGCCGAGGATCGACGACGCCGCGGTTCCCGTGGTCGACCCCTCCTCCGGAACGGGGGTGATCTCCGGTCGCATCGCGATCAACACCCGGATCATCGAGACGGTCGGCTCCTACACCGTCGTGGTGCAGGAAGACGTGAACATGAACGGTCGCGCGGCGGACGCGCGGACGCCGTTCTTCACGAAGAAGACCTTCAAGGCCCGCTTCTCCAAGGGATCACCCTACTTCGACATGGAGAAGATCCCGTTCTCGAAGCACCCCTACAAGGTCTCCGTGATCGCCCACCGCGTGAACGGAACATCGCAACACACCTACGTCACCGCCGAGTCCCCGACCGGCAGCAAAGGCAACGTGCAACTCTCGTTGACGCCCGGAGCCTACTTCGCGATTCGGCTGCGCGATCAGCGACAGATCCCACGGCCCAAGTTGCCCGTGCGAATGGTCCCGGTCGGTGAGAGCCTGGGCAGGCGCGAGACGAAATTCGGCGAGTCGGACCGGAACGGCCACGTGCTCTTCGAGGACGTCGTCAAGGGCAACTACGAGATCCATGTCGGCCACGCGAACGCTCCGCTGGCTCCACCCGAAAAGGTCACCGTGTACCACGCGTACACGACATTCGACCACAACGGTCGACCGAAGACCCAGGGCGCCGTCGTCACGGTTCCCGACGGCCACGACGTGACAGTCGTGGTCTACAGCCGGCACAACTACCGGGTCGAGAACGCGGAACTGAAGGCGTGGCAGTTGGAGATCAAGCGCTACCACGAGTTCAAGGGGACAACTGACCGCACCGGGACTTTCGTTTTCAAGAACGTGCCCTACGGCGTGTACCAACTCAGCGTCCAGTCCGAGATAAACGGTCGGAAGGACCTGAAGTTCAAGGTCGAGAAGGACAAGCCAGCGCCGACCGTCGAGGTCCACATGTCCCGCTAGGACTCAGGGGCGACTGGAATCGGGAGAGGTCGCCACTAAAGTCCCCGCTCGAATGATCGAGCCATCGAACCACACTCTCCTAAACAAACTGCGCGACATTCAACTCGTCTGCATCGCGCTGCTGCTCGGACAATTCGTTTTCGCGATCGGCATCGTGGTCGCACAGCAGACCGGTGCGTGGGAATCCTCGTCCTCGGATCCGGAGATGATGCACATGCTCGCGATAGTCGGCATCGCCGTCGGAGCGGCATCGATTCCCACCGCCTACACGATTCGCAAGGCCCTTTGGCAGCGGGGCGCAGGCGAAGACACTACGAAAATCCTCCAGGCATTCTTCATCGGGAACATCGCGTTCCAGGCGGTGCTCGAAGGCGCCAGTTTCCTCAACCTCACTTTCTGGTTGGTCTCCGGCACGATGCTGCCACACGTCCCGGTCTTCGCTGTGCTCTTCACCATCGGTGTCACCGCCTTGCTGCGCACTCGCGTGCCCGCGGACTGACCCGTGCACAAGGAAATCCGACGCGACTTGTGGCTTCTCGCGTGGCCCGCCGCCATGGCGATGGTGGTGCACCACCTCTTCCGTCTCAACGACCAGTACTTCGTCAAGGACCTCGGGATCGACGCGCAAGCTGCTGTCGCCGTCGGCAGCATGACAGCGATCTTCCTCGTCGCGTTCGGCGAGATGGTCGGCGTCGGCACGATGGCGATCGCGGCGCGTCGATTCGGCGAAGGCAACCTGTCGGAAGGGTACGCGACCATCCGCAAAGGCCTGCGTTTGGCGATGAACATGGGCATCGGCGTCGGCGCGGTCGGTCTTCTGATCCTGCCGTGGCTCTGCGACCAGATGATTCCGGGAACGGAGCACGCAGCCGAGAGGGAGTTGTGCATCGACTACCTGACCTGGATCGCCGGCGGGCAGGTCGTGATGATGGCTTCACAGGTCACCGATCAGTCGTTCTTGGCGATGAAGGACACGCGCACATCGCTCGGGCTCCAGATCCTCGCCGTCGGGTCGAATGCGCTGCTCAACTGGACACTCGTCCCCCACTACGGCGTCAACGGGGTCGGCTTCGCGACGATCGCGTCGCGCGCCCTCGCCGTAGTGGTCGGCGTGTGGATCCTGCACCGGCGCGGCGTCGGCTCGCCGTTCCGGGCATCTGGCGGGGACGCGCGGGCCAGCGCGAAACGAATCCTGCGCATCGGTTTTCCGACCTGCATCGCCGTCGGCATCTACTCGCTCGTGTATCAGGTCATGCTGGCCGTGACGATCAAGGACTTCGGGCCCGCCGCGCGCTCGGCGCTCGGTATCGGATTCGGTCTCGAGACGACGTTCTACTGCCTGTATTGGGGGACGGGCAGCGCTGTCGCGAGCCTCGTCGGACGCTACCTGGGTGAAGGCAACAAGGACAAGGCGGTCGCGGTCACGCGAGTCGGGCTCGCGTGGAACTTCGCTTTGGGGCTGACCATCTGCGGCGTCTTCCTCGTCGCCGGCGAAGGCATGGTGAGACTCCTGAGTGATAACCCCGACGTGGTGCGCACCAACGTGCAATACCTCAACTACATGGCGATCGCCCAACCGTTCCAGGCGCTACAGGTCGGCTTCGACAACGCGCTCATCGGCGCCGGCAACACGCTGCCGATCATGATCAGCAGCGTGACGATGAATTGCCTTCGCATCCCGCTCGCGCACCTGCTCGCGGTCGTGTCGGGCTGGGGACTCCCCGGCGTGTGGTGGGCGATCAACTTCTCATCCTTCGGGAAGTGTGCATGGGGCGCGGTGCTCTACCAGCGGAAGCGCTGGTTGCACACTGAGGTGTAGCTTCAAAACACGGCCTGCCCTACGCTGCGGCACATGGCCCGCGCAATCCTGGATCTCAGCACACTCGACCTCTCCGCAGACGTAATGGAGATCGAGGAGATCCGCGCGGTGGTCCCGCAGTCCCACGAGTTTCAGATGCTCGACGGCGTCGTACACCTCGACGTCGAGGCGGGAACAATCGTGTGCTACAAGGATTGGGACGAAGAACCGTGGTGGGCCAGAGGCCACATTCCCGGTCGACCCCTGATGCCCGGAGTCTTGATGGTCGAAGGATGCGCACAGGCGTCCACGATCCTCATGAAGAAACGCGAGGGCATCGAACCCGAGGCCTTCATCGGGCTCGGCGGACTGAACAACGTTCGATTCCGTGGGCAGGTCGTGCCGCCCTGTCGCATCTACTTCGTCTCGGTCGCCAGCCCCCGGAGTGGACGGAGGATCTTGAAGTATCCCGCGCAGTGCTTCCTCGACGGCAAGATGATCATGCAGATGGAACTCCTGGGAGTACTACTCTGATCCCAGAAGAGCAGGAACCGTCCCTCTTCGTCACCACCTGGGAGCTGCCTCGACTCCCCGCCTCCTGGCTCATCACAGCGATCGTGGCCGTCTGTTGGTTTCCGATGGGGAGCTACTGGCAGAGCGACGACTTTATCGCCGTGACCTACGCGCAGAGCATCGAGCGCGCGTTCCGGGACTTCACCGCCCCGCAGTTCGGACTGGAATCACTCGTACTGTTCTTCCGACCGATGATCACGCTGAGCTTCGCGTTCGACAGCCTGTTCGGCAACTGGGCTCCGTTCGTATCGCACCTCGGCAACGCCGTAATCCACGGGATCAGCGCGATGTGCCTCGCGTTGATCGTCGCGCGCTTCCTCCCGGCCCGGTGCGCGTGGGCGTCTGGTCTGGTGTGGGGACTTGCACCGTGCCACGCGAGTTCCATCTTCTGGGCGATCGGTCGGGTGGACAGCCACACCACGCTCTGGATCGTCCTCGCCACGCTCACGCTCGTGCAGTGGTGCGGCAACGAGCGACCGACGCGGAAGCTCTCCCTCCTGTTCACCGTGATCGCGCTGTGCACCAAGGAACTCGCCTGGGTCGTGCCTGGCATCGCGGCGGTCGTGTGCTTTGCGATGGCGCGGCCCGGTGGTCGATGGCGGGGCGCGCTCGTGGGATCATGGCCGTACTTCGCGATCCTCGCCGCGTACTTCGGTTGGCGTTTCTTCTGCATCGGTCGCCTCCTCGGCGGATACGACGGTGCGATCGAGCCCGGACCCGCCCTGACCGGGCTGGGCACGAGAGTGACCGAGTTGGTCAATCCTCTGATGCACAGTGGTTCGTCGTTCGCGGCGACGCACGTCACGGCGCTGTCCGAACAGATCATCCAGACCGGCTTCGTTCCCGCAGCGATCGCCGTCGTGGCGATCCTCGTGCAAAGAAGATGGGCGCTGTTCGCTGTGCTCGCGGCGCTGTTCCTCGGCTGCTCGATCCCCAGCCTCCAGATCTGGGCCCAGACGGACAACCCGATGCTGCTCCGCCAGTTCTACCTCCCGATGATGCCCATCGCCGTGCTCCTGTCGATCTGGGGTTGGCGCAGCGCGGTGCCGGTGTTGGTCGTCGCCGCGCTTCCATTCCTGGAGTTGCGCGACGACTACGTGAAGTCGTGGCAACGCTGCGCGGATTGGCACGAACAGATCCGCGAGGTCGTGCCGAAGTCTCCGAATGACCTGACCTTCATCGCTGGCCTCCCGCGGCAGAACGAGAAGGCGACCACGGTCGAGTTCCACCTCTGGGTCGACCGGTTGTTGCAGCCGCCGTTCGGGACCGGAGATCGAAGAGTCTTCGCGCTGCGCACGCTCAGCCAGGACCCGGCTCGATTCTCGATCCCGTATGGCGAAGACGAAGGGTTGCCGTTCGGGACGACGTTCGCCGGCGGACCCAAGAAACTCGCCGTCGTGCACCAAGTCCCGCGGCTACGACCGATGGGTTGCGAGTGGACCGGTCCGACGGTTCTCGACGGGAAGGTGCTCGACCGGATGGTGCAGAACTTCAAGAAGTCCGGCCAGACGTCACTCGACGAGGATCCGAACGTGGTGCTTCGCGGCGTGCGCAGCAAGTTGCTTCGCGTCACCATCTTCACCGGCGATGGATTCCTCACGGCCTTCGTGCCGGACACGGCACCGCCGGGCGCGAAGGACGGTCGCCTCGACATCGGTCTCCTTCTCTACGCGTCGATCGACGGACAGAACCACAAGAAGGTCGGCGACCTGATCCAGAACGCTACGGCGCTGGACCTGACGACTCGATTCCCGATCCTGGTCGAGGCGGACACCCGATCCGTGTTCTCGGGCAAGCCAGAGGACTTCGAAACGACGCACTCGAACTACGTGCCCGTGTGGCTTCACCTCTTTCGGCGCTTCGCTGATTGGTGGCCCTAGAACTCGCCGATTCCAAGGCTAGGCTCCAGGGTGCCCCGAACCCGGCAGAGGCTCCCCCATGCGATACCCGCTCGTCCTCCTCTTCGGTCTCCCGCTCGTCTGCAGCCCGATCATGGCGCAAGACCAGAAGAAGGAGAGTAAGCCCGGGGTCAATCCCGCAACCGTCGCCAGAGCGCTCCTCGTCGGCACGAAAATCCTCCTGGCCAATCAGGAGCACTACTCGCGAGACCGTCGCGTCGGACGGATGCGCGGCAACCAGCTCGAGGATTGGCAGAAGCAGGAGCGCAAACGGCTCGCGAAGCTCCGCACGGATGGCGAGCCGAACGTCGAGTGGCCCTACGAAGGTGTCTACCGTGTTGGAGGCTCGGTGCCGCCGGGATACCGCGTGGGTGGCTCGGCCATCGCGTGCCAGGCGCTCGTCCTCGCTCCCGGATTCACGATAAACGTGAACAGCAAGGTCGCCGTCCTGCGATCGATCGAGTTCATGCTCGACCAACTGGAGAACAACGAACTGCTCGCGCCCAGCTCGGCGCACCGATACGACGTGCGCGGATGGGCGCACACGTACGCGCTGGAGTTCTTCCTGCTCGCCGAGCGGAAGCGGGTGACGGGAAAGAACGCGGAACGGATCAAGAAGATGATCCCCCACCTGATCCGTTGTCTGGCGAAGAGCGAGACGTCCCAGGGCGGCTGGAACTACGCGAACAACAAGTGCAGTCCTTTCATGACCGGTTCGACACTCCTCGCGCTCTTCCAGGCCCGAAAGCAAGGCTACGAATTCGACAAGGGCCTGGTCGATCGGGCGCTGATCGCGCTGGAGAAGTCCCGGGCCAAGACTGGTTCGTACGTGTACTCCGGGATCGCGACTCCCGGGCGCCAACGCCAAACAGCGGCGATGCCGGGCGCGAGCGCCCGGGCCGCGATCGCCGAGCTGTGCCTCTTCCGCGCCGGTCGCAGCAACGCAAAGAGAGTCCGCGTCGCCGTCGACGCGTTTTTTGAGCACTGGGGTGAGCTCTTCAAACGAAAGAGCAAGCAAGGCACGCACGAAGGCCCATACGGCATCGCACCGTACTACTTCATCTACGGGCATACGTACGCCGCGCTGGCGATCGAAGTACTCCCAGAAAAGGACCGGCCCAAGCTCCGCATCAAGATGCAGGAGATCCTGTGGCGGACTCGGGAGAAGGACGGAGGATGGAACGACCGCATCTTCCCGAGGAGCAAGTCCTACACGACAGCGATGGCCATGCTCGCGTTGCTCGCACCGAGGCTCGACCCCATTCCTGCGTGGCCCCAGGGCGAAGCCGGGAAGAAAGGCGGGCGCTGACGCCTTGTCGCGTTCTAGTCGTCGGTGAGGATGTCGAGCACATCCAGCGCCGCACACTTGCTCGACACACCGAGCACGGACGTGAGTGACGGCGTCGTCCGACCGTCATCGCTGCTGATCCACTCCTTGACGTAAGTGCCGTGTACGCACCGAATGTCGAGGGATAGCGTGCCGTCGACACACTCGCCCACGGTCTGGATCGACACGTGACGATGGCGCTCCAGGTCGGCTCGCCGATGCGCGACGCGGGTCGGCGTTCGCTGGGTGATGTCGAAGGACTGGCCCGCCAAGGCCCGCACTACTTCGGGAGAGACCTCTCCGCTGAGCTCGACCTGCACCCGGTAGAGCTTGTCGAACTTGCTCTCCTTCCAGTAGGGCACTCGCTCCCGCTCGACTCTCCGAAACGGATCGAGTTCGATCCGCCCGGCGTACTCTTCGCGGATCATCTCGTCCAGCCGCGTCAAGTCGGCGTCCGGTCCACGCGAATCCACGACCTCGTATACAAATGGTCGACCCCGCCCGAGCATCAACACGTCGATGTCCTCACGACCGGCACCGTGAAATTTTCCGCGCTTCGCTCGAAACAGTGGGATCGCCTTGCGCCCGATCATCTCCTGCACCGAGTCCTTCGTCAGCTTACCGAACCCCTCGCACCGTTCGCACCCGCGTGACTTGCGGCGGTTGCCCTTGCACTCGGGACAGTAGAAGATCGTCTGCGGCAACCCCCGCTCCAGCTTGCGGTAGCGCGACTCGAGGTACACCTTGACCTTCTGCGGTCGGGCGTCCTGTGACTTAGTTTCGGTGTCAGACACGGCGGCGGAGTATAGCGCGCCACCGACGGTCGAAGAGCAACACGACCGGGGGGCAAACGAATGGCCAGAAACGGATGACCTGTCGGAATCACCGGTCAGCGTAAGAAACCCCATGCGAACGGGCCGGCGATGACCAACACTCCAACGTCTTAGCGCGCGGGCAGCGGCTCGCAGTCATCGCAACGCGAACGCATCCGGGCGATCAAGCGAAAGAAGTCGGTGACGTCCAGCGGATCGGTCAGAAACCCGCTGATGCCGTGCTTTTGCTTCTCGCGGGAGAGGTCCTTGACGATCCTCTCGTCACCGATCGCGATCAACTCCGTCGTCTGGTCGAACGACCGCAGGTGATGCACGAGGACCAGCGCGTCCTGCGGATTGTCCCCCAACTGCACGAAGACGAGCTCGAAATCCACGGTCCGTAACAAGTTGACGCCGGGAAAACTTTCACCGCAGGTCACCTGGGTCTCGGGGAACTGCTGCAGCCCGACCTTCACCTGATCGCGCAGCAGGTTGTCGGAAGTGATCAGTAGGATTTGCATCTGCTTTTCCTTATCGACCGCGGACAGCGAGCGGGTAAAGAGGGAACCGATGGGCGCCAGGGAACCCGCGATGGCACCGCCCGCTTCGGCGACGATAGCGGCGGAAACTCCGACACTCGACACCTCGGAGAAGACTCCGGACACCGGTCTGCTTGCGGGCGTAGACGAAGCCGGCCTCGGTCCGATCCTCGGGCCGCTCGTGGTCGCAGGCGTCGCGATGGCCGGGCCGCGAAGCCTCGACCCCTGGAAGCTCCTGAATCGTCGCGTCTCCCGCAACCGACATCGCAAGGGCCTGGTCCGCGTGGCCGACAGCAAGAAGGTCAAACAGGGCAAGCACGGCTTCCTCCGGCTGGAACAAACCGTCTTGTCGTTTTGGGGCGCCTTCCACGGCGACATCCCCGCGAACGTCGGCGACCTCCTGGCAGCGTGCGGTGTCGACGCGACTCGCCTCGCGGCGTGCCCGTGGTACGGCGACCTCGAGTTGGCACTCCCCCACCTCGGCAACCGCGATGAGATAGAGCTCTCCGCGCATACCCTCGGCCTGTGCATGGCCGACGCCGGGATCGAGTTGTTGCACCTCGCCGTTCGACCGGTCGACGTCGAGGAGTTCAACGCGTCGATCCTGAAGACCGACAACAAGAGCGATACACATTTCGAGGCCTACTCCGACGTGATCGGAAGATTGCTCGCCGCGCTTCCCGGCGACGCCCACCTCGTCGCCGACCGGTGCGGCGGTCGCGTCCACTACGCTGGGGCGCTGCGGCGGTCGCTCGGATCGGGTCATCACATCCGAACTGCCAGCGAGAGCTCACACCTCTCGACCTACGACGTGCACCGCGAAGGCAACGACCACTCGGTCAGGATCTCGTTCGCAGCCCGGGGTGAAGACCGTTCGTTTCCAACCGCGCTCGCGAGCTGTATGGCGAAGTACGTTCGCGAGTTGATGATGGTGATGATCAACAATTGGTTCGCCGAGCGGGTCCCCGACCTCAAGCGCACGGCCGGCTACTACGTCGACGGCAATCGTTTTCTGCAAGACATCGGGCCGCTGCTCGAGGACGCCGCGTTCCCGGTCGGGCAGTTGATCCGTAGCCGTTAGTTGAGCAGGGCGCGAACCTCCGCGAACTTCGTGGCCCCAGTCACCAACACCCGCCTGGTCTCCTTGCCGTCCTCGTCGAGGACCGTCATCGTCATCGAGAGTTCTCCCGGGCTACCGTCGCGAGCACGGCGTGCGAGATCGATGCGCCGGTCGTTCATACACCCCCAGAATCTCCGATCCGGGGCCGTGTACCGGGGTTTTCGCGAAATCCCCCGCCGGCTGGATTCCCCTTTGCGCTTTGCGGAGATCTCAGTTCCACTGCTGCACCGAAATCCGATGCAAACCGAACTCCCAAAGCAATACGACCCCGCCTCCATCGAAGGCCCGATCACCGAGCGCTGGCTCGAGACCAAGGCGTTCGCGGCTCACCCCGACTCCCGGGAGAACCGCTACGTCATCATGATGCCGCTGCCCAACGTCACGGGCGCGCTGCACATGGGCCACGCGATGGACAACGTCATGCAAGACCTGCTGACGAGGTGGCACCGCATGATCGGAGACAACACCCTGTGGATGCCGGGTACCGACCATGCCGGGATCGCGACGCAAGCCGTGGTCGAGAAGCGGATGAAGGAGCTCGAGGGGAAGACGCGCCATGACATCGGTCGCGAAGCTCTCGTCGAGCGCATCTGGGCGTGGAAGGACGAATACCAGGAGCGCATCATCCAGCAGCAGCAGGCGATGGGCTGCGCGTGTGACTGGGATCGACAGCGGTTCACGATGGACGAGATCTGCGCGCGCGCGGTGCGCCACACGTTCTTCGCGATGTTCCGCGACGGCTTGATCTTGAAGGGCGACCGCCGCGTGAACTGGGACTGTCACCGGCACACGGCTGTGGCCGACGACGAGCTCTTCAAGGACAAGGTGCAGGGTCACTTCTGGCACCTGCGCTACCCGGTGATCGACCAAAAGCCCGGCGAACCCAGCCACATCACGGTGGCGACCACGCGGCCCGAGACGATGCTCGGGGACACGGCCGTCGCGTGCGTGTCCGAACCGGGCAAGGCCCTGGACAAGCTGATCGCCCTCGCGATCGAGAAAGCAGCCGAGGCACCGGCAAAAGACAAGGAAGCCGCCGAGGCCGCGGTGATGACCCTGCGTGACCGCAAGGAGAGCCACCTCGAGCTCCTCGAGACGATCGAGGCGATGGCCAAGGACGGGCGCAAGGTGATGCTACCCCTGCAGGAGCGCGAACTTCCGATCATCTGCGACGAGTGGGCCAAGCCCGACCTCGGCAGCGGGTGCGTGAAGATCACTCCGGCGCACGACACCAACGACTAC
>PVBE010517771.1_pt1 | contig 21576 bp, 20 predicted proteins | sample 1631181 | NCBI WGS metagenome assembly PVBE01 (sample SAMN08397723, study PRJNA350692) | Marine metagenome, whole genome shotgun sequencing project. | isolation source: water | place: Pacific Ocean | collected 2012-04 | reverse complement strand
CTCCTCCCAGCGCGCAACTCATGTGAAACAGAATGGATGCGTAAAGTGTCCCTGTGATTTTGAACAGCAGGCTGGCACAGATTCCCAAGCCAAAGGACCCCAAACTTAATTTAAAGCCAACCAAAGTGTAGATCAGACCTCCCACATATATTGTTAGGATAGGATTGTGTTTTTTAAGCAGAGTTTGCAAAATAAAACCGGTGAAAAAAATTTGTTCGATTAATGGTATCAAAATCACCTTGGCCGATTTTTCAGGCAGAGAGGCCGTATGGAATAAACTTTGGTCATCCAACCTACCTGTGAAAAGTTCGTGTTCTGCCATGCCGGTCACACTGAGTCCAACATCTAATAGAGGCAGACAAAGTATTATTGTCCCTCCTGCAAACGCGCCTAAAACTAAATGCTGTTTAAGGTGACCGGTGGAAAAGCCTAGTGCGGACAAATTATTCCTGTATAAAGTCAGCAGTGTTGCTACCACTACAGCAAAAATCATTACATCTGCATTTTTATATAACCACGGATGGGTGCGAAAAAAGATCTGTGAGTAGGGGAGAATGACCAAAAAATATACTCCTAGAACTATCGCTGGGGTTTTATTTGCCCAGGGACTTTTCAATTCAATCCTTTTAATTATCAAGGTGGTTTCTCTATACGTAGTTGGGATACATTACGTGGGAGGACGAAGGCTGAGCAGTTGGTAGTTTTTGGGTCATGTCGGACAAATGCCCAAGGGGGGTCTTGCTTGAACTACCGCTAAGGTGATCCTGTGGGGTTGTTGGAGGAGAGCTGGCATTTCCGCTAACGTGAATGAGTTTCTGGCGAGCAGACAATTCCTTCATCGATTCGTCAGAAACGCTAATCTCATCTTTAAGAACATTTGAATGGATGCAGAATCCGCCGAAAACCAAGGCTGAGAGCGGGCAGGATTCAATGAAAATATTTTTCCACATAGGCGGGTAGGGATAGTCAATCATGTCTTGATAACACTGTAGTTAGTTTCAGGCGCAATTTCAACTATCTTAATTTTCTTGAGAAATACCGGGTTTTGTTGACAAAGTCGGGGTATTTATTTAATATCGAAATTGACTTCTGAAGGACAGGTTCGAAGCCGGAATCGACGGTCTCGACCGAGACCAATATCATATCCAGACCTTCCATTTACCAAGCTTCTACGGTGTTTTAATCACTCTTTTTAAGGTAGATTACCATCTTAAGTTAAAATTTTATGGATAAAATCGCAATTGCATCAGATCACGGCGGATATGACCTCAAGGCAGCTGTCGAAGTCTTGCTGAGGGAATTAGGATATGAGGTCGATGACCTTGGCCCTAAAAACGCCGATTCTGTAGATTACCCTGATTACGGGATCAGCCTCGCCCGCGCTGTAGCTGAGGAAAAAGTTTCTCGCGGGATAGTAATTTGTGGGACTGGAATTGGTATGTCAATAGTGGTCAACCGATTCCCCGGTATTCGAGGAACGCTGTGTTCGGATGTATACACGGCTAAACTGTGCAGGGAACATAACGATTCAAATATCCTCATCATGGGTGGGCGTGTAGTCGGTCAGGGATTAGCTCAGGAAATAGTAAAGACCTGGCTCAATACTCCGTTCGAGGGGGGGCGGCACCAGAAACGCCTCGACAAAATAACTCAATTCGACGCAACCAATAAATTCTAAGGAGAAAATAATTGTGCTAGAGGAATTTGACCCTGAAATTGCCCAGGCCATAAAAGGCGAAGTTGACCGGGAGGCTTACACCCTTGAAATGATCGCTTCGGAAAATTTTGTTAGTGAGTCGGTGATGGAGGCTCTAGGGTCGGTGATGACCAATAAGTATGCCGAGGGCTACCCTGGCAAGCGCTATTACGGCGGATGTGAACATGTGGATATCGCCGAAAATCTTGCCATTGAACGCGCTAAAAAATTATTTAATGCGGAGCATGCCAATGTTCAGCCACATTCTGGGTCACAAGCCAATATGGCAGTATATCATACAGTCCTCCAGCCTGGTGACACCATTTTAGGTATGAACCTGTCTCATGGCGGACACCTTACACACGGATGCCCGGTTAACTTCTCCGGTTACACATATAACGTGGTTGCGTATGGCGTCAATAAGGAAACCGAACTCATAGATTATGATGAGGTCGGGCGACTCGCCAGGGAGCACAAGCCTAAAATGATTATAGTGGGTGCCAGCGCTTACCCAAGGGTCATTGATGCGGTCAAGTTTCGTGAAATTGCCGATGAGATTGGCGCTAAAATCATGACCGATATCGCACATCCAGCAGGTTTGGTCGCTACCGGGTTGTATCCATCTCCCGTTCCTTATTCTGACTTTGTCACCACAACCACCCACAAGACTCTACGCGGACCGCGCGGCGGAATGATTCTGTGTCGTGAGGAATATGCGAAGGAAGTTAATAAAAAGATATTTCCCGGAATTCAAGGCGGACCTCTAATGCATGTGATCGCGGCCAAAGCAGTGGCCTTCAAGGAAGCTCTTAGACCTGACTTTGTAACCTATCAAAAACAAGTGGTTTCTAATGCCAAACAACTTGCGGAACGCCTAGCCTCTTTTGGATTTAAAATTGTAAGTGGCGGTACCGATACTCATCTGTTATTGGTGGATTTGTGCAATAAAGAAATCACGGGTAAAGCCGCTGAAGAGGCCCTTGATCTTGCGGGTATCACAGTTAACAAGAACACCGTTCCTTTCGAGACCAGAAGCCCGTTTGTCACTTCTGGAATTCGCATTGGTACCCCAGCCCTGACTACACGTGGTATGAAGGAAAAAGAAATGGACCGGGTCGGCGATATGATTGTCGAGACGCTTGAGCATATTGATGAGCCAGACTTCCACGCAAAAACCCGTGTGAAGATTAAAGAATTTTGCGAACAGTTTCCGCTATATGCTGAACTCACTTCTAAGTATTGATTCCCGATGAAATGTCCCGCCTGTTCCAACCTTGAAAATAAAGTCATCGACTCCCGCTTGAATAAAGAAGGGAACAGTACGCGCCGCCGACGCGAATGTCTCAGCTGTCAGGAGCGGTTCACAACCTACGAACGTATTGAAAAAACCCTCCCCTATGTGATCAAGAAAGACGGACGCCGAGAGGAATTCAACCGAGAAAAAATACTCTCCGGAGTAAAAAAGGCCTGCCAGAAAAGGCCGGTCAGCATCCAGCAGATGGAATTGCTGGTGGATCGGGTGGAACAGTACTGCCAGGAATTGGGTGAAAAGGAAATCTCCGCCGTGGTCGCAGGCGAAAAAGTGGTCAAAGAGTTGTATCACCTCGATGACGTGGCCTATGTCCGATTCGCCTCTGTATACAGGTCATTCAAAGATGTCAACGAATTCATGGTTGAACTAAAGGATATGCTGAAGAATAAAGAGGATAGCTAGGTATTATTGTAGTTGTCTCACCTTCAATTAAATATCAAATAGTTCTGGGTGGCTTCCTGTCTGAACAAGTTCCAGGTTATCTCTATTAATTCGGTAGATGAGCAACCAATCTGGTTCGACATGGCATTCGCGGAGACCTTTCCAGTTGCCTACCAATTTGTAGTCCTTGTGTTTTGAGTCGAGAGGTTGTTCCATAACCAGGGATTCGATTATAGTTTTTAATTCCAGAAGGTTTTCTCTTTGCTTTTGCAGACGCTTAATATCGCGTTTGAACCGAGTGGATTGTATTGGTTGGAGTGGCAATTATTTTTCTTCCCAACTTTTGAATAATTCTTTTGAATTCTTGAAACTTTCTCCATCACCCTTATCAATTTATTTCATTGCTTCCTGGGCACTTTTACTGGGTTGCTTTGTCATTGGTTGAAAAGGCAATCCTCCAATATTTACTGCCTGATGTAAAAAAAGTCGGATCGCTTCAGAAGTTTTAAGTCCCATTCCCTTAAAGATATCTTCGGCCTGCTTTTTTAATTCTGCTGTAATGCGAACCTGTACTGTTTCGTTTGGCATGTTAAAGTCTCCTGTTATTACTGCAAACATACCTCAATTGGTTGCAAATATTAATATATTTGGGGATACCATTTAGGGCATAAATCTCCTCGTTGTATCCAAGAATACAAAATGTTACGATAGCACAAAGATTATTAACTTTGACTGGGGTATGGAGCCAAGCGGTTCCTGGACGCCGGTGGGTCTATTTATGGGAAGTATTACCTTTAATATTGCCCTGTTGAGCTATCTTGTGTCTGCTCTGGGGTATACGTTGTATCTGGTTTACCGAAAGCCTATGGTGAATCTGATATCCGCGATTTCGCTGGGTTTGGGATTATTTTCCCAAACGGTGACTATCGGTCTGCGTTCCATGGAAACGGGGCATGGACCTTATACGACCGGATTTGAAATTGCGTCATTTTTCGCCTGGGTGATTGTTGTAGTTTTTTTTGTTACTGAGTGGAAATACAGGATCAGAGACCTAGGCGCTTTTGTAATACCTGTTGTATTTCTGATTCTTTTTTACTCCGCATTTCAGTCGCGGGAAGTAGCTTTGATCGATGACTCGTCAACCATGTTCTGGCTGACAATGCATCGCACATTATCAATTCTGGGGTATGCGGCATTTGCGATTGCGTTTGCCGCGGCAATCATGTATCTCATTCAGGAAAATCAGGTCAAATCGAAAAAACTTGGGGTCATGTATTTCCGGATGCCATCGCTCGAGGTACTGGACGACCTTAATTATAAAGTCATCGCAATTGGGTTTCCTCTGTTTACCCTAGGCTTCATGACAGGGTCGATCTGGAATATTAAGTTAGACGAATCCTTTTTCTCGTGGGATGCGATGCGTACGTGGCCACTAATTGTTGTCTGGTTGTTATACAGCTGTATATTTTTTGGCAGGCTCTTGGTTGGGTGGAGGGGGAAAAAAGCGGCCCAGGGAGCAATTCTTGGATTCGTTACTATAATCGTCACTTATTTTTTGCATGTGGTGTAACCATGGCTGAAGCAAATCTCATTCTCGTAGGGGTCAATCACAAAACGACCCCGGTTGAAATCCGCGAGCGACTTGCATTTACGAAAGGCAATATAGAAGATTCTGTTGAGCGCCTCATTGGCTCAGCCGATATCATTGAGCACACCATTTTGTCCACATGCAACCGTGTTGAAATTTACGCACGGGTCAAGAATCAGGAATCTGGAATAAATTTCATAAAGAAATTTATTTGCGATTTTCATGATTTATCGCCGATGGAGTTGGAGGATCATTTTTACAGCTTCAGGAACGAGGAAGCGGTAGAACATTTGTTTCGTGTTTCGTCTTCGTTAGACTCCATGGTTTTAGGCGAAGCGCAGATTCTGGGGCAGGTGAAGGATGCGTACAGTCTGGCACGCGATCTTAGATCAACTGGCCTTGTTTTAAACCAGCTTTTTGAAAAGGCGTTCAGCATCGCCAAAAAAGTGCGGGATGAAACGGGAATAGCCGAACGTTGTGTGTCGATCAGTTCAGCCGCTGTCGAGCTTGCACAGAAAATTTTCGACGACCTAGAAAACCATACAGTCATGCTAGTCGGTACGGGTGAAATGGCAGAACTTGCGGCGAAGCATCTAATATCCTATGGAATCAAAACGGTCTATGTGGCCAGTAGAACTTATGAACGCGCGGCCAGTCTGGCTAAAACGCTTAACGGATCAGCCTTGGATTTTGAGGCATTCAAAAACGAGTTGCATCGGGCAGATATTGTTATCACCTCTACCGCCGCGCCAAATTTCATTATTAAAAAACAAATGGTAGAAAAGGCTATCCACGAACGAAAAAACAAACCCATGTTTTTTATCGACATCGCTGTTCCCCGTGATATTGAGCCCGAGGTGAATGATCTGGAAAATGTATATCTTTATGATATTGATGATCTACAAGTCGTTGTCGCAGCCAATATGAACGAACGGGAAAAAGAAGCAGAAAATGCGATGACTTTCATTCGGGGCGAAGTCATCAAATTCAACAACTGGGTTGGATCGCTCGATGCTGTTCCTACCATTGTGGAGCTTCGCAATCAGACAGAGGCTGTCCGGAAAGAGGAAATCGACAAAACTCTTAAGAAAATGCCTCATCTTTCAGAAGAGGATCAACAGGCCATTCATCAGATGAGCTGTTCAATGATCAATAAAATTCTGCATAAGCCTACCATCAAGTTAAAACAACAAACACAATCTCAAGATGGCCATGTATACCTCAAGGCTATCCGCCACCTTTTCCACCTGGACGACTGAATGGAACCATACAAAATTGTTATAGGAAGCCGGGGCAGTCAATTGGCCCTCTGGCAGGCCAATTGGGTTAAATCCGAATTGGAGCAAATTAACGATGATGTGGAAGTGTCTATCCGCATCATCAAAACCAGTGGCGACAAAATACAGGATGTGCCTCTCGCCAAAATTGGTGGCAAAGGACTCTTCGTCAAAGAAATTGAAGAAGCTCTGTTAGCTAAGGAAGTCGATATCGCGGTCCATAGTATGAAAGATGTTCCCATGAAACTGCCACGCGAATTACAAATGGCAGTAGTCACAGAAAGGGAAAATCCATTAGACGCTCTTATCTCTAAAAATGGAGAAAAGCTTGCCGACCTGCCAGAAGGCGCAACCATCGGAACTAGCAGTTTACGCCGTTCTTCACAATTATTGAGATACCGCCCTGATTTTAAAATTGAAATGTTGCGAGGAAATCTCGATACCCGGCTCAAGAAACTGGATGAGGGGCAATACGATGCAATTCTATTAGCCGCCGCCGGACTGAACAGGCTGGGTTGGTCAGATCGCATAACAGAGGAAATTTCTCACGGTATTTTATTGCCGGCAATGGGGCAGGGGGCTTTAGGAATAGAGACCCGTATCAATGACGTTGAGGTTCAAAAATTCATATCCAATTTGGACCATGAAGCCACTCACTGGGCCGTCGAAGCAGAAAGAGCTTTTGTCGATGTTCTGGATGGGGGATGTCAGGTTCCTATTGGTGCGTATGCCACAGTCGATGGAAGGGAAATTACTGTTCGCGGATTGGTCGCCAGTCTGGATGGAAAAACTATTTATAAGCTGGAGAAAACCGGCCCCGTCTATGGTGCTAGTAAAATTGGGCGCGAAATAGGAAACGAACTCCTGAAAATGGGAGCTGACGAAATTCTTAAAGAAGTTCTGCAATAATCCAGCCTTATCACTAAATTCTCTTCCAGGTCCACGATAAGACCTGACGGTATCCACCCTCCGTTGCGAATTGTTAATTAGGCGATGTCTTGACGCTGAGTTGGGGAACGGTTTTCTGTTTGGATGATGGGAAGGCATCGGTAAAGTTTACCAGTTCTATCTGGAGCGCCCTTACAGGTTTTTCTGCTTCAAAAGCGCCAACAACTATTGGCACAGAAAATGTGAAACAAAATATAATGACTGCAGTGAGGCTTTTTAACATCAGGCCCCTTTTTTATTGAGTGATATAGAAATTCATTACCCGGATTTTTCAGAATAAAGACATTCTTTTTTTATAGAGCAAGCTGAACAGTCATAATTCTTTGCTTTGCAGATGTAGCGTCCATGCAGGATGAGATAGTGGTGTGCTTCCTTTTTCCATTTGTCTGGGGTTATCTCAAGGAGTTGTTTTTCAGTATCCAGTACAGTTTTCCCCTTTGCTAGGCCAGTCCGGCTTGCTACTCGAAAGACATGTGTGTCAACAGCGATGGTGGGTTTACCGAATGCTTCATTGAGAACAACGTTTGCTGTTTTTCTGCCAACACCCGGTAGTTTTTCCAAATTTTCTCTGGAGTCAGGGACAACTCCATTATGATCATCGAGCAGTATTCTACAGGTGCGAATTATATTTTTTGCCTTGGTAGGGGCGAGGCCAATTCTTTTAATTAGCTTGGCAAGTTTTTTGACACCGCAGGTGATAAAGGCTTGAGGGTCAGGGTGTTTTTCAAAAAGGGATGGGGTCACCTCATTCACAATTTTGTCTGTTGCCTGGGCGCTTAAAATTACCGCTAGTAGTAACTCGAAATTATTTCTGAATAATAACTCGGCCTTGGGTTTGGGAATGCTTTTGCTTAAATTTCGATATAGACGGTTGACCGTTTTGGGGTCCAGTGCGGAAGGCATTTTAAGGGCATATCTATTGAATGGATTTAAGGAGCATCATGGGCGCAACGAAATCCTACCCAATAATCCTCCGTATTGTCTGCCATTCCTGGATAACGGATAGCGATGCGAACAAACTGTTTATCGTCAATCCATGAACCTCCTCTAATAACATGCCAACTGAGAATATCTGACGGTCCTTTTGGATTATTTTTGGGGCTGTCTTTATAATAGAACTCTCCATACCAGTCTGCCGTCCACTCCCAAACACCTCCAAGCATATCGTACAATCCCCATGGATTGGGTTTTCGCGTTCCTACAGGGTGGTGCGTGTGGCCCGAGTTCCCGCCGTACCATAGATAAGCCCGGTCAAGTTTGTTACCCCAAGGGTATTCGGTGGTAGTACCCGCTCGAGCGGCGTATTCCCACTCAGCTTCAGTAGGAAGTCGGTGGCCCTGTTTGGCGCAATAATTGTGCGCCTCTTTCCATTCTATTTGATTAACGGCTATATTTGGGCCTTTGTGAACGGAGTTATTATATGGGTACAATTTCCCCCATTTTTCCTGAGTGACTTCATGTGTATCCAGATAAAATGAATCTAGGCAAACCTTATGAACCGGGCGCTCCCGGTCATTGGGTCGCTCCCGGACGTTAGGTCGAAGCGCCAGATAATCATGTACCTTATCTGTACCCATTAAAAAACAGCCTTTCTTGATGAGGACCATTCCCTCAAGGGCTTTATCGGCCCATGCATAAGAGGCTGATGTCATGAAACAAATTGTCAGTGATAGAATTATCATTTTTTTCATAGCGGATAATTGTACTTATCACGAGTCCCAAGGTCAAGGCCGGTAATTATAGAATTAATAAATAGAGAAATAAATTGGGGCGAGTTTAAAGGTCTAACCTCCTTGTCATACTAGAAGTTTCCTGCTTATTACATCCCATATTCCTGAAGCGAAGTTACTTTCATATTGTTGTCCTTGAGTGCGCGTAGCGCTTTCAGCAAGGCGAATGAACCTGCAATAGTGGTGTAGTATGGAATGTTAGTATTTAGAGACGCTCTGCGTAATGAAAAAGAATCCTTAATGGATTGCTCACCAAATGTTGTATTAACCACATATTGTATGTCCCCATTTTCAATATTTTCTACAATATGTGGCGAGCCTTCTTTCACTTTGTTTATTGGAACAGCCTTTAAATTATGATCATTCAAATATTGAGCGGTTCCTTTGGTGGCTACAATATAATAACCCAATTCAGAAAACTCTTTAGCAATCATAAGTGCATCTGGTTTATCCACGTCCTTGACACTGATGAACACCGAACCCTTAGCTGGTAAAATAATTCCTATTGATAGCTGGGCTTTGGCAAAAGCCATACCAAAGGATTGATCGATCCCCATCACTTCCCCTGTGGATTTCATTTCAGGGCCTAACAGGATGTCTACATTATCAAATTTGTTGAATGGGAAAACAGATTCCTTCACCGCAATATGTGAAACGGAGGTTTTCTCTACGACTCCCAGTTCTTTCAGAGTTTTACCCGTCATCACCAGAGCCGCCAGTTTTGCTAGAGGAACTCCCGTGGTTTTGCTCACAAATGGAATCGTCCGCGATGCCCTTGGATTGACCTCAATAATAAAAACTTCATCATCTTTAACCGCAAACTGAATATTAAGTAGTCCAATCACATTCAATTCACGAGCAAGACTGCATGCCTGCTCTTCGATATTTGATATAATTTGAGGGGCAAGTGAGTAGGGTGGTAGCGAACAGGCACTGTCGCCTGAATGAATGCCCGCTTCCTCAATATGTTCCATGACACCGCCTATAACGACATCGGTACCATCGGAAATGGCATCTACATCCACCTCGATAGCGTTTTCTAGAAAGTCATCAACTAAAATAGGGTGTTCAGGTGAAGCCTCCACGGCATGTTTCATATAATATTCGAGGCGTTCTTGATTATAAACAATCTCCATGGCTCGACCCCCAAGAACATAGGAGGGGCGGACAACAACAGGGTATCCAATTTCTGCCGCAATATTTTTGGCTTCTTGAAATGAAGTAGCTGTACCATTAGCAGGTTGTTTGAGTTTCAGAGTATTCATAACTTCTGCAAATCGTTTACGATCTTCGGCTCGATCAATGTTGTCTGGGCTGGTTCCAATTATAGGAACTCCAGCTTTCATTAGTGAGACGGCAAGTTTTAGCGGAGTTTGGCCTCCAAATTGAACAATAACCCCGAAAGGCTTTTCAACTTCCACAATATGCGATACATCTTCAAAAGTAAGAGGTTCGAAATAGAGACGGTCTGAAGTGTCATAATCTGTGCTCACTGTTTCAGGGTTACAGTTGACCATAATGGTTTCGAAGCCAGCTTCTTTTAAAGCAAACGATGCATGCACACAACAATAATCGAATTCTATTCCCTGTCCAATGCGGTTGGGGCCGCCTCCAAGAATTATAACTTTTTTGTTATCTGTAGGATTAGCCTCACATTCATCCTCATAGGTTGAATATAAATAAGGTGTATGTGCTTCGAATTCTGCACCGCAAGTGTCAACCATCTTGTATACGGGTTTAATACCGGCTGAGGTTCGTTTACGTCCTACATCTTCCTGTTTGCAATTGAGAATTCCGGCAATATATATATCTGAATAGCCAGTTTCCTTGGCTTCTTGAAGAAGCTCGTTGGATAATCCTTCAAGGTTCTTTGCAGAAATAATTGCATTTTCTATGTCGAGTAGCTCTTGAAGATTATGAAGAAACCACGGGTCAACAAAAGTAATTTTATATATTTCCTCTATGGGTATGTCACAACGCATCGCTGCGACAATACACCATAGACGATCCCAAAAAGGTTTATGCAATATATCAACGAGTTTATTTCTTAGTTCTTGAGTTGTAAGTTCGGATTGACCCGGTATATGTTTGAAGTCTTCACTTAAGCCATAAACACTGATTTCAAGAGAGCGCAGGGCTTTATTCAATGACTCCTTAAAAGTTCGACCGATTGCCATGACCTCACCGACTGATTTCATTTGCGTGGAAAGCACAGGATCAGAATTGGAAAACTTTTCAAAGGTAAATCGAGGTATTTTTACAACGCAGTAGTCTATCGTAGGCTCAAAAGATGCCGGCGTAACCTGTGTAATATCATTTTTAATTTCATCCAGGGTGTACCCGACCGCAAGTTTAGCCGCGATTTTAGCAATGGGGAATCCTGTTGCTTTCGATGCCAGAGCCGAACTTCGGGAAACCCGTGGGTTCATCTCGATTACTATCATGTCTCCAGTTTTCGGATCCATTGCAAATTGAATATTGGAACCGCCTGTTTCGACACCAATTTCTCGGATAATATCAATGGCTGCATTGCGCATTAATTGGTATTCACGGTCGGTTAGGGTTTGGGTAGGAGCAACGGTGATGCTATCACCGGTATGTATGCCCATAGGGTCCAGATTTTCAATCGAACACACGATCACTACGTTATCGCGATGGTCACGCATCACCTCAAGCTCAAATTCCTTCCAGCCGATGAGTGATTTTTCAATGAGAACTTCATTGGTGGGGCTGATACTTAGGGCAGTTTCAACAAGGGATGCAAATTCATTTTCATCATAAGCGATGCTTCCACCCGTTCCACCAAGAGTGAATGATGGTCTGATGATGGCAGGAAATCCTGTCTCCCTGGTTATTTCACAAGCCTCCTCAAGGTTATGGGCAAGGCCGCTGGGTGGAACCTTTTGCCCGATTTTTATCATAGCTTCTTTGAAGAGTTGGCGATTTTCAGCCTTAAGAATAGCTTTAATATCGGCCCCGATCATTTTTACCCCGTAAGTATCAAGTACACCGTTATCTGCTACCGCAAGTGCAGTGTTAAGGCCAGTTTGCCCTCCCATTGTGGGAAGCAAAGCATCAGGACGATCCTTTTTAATTATCATCTCAATGATTTCTGGAGTCACCGGTTCCACATAAGTTTTATCTGCGAAATTGGGGTCAGTCATGATGGTTGCAGGGTTGCTGTTTACCAGAATGACCTCATAGCCTTCTTCTTTAAGAGCCTTACATGCTTGAGTTCCCGAGTAGTCAAATTCGCAGGCCTGGCCAATAACAATAGGCCCGGCGCCAATCAGGAGTATTTTTCTTATGTCAGTTCTTTTGGGCATTAATTACGGTAAATATCATTAAGGTCAATTTGGCGGGATCGCTCCCATATCAGATGCATATAGGATAGTTTTTGTGCTAATAAAGTATGAGCTGCTCTTCCTTCGCGAATAATTTTTTCATGAACAAATGAATTAATCAATTTCTCCATATGCGAAACCTTTGCTTCAAAGTCTGATTTCTTAGCTTCAAAACCAGCCATCTCCATTTTTATTTTAGATATTTTGTTTTCAGAATTTGATTTTTCAAGTTTTGATTTTAGTTTATCAATTTTAATTTCAGTTTTATTGAGAGATATTATTTCGTCATCCAATTGAGATTTCATTTTTTTCAGATCTTTTTTATATGCCAGTTGGTTGACACTAACTTCTTCAATCTGTTGCTTGATAAACTTTCCTGCTTTTTCCGGGTGGAAGCAGAAACTTCCCGTAAAGTGATAGGAATTTTCATAGGGAACCAGCCGTCCTTCAAAAAGGTCATATTTGCTGAATAGGAGTTTCCCGTCAGGCTCAACTACTTCGTATTTTTTATTATCAAATAAATTAATTACCGTTATTGAATCGCTTCGTATTTTCTTGATGCCGAATAATCCATAAATGTTGGTGGCGAATCCCTCATAAATTTGTAAAAGATGTAAGGGCCATGAATCTCTGCTCTCATTAATTATTGTTTCGATAATTGTACGGTCAGTATCGATGTCAACGCGGTCAAAAACATACCATTCAAGAAACAAGGCCATTTGGCTTTCATAAGACTTGTCATCTTCGTATATTTCACCAGCAATCTTTTGATAATCCTTACGGGCTTCATAAATCCCGTTGGAATATTGATCGCTTGTTCCCATTACGATTAATCTTTCAAGCTTATCTTTCATCATTTCTTTTGTTTCATAAGAGCGATGAATCCTTTAAACAAATGTGATGAGTCATGGGGGCCCGGAGAAGCTTCAGGATGATATTGTACAGACATAATGGGAAGAGTTTTATGGCAAATCCCCTCGACAGTATTATCATTTAAATTAATGGATGTAATATGGACATCATTATTTACTGATTCAGCACCCACTGCAAATCCATGGTTCTGCGCAGTAATCTCAACTCTACGACTTTTGACATCCATCACCGGTTGGTTTCCACCATGATGTCCAAACCTTAATTTGTATGTACTTGCTCCAAGTGCAAGTGTGAGGATTTGGTGGCCCAGACAGATTCCAAATAAAGGAACTTTTCCAATAAGGTATTTAACATTTACTATTGAATAGTCAACAGCCGCTGGGTCTCCTGGCCCATTTGATAAAAACACACCATCCGGATTCATGTCCAGAACATCCTGGGCAGGTGTTGAAGCAGGAACAACTTTAACTTTGCAACCCGCTTGTGCAAGCATGCGAAGAATATTTCTTTTTATTCCGAAGTCATATGCGACAACAAATTTTGTGTCAGCATTATTTGTTGGTATCTGAAATCCAGTTTCCCCGTTTTTTAGTTCCCATTCGCCTTCACTCCAATCATACGGTTTCTGGCATGTAACCACTTTGACGAGGTCACGCCCCTCAAGACTAGGTAAATTTCGTGCTCGTTCAACCAGTTTCTCAGGGTCAGATTCGCCGGTTGACAGAACCGCCTGCTGTGCACCGGCTTCTCTTATATGGCGAGTTAAAGCCCTGGTATCAATTCCTTGAATTCCAACTACACCATGGTCGGCAAGAAAGTCATGTAATGTTTCCTGGGATCGCCAGTTACTGGGAATACCACTCAATTCTTTTATGATGAGTGCAGAAAGGTGAGGGCGGTCAGACTCAAAATCTTCTTTATTAATGCCGTAGTTGCCAATGAGTGGATAGGTCATGACAACCATTTGTCCGCAATATGACGGATCGGTTATGACTTCCTGATAACCAGTCATGCTGGTGTTGAAGACAACTTCACCATCAACTTCACCTTGGGCACCGAAGGCTTTTCCTGTAAACATTCGGCCATCAGCCAAAGCCAGAACTGCTTTCATAATTTCAATTTATCGGGTATGTAAGAGCTTATTAAGCTCTGGATTAATGTTCAACGGCAGAGTATACCACTTTACCACCGACAAGGGTGTGGAGGACTTTTCCTTTTACCTTCCAACCATTAAATGGGCTGTTTTTACTTTTAGAATGAAACTTCGACACATCGACTTCATATTCATAGTCAGGGTCAAAGATCACAACATCAGCCTGCTTTCCTATAGATAATTCCCCGGAATCAAGGTTGAATATATCAGCAGGAGCGGAAGTGAGTTTTTTGATTGCATCGCTCAGTGAAAAAATATTTTCATCCACCAGCTTAAGAGTCAACGGGAGTGCAGTTTCGAGGCCCACAATGCCAAAACAAGCATTTTGATATTCACACTGCTTGTCAGTCAGGTCGTGAGGGGCATGATCGGTCGCAATGATATCTATAGTTCCATCCTTCAGTCCTTCCTTGATTCGTTCTACATCTTTTGCTGTTCGCAAAGGGGGACTCATTTTTGTGTTGGTGTCATATCCACGAACGGCCTCATCCGTCAAAATGAAATGGTGTGGTGCCACTTCACAAGTGACCGGCAATCCTTGAGCTTTAGCTTGACGCACCAGGTCAACAGAGTTCCCACTGCTTATGTGTGCAACGTGGAGTCGTCCGCCCGTTTTTTCCAGGAGAGCAATATCCCGGTAAACCATAATGTCTTCGGCTTCCACTGGCATGCCTTTTAATCCTAATTCCGTGGACACCGCACCTTCGTTCATGCTGCCGCCTTCAGTGAGGTCAAGCATTTCGCTATGCTGGATCAGTGGAACTTTAAACATTTTACTGTACTCAAAGGCCCTCCGCATAAGCTCATTGTTCATGACGGGCCGCCCGTCATCAGAAAATGCAATAGCACCGGCGTCTTTTAGGTCTCCCATTTCTGAAAGGCATTCTCCCGCAAGACCCTGTGTGATAGCGGCAATAGCGTAAACCCTGACAATCCCTTTGGCCCTGGCCTGCGATAACATGAGTTCTGTGACAGAGCGGGTATCGTTCACTGGTTTTGTGTTGGGCATGACCGCTACTGAGGTGAAACCACCTGCCGCCGCCGATTTGCATCCAGATTCAATGGTTTCTTTATATTCAAATCCGGGCTCTCTGAAATGGACATGCATGTCAATGAATCCGGGACAAACCACACAACCCTTAGCGTCTATTACCGATGTTTTACCCTTCTCATCAATATTGATCTTACCAGGGGGGTCAATGGCTTCGATTTTTCCTTTAACAATCCTTACATCCTTTGTGGCATCCAGATTGTTCGCGGGGTCAATGACCCTGCCATTCTTAATTAACACTGTCATCACTCCCTCCCAAAAGGAGATACATTAATGCCATTCGCACTGCGACACCGTTTGTGACCTGATTTAATATGAGAGACCGCTCACTTTCCATAACATCCAATGCGATTTCGACTCCGCGATTTACAGGGCCCGGATGAATAATAAGTACATCGTCTTTAGCTTTCTCAAGAATTTTCGAGGTCAGACAAAATAGATTGGAATACTCACGAAGACTGGATAGTAGGTACCTGTTTTGCCTTTCGGTCTGTATCCGAAGCATCATAATCACATCAACATCCTGAATAGCTTTCTCAAGGTAATAATCTACGCTTACTCCCAATTTTTGTATTTCTACAGGAATCATTGTCGGAGGGCCAACTAATCGCACTTCCATACCCATAGCTTTCATCGCGTAGATATTCGACCTGACCACACGACTATGTGCAATGTCTCCAACGATAGCAACTTTCAAACCCTCCAGAGATCCTTTCGTTTCCCTTATCGTTTGAAGATCAAGAAGTGCCTGGGTAGGATGCTCATGAAAACCATCACCAGCGTTAATGACTGGACATTGAATATTCCGGGAAATCATTTCGGCGGCCCCGGATTGAGAGTGCCGAATTACCAAAATATCTGGATTCATCGCTTCAAGATTTTGTGCTGTATCAATCAGGTTTTCACCTTTAACCGTGCTACTGGTGGAACCAGAGATATTTATAACATCCGCACTAAGTCTTTTGCCGGCAATTTCAAATGAAGTGCGGGTTCTGGTGCTGGGTTCAAAAAATAGATTGATGATGGTTCTTCCGCGAAGAGTCGGAACCTTTTTAATGGGGCGGGTGGAAATTTCTTTAAAAGTATCCGCCGTATCTAAAATGGTTACTATCTCATCTTTCTTTAAACCATTTGCCCCTAAAATACTTCTGGGTTTAAACATCAGGAATCTTTTTCCGTTGAAGGATCAATTATGTGAACTTCATCAATACCATCATCTTCGCTCATGCGAACTCTCACGCGATTATTTTTCGATGTTGGAATATTTTTGCCAACGTAATCTGGGCGGATTGGTAATTCTCTATGACCTCTGTCTATCAGAACACCCAATTGGACGGTTGATGGTCTGCCAAAATCAATCAGTGCATCAATTGCGGCTCGGATAGTTCTTCCAGTGAAAAGGACATCATCGACTAACACAACTTGTTTTCCTTCCAGAGGAAAAGGAATGCTGGTTTTTTCTACAGGGGGGGGGTGTTTTCCCGATGCTATATCGTCGCGGTAAAGAGTTATGTCCAAAATTCCAAAATCTATCTCGGTATTTTCAACTTCATTAATTTTTACCCTGATACGTTGGGCTAAAGTCACACCCCTAGTACGAATACCAATTAATGCGAGATTATTCGCCCCTTTGTTTCTTTCCAATATTTCATGGGAAATACGGGTTATTGCACGAGAAATATCTTTGGCGTCAAATACAACCGAGGTCAATTTGAACTCCATGGGCGGGCAAAAAAATACCCCCTTGGGAAATTCCCACAAGGAGGTCGCTTATATATACAGGCAAACTTCATAGAATCCCTTAGCGGTCTCTCTGGACCGATTTAAAGAGTTCATAAATACTACTATTGGATCATATGAAATGGCGTAGCCCAAGTCAAGAATGAAAGTACTTATTAGCAATTTATTTATTCTATGGAGTTTGATTACCCTTTCAGCTTTGCGAAGCCACCTGCTCTCAAGCCCCTCTGCATCAGCGGGTACCGATACATTACAATCAGCAGGATTAATAGGAGGATCAATTACATTATTTTTAGGGCCAAGCACACAAGCAGATAGGGATAAAAGAACTGAGGCACAAATAAATTTTTTAATCATGGTTTCCATTTATTTGCTTTATAATAATCTGAATGGATAAAATTATTTTATAATAAACATCTATACTTTCAAATGGTTAGATAAAATGGCGGATTATTATTCCTTGCTCGGAGTAACTCCCGGGACCTCAGAGGATGATCTAAAAAAGGCATTTCGAAAAAAGGCAATGGAATTTCACCCTGACAGAAACAAGGGCAATTCTCAGGCTGAAGAAAAATTTAAAGAAATTAACGAAGCATACGCTGTTTTAAGTGACAAGAAAAAGCGCTCTCAATATGACCGCTTTGGCAGTGAAGGGTTTCACAAACGTTTCTCCAGAGAAGATATTTTTAAGGATTTTGATTTCGGTGATATTTTTGGAGGTTTCGGTTCCCAGTCCAATTTTGGGAGTGGCGGAAACCCGGACCTTGAAAGTTTCCTATCTGAACAGGGATTTGGTAGATCTCGCGCACGAAAGGGAAAAGATGTGCGACAAAGCTTTTATATCCCCTTTGAAGATGCCGCACTTGGAACACAACGAACTGTGGTATTCGAGCAAAATGGAAACAAAATTGAAACTAGTTTCAAGGTTCCGCCAGGCTCCAAAAGTGGACGTCGCTTAAGGCTTGTAGGCAAAGGGCAAGCAGGTATAAATGGTGGTCCGCCTGGGGACTTGTACCTTAAAATGCGCGTCAATGGACATCACCTTTTCAAAAGGGAAGGAGATGATATTATAATGGATCAAGAAATAAGTCTCACAGATACATTACTAGGGACCACAATAGAGGTTCCAACATTAACAGAATCAAAAATGGTTAAAATTCCGCCATGCACCCAGAGTCATTTAAAGCTCCGCCTTAAAGGAATGGGGGTTCCACGCAGCCGTGGCAATGGAAATGGCGATCAACTGGTCCGTGTGATTGTCAAATACCCAAAAGACCTGACTGAAAAACAACTTAGCCTCATTGATCAATTGAAGGCCGAAGGATTATAGTTCTATTTAATTTCAGCACAATAACTCAAAAATAAATTTAAAATAATGGCTCGCATACATTTTAAACCTGAAAAAGTGACCCACGAAATTGAGGATGGTACTCCTTTGATTGACATTTGCGAAGAGGTAAGCACTTCATTATCATTCGGATGCACCGAAGGAACATGCGGCGTTTGCGAGCTTACGGTCATTAGTGGAAGCAAGAATTTATCGATAACAACTGAAGAAGAAAAAGATTATTTATTACCAGAGGACCTACAATCGGGAATGCGCCTGGGATGTCAACTTAAGATTCGCAAGGGCGACGTAAGCATTACCTGGAAGAACAACAAGACCTGATGGTGTAGTATTCGTTCCATATTAACTAACAAGGTTGTTACATCTCAGGGTGTTCTATTTGCCTTTTAACCCTCCACATAATCCAGCCTTTAATTTCTTTTGCCAAGGCACGAGTTTTAAGTTTTGCATTTCTTTCACACAATCTAACCGCTTGAAATTCTTAAAGAAAAAATGAGCGCATAAATGAAGCTGAGCCTGTGGACCCTGTGCAAAAATACACAGTATTTTTCACAAGTACACAGGACTTCTTGAGTGTCTACTCAGGTAATGAACATTACAGGTTTAGGGTTTTTTTGCTGAAAAATAAAACAGTTCCCAGGTTGCATAAACGCCCTGTTTAGTAGAATAGTTTTCATCATATTCCTTGATTAGCCGTCTTAAATCACTAGAGCTTGTCATCCGATAGGGTGCCGCTCCAATCTGCTGGAGGTTTTTCAGCAAGCCTAAAGTGTTTGAAAAAAAAGATTTACGCGTTTCTGATGCGGAGGATCGAAGGCTGAACCCGGCTTCATGGATCAATTCTTTCCATTTGATGAATGTCAGGAGTGATGCTGGGCTCTCTATGGATGCAGTTTTGCGAAACTCCGCAAGAGTGGCTGGACCAAATGTGCTAAAGATCAACTCTCCATCTGGCCTGAGGTATGAATTAAATATTTTTAGAGTTTCAAGTGGCAATTTGAACCATTGAAATACCGCATTTGCGGTAATCAAGTCCACTGCTTGAAATTCCATCGTTTCTGCATTACCCACCTCTACGCGGCAGTAACGTGGAAGGGTTAGTTTGGATTGCAAGCGTTCAACCATATCAGCCGCAATATCATTTAAAATTAATTGCTTTAAAGGGTGAGCGAGTAAATGTTGCGTGAAAAGTCCTGTGCCACATCCAATTTCTAACACTTGATCTGGCATTATATCTGGAAGAAATGATGCTAATCTTTCAGCCATTTGTTTTTGCAGGCGGGCGTGCTTATCATATCCTCGAGCGTATTTAGAAAAACTCCTGGCAACTACAGAATTTCTTCCATTGGTATTATCCCGTTTTGTCATAAATTATTTAATAGATATATAAGTACTAGGGATTGCAGAAAGCAATTCTTATGGGGACTGCAGATACCTCATATCCCTCGCGGTCAAGGTTGACTCGAAGAATACCCAGGTTAGCCGGAGTGTCGTCAACTCTTAGGGTTCGATGCTTGTTAGTTTTCACTGGAATAAAGTCAGTGTAGTAAGGCTAGTAATACAATCATGATGATACTGAAACAACTCTATTTCTACCTAAATTTTTAGCTTGATACATATACTCATCTGCAACTTTCAGGCACTCACCCATGGTAAGGACTTCGTTGTAAGAGTTAATTCCGAAGCTCATGGTGGATTTTATTTTAATGTCATTATAGATAAAATCATGTGCTTCGATTTGACTCCTAATCTTTTCTGCGAGAATGACTGCACCTTGAACTTTTGTGTCAGGTAGGATAATTAAAAACTCTTCACCACCCCAGCGTCCTGGCTTATCCTGTTCACGACAGTTTGAATTAAAAATTTTTGCAATCTCTGTTAATACATAATCGCCAGCGTTGTGCCCATAATGATCATTGATCAATTTGAAGTTATCTATATCGGTCATAATAATTGAAAAAATTGATTTGCTTCTATGAAATCGGACAATCTCATCACCCATTTTTTCCCATAAATCGCGCCTGTTGGGTAGTCCTGTTAAAGGATCTGTTCTAGAAGCACTGTGTAAATGTTTATTAGCCTTTTTTAGATCATTTATAAGTATTTTCTGATTTTTTAGCAGATGGCTAATTTGTATATGATTTTTTACGCGAGCACATACTTCTAAATAATGAAAGGGTTTAAGGATGTAATCAACGCCTCCCACTTCAAACCCCTTCAATACTTGGTCATTTTGATTGCCTCCAGTAATGAATATAATGGGCGTTTCTTTAAATTTCTTCTTTTGTTTTAAAATTTTGCAGGTTTCAAAGCCGTCCATATCAGGCAAATTTACGTCCAAGATGATGAGGTCGGGTACAATTTCTTCTGCTAGTTTAATGGCAGATTTTCCATCCTGAGCCACGGCGGTGGAATAGCCCTCACCATCTAGAATAATTCTTAATACACCAACCTTTTCTGAAATATCGTCAACGATTAATATTTTATAATCTGAGTAATTAAGGTCTGTCATAGGTCGACACTCAATTATTTAAAGTCTAATGAATTATATTATAATTTTAAAGGTATACGAACAACCTAATAAAATATTTGGCTTACTACGTATACTTACATGCGTCTTTTGAATGATTTTGACTAGATATTAAGGGAGAAAATAACTCGCGGTTTATCCTCGGTCTGATGATCTGCGCATGGGGAATGATTTTTGAGTTACTTTAAAATGGTGAAGATTGACACGATTAAACTCAGTCTTGTTTAAAACTTTTGCTTTCCCGTTTTCTTTCTTCATTTTGTTGCGGGTACAACTGCAAGATGCGCGGCTGGTTTGGTAGCCCCAATTTTAAAACAGCGGTCTATTACTGCCATCGTTTGCGTATGCTAATTTGTCTTGCAACGGAAAACGAAACCGCTTTTACCGGAGAGATTGAGGTTGATGAAAGCTTTTTTGGAGAACATAGGAAAGGCAAACGCGGCAGAGGTGGGGCCGGTAAGGTTCCTGTATTCGGCATCCTCAATAGGGGCGGCAAGGTGTACACCAAAGTCATTACAGACACAAAAGCAAAAACACTGATGGGTATTATGCAAAAACAGATTAAACCAGACAGCATCGTATGCACCGATCACTACCGTTCTTAT
>PVBE010511312.1_pt1 | contig 21576 bp, 26 predicted proteins | sample 1631181 | NCBI WGS metagenome assembly PVBE01 (sample SAMN08397723, study PRJNA350692) | Marine metagenome, whole genome shotgun sequencing project. | isolation source: water | place: Pacific Ocean | collected 2012-04 | reverse complement strand
GACCCCGGGCCGCACTTGATCGACGTCAATGACCGCTGGTTTTGGTCGGCACAAACTTTGGCCCCGACATTCGAGAGGCCAAGCCGTGCTGAAAGATCGACGGACCCTGGGGATTGTCATGGCCCTTGTCAGCGCCGTCAATTTCGCCCTCTCCAATACACTGGCGGGCGTCTCATTCGAGGGCGGCAGCGATCCGGTGACCTTGTTGACGACGCGCTTTTTTCTGCCCGCGATCCTGATCTTCCTGATCCTTAAGCACGCCGGCAAACCGGTGTTGATGGAGGGAAGGGCAAATTGGGCCGGTTTCGCTCTTGGCCTGCTGACGGTTGTTTATAGTTTCGCCTTTTTGTCAGCCATTGAATTGCTGCCGGTCTCGATCGCCACGCTGATATTTTTTTTGTTTCCGATCCTGACGGCTTTCTTCCTGGCTTTCTTGGGATGGGGAAGGCTTACCCCGACCATGGTGGCCAGCGCCTTTATCGCCTTTTTCGGCCTCGCGCTGGCGCTCGCCGTCAATTTTGACGAATTGGACAAGTTTGGCATGGCCCTCGCGCTGTTTTCGGCGGTTGTCTTCTCCATGGTCTGTGCGATAAGCAACCGCACCATGCGCGGTCAGGATTCCCGGCAGGGCACGTTATACATTGCCGTCGTGTCGGCCATGGTGATGATCACAGTATCCATCGGCACGGGTGAGTTTAACCTGCCCACCACGGACGCGGGTTGGGCGGGTTTCATTGCCTCCAATGTCCTCTACGCCGCGGCGATGATCGGATTTTTTATTTCGATTTCCATGGTGGGTGCCGCGGCGACGACGTTCTTTTGCAATTTGGAGCCCATCGTTGTTTCCGGCGCGGGCTATGTCTTATTGGGTCAGGTGATCTCGAGCTGGCAAGCGGTGGGCGTCGTTATCGTGGTGGGCGCGTTGATCTACGCCGGCCGGTCCCGGGCCGACGATACCGTAATGCAGCCGGACACCTCTTGAGCGGGATTCAAGCACCGCCATTGAAAGAAATAACGCTTCGCGACGGATCCGGGCTGGCGCGACAAATTGGGTGAAGGAGTGGAGCTCCTGTGACGGCTCGGGGGTCGTCGGTGGCGGGGCGATAATTCAAGGGGCGAGGACATGGCGACCTTTGTGTTGGTTCATGGCGCTTGGCACGGTGGTTGGTGTTGGCGGGACGTCAGAACCATATTGCGAAACAGCGGTCATCTCGTCTTTACACCGACCCTCACAGGGCTCGGTGAGCGGTCGCATTTGCTTTCTCCAGCCGTCGATCTGGATACGCACATCATGGACGTCGCAAACGTTCTGGAATGGGAGGAGTTGAGCGACGTGATCCTCGTCGGCCACTCCTATGGCGGATATGTCATTACCGGCGTGGCGGACCGCGCGAAGCATAGGCTGCGTCACGTCGTCTATTTGGACGCATTTGTGCCTGAGGATGGGGAAAGCTCGGCATCGCATCGTCTCAAGACGCTGAACCCCGATGTAACCAAGGAGGAAATCGACGCCGAGATCGCTCGACGAAAGAGCACTGCCAACGAACAAGGCGGAGCCGTCACGCACTACACCAATCTTTTTGATATTCCAGAGGACCGCACGGAGCTTTATCGCTGGGTCGAACGCCGAATTACCCTACATCCGGTCAGCAGCCAGATTCAGCCGATCAGACTCGAGCATGGAGGCTCGGAAGGCATTCCACGTACTTACATCCTGTGCGCCGGTTCGCCCGGGGAGACACCATTTATGGTCCTCGCCAAGCGAATCAGGGCGAGTGAAGAATGGCGCTATCGTGAGTTGGCGACAGGCCACGACGCCATGGTCACGATGCCCGAAGAGACGGCCGAGTTGTTGCTGGAAGTCGCCGACGGTTAAGGTCACGAGCAAGGGGCCGGCGACTGTCTTCAAGATCAAGCACTTAGTTGCCCTTCGTTCCGAACCCGCGGCGTTCGGATAACCTGCCACTCGCCGCCCGCGCCGCGCTACCCCGCCACCGCCGACAACGAATACCGCTGGTCCTCGGCCAGGCACTTGGCCAGCGGCAGGCCCAGCTCCTCCCGTACGATGTTGGTGCCCTGGACCATGGCGATCAGCTTGTAGGCCGCATGCCGGCGATCCATGCCGCCGCGCCCCATGCCGCAGTCGGACGTGATGATCAGCCGCTCGACCGGGATGTGCTTCAGCGCGGTGCGGATCAGATCGGCGATCTCGTCGGGGCGCTCGACCTGTAGCGTGTGGTGGTCGATGACGCCGATCGCGATCTTCTTCTCGGTTACGATCTCGCCGATCGCGGCGAGGTCGCCGGTGCCCGAGCTGCAGGTCTCGAAGGTAAGCACGTCGGCGTCGACCTGGTTCAGCGCCTCCAGCGTCGGCTGGTAGGACTGAATTTCCTTGAAGATGCGCTGCTGCGACGGGTTGCCCCAGCAGGTGTGGCACCACACCTCGGTCTTGTCGCCGAGCCCCCGGACCGTCCGGTTGAACAGATCGACCAGCTCCGTGCCGCCGAGCTTGCCGAACAGCTTGCCACGCACCGGCGTCATGTGGATCTGCGGCTCCTCCATCTGGATCACCGGGCAGCCCGCATCGGCGAGCTCGTTGAGCTCGGCGTTCAGCGCGTCCGAGATCGCCATCACGCGCTCGACCGGATCCTTGTAGTAGTCGTCCTCGACCGAGGCGGCGAGCAGGTCGGGCGTGATGGTACCGAACTTGATCGGCTTTTCCGTCATGCGCTGGGCGGCGCGCCACAGCGCGGCGAATTGCAGGTCGCCGGGCCCCACGGGACCGGTGATCCGGGGCAGCACCCGGGCCTCGATGAACTCGTGCAGGATGTGGCCGCGCGGATAACCCGCCGCGCCGACCCGGTAGGCCGTGGGTTTAAGGTTGTGCCGGTCGAAGCCGGCGAGGCGGAAGATCGGGTAGCTCTGCCAGCTGAAGCCGCCGACCTCAGTGTCGTAATGGGCGTCGCCGTCGGTGCAGATGTCGAGCCCGGCGACCTCCTGCCAGCGCAAATACACCGCGACCGCGTCCTCGTACTGGTCGCGGTAGCGGTTGTCGACCATGGCCTCGAGGAACGACCGTCGGCCCATGTTCTCGGTGAACCACGACGGCCGCGGCAGCGACCCGATGATCGACGTCGGCAGGATGGTCTCGGCACTGGCCCGGTACATGATCGCCTCTCCATGTGTTTTTTCGCGGCACATTGTGCGTTGGACACCGGGCGCGTTCAACCGGCATGGGGTTTGGAGCCAGACTCCGGGTGGCATGACTCCAAATGAGCGTTTCCTGCCTCGACTATAGTATTTTCACCAGTAGAGTAGGGACCAAGACAGGCCACCGCCCATCTTGGTCCCTACTCTACTGCCTTTGTGGTGAACCTATCTTCTGCCTCCCAGGGCACAAAACGTTATGGGACGAGCTTCGGATTCAAGGCGCTAACGCTCGCCCAGCACCTTGACGATGGCGCCGCACAACCGCTCTAGCTCGGCCTCGCTTATCACCAACGGCGGCATCAGGTAGACCACGTCGGCGAATGGCCGCAGCCACACGCCCTCCTCGATGAAGCGCCGTTTCAAGTGGTCGTTGTCGTCGAGGCTCTCGAGCTGCACCACTCCGATAGCGCCCTTGATGCGGACGTCCTTGACGCCGGCGATGTCGCAGCACGGCGCCAGCGCGTCCTTGAGATAAGCCTCGATGGCGGCGACCTGGGCGATGCGGGGCTCGCTCTCGAACAGGTCGAGCGAGGCGTTGGCTGCGGCGCAGGCCAGCGGGTTGCCCATGTAGGTCGGGCCATGCATCAGCGCCTTGTTGGGATCGTCGTCGAGGAAGGCCTCGAACACGCGCCGGCTCGCCGCCGTCGCCGCCAAGCCGATGGCGCCGCCGGTGAGCGCCTTGCCGACGCACACGATGTCGGGCGCGACGCCGGCCTCGTCGCACGCGAACAAGCGCCCGGTACGGGCGAACCCGGTGGCGATCTCGTCGGCGATCAACAGCACGTCGTGGGCGGCGCAGGCATCCCGGATGCCGGCAAGCACCTCCGCCGAGTGGAACTTCATGCCGCCCGCCGCCTGCACAAGCGGCTCTATGATGACCGCCGCGGTCTCGCCCCGGACGCGCCCGAGCAACGCATCGAAGCCGGCCAGTTCGTGGGCGTCCGACGGCACGGGCACCACGGTCTGCACCGGCAGGTAGCCGGCGAAGGCGGTGTGCATGCCGTCGTCGGGATCGCACACCGACATGGCGGCCATGGTGTCGCCGTGATAGCCGCCCCGGAAGCTGACGAACCGGTTGCGGCCGGAGACGCCGAGGTTGCGCCAGTACTGCACCGCCATCTTCATCGCCACCTCGACGGCGACCGAGCCCGAATCGGAGAAGAACACGTGGCCCGGCCGGCCCGGCAGGATGCGGCACAAGCGCTCGGCGAGGGTCATCGCCGGCTCGTGCACCAGCCCGCCCAGCATGATATGCGGCATGGCCTCGAGCTGGGCCGTCATGGCGGCGGTGATGTGGGGATGGTTGTAGCCGTGGCACGCGGTCCACCACGACGAGACGCCGTCGACCAGCTCGCGCCCGTCGTCGAGGCGGATGCGACAGCCCTCGGTGGCGGCGGCGATCAGCGGCGCCGGCGCGCCCTTCATCTGTGTGTAGGGGCGCCAGACGCGGTCGCGGCCGTCCGAATTCTCAGCCACGCGGCGAATGCGTCCCGTCGGCTTCGGCGGGCTCGATGCCGAGGCGCTCGAACAGGGCGCGGTCGGCATCGGGCAGCGGGTTGTCGGTGGTGAGCAGCGTATCGCCCAGGAAGATCGAGTTGGCGCCGGCATGGAAGGCGAGCGCCTGGATGCCGGCGTCCATCTCGAGCCGCCCGGCCGACAGGCGCACCACCGAGCGCGGCATCATGATGCGCGCCACCGCGATGGTGCGGACGAACTCCAGCGGATCGAGCGCGTCGGCGCCGGCGAGCGGCGTGCCGGGCGCGCGCACCAGCATGTTGACGGGCACGCTCTCAGGGTGCTTGGGCAGGTTGGCGAGGGTCACCAGCAGCCGCGCCCGGTCGCCGCGATCCTCGCCCATGCCGACGATACCGCCGGCGCACACGTTGATGCCGGCGTCGCGCACGTGGGCCAGGGTATCGAGCCGGTCGTCGTAGCACCTGGTGGAGATGATCTCGGAGTAGAACTCGGGCGAGGTATCGAGATTGTGGTTGTAGTAGTCGAGCCCGGCATCGGCGAGGCGCCCGGCCTGGTTGGCCGTCAGCATGCCGAGGGTGAGGCAGGTCTCGAGCCCCATGGCCTTGACGCCCTCGACCATGCCGATCACGTCGTCGAGGTCGCGGTCCTTGGGCGCGCGCCACGCCGCGCCCATGCAGAACCGGCTGGCGCCGGCCTCCTTGGCACGCTGCGCGGCGGCGAGCACCTCGTCGACGACCATGAGCGGCTCGGCCTCGACCTCGGTCTCATGTCGCGCGCTCTGCGGGCAATAGGCACAGTCCTCGGGGCAGCCCCCGGTCTTGATGCTCAAGAGCGTCGAGATCTGGACCCGGTTGGGATCGAAGTTCGCCCGATGCACCGTCTGCGCCCGGAACAGGAGGTCGTTGAACGGCAGCGCCAACAGCGCGCCGGCTTCGGCGGCCGTCCAGTCGTGGCGGATGTCGGGGGGAGGGGCGGTAGTCTTGGTGAGGGTATCTGTCATGAGTCAGGCATTTTACGCCGGTGGGGCGGGAGTGCAATCGGTTTGGGAAAGCCTAGTGCCTGCAGGCGACTACGCCCGAAGGACGCTGGGCAAGGCAAGCCCTCGACGGGGCTATGGTAGTAAGCCCCTGAATCGATCCGCCTAGAAGACCCGCGGCCGGCCCCGCGGCCCCGGCCGCGCTCCGCCCGCGTCGCCGTGATCGGCGGTGTAACGGTCGATCACGGCCATCAGGCCGGCGTGGGCGTCGGCCAGCATGCCGTCGTCGAACCCGCCGAGGGCGGCCTCGCTGGTGAGCAGGAACCTCACCGCGCGGACCTCGTCGGCGAGCTCGTCGCGGGTCATGGTCATGCCACGCGCCGCCGCTTGAGCGCGAAGCGCGCGTGAGCCCGGTGGAATATGCGAAAAGTGTGCTCTGGGTCGTGCCATGGTCGCCTCCCCGGCGTCCGTGGGTTCCCCGGCTCTCGCCCCGGTCACGCGCAAGCGCGCGCCACCATCGCCGAACCGGCTCGTCATGCCCCAACCAACCCCCAGTGTACAGCGCCGGGCCCGAGCCTCGACCACCATACGGATGACGCGCGACAGGCGCTTACTCCAGCACCCGGCCGCGGCCGAGGATGTTGTTGGGATCGAGCGTCGCCTTGAGGGTGCGCATCAGGGCGATCTCGGCCTCGGTGCGGCTCTTGGGCAGATGCCCGCGCTTGAGGCGGCCGATGCCGTGCTCGGCCGAGATCGAGCCACCATACTCGGCGGTCATCGAATAGACGATCTCGTCGACCTCGTCGTGGCGCTCCATGGAATCGGGGCCGACGGTGAGCGAGACGTGCAGGTTGCCGTCGCCGATATGGCCGAAGAACATGGTGCGGTTGTCGGGGAACGTCGCGTCAATGCGCTGCTGCATGCGCTCGGCCAGCTCGCCCATGTCGCCGAGCGGCAGGCTGACGTCGTAGTTCAGCATCGTCCGGTAGGAGAACAACCCCTCGGGGATGCCGTCGCGCACCGCCCACAAGGCCTCGACCTCGGCGGCCGACTTGGCGATCACCGCATCGACGATCCAGCCCGCCTCGGCGGCGTCGGCGAGCGTCTCCTCGAAGCGCTCCGCGTCCGCCGCCTCGTCGCCCCCCATGCTCTCGATCAGCACGTAGAACGGATGGTCGTCGGCGAGCGGCAGCCTGACCGTCGGCGCCCGGTCGCGCACCAGGTGATAGGAGCTCGGCCAGAACGCCTCGAACGCGCTCAGCGTGCCGCCGAGCCGCTCGTGGCAATGGCGCAGCAGCGCGACCGCGTCGTCGAAGCCGCCCAGCGCGGCGAACCCGACCGATTGGCTGCGCGGCTTGGGCCGGAGGCGCAGCACCGCCTTCGTGACGATGCCGAGCGTTCCCTCGGAGCCGATGAACAGGTGCTTGAGGTCGTAGCCCGCGTTGTTCTTGATCATCTTGTTGAGGCTGGTCAGCACCGTGCCGTCGGCCAGCACCGCCTCGAGGCCGAGCACCATGTCGCGCATCATGCCGTAGCGGATCACCCGGTTGCCGCCGGCGTTGGTCGACAGATTGCCGCCCACCGTGCACGAGCCACGCGCGCCGATGTCGAGCGGAAACAGGAATCCGTGCTCGTCGGCGATCTCCTGGACGGTTTGCAGCGGCATCCCGGCCTCGACGGTCATGGTGGCCGAGGCCTCGTCGATCTCGATCAGGTTTCGCATGCGCTCCAGGTTGATCGCGATCTCGTTCTCGTTGGGAACCGCGGCGTCGACCAGCCCGGTCATGCCGCCCTGGGCGACGATCGGCTGGCCCGCCTGGTGGCACAGCGCGAGCACCTGCGAGACCTCCTCGGTCGAAGCCGGACGCATGACGAGCCTCGGCGCAGTGTTGCGGAAGTGGCCGAAATCCTCGCGATAGGCCTCGCCGATGTCGACGCCCTCGAGGGCGCCGCGCGGTCCGAGCACATCCTTGAGCCTCGCGATCAGGTCGTCCATCCGTTGCCTCCGCCGGAATTCGTCGGCCCCGATCGTATCGCGATTCGGGACCGGCGCACAAATCGAGCCGCGACGATCAGTCCGGCGCCGCCGGATCGGCCGACGCCGCCTGATCCACGTGGCGGTAGGCGGCGGCGAAGGCCTGGATGCGCTTGACCATGGCGTGCAGGCCGTTGGCCCGGCTGCCGCTCAAATGCGAGCCGAGCTCGAGGACGTCGAAGAACTCGGGCGAGGTGGCCAGGATCTCGTCGGCCCGGCGCCCCGAATAGATCCGGAGCAGCAGCGCGATCAGGCCGCGCACGATCATGGCGTCCGAGTCGGCGCGGAAGTGGATCAGCCCGTCGTCGTCACGGCTGGCGTGGAACCAGACGCGCGACTGGCAGCCGGGGACGAGGTGCGAATCGCCGCGCATCTCGTCCGGCAGGTCGTCGAGCCGGCGGCCGAGATCGATGATGTGCTCGTAGCGCTGCATCCAGTCGCCGAGGAAGGTGAACTCGTCGACGATGTTTTGCTTGGCTTGGTCCAGGGTCTCGGTGTCCGTCATACGCCACGCCGGCCGGTCATTGCACGCCCCGACGATATAGCGCGGACGGTGGCGCGATCAACATCACTGGTGGGCGATTTTGATCGCACGGTGTTTGGTGCGACTCGGGGTGTTGCGATACCCTCGCGCTGTCGTCCGCCGAACCGGGATCCACCGCGTGCCCGATCTCTACCGAACTCTCTGGCCGGCGCTCAGGCTGCTGAGCCCCGAGACCGCCCATCGCCTCGCCGTCGGGGCGCTGAAGCATGGCGTCGCGCGGAGCGGAGAGCGAGATGATCCGGTGCTCGCCGTCCGCCTGTGGGGGCTCGACTTCGCCAACCCGATCGGTCTCGCCGCCGGCTTCGACAAGGAAGCGGAGGCGATTGGCGGCGCGCTCGGCCTCGGTTTCGGCTTCGTCGAGGCCGGCACCGTGACGCCGCTGCCCCAGCCCGGCAACCCCAAGCCCCGGCTGTTCCGTCTCGACGAGGACATGGCGGCGATCAACCGCTTCGGCTTCAACTCGGGCGGACTGGCAGGTTTCACCGGGCGCATGGCGGCGTACCGGTCGCGGCGCCGAGCCGGTCCGGTCGGCGCCAATGTCGGGTGCAACAAGGAGACCGAAGACAGCGCCGCCGACTACGAGATCTGCATCGAGGCGCTGGCACCCCATGTCGATTATCTGGTGATCAATGTCTCGTCGCCGAACACGCTGAGACTGCGCGCGTTTCGGGCGCGGGACGCACTCGATGATTTGATCGGCCGCGCGTTCGCCGCCCGCGCCCGCGCGGCGCCGGATGCGGCGGCGCGCCCGCCGCTGCTGGTCAAGATCGCGCCCGATCAGGATGAAGCCGAGCGCCGCGACATCGCGGAGCTCGCGCTTCGAACGAGCCTCGACGGGCTGATCGTCGGCAACACCACCGTCGCCCGCTTGCCCGAGCTCAGCGCGCCCGACAAGGACGAGGCCGGCGGGCTATCGGGCCGGCCGCTGTTCGGCCCGTCGACGAAGTGTCTCGCCGACATGTACCGCCTGACCGAGGGACGCATTCCGCTGGTCGGATGCGGCGGCGTCGCCTCGGGCGCCGATGCATACACGAAAATTCGTGCCGGCGCGTCGCTGGTGCAGCTCTACACGGCGCTGGTGTTCGCCGGACCTGGCCTCGTCCGGCGCATCACGCGCGACCTCGCCGAGCACCTCCACGCCGACGGGTTCGCATCGGTCTCGGACGCCGTCGGCGCCGATGTAGGATAGGCTCCTAGCCGCCGCTTATTCCGCCGCGTCGGCCTTGGACCCTGCGGGCTAGCCGAAGTAATCGGTGACGGCCTGCGGGCCGCAACGCTCCAACAGCGTCCGGAACGTCTCGTCGTCGCGCACGCGCCACGACAGTCGCTCGGAATAGTACGGCAGCTTGTCGCCCTTGACGCGGCGCTCGAGCCCGTCAATGCAGTGATCGAGCGACCGCTCGATATCGACCGGGTCGGTCCACGCCGCCTTGTAGAGAATCAGGCCGCCGCGACCGAAGATCCAGGTCATGTTGGGCAGCAGGCCGTAGGCGTGGTGGGCGGTGCCGCCCACGTCGTCGAGCAGGATACGACGGCGAATGCCGACCTCGTCCCTGAGCGCCCTGGCGTGGTGGCGCTTGTCGTCCATCGTCGAATGGGGGCGATAGATCTCGCCGGGATGGGCTTCACGGATGTAGATGAAAATCGAGCTCACGGCCCGATCCGCGGTGCGATCGGCGATGGCATCCATCGCCTCGCCCGCGATTGTGCAATAGCATCACGTGAACGAGCCGAACTCGGCGATCACCAACCCTTTCGACCAAAGATCCTTGAGCCGCACCGTCTCGCCGCTCTCGAGATCCTCGAGCGGGAAGTCCGGCGCGCGCTCGCCGACATGCAGATTTCCGACGAACCCGTCGAAGTGAGGCTGCTCTCCCTCCATGTCGAAAACACTGTAGTTATAGTCGCTCATCGACCACTCCTTCAAATACGTGCCGGGATGGCGTTTTACGGTCGCTCCCACGGCAGGATAGCCCAGCCGGCGGCCCTCCGTCGCCAAGATTTCCGTGATCGGGGTTCACGTGCAACCTCGCCCGGTGCCTCCATGCCGACCGGTTCGCATCGGTCTCGGACGCCGTAGGCGCCGATGCGCGATAGCGTGCCGGCCCAGCGAAAGACCCCGGCCGACGGACCGGCCGGGGCTTCGAAGCCGAACGAGCCGTTTATTCCGCCGCGTCGGCCTTGGACCCAGCGGGCTTGCCGAAGAAGTCGGTGACGGCCTGCGGGCCGCAACGCTCCAACAGCGTCCGGAACGTGTCGTCGTCGCGCACGCGCCACGACAGCCGCTCGGAATAGTATGGCAGCTTGTCGCCCTTGACGCGGCGCTCGAGCCCGTCGATGCAGTGCTCGAGCGATTGCTCGATGTCGACCGGATCGGTCCATGCCGCCTTGTAGAGAATCAGGCCGCCGCGACCGAAGATCCAGGTCATGTTGGGCAGCAGGCCATAGGCGTGGTGGGCGGTGCCGGCCACGTCGTCGAGCAGGATGCGACGGCGAATGCCGACCTCGTCCCTGAGCGCCCTGGCGTGGTGGCGCTTGTCGTCCATGGTCGAATGGTGGCGGTAGATCTCGCCGGGGTGGGCTTCACGGCTGTAGATGAAAATCGAGCTCACGGCCCGATCCGCGGTGCGGTCGGCGATGGCATCCATCGCCTCGCCCGCGATCGTGCAGTAGGGTCAGGTGAACGAGCCGAACTCGGCGATCACCAGCCCTTTCGACCAAAGATCCTTGAGCCGCACCGTCTCGCCGCTCTCGAGATCCTCGAGCGAGAAGTCCGGCGCGCGTTCGCCGACATGCAGATTTCCGACGAACCCCTCGAAATTGGGCCGTTCTCCCTCCATGTCGAAGACACTGTAGTTATAGTCGCTCATCGACCACTCCTTCAAATACTTGGCGGGATGGCGTTTTACGGTCGCTCCCACGGCAGGATAGCCCAGCCGGCGGCCCTCCGTCGCTAACATTTCCGTGATCGGGGTACGCGCGCGTAGCGGCTACGATGACTTGGCGACGACCTCGACGAGGCGGTCGGTGGGCCGGCCGCTCCGGGTCTTTGCCAGGGCGGCGCGGAACACCTCGGCCGTCCGCTCGTCGGGCGCCTCGACGGTCACCGGCACGCCGATGATGGAGGCTCTGAGAAGCGCCGGCGTCAGCCGTTCCATGGCCAACGCGACCAGCGTGACGCTGTCGAATTCCGGCTCGGCGCGAAAGCGGCGAAACTTGCGGCCCCGGCCCTTGAAGTGGAGCCGGTTGCGAATCTTCAGGACCTTCGACGAGCGCCGCGGCCGCGTTGCTCTCATGGCGGCGGCGACCTTGACGGCGTTGACCACGACGCCCATACGTCCCCGGATTGCTGATTTCATGTCGACGGCCGGTTGCCGGCTCATTGCGACGCCTCCGTATCCCTTCAGCTGACCGATGGTGGCACGGAATTCTCGCAGCGACAAGCCGCCAGCATTACAATCCGATTCGGACGCAACGCTGGCGGGCGACCAGGCCCGTCATTATCCCCTTGACCTGGCGAAATAAATTGGCCCTATGTCGCCCGCGCCCGCGCCCGGCTTGTGCCGGCGTCGCTCCGACGGAGGGGCCTTATGACCGACAGCAAAACCATCGGCGTTCTGACCAGCGGCGGCGACTGCGCCGGGCTCAACGCGGTGATCCGCGCCGTCACGCATCGCGCCATCGAGGGCTATGGCTGGCGCGTGCTCGGCATCCACGAGGGAACCCAGGGCCTGATGCGCCGGCCGATCGATCACGAGGAGCTCACCCTCGGGATCTTCACCGGCAACATCCTGCGCATGGGCGGCACCATCCTCGGCACCACCAACCGGGGCGATCCGTTCGCCTTTCCGATGCCCGACGGAACCGAGCGCGACCGCTCGGAGGAGATCATCGAGGGCTATCGCATGCTCGGGCTCGACGCCCTGATCGTGATCGGCGGCGACGGCTCGCTCGACATCGCACGCCGCATCGCCATCCAGGGCGGGCTCAACCTTGTCGGCATTCCCAAGACCATCGACAACGACGTCGGCGCGACCGAGAACGCGATCGGCTTCGGCACCGCGGTCGACGTGGCGACCGAGGCGCTCGACAAGCTGCAGCCGACGGCGGCGAGCCACAGCCGCGTGATGGTGTTGGAGGTGATGGGGCGCGATGCCGGGCATATCGCACTGGCGACCGGAATCTCGGGTGGCGCCGATGTGATCCTGATCCCGGAGATCCCGTACTCGATGGAAGGGATCAGCGCCAAGATACGCGCGCTCAGGCACCGCGGGCGCAACTTCGCGCTGGTCGTCGTCGCCGAGGCCGTCAGGACCATCGACGGCGAGACCATCGACGTCACGCGCGATGACGGCGGAAGCCGCCTCGGCGGCGTCGGACACTATCTCGGCGAACGCATCGCCGAGACGACGGGGGCCGAGACCCGCGTGACGGTCCTCGGCCACATCCAGCGCGGCGGCGTGCCGTCGCCGCGTGACCGGCTGTTCGCCAGCGCCTTCGGCGTCCACGCGGTCGATCTGATCGCCGAGGGCAGTTTCGACCGCATGGTGGCGTGGTCCAACCGGCAGTGCATCGATGTGCCGCTCGAGGAAGCGATCAACGAGTATCAGGTCGTCGATCCCAACGGCGCGCTCGCCAGCACCGCGCGCGGCCTCGGCATCTACATCGGCGAATGAGCGGACAGACGGATCGCGCGATGGATTTTCCCGACCACCCATTCTGGGATTTCTCGCTCGAAGTCTACGGCGCGGACGGTGTCGCGCCGGCCTGCCTGGCGCTGCAGGAGGCGCACCAGCTCGACGTCAATATCGTTCTCTATTGCTGCTGGATCGGTGCGTCGGGACGCGGCGCGATAAGTTCCGATGAGGCCGAGGCGATGATGGCGGCGGTGGCCGAATGGCACGGCGGCGTGGTGCGCGGCGTTCGCGCGGTGCGCCAGCTTCTCAAGGACGGGTTGGCGCCCGCGCCGCTCGAGCTGTCCGAGCCGCTGCGCCGGCGCATCGCCAAGATCGAGGTCGAGCTCGAGCATGTCGAGCAGCTCATGCTGGCCGCGGCGGTCGACCGAGCCGCCGATCCGTCCGTGCCCGCCGAGCGCCGGGCCGCGGACGCGAAGGCCAATATCGATCGTTACTTCGCCATCATCGGCGGGACACCGGGCGCCGGCGATCGGACGGCGGTCGCGGCAATCCTGGCGGCGGCATTCACCGACCTCGACCGGGGCCGGATCGAAGCCCTGTGCGCAGCGCTTTAGTGTCCAGCCTGAGTGTCCGACCCGAAACGATGAACTTGAAATCGATGGTTTATGAGTTCCCGAAATCGTCATGCCCAGACTTGACCCGGGCGTCTCGGCCTACCCGAAACGGGTGTCGAAATCGGCATCGAAATAGTTAATCATGAGATCATTGTTGGGTTGGGTCGGGATGCGCGCCGTCTCGGGATTTGAGTAACCGTACCGAGATGGCGCGCCCTTATTCTGACGCCTCTGAATAACCTGGTCATAAGAGCGGATCGGCAATCCATGTTCTCCAGATTTTCTCGGATGGCGAGCCATTGCACGCCGTCATGGGCCTCGCTCATGATGACCGATCCGTTGGTCGGCACCGAAGAGCATCCGAATCTTGCGTTCGGCGCGGGCGGCAAATACTCGAAACGCCTTTGGTCCGCCCGGAAGATCCCGTGTTCCTTTCGCTTCACCGATCTTGGTCGACACTCGGTCGGGCCGGTCTCGACCATCGTATGGATCGTTCTGCTCCACGCCGCCGCACTCGCATATATGAAAACACGGAAGGCAGAGTAGCGACCGTCAAGGCGCTCTCCGGCTCGCGGTCACCAAGCGACGCTCAGCTCGGCCCGACTTCACGTACCACTCGGGAAATCACTTCGCCGCGTCGTCACCGGACCCCAGCCGCTCGCGGATGCGCGCGGTCAGCGCGTCGCGGACCTCGCGATAGGCCATCAGGCGCGTCTCGCGGCTGCCCTCGGCGATCGACGGGTCCGGGGTGATCCAATATTCGACCTCGGTGGCCGATCCGCGGGCGAGGTCGAGGGCGTGGCGATGCGCCTCGCCGGTCAACGAGACCACCAAGTCAAACGACAGGTCCATCAGCTCGTCGAGCGCCTTGGGCTCGTGGTCCGAGATGTCGATGCCGATCTCGGCCATGGCCGAGACCGCCATCTGATCGAGCACGCCGCCGCGAATGCCCACCGAATTGACATAGACGCGGCCGCCGTAAAGCCGTTTGACGATGCCTTCCGCCATCGGTGAGCGCAGCGCGTTCTCGCCGCACACGAACAAGATGCTCTGCGGCGCGGTCATGGCCGCACCCGACCCCGCGGCGGTCCCACGCACGGTCCGCTTCGAAACTGCCCGATCCCGACCGCCACCATCTCAGCCCTTGACGTGGAGCACGCAGATCAACGTGAACAGCCGTCGCGCCGTGTCGGAATCGACTTCGACCTTGGCGGCGAGACGCTCGCGCAGCAGGTCCGCGCCCTCGTCGTGCAGGCTGCGGCGGCCGACGTCGATCGCCTCGATGCGCGACGGGCTCGCCGACTTGATCGCCTCGAAATAGGATTCGCAGATGGTGAAGTAGTCGCGGATCACGCCGCGGAACGACGTCAGCGGCAGGCGGAAGCGGGCGAGGCGCGCGTCCGATCCGTCGCGGACGTCGAAGGCGACGCGGTTCTCCTCGACGCCGAGCGACAGCCGGTAGGGGCCGGCTGCGCCGTCGACCAGCGCGAAGTCGTTGTCCTCCAACAGGTCGTAGATCGCCACCCGGCGCTCGTGCTCTACCTCGGCGCTGCGGCGAACCACCGATGCATCGTCAAGCTCGACCGCGATCAGCTTGCGCGCGCGTCCGGTCATGTCCCGCCGCTCCCTTGTCCGTCCGGCGCGGCGAGCCGGAGGCGGACCGAGAGCGCATGGGCATCGAGCCCCTCGGCATCGGCCAGCGCGGCGGCGGCCGGGCCGATCGCCGCGAGGCCGTCCGGCCCGCAGCCGATGATCGACGTGCGCTTGAGAAAGTCTCCGACCCCGAGGCCGGACGAGAACCGAGCGCTGCCCGCCGTCGGCAGCACGTGGTTGGGCCCGGCGACGTAGTCGCCGATCGCCTCCGGTGCGTGGCGGCCGAGAAAAATGGCGCCGGCGTTACGCACAATGCCGGCGATGCTCTCGGCCTCGGCGCAGGCGAGCTCGAGATGCTCAGGCGCCACGCGGTCGATCAGGGGCGCCGCGTCATCGAGCCCGGCGAGGGTGATGACCGCGCCGTGATCGCGCCAGCTCGCGCCGGCGATCGCGGCCCGCGGAAGGGTCTCCAGGCGGGCATCGACCGCCGCCGCGACCGCGTTGGCGAACCCGGCGTCGTCGGTCATCAGCACTGCCTGGGCGAGCGCGTCGTGCTCGGCCTGGGCCAGCAGGTCGGCGGCGATCCACGCCGGGTCGTTGTCGGCGTCGGCGACGATCAGCACCTCCGACGGCCCGGCGATCATGTCGATGCCAACGGTTCCGAACACCTGGCGCTTGGCCTCGGCAACATAGGCGTTGCCGGGGCCGACGATCTTGTCGACCGGGCGGATGGTCTCCGTGCCGTGGGCCAGCGCGGCGATCGCCTGGGCGCCGCCGATGCGCCAGATCTCGTCGACGCCGGCGAGCGCGGCGGCGGCGAGCACCAGCGGATTGAGGTCGCCACCGGGCGCCGGCGCCGCCATGACGATGCGCTCGACGCCGGCGACGCGGGCGGGAACGGCGTTCATCAGCACCGAGCTTGGGTACGACGCGGTGCCGCCCGGCACGTAGAGGCCGGCCGCCACGACCGGCGTCCAGCGCGCGCCGAGGCGGATGCCGGCATCATCGGTGTGGTCGAAACCTTGCGGCATCAGTCGCCGGTGGTAGTCGCCGATGCGCTCGAAGGCGAGCTCGAGCGCGGCGAGCGCATCGGCCGCGCAATCGCCGCGCGCGGCGGCGATCTCGTTCGGGCTCACGCGGAGGTCGGCGGCGCCGGCGACCGAGAGCCGGTCGAATTGCCTCGTGTAGTCGATCACCGCCGCGTCGCCGCGCGCCCTGACGTCGGCGATGATCGCCGCGACGTCGCCGGCGACGTCGGCCTCGCCGTGGCGGGTGGCGATCAGTGCTTCGAAGGCGGCCTCGAAGCCGGGCTCGCTGGCGTCAAGCCGCCGGGCCATCGATCGATATCCTGAAGCGTTCGATCCAGCCGCCGATCTCCTCGGGCCGGGTCTTGAGCGCGGCGCGATTGACCACGAGGCGGGACGAGATGTCGGCGATGTTCTCGACCTCGACGAGGCCGTTGGCCTCGAGCGTCGCGCCGCTCGACACCAGGTCGACGATGCGCCGGCACAGGCCGAGGCCGGGGGCGAGCTCCATGGCGCCGCTGAGCTTGATGCATTCGGCCTGGACGCCGCGCGCCGCGAAGTGACGCCGCGTCACCTCCGGGTACTTGGTGGCGACGCGGACGTGGCTCCAGCCCGCCGGGTCCTCGAGCGCCAACAGCTCGGGCGGTGCGGCGACGGCCATGCGGCAGCGGCCGATGCCGAGGTCCAAGGGCGCATAGATCTCCGGGTAGTCGAACTCCATCAGGACGTCGTTGCCGGCGATGCCGAGCTGGGCCGCGCCGAAGGCGACGAAGGTGGCGACGTCGAACGAGCGCACCCGGATGATGCGGACGTCGTCGCGGCTGGTGGCGAATTCGAGCTGGCGCGCGCCGTTGTCGTCGAACGCCGCTTCGGGCTCGATGCCGGCGCGGCTCAACAGCGGGCGCACCTCGTCGAGGATGCGCCCGCGCGGCAACGCCAGCACCAGGGCGGATCGCGGCCCGTTCACCGGCATCACGCGCCGCCCGCCGGGTCGTCGGCCGCGTCCTCGGGGTGGGCGGGCCGCCACTGGGTCGGCCACGGCTCGTCGAAATCCTCCAGATGGCAGATAATGCTGTCGATCTCTATCCGGATCACGCCACCGCCGGCGAACACCAGTTCGATGAAGCCGTCGCCGGTGGTGACCGTCAGCAGCGACAGGATCTCGCTGCGCTGGCGCTGGTCGAGATCGCGCACCCGGACCGCGTTGACGCCTTCGAAGCGAACGCCGCAGCGGATGCGCTCGTAGATCCGCCCCTCGACCCGCTCGCCGTCGGAATCCTCCCAGCGGAAACGGCTGGCGACCATGGCGAACAGGCGCTCGGCCGGCTGGAACGCCATCTCGCGCATCGGCACCACCGAATCCTGCAGGATCGCCGCGACCATCTCCAGGTCCTCGGCATCCGCCGCCTTCAATCTGAGCATGGTCATGCCGCGATCCGCGCGATGTCGGCGCCGCAGGCGGCGAGCTTGTCCTCGATACGCTCGTAGCCGCGGTCGAGGTGGTAGACCCGGTTGACCAGCGTCTCGCCGTCGGCCGCGAGCCCGGCGATGACGAGCGACGACGAGGCGCGGAGATCGGTCGCCATCACCTCGGCCCCGGCCAGGCGTTCGACGCCGCGCACCATCGCCGAGGCGCCGGCGATGGTGATGTCGGCGCCCATGCGGGTGAGCTCGGGCACGTGCATGAAGCGGTTCTCGAAGATGGTCTCGGTGATCATCGCGGCACCCGAAGCGGTCGTCATCAGCGCCATGATCTGGGCCTGCAGGTCGGTCGGGAAACCGGGATACGGCTTTGTGGTGACGTCGATGCCGGCCAGGCGCCGGTTGCCGGCCGAGACCCGGATGCCGTCGTCGGTGGCGGCAAACGTGATGCCGGATTCGGAAAGCTTCTCGATCACCGCGGCCATGTGGCCGAGGCGGGCGCCGACCAGCTCGACCTCGCCGCCGGTGATGGCGGCGGCGATGGCATAGGTGCCGGCCTCGATGCGGTCGGCGACGACCTCGTGGCGCGCGCCGCCGAGTGCGTCGGCGCCCCGGATCCGGAGCGTGTCGGTGCCGAGGCCGGAGATGTCGGCGCCCATGGCGATCAGGCAGTGGGCGAGGTCGTTGACCTCGGGCTCGCGCGCGGCGTTGACCAGCGTCGTCTCGCCGCGGGCGAGGGCGGCCGCCATCATGAGGTTCTCGGTCGCGCCGACTGAGACCGAGGGAAAGACGATGTCGGCGCCGGCAAGACCGTTCGGCGCGCTGGCCCGCACGTAGCCCTCGGAGAGCTCGATGTCGGCGCCGAGCTGGGCGAGGCCGCGCAGGTGCAAGTCGATCGGCCGCGTGCCGATGGCGCAGCCGCCCGGCAGCGACACCGTCGCCGTACCGAAGCGCGCGACCAGCGGCGCCAGCACCAGGACCGAGGCGCGCATCTGGCGCACCAGGTCGTAGGGCGCCGTGGTCTCGTCGACGCCCGAGGCATTGAACGACATGGTGCGCCCGGCGCCGTTCGCAGGGGCGGCGTCGGTGGTGGAGTCGGGCGTTATGCGTACGCCGTGCTGCTGCAGCAGGCTCGCCATGGTCTCGATGTCGGCGAGGCGGGGCAGGTTGTCGAGCGTCAGGGTCTCGTCGGTCAACAGGCTCGCGGCCATCAGCGGCAGGGCGGCGTTCTTGGCCCCGCTGACGCGAATCGTGCCGCGGAGGCGGTTACCGCCGCGTATCCGTATCTGATCCATGGGGTGCCGTCTGTCCCGGCGCCAAGCGCGCAAACCAAGTGAAGTGCGGCAAATATATAGTTTGCCGGCCCGCGAAACGCTAGTCCGCGAAATTAAACCGGGCGATCGCCGATTCCGCGAATAGTATGAAATGCGATTGCCTCGGCGCCGCGGTTGGAACTACGATCCGGGCCGGGGCAGGGAGAGAGCCATGAAGGTCGAAGCCGTCAAATCGGATATCCCGCAGCCGTTGGCCAACTACACCGAGGCGTACCGCGCGGGCGGCTTGGTGTTCGCCGCCGGCCAGCTGCCGACCGACTTCAGGATCGGCATTCCGGCCGAGGCGCGGATCGACCCCAATTACCCGTTCTATGGCTCGGACATAAAGAAACGAACGCGCTACGTGCTCGACAATTTGGCCAAGACATTCGCGGCCGCCGGATCTTCGCTCGACCACATCGTCAAGGCCCAGGTGTTCCTGGAAGATCTCAATGAATTCAACGCCTTCGACGAGGTGTGGAAGGAATATTTCACGACGCCGCCGGCGCGCACCACGGTGGGTACGACCGGGTTGCTGGTCAAGGACGCGATGATCGAGATCGACCTGATCGGTTACGTGCCGGGAGAGGTCGCGTGCGCGGCGGTCAAGTCCGACATCCCGCAGCCGCTGGCCAACTATACCGAGGCGTTCCGGGTCGGCGATTTCGTGTTCGCCGCCGGCCAGCTGCCGACCGATTTCGTGACGGGAATCCCGGCCGAGGCGCGCACCGATCCCAACTATCCGTTCTACGGCTCCGACATCAAGAAACGCACCCGCTACGTGCTTGACAACCTGGCCAAGACCTTCTCGGCCGCCGGATCGTCGCTCGATGAGGTGATCAAGGCCCAGGTGTTCCTCGAGGATTTGAGCGAATTCAACGCCTTCGACGAGGTGTGGAAAGAGTATTTCGCAACGCCGCCGGCGCGTACCACGGTGGGCACGACCGGTCTGCTGGTCAAGGATGCCATGATCGAGATCGATTTGATCGCCGCCGTGCGATCGTGAATGATAGAGCGTAACCGAAAGTAGGGAGTCGAAATGGCGAAGTTTCTGATCCTGGCGCGGCCCAAGAAGCCGATGCCCGAGAAGGCCAACGTCGAGGGCGCGCGCGCCCATTGGCGCGAGCTGCGCGACCACGGCAAGGCCGAGGTCTACGAGATCATCGAGGACAATGGCGCCGGCTTCGCCGTGTTCCTCGACGTCGACGACCACGACGAGCTGATGACGATTCTGTTCCGCAATCCGCTCGGCAATTGGGGCGAATACACCGTGCTGCCGCTCGGCACCCTCGAGGGTGAGACCCAGGCGATGCGCGACGCCGGCATCATCCGTTAACGGAGACCACCGACATGGCCAAGTTCCTCGTCATCAACCGCCCGCCGCCGCACCGCACCAGCGCGGCGCCGGTCGACGAGTGCGTCAACCACTTCGTCAACCTCGACAACAGCAACCACGCCCAGGTCTATCCGATCGTCGGCTACAAGGGCTACGCGACGCTGGTCGACGTCGACGATCACGAGCAGCTGCGCGACGTGGTGCGCGGCAACGCCATGGGCCATATCGAGGAATACTCGATCATCGCGCTCACCGATTTGCGCGACTGAGGGCGCGATGGCGGTTCTGGTAGAGTTCGAGGGCGTCTCGCCCCAGGTGGCGGAGACCGCGTTCGTCGCGCCGACGGCGGTGCTGGTGGGCGATGTCCAGGTCGGCCCCGGCAGCAGCATCTGGTTCGGCGCGGTGCTGCGCGGCGATTTCGGCCCGATCCGCGTCGGTGCCGACGCCAACATCCAGGACAACGTCGTCATCCACGCCGAGACCAGCGACGGCACCGTGATCGAGGACCGCGCCACCATCGGCCACAGCGCAGTCCTGCACGATTGCTGGATCGGCCGGTCGAGCCTGGTGGGCATGAGAGCGGTGGTGCTCGACGGCGCCCGCGTCGGGCCGGAGGCGATCGTCGCCGCCGGCAGCGTCGTTCGCGAGGGCTTCGAGGTGCCGGCCCGCACACTCGCCGCCGGCATGCCGGCGGCCAACAAAAAAACGCTCGAAGGCGAGGCCGAGCGCTGGGTCGGGCGTGCCGCGCAGAACTACATCGATCTCGTAGCGCGCTATCGCGGCAACTGGCGGGTGCTGGGCTGACCGGATCGCCGCGCGGAACGCGTCGGCGAAGGGCTGTGCCCCGTGGTCGAGGGCGGGAGGGGGAAGCCGCCGAGGCGGCTTCCCCTATCGTCCATGCGCCTACGGTGCGCTGGAGCCGCCGGCGACGGCCGCATCGAGATGGCCGGACACGACGCCGAACATGCTGTTCAACGAGGTACCCAAGTTTTGCAGCGCGACGACCGCCGCGACCGAGACGAGGGCCGCGATCAGCCCGTACTCGATGGCGGTGGCGCCAGACTTGTCCTTGAGCAGGTTCCGAAATTTGCGAATCATTACAGTGACCCCTAACACACTACACATCTCCAAAACAGGGACAGAATATAGTAACAATCCTTTCTTTTTCGTTAACAAAAAGAACAGTCACAGAATAAAATAAGAATATACTTGTGAAATTATTATGTTTTTGTATCGTATTTTATGAATATTTTCAGATTTGAATATTAAATCTCTATGGCGTCGCCCGGAAAATTTGAATCAATCTTGTGAATTCCCGTAAGGTGTGGGTTGTGATTCTAGAGCGATTTCCGATCAAATTGAATCACCTATCCGCACCCAACCCGTCACCCCCGG